>Ga0209802_1001776_pt1 | contig 15528 bp, 17 predicted proteins | sample GraSoiAngelo_129_FD_185886 | JGI IMG/M metagenome (GOLD analysis project Ga0209802, IMG submission 185886) | Grasslands soil microbial communities from the Angelo Coastal Reserve, California, USA - 14_0927_12_40cm (SPAdes) (version 2) | ecosystem: Environmental > Terrestrial > Soil > Grasslands ... | reverse complement strand
TACGTCCGCATGGGCGCCGAGATCGCGCGCGACTGGATCAACGCGAAGGGCGGGATCGCCGGCCGGAAGGTCGACCTCCTGATCGAGGACAACAAGTCCGATCCCAAGGAAGCGGCGAGCGCCGCCGAGAAGCTGATCGTCCGCGACAAGGTGCCGGCCATCATGGGCGCCTGGGGCAGCTCGATGACCCTGGCGGCGATGCCGAAGCTCGAGGAGTACGGCGTGCCGATGGTCGTCGAGACCTCGAGCGCGGCGTCGATCACCAAGCGCGGCAACCCGTGGATCTTCCGGATCAGCCCGCCGTCGGAGATGGAGGCGCTCGGCCTCGAGCAGTACGTGGACAAGCTCGGCGTCAAGCGGGTCGACTTCCTGGCCGTCAACACCGACTGGGGCCGCGGGTCGATCACCGCGTTCGGCGACATGCTGAAGAAGAAGGGTGCGGTGGTCGGCGTGGCGGAGTTCATGGATCAGTCCGCGACCGACATGAACGCGCAGATCACCAAGATCAAGGCGGCCGGGGGCGATACGCTCTTCCTGACGACCGCCGTCGAGCAGATCACGCTCGTCATGAAGCAGGCGCAGGAGCAGCGGCTCACCCGCAAGATCGTCACGACCGGCGGCAGCTCGTCGCCCACCCAGCTCATCAAGCAGGCCGGCGCCGCCGCCGAGGGCAGCTATCACATCGTGTTCTTCATGCCGTGGTTCCCCGAGTCGATGCCGGACGGCAAGCTCGCCAGGGCGTTCGTCGACGAGTGGGCCAAGCGCGGCCATCCGTTCGAAGGCCTCACGGAAGGCTTCCGCGGCCACGACGGGATCGCCACGATCGCCGAAGCGATCCGGCTCGCCGGCAAGGACGAGGCCGCGGCCGTGCGCGACGCGCTGTGGAAGGTGAGGCTGATGGGCGTCAACGGTCCGATCAAGTTCGAGAAGGACGGCCCGGTCGGCAAGGAGAGCGGCCAGAGCAAGCCGAGCATCTTCGTCGTCCAGATTCGCGACGGCAAGGTGGCGCTGCCCGATTTTCTCGCGAAGAAGTAGCGCACGGATCGGATGGAGCAACTCCTTCAGCACCTGCTGAACGGCCTGGTGCTCGGCGGGACCTACGCCCTGCTGGGCATCGGGCTCACCCTCATCTTCGGCCTGATGAACGTCGTGAATTTCGCCCACGGCGAGTTCTACACCCTGGGCGCGTACGTGTCGTTCGCCGGACTGGCGCTCGCGGGCGCCGGGTTCTTCGTGGCCCTGCTGGCGGCGATCGTCGCCGGCGCCGCGCTCGGTTGGCTCTGCGAAGTCGCGCTGCTGCGTCCCCTCCGCAACGAATCGATCGACACGACGATGCTCGTGATGATCGGCGTCTGGATCGCCATGCAGAACGCCGAGCTCCTGGGCTGGGGCGGCGTCGCCAAGTCGATCCCACATCCGTTCCCGACGGCACCTCTCGTGATGGGACCGGTCGCGATCGCGCCTTTGCGGCTCTTCGTGCTCGTGCTGGCCGCGGGACTCATCGCGGCCGCGTGGCTCCTCATCCAGAAGACGAAGCCTGGGCGCGCGATGCGCGCCACGTTCCAGGACCGCGACACCGCCGCGCTCATGGGCGTCGGTATCGGCCGCATTCACGCCGCGACGTTCGCCTTCGGCTCCGGTCTGGCCGCGGCGGCGGGCGCGCTCCTGGGTCCGATCTTCCTGGTCTACCCGTCGATGGGCGACCTCGCCTCGCTGAAGGCGTTCTCGGTCGTGATCCTCGGGGGCCTGGGCAATCTGCCGGGCGCCACCCTGGGCGGCCTGCTGCTCGGCGTCGCGGAAGAGCTCGGCGCCGGGTACATCTCGTCCGGGTACCGCGACGCCGTGGGATTCGTCATCATCATCCTCGTGCTGCTGTTCAGGCCCTCCGGGCTCTTCGCGCGCCAAGAACGCATCGCATGACGCGGGCCGGCGGCTGGCTCCTGGTGGCGGGCGCGCTCACCTTGCCGCTCTGGCTTCAGAGCCCCTATCACGTGCACGTCGCGATCATGGCCGGCATCTTCGGCGTGCTCGCGATGTCGCTGAATCTCTTGCTCGGCTACACGGGCCAGCTCTCACTCGGGCACGCGGCGTTCTTCGGGATCGGCGCGTACACCTCGGCATTGGTCACCCTGAAGCTCGAGTGGTCGTTCTGGCCGGCGCTCGCCGTGGCGGTCGGGCTGGCGGGCGTCGCGGGCTTCTTCATCGGCCGGCTCGCGTTGAAGCTGCGGGGCGCGTACTTCGTACTGGTGACGATCAGCTTCGCGGGCGTCATCTCGCTCGTCAGCGTCAACTGGATCGAGCTGACGAACGGCCCGCTCGGCCTTCCGGGCGTCCCGGCACCTGTGTTCGGACCGTGGTCCTTGCGCACCAAGACCGCCTACTACTATCTGGTCCTCGCGGCGGTCGCGCTCTCGTACGCGGTGTGCCGGCGGATCGTCCGGTCGAGAATCGGTCGCGCCCTCGTGGCTCTCCGAGAGAACGAAGCGCTGGCCGAGTCGATCGGCGTCGACGTCACGCACTATCTCGTCCTCGCCGCCGTCGTGAGCGCCGCGATGGCGGGACTGGGCGGAAGCCTCTACGCCCACTACACACGGTTCGTGAGCCCGGAGGTCTTTCTGTTCACCTACACCGTGACGATGGTCATCATGGTCGTCGCGGGCGGCAAGGGTACGCTCGCCGGCCCTCTGGTCGGCGCGGTGCTCTTCACCGTGCTCCCGGAGGCGCTGCGCGCTGCCGCGTCGTGGCAATGGCAGATGCTCGCCTACGGCGTGCTCCTGGTGGCGCTCGTGTTCTTCCTACCGCGCGGCATCGTGCCGCGACTCAGCGCGGCGATCGGGGTTCGACGGTAGTGCTCGCCGTCGACGATCTCGCCGTGAGGTTCGGGGGCGTGACCGCGCTCGAGCGCGTCTCCTTCGAGGTGCGGCCCGGCTCGATCACCAGCGTCATCGGCCCGAACGGCGCCGGCAAGACCACCGCGTTCAACGCGATCACCGGCTATCTCAGGCCTACCGGCGGCCGTATCACGTACGACGGTGCCGCGCTGACGGGCCTCAGGCCCTCGGCGATCGCCCGGCGCGGGATCGTCCGCACGTTCCAGAAGACGAGCGTCTTTCCCGCGCTGAGCGTCGAGGACAACGTGCTGACCGGGCTGCACCTACGCGGCACCGCGGGATTCCTGGCGGTCCTGGCCGGCCGGCGCCGGCTCGCCGCCGAGGAGCGGTCACTGGCCGCTGAAGCCGGCGACATCATCGAGTTCGTCGGCCTCACCCACCGCCGGCGGGAAGCGGCCAGAGGCTTGCCGTACGGCGAGCAGCGGCTCGTCGAGCTGGCCGTGGCCCTCGCGGCACGACCGCGCGTGCTCCTGCTCGACGAGCCCGGCGCCGGCATGACGGGTGCCGAGAAAGTCGTGGTGAGCAGTCTCATCCGGCGAGTCCGCGAGCAGGGCGTCACCGTCTTGCTGGTCGAGCACGACATGCGGATGGTCATGGGGATCTCGGACACCGTGATCGTGCTGAACGGCGGCCGCGTCATCGCCGAGGGCGCGCCCGCGGCGATCCAGGCGCATCCGGAAGTGATCCGCGCCTATCTTGGAGCCTCGGCTGGCACGCCCTGAGGCCCCGGCATTGCTTCGACTCGAGAACGTTCACGCCGGCTACGGTCCGATCACCGCCCTGCGCGGGCTCGACCTCACGGTGGCGCCGGGAGAGCTCGTCTGTCTGATCGGCGCCAACGGGGCCGGGAAGAGCTCGACGCTCCGGGCGATCTCGGGACTGCTGCCGCCGTCCCAGGGGCGCATCGTGTTCGACGACCGCGAGATCCAGGGTGAAGGGCCGGCCGGCATCCTCAAGACCGGCATCGCCCACTGTCCCGAAGGCCGGCGCGTGTTCCCATATCTGACCGTCGAGGAGAATCTGGCGATGGGCGCGTACGTGCGGAGGGATCGGAGCGCAATCGCCGCCGACATGGCCGAGGTCGGCCGCCACTTCCCGATTCTGCTCGAGCGGCGCCGGCAGATGGCCGGCACGCTTTCGGGCGGCGAGCAGCAGATGCTGGCCATCGCGCGCGCCCTGATGGCGCGGCCGCGGCTCATCCTGTTCGACGAGCCGTCCCTGGGCCTCGCGCCGACCGTCGTCGAGATGACGTTCGCGATCATCGCCGATATCCGGCGGCGCGGGACGACCGTGCTCATGGTCGAACAGAACGCCTACGCCGCACTGCGCATGGCCGACCGCGCCTACGTGATGGAGACCGGGCGCATCGTGCTCGAGGGCCCCGCCCGCGACCTGCTCGACAACGACCACGTGCGGCGCGCATACCTCGGAGGGTGATGGACGTCAGAGAGAGCCTTATGTTCCTGCCCGGCGCGTCCGGCAACCTGCAGTTCTGGAGGCCGGTCAGCGCGAAGCTTCGTCATCCCGGTGCCCGGCACTTCATGGCCTGGCCCGGGTTTGGCGGAGCGCCGCACGAGCCCGGTGTACGCGGGATCGACGATCTGGTCGCACGCGTCGTCCGTGAGATCACCGGCCCGGTCGCACTGCTCGCGCAGTCGATGGGAGGTGTCATCGCGGTCCGCGCGGCGCTCGAGAAACCGGATCTGGTACGGCACCTGGTGCTCTCGGTCACGTCGGGAGGAATCGACGTAGCCTCGTTGGGTGCCGCGGACTGGCGCCCCACCTTCACCCTGAACAACCCGGGACTGCCGAGCTGGTTCGCCGACGAGCGGCAGGATCTCACCGAGCGCATCCGTGAGATCGTGATCCCCGTGCTCCTCTTGTGGGGAGACGCGGATCCGATCAGCCCGGCCGCGGTCGGGCAGCGGCTTGCGGAGCTCTTTCCGAGCGCGGAGCTGGTCATCTTCGAGGGCGGAACGCACGACCTCGTCCTTGAGCGAGCCGGAGAGGTCGTTCCGCACATCGAGCGGTATCTGGCTACGTGATGGGAGTACCCTCGGATCTGGCCCGACGAACGAGGAGGCGGACCGTGCTTCAGCGAATCCTGATGCCGAGCGCCATGGCCGTGGTGGTCGTGATCGTTGCGGGCTGTGGGTTGATCAAGAAGAGCGAGAAGCCGCCGCCCGAGCCCGTGACGGCGAGTACCGCGCAATCGGGCACGAGCGTGCAACTCGCGGCGGGGCAGGCGCTGCTCGTGCGTCTGCCGAGCAATCCCACGACGGGTTATCGCTGGGTGTACGTCGAGCCGAAGGACGCGGTTCTCAGGGTCGACGGGCCGTCCGCGTTAGAGGCCGCCCAGAGCGCGGGAAACACCGCGAGCGCCGGAGGAACGGAGATCTGGAAGCTCGCTCCGCTCCAGGCCGGGCAGCAGCAGCTGCGCTTCGAGTATCGTCGCCCGTGGGAGCTGGACGTCGCGCCCTCCCAAGTCGCCACGTACGCGGTCACGGTGAAGTGACCATGGTCGCGCCGGAGTACTGGTTCCCCGCCAAGCGCTACGGCTGGGGATGGGGCCCTCCGAGAACCTGGCAGGGCTGGCTCGTGATCGCGGTCTTCGTCATTCTGCTCGCGCTGGGCGCGGTCGCCCTCGTGCCCATGCAACAGCCCGTTGGCTTCGTCGCGTATGCCGCCATCCTGTGCGCAGGGCTCATCGCGGTCTGCTACGTCAAGGGCGAGCCGCCACACTGGCGCTGGCGCAAGAAATGACGATGACCGCAATCGAGCTCGTGGAGCGTTATCCGACGGTGGACGAGTACCGCCGTCTCATCTCGTCGGTCGGGCTCGAAGCCGCGCGACACACAGGCGATCTCACGAGCGCGAGCTCGCTGTTCGCCGTGTTCGCCGAGGCCGGTCGCGAGATCGTCGGGATGGGACGCGTGATCGGTGACGGCGGCTTGCACTACTACCTCACCAACGTCGTCGTTCTGCCCGCGCATCAACACCAGGGGCTCGGCTCTCGAATCGGCGCCGCGCTCACGAAATACATCGAGGGCGTACCGTTCAAGAACACCTGGGTCGGCCTGTTCCCCGTGGAGGGGACTGCCGACTTCTATGCGCGCTTCGGCTACAAGGCCCAGCGACCGAGCGGCCCCGCGATGTTTCGCGGCTGAACCGGAGCGACGCGTGACCGTCCCGCAAGGAGCACCACCATGCGCTTCGTCGTCTCGCTCTTCCTCGGGCTGCTCGTGCCGCTCGCGCCGGTGACCGCGACCGCCCAGTCGGCACCCAAAGCGTCCGCGGCCCAGAAGTGGGTCGTCGCATGGGCCGGCTCCGTCCAGGGCCCGTACCCGATCGGCAATCCGTCGGCACAGCCGGATCTGAACGTAGCGTTTCCGTCGGCCGAGACGGGCGCGCGCGATCAGTCCTTCCGCATGATCCTCAAGCCCGAGATCTGGGCACGCGAGGCGCGCCTGCGGTTCTCAAACGCGCTCGGCGCGAAACCGGTGACGTTCGACGCGGTTTTCATCGGCCTGCATCTCACGAGCTCGGCCCTGGTTCCGGGCACGAATCGTCCCGTGACCTTCAGCGGCAAGCGGACTATTACGATCGCTCCCGGCGACTCGACGTGGAGCGACGCGGTGGCCTTGCCCTTCGTGCGCGATCCCGGCAGCTCCGATCTGGCCGGCCGAAAGCTCGCGGTGAGCTTCCACGTCCCGGGCGAGAGCGGCCCGATGACGTGGCACGCGAAGGCGCTCCAGACGTCGTACGTCTCGATGCCCGGCGCTAGCGCGAAGAGCCAGGACGAAAGCGAATCCGTCTTCCCGATCAGCACGACCTCCTGGTACTTCCTCGACGCGCTCGACATGCGGGCGCCGAGCGATGCGTACGCGATCGTCGCGTTCGGCGACTCGATCACCGACGGCACGCTCTCCACCTTGAACGGCGACGACCGGTGGCCCGACGTGCTCGCCCGCCGCCTGCACGCGGTTCGCGGCAACCGCGTCTCGGTCGTCAACGCCGGGATCGGCGGCAACCAGGTGGTCGGGCCAAAGGAGTATTCGACGCAAGCGCCCTTCCCCGGCGGCCCGTCGGCGGTCTCCCGGCTCGAGCGTGACGTGCTCTCGCTGTCCGGCGTCAGGGCCGTGATTTGGCTCGAGGGCATCAACGACTTCAGCAAGAACGGCAACGCCACGGTCGAAGCCGTTCAGGCCGGGATGAAGGAGGCCGTCGGCCGGCTCCGAGCCCGGATTCCCGGCATCCGCGTGATCGGCGCGACCGTGACACCGGCGGTCGGCGCCAATAATCCAAACCACGGCTTCCCCGAGCAAGACGCGAAGCGCAAGGCGCTCAACGAGTTCATCCGCACCGGCGGTGTCTTCGACGGCGTCGCCGACTTTGACAAGGTGATCGCCGATCCGGCTACGGGCGCGATGAAAGCCGAGTTCGTGCCCAACACCACGGTCGGCGGCGCGGGCGACAACCTGCACCCGAACCGGCTCGGCTACGTCGCGATGGGCATGGCGATCGATCTCGAGCTGGTGGCGCCCGGCCCCGCGAAGGCGGGCAAGCGATGAGTCGACTGATCGACGGAGGATTTACCGCGTGACGACCCGGATAGACCCGGTTCAGCCGCCGTATCCGCCGGAGCTCCAGAAGGTGCTCGACTCGATCATGCCGCCCGGTGTTCCGCCGCTGGCGCTGTTCACGACCCTAGCCCACGTTCCGCGCATCTGGGATCGCTTTCGTTCCGGCAGCCTCCTCGACCGCGGGCCCGTCTCGCTCCGCCACCGCGAGATCGTGATCGATCGGACGTGCGCGCGCTGCGGGTGCTCCTACGAGTGGGGCGTGCACGTCGCGTTCTTCGCTCAACGCGTCGCCCTGACGCCGGAGCAGCTGCGCGCGACGGTGCACGGCGACGCGAGCGACCCGGTGTGGAGCGACGAAGAACGGCTACTGATCCGAATGGTGGGACGAGCTACACGACTCGGCGAGCCTCTCCGACGAGCTTTGGGCCACGCTGGCGGCGGCCTTCAGCGTCGAGCAGATCCTCGAACTGATCGCGCTGGTCGGCTTCTACCACACCGTGTCGTTCTTCGCCAACGGGCTGAAGCTTCCGGCGGAGTCGCGCGGCGCGGCGTTTCCGCAGGCCTAGCTGCGAACTAGGGGCTGACGCCCTTACACGTCGCGAGGCTCCGAGCGCGCGAACCGGCCGCTGCGCAGATCGTCCAGCGTCTGCTCGATCTCCGCGCGGGTATTCATCACGAAGGGACCGTAGCGCGCGATCGGCTCCTTGAGTGGGCGCGCGGCGGCGAGCAGAAAACGTCCGCCTTCCGCGCCGGCCGAGGCTTCGACGACGTCGCCCTCGCCGAAGACGACGAGCGACGGCGCGTGCGCGAGCTTGAGCTCGGGCCCGAAGCGAATCTCGCCGTTGTCGACGTACGCGAACGCTGTGTGGCCCCGCGGCACCTCCTCGCGGAACGTGGCGCCCGGCGGCAGCACGACGTCGATGAACTTCGGCGCGACCGCGAGCCCCTCGACCGGTCCGGCGAACCGCCCCCCTTGCGCCTCGCCCGCGATCACGCGAAGGCTCGCCCCTTCGTCGGTCTTCGTCTCGGCCAGGCGATCGCCCTGGAGGTCACGGTACTTCGGCCGACTCATCTTCTCTCGCGCTGGAAGATTGAGCCAGATCTGCAGCCCGGCGATGCCCTCGGGCCGCACCTGTGGCATCTCCTCGTGGAGGATGCCGCTGCCGGACGTCATCCACTGGATGTCGCCGGCGCCGATCGAGCCCTTGTGACCGAGCGAGTCTCCGTGCTTCACCTCGCCCTTCCGGACGATCGTGACGGTTTCGATCCCGCGGTGCGGATGGTACGGAAAGCCCGCCTCGTAGTCGGCCGGCTTCGCCGACTCGAAATGGTCGAGGAGCAGGAACGGGTCCAGATGGTCGAGCTTCCGCGTGCCGATGCTTCGACGCAGGTGGACACCGGCGCCCTCGACGACGGGTTCGGGCGTGACGATGTGTGCGACCGGACGCGGCGACTGGCTCATGCTGTGTCTTCCTCCCCACATCTAGAGATGCGAGCCCGCCTGTAGCCGATTCAGCGTACGCCGTCGGCGCCCGGCGCGCCACAGACGTATCGAAGATTGGGCATTTTCAGCCGCGGTCGGCTCGTTCACGATTCGGGGCATGGGCGACCCGCGGCACATCCTCGGGCGCGCGGCTGAAGACGCAGCGGCGCGGCTCCTCGAGCGCTCGGGGCTACGCATCGTCGCGCGCAACGTCAAGCTCCGCCACGGCGAGATCGACCTGATCTGCCGCGATCGCGAGATCTGGGTCTTCGTCGAGGTGAAGTGCCGCCAAGAACGCTGGGACGACGGGCCCGGCGCCGCTGTGTCGTGGTGGAAGCGGCGCCGGCTGATCCGCCTGGCCCAGGGCTATTTGAAGTGGATGCACATCGCCGAAGCGCGCTGCCGGTTCGACGTCGTCGCGGTCACGCCGCGCGGCGACGGCCGTTTCGAGATCCGTCACATTCCCGCCGCCTTCGACGCGACCGGGATGGTGTGAGATCGAGCCCTTGAGATTTCGGGTACAATCACGCTCCCGTGACGATTCTCTGGGATGCGTACCGTAGCGCGCTCGGGTCGATCGCCCAGGCAGTAGGGCGCACGCCGCTCGTCACCCTCAATCGCGTGACCGCCGGTGTCACGCCGCCCATCCACGTGAAGCTCGAGTGGTACGGCGCCACCGGCAGCCTCAAAGACCGCATCTATCTGCACATGTTCGACCGCGCCGAGGCCCGGGGCGATCTGCGCCGGGGCATGCGCGTGCTCGAGTGCTCGACCGGGAATGCCGGGATCGCCTGCGCGTTCGTGGCTGCCGTCAAAGGCTATCGCTGCACGATCGTCATGCCCGAGGGCATGAGCGACGAGCGCAAGAAGATCATGCGCGCCTACGGGGCCGACCTCGTCTTCACGCCCGGCGGCGAGAGCGACGTGGACCTCTCGCTCCAGCGTCTGGAGGAGATCCGCGCGGGTGACCGCACCGGCTACTGGGTACCCGGCCAGTTCGACAACGCCGACAACGTCGAGGCGCACTACCGGACGACCGGGCCCGAGATCTGGGAGCAGGCCGGCGGAATCATCGGCGCCTTTGTCGCCTCGCAGGGCAGCGGCGGCACGCTCACCGGCGTCGGCCGCTTCCTGCGCGAGCAGGACTCGCGCGTGCGGCTCTACGCGGTCGAGCCCGAGGAGTGCGCCCTGCTGGCGCGAAGCGAGTGGCTCACCGGCGTCGGCCGCTTCCTGCGCGAGCAGGACTCGCGCGTGCGGCTCTACGCGGTCGAGCCCGAGGAGTGCGCCCTGCTGGCGCGACGCGAGTGGGGGCCGCACGGCATCGAGGGCATCGGCGACGGCTTCATCCCCGAGAACCTCGACGTCGCTCTCCTGTCCGGGATCATCACCACGACGACCGCCGAGAGCCTGGCGATGGCGCGGCGGCTCGCCGCGGAAGAAGGCATCTTCTGCGGCATCTCTACCGGCTGCAATGTCGCGGCCGCGTTGAAGCTGGCGCGACACCGACCGGACCTGCCGTCGATTGTGACGATGGTGAACGACACGGGTCAGCGCTACTTCACGACGGCCCTGTGCGGCGGGGACAAGCACGTCGAAGTCCCCGAGCGGGAGCATCCGATGGACCCGCGCACGCGTCGCGAGCTCGATCTCTACCAGCCGAAGTGGGAGATCCTCACCTGAACCCGGCCGAGTACGACTTCGTCGCGGCGCGCCGGCGGATCGAGGGCAAGGCCAAGTCGGCGGCCGAGAAGCTCACGAGCCTCGAGGACGCGGCTTCCAGGGTCAAGGACGGTGACCGGATCGGCGTCGGCGGCTGCCTGTTCTCGCGCACGCCTCTGGCGCTCATGCGCGAGATCCTCCGGCAACGGCGCCGCGGCCTCACGCTCGCGCGCAATCTCACTTGCAACGAGGGCGAGCTCTTCATGGCGGCCGGGGCGGTGAGCCGCATCATGACCGCGTGGATGTCGATCGGCTTGCCGTGGGGCGTGTCGAAGATTCTCCGCCACTACGTGGAAACGGGCGCGGTCGCGCTGGAAGAATGGAGCCATCTGGCGCTCGGGCTTCGCTTCCGTGCCGGCGCGATGGGCGTGCCGTTCCTGCCCGCGCTGACCATGCTCGGCTCGGACCTCGTGGGGGTGGGCGGCCTCAAGACGGTGCAGGACCCCTACACCGGCGAGACGCTCGCGGCGGTGCCGGCGCTCTTTCCCGACGTCGCGCTCGTGCACGTGCACCGCGCCGATCGGTTCGGCAATTGCCAGGTCGAGGGCTATCCGCACATGGACGCCGACATCGCGCGCGCGGCTACGACAGTCCTCGTAACGACCGAAGAGATCATCTCCGAGGAAGAGACGCGCCGGTATCCCGACCGCACGGTGATCCCGAGCTTCGTCGTCGACGCGCTCGTGCACGTGCCGTTCGGCTCGTTCCCGCACGAGTGCTACGGCCTCTACGAAGCCGACTACGACCACTTCGCCGAATACTGCGCCGCGATCGACGCGCGCGGTCCGGCCGCGGTCGGCGACTATCTCGAGCGCTACGTCTACGGGCCGCCCACGTGGAGCGACTACCTCGAGCTCTTCGGCGGCGAGCGCATGGGGCTTCAAGCCAAGCGCGCCAGGGAGCTGACGCGATGACCACGTCACAATGACCGAGCCCAGCGCCTGGCTCAGGCCACCCTCGGTCGGCGCCGGCCTCTCGTGGTCGATACAATGACCGAGCGGTTCAACGCCTCCGAGCTTCTCGCCGTGATCGCCGCGCGCCAGCTTCGCGACGACACGACGGTCTTCGCGGGGGTCGGGGTGCCGCTCCTGGCCGCCGCGCTCGCCAAGCGGCGCCACGCGCCGCGGCTGACGATGGTCATCGAGGGCGGCATCATCGGACCCGAGATCGCTCCCGGGCGGCTGCCGGTCTCGACCAACGAGATGCGCGCCGCCCACCGGGCGACGATGCTGCCGGGGATCACCGACGCGTTCCTGTTCGCCCAGCGCGGCTTCGTGGACGTGGGCTTCATGGGCGGCGCGCAGATCGACCAGTACGGCAACATCAACACGAGCGTGCTCGGCGCCGACTACTGGCGCCCGAAGGTGCGCCTGCCCGGAACGGGCGGCGCCAACGACATCGCCTCGCTCTGCCGCGAGGTCATCATCGTGACGGCGCACGAGAAGCGGCGCTTCGTCGAGCGTGTCGACTTCGTCACGAGCCCGTCGTGGCTGCGCGGCGACGGCTCCCGCCGCGCCGCCGGCCTTCTCTTCGGCGGCGTGTCACGCGTCGTCACCACGCTCGGCATCCTCGGCTTCGACCCCGACGGGAAGCGTATGAGGATCGAGGCCACCCACGCCGGCGTCTCGGCCGACGCGATCCGCCAGAACACCGGTTTCCCGCTCCTCGAGGCTCCGCAGATCGAGACGACCGAGCCGCCGTCCGACGAGGAGCTCGCGATGCTCCGCGCTCTGGACCCGGAGCGGCGGTTCCTGGGCTGACCGATGCCGACCTTCGGGCTCGCGATCAAGAACTTCGTGGGGCCGGCCGAGACCCCCGACATCGACGCGCTTTATGCGTATGCCCAGCGGGCCGAGGCGCTCGGCTTCGAGTCCCTCTGGGCGTGGGACCACGTGATCCTCGGCGTCGAGCCGTCCTTCCCGATCCTCGACGCTGTCGGCACGCTGACCGCCATCGCGGCGCGGACCAGCCGGATCAAGCTCGGCACCGGCGTGCTCGTGCTCCCGCTGCGCAACCCGACCGTCGCGGCGAAGGCGCTCGGCACGCTCGACGTGATCTCGAAGGGCCGCTTGATCCTCGGCGTCGCCGCCGGCTGGTACGCGCGTGAGTTCGACGCGGTCGGCGTGCCGTTCAAGCGGCGTGGTCGGCTCTTCGAGCGCAATCTCGACATCCTCACGCGGCTCTGGACGGAAGACCGCGTGACCTTGCAGGTCGACGAGCACAACCTGCGCGAGGCCGTGATGCGGCCGCGCCCGAGCCAGCGCCCACGGCCGCCCATCCTGATCGGCGGCTACGTCGACGCCGTGCTCAAGCGCGTGGCCACGAGCGGTGACGGGTGGCTCACGTACTTCTACACGCCGGAGAGCTATCGGCGCTCGTGGGAGAAGATCGTCGGCTTCGCCCGCGAGGCCGGGCGAGACCCGAAGACGCTCAGCGGCACCAATCAGGTCGCCATCTACGTCGGCCGCTCGCGCGAGGCCACCGAGGCGCCGATGCGTCGCTGGCTCGAGACCGAATGGGACGTCGCCGCCTGGAGCGAATCGACGATCGAGCACGCGATCCGCGGCAGCGCGGACGAGTGCATCGCACAGCTCCGCGCCCACGCCGAGTCGGGCGTCGACCGCCTGGTCCTCATCCCCTATCGCTACGAGCCCGAGCAGGTCGAGCTGATCGCCCGCGACGTCCTCCCCCGCCTGCGATGACCCGCCGCGAGGTGTTCGAGCGGGTGTTGGCGCCCGAGCCGGGGCGGACGGCGCTGATGGTGGTCGACATGCAACGCGGCTTTCTCGACCCGGGCGAGGCGATGGAAGTTCCGCCGGCGCGCGAGATCGTGCCGGCGATCCAGAGTCTCCTGAGCGTCTTCCGCGCCAGCCGCCTGCCGATCGTGTTCACGGAGTTCGTGTACTCCGAGAGCGTGCCGGTCCTCATCGGGAACCTCCACCCTGAGCACCAGCCCGCGCCGCCAGGAGCGCCGCGGGGCTTCGGTCTTCCGTCCTCGTCGTGCCTGGAAGGGACCCGGAGCGCCGAGACCATTCCGGAGCTGGCGCCGCGATCGGACGAGCTCGTCGTTCGCAAGCGCGGTTACGACGCATTTACCGGCACGCCGCTGGACGGTGCTTTGCGGGCGCGGAACGTGACATCGCTGGTGGTGACCGGTACGATGACGGACATCTGCGTGCTGGCGACGGTGACCGCCGCGCTCCACCGTGAATATCGGGTCACCCTGGTGGAAGACGGCGTGGCCACGCTCTGGCCCGAGATCCAGCGGGCCACGCTCGACATCATCGGTCGGGCGTACGGACGCGTCGCAATCGCCAAGGAAGTCGTCGACCTGATCTCGAGGTGGTGAGGAGGCTGGAATGACCCAACCGCTGCGCTTCTCGGGCGTGATGCCCGCCAACGTGCTTCCGTTCACGTCGGACCTCGCGATCGACGAGCCGGCGTACCGACGGCATCTCCGCTGGCTCGCCGACACCCGCGGCGTCACCGGCATCGTCGCCAACGGGCATGCCTCCGAGGTCTCTTCGCTGAGCCGCGACGAGCGCAAGCGCTCGCTCGCGATCGCGCTCGACGAAGTCGGCGGCGCCTGTCCGATCATCGCCGGCGTCTACTCCGACGGCACGCAGGAGGCGGTGGATCTCGCGCGTGACGCGACGGCTGCCGGCGCCGCGGGCCTGCTGGTGTTCCCGCCGACGCTGTTCATGTGGGGCGCGCAGCTCAAGCCGGACATGGTGCTGCGGCATTTCTCGGAGATCGCCGCGCGCGCCGATCTTCCGATCGTCGTGTTCGAGTACCCGCCGACCTCGGGCATCGGCTACTCGCCGGAGACCCTCGCGCGGCTCGCCGAGATCCCGCAGGTGGTCGCGGTGAAGGACTGGTCGAACGAGATCGTTGCCTTCGAGTCGAATCTCCGGGCGCTGCGCGCCACGGGTCGCCCGGTGGCGATGCTCTCGGCCTTCACGATGTCACTGATGGCGACATTCCTCCTGGGCGCCGACGGGGCGATCTCGGGAATGGGCAGCGTCACCGCCGATCTGCAGGCCGAGTTGTTCGAGGCGTGCGGCAAGGGCGATCTGGACGGTGCCAGGCGGATCAACGACCGGCTGGCGCCGCTGGTGTCCGTTTTCTACGCGCCGCCCTTCGTGGACATGCACAACCGGATGAAGGAAGCGCTCGTCCTCCTCGGGCGGATCCCGGCCGCCCACGTCCGCCCGCCGCTGACACCGGTCAGCGCGGCGGAGCGGGAGGCGATCCGCCGGGCGCTCGCGCTGGCCGGCCTCTAAAAGGAGCAAGACACCATGGATCTCGGGATCAAGGGCAAGAACGCGATCGTCTGTGCCGCGAGCAAAGGGCTCGGCAAGGGCTGTGCCATGTCGCTCGCCCGCGAGGGCGTGAACATCACGATGAACGCGCGCACGAAGGACGCGCTGGAGGCCGCGGCAAAAGAAATTCGCGACGCGACCGGCGTGCGTGTGACGACGGTGGCGGGCGACATCACGACCGACGCGGTACGGTCGGCGCTGCTCCAGGCCTGCCCCAGCCCCGACATCCTCGTGAACAACGCGGGCGGCCCGCCGCCCGGCGATTTCCGCGAGTGGGATCGCGACGCGTGGCTACGCGCGATCGACGCCAACATGCTCACGCCGATCTTCCTGATCAAGGCCACCGTCGACGGGATGATCGCCCGACGCTTCGGTCGCATCGTCAACATCACGTCGGTCTCGGTGAAGTCGCCCATCGAGGCGCTCGGCCTGTCCAACGGCGCCCGCGCCGGGCTCACGGGCTTCATCGCCGGGCTCAGCCGGAAGACCGTCGCGCACAACGTGACGATCAACAACATCCTGCCCGGCCC
>Ga0209802_1001770_pt1 | contig 15550 bp, 19 predicted proteins | sample GraSoiAngelo_129_FD_185886 | JGI IMG/M metagenome (GOLD analysis project Ga0209802, IMG submission 185886) | Grasslands soil microbial communities from the Angelo Coastal Reserve, California, USA - 14_0927_12_40cm (SPAdes) (version 2) | ecosystem: Environmental > Terrestrial > Soil > Grasslands ... | reverse complement strand
TCACGCTGATGGTCGCCGTGAACACTTCCTCGTCGAGGGCCGCCACGCTCGCGCGCCGATCGGTCCAAACGGCATGGATGTTTCCCCCGAGCGCGGCGATGCCCTCGTAGTCCCCGTACTGGTTACCCAGGTCCGCGTCGCAGCAGGTCTCGTTGGTCGGCGCGGTCGTGACCTGGACGTTCGAGGCGAAGGCGCTGCCGCCGTCGGTCGACCGCGCGTAGAAGATGTCGGTGCTCAGTCGGGACGGATCGTTCCGAGTGTCGTTCCAACTGACGTTGATCGAGCCATCGGCTGGGTCGACCGAAAGCCATTGGTTGAAGTGGTCGGCGAGACCGGCGTCGTCATTGACACGCAGCGGCGCGCTCCAGCTGGCCCCATGGTCGGTCGACCGCGACACAAAGACATTCACGCCGTTGGCCACTGTCCCGTCCATCCACGAGCAGTACAGCGTACCTCGGTTCGGTCCGGCACTGGCATCGGCCCCGCAGGCAGGGTACAGAAGGGCCCGCCGAGAGCTCTGCGCCGGGATCCCGATATCGAAGGCGACCTGGGTCCCGCTGATGACATGAATCGGACCGAAGGTGACCCCGCCATCGGAAGAGCTGCTCTCGGTCACGCTTCGATTCTGGACGTCCTGCCACGCAACGTGCAGGCTCCCGTCGGGGGCGACGAACGGATCCGCCCCAATGACGGCCTTCGGCCCGGGGTTGGTCGAGCTCGCCGTGGCCGGCGTCGAGAACGTCGCACCGCCATCGATCGAGTGACTGACGAGCAGGGCGATGATGCTTGACGGTTTGCCGTTGACAAAGCTGGCGTGATCCCACGCCACGTAGATGGTGTCGCGGAACGGACTGTTCAGGTTGGTGTCAACGGTAATCATGGGCTTGTCGTCGAACGAGGCAGTCCCCGTCTCACCGGCAAAAAAGGCAACCTGATTCGCTGGCCAGGTCATGCCTCCGTCCGTCGACTTCGCCACAGCCATCTCCGTGCCGTTGATGGCTCCGCCAGAGCTGAAGAACACGACAATGTAGCTGTAATAGACATTGCCCCTCGTGTCCCAGGCAATGCCGGGATCGGAGCCGAAGTCGAAGCCATTGTTCGTCCGAGGTGGCGGAAGCGGCGGGTCAACGCCGCCCCAGGTTTTGCCGCCGTCTCTGGAGAAGAGCGCACGCATGGGCAGCCGCTCGATCTCGTTCGCCCCGGCCACGATCTGGCTCGGGTTGGTCGGGTTGATCGCGATCGACGTCTCGCTCTGAGGGCCGGGCTCATTGCTGGCGTCAATGTTGTTGCCAACCGAGACGCTCTTCGTCCGGCTCCCATCCCCCGCCGACGTGAATCCAGGCGCGGAGACCACCTGGTATTTTGCCCACCAGGTGGGCTTTGTCGGGTCCCCGCCTGCCGCCCCGGTCTGCAGTGAATTGAGTGCGCTCAGCGCCACAAGGCTCAAGGTCGACGCCAGTCCGAGCCCAAGCCTAAATACTCGCCGCCGGCGTAGGTCAGCCAAGATCTGTCCCTCCTTGCGGCACCCGTAATCCCATCTCGTGTTTCGCCCTCGGGTGCGACTCCGAACATACGGGATTAAGGTTCAGAAAACAAGCGCCAAATCGTGGTATATCCCAAGACCACTCGCCAGGCCAGCCGGGCCGGTCGCGTGGGACCTCCTCACGCGTTGCTACACGAGGTTAGAGCCGAATGAGCAGTTCCGGGTCCGCTCGTCGCGCCCCAGCCGGCCACTTGAAGTTACGGTTCGGGAGTTGTATGGTGACGCTGCGTGGCCTTGGGGGGAAAGAGGGCTCTCCTGGGAGGGGAAGATATGCGCAGGAAATGCCGCCTGGCAGGCGGCCTGATCGGAGCGTTCGCGCTTGTCGTCAGCACCCTTGCGGCATCGATTACGGCGGGAGCCGGCGGCGGGCCGCCAACGTTCACGATCGGCGTCGATAACGCGACTCCTACCGGACACGTCTTCGAGTACGTCGATTATTTCCCACGGGGCCAGGTGCTCTCGGCTGATCCGCAGGCGATCGTTGGCAACGGGGCGGTGCTCGACTTCCACTACGGTGGCGGGCGCGATGGCCTTCACACTGCCACGTTCTTACCGGCTAATGGGTCGCCACCGCCGCTCGTGATTCCTGATCTCGACAATGGGGAATCGCACCTGATCTTTAATCCGCAGGCGGCCTTCCCCACCGCGGGGTGTGGTCAATCCTCTGACAACGCCTGCGCCTACGACGGGACCAATTTTGTGAACTCCGGTGCGATGCCAGCGTTCCAGTCCAGCGACTTCTTTGTCCAGATCACGGTGCCGCTGTCGAGCCGGCCAACCACGATCCACTACGTTTGCCTGATCCACCCAGGAATGCAAGGCGTCCTCACCGTCGTTCCCGGGGGTGGATCTTCAGCCAGCCGATCTACCTTCGGATCGAGCGCCGCCAGTCAGTATTCCGCGGACACGTCTGATGCCCTCAACGCGGAGTCGACGGCAACGGCAGAGGCTCAGAATGGGAATTTCGTGGTAGCCGGAACAGCAACACAGTTCGTCGAGGTCGCTGAGATGCTGCCACAGACCTTCACCACTCACGCTGGCCAGACGGTGACCTGGAAGACCCTCACTATGAAGGATCCGCACACGGTGACGTTCCCACAGGGCTCAGGTTCCGACAGTGTCGACCCCCTCCTCCCGCCATACGCGCCAGCGGAATGCGAGGGCAGTCCCGACAGCACACCCGATACCGCGCTGGCAGGGCCACCACCAGGCTTTGGCTGTACCACGTTCCCCGAACTGGGCCTGAACCCCGCTCCCAACGGCGTCACGGCAATTACCGATCCGACAACGGTGGCGACTTCCGGGATCATCTCGTCGCCCTTCAGCCCGTTCCCGACTGGTGCCAGCTTCTCATTCCCGAATGCCAACACCTTCCACTACCAGTGCCGGATCCACGACGACATGATCGGCACGATCGTGGTCACCCCGAACAGCTGACCGAGAAGCGGAGCCTGCGCGCGCGGGCTCCGCTCCGACTCTCGGCTTTTACCGTCGGGCGCGCCGCCTGCACTGCCGCACCCGCTGGGGGAATTTTCTTGAGGTGTTCCGAAACTGGAGGGAGACTAGCCGCCGAGCTTGAACGCCTTCTGCACCATCCGTTTGACGGCCGGCCGCTCCGCGTCGGCCGGAGTACGCAGCGTGATGAAGCGCATCTCCTTTCCGCTGCCCTGGAGCAGTCCGCTCCCGTCGTCGAGCTCGCGGCCGCGGTAGAAGAAAAGGGTCGCGTGGCTCGGGAATGTCCCGATGCCGACCACGTTCCCGCCGCCGATGGCGTAGCGGACGAGCTTCCACATGTATCCGCTGGTTCGGGGGGGCTTGCTGCGATACCCGATCTCCTGGGCGCTGGGAGCGACGGCTTTCACCGCCCGGCGGGTCGCCTGCACCGTGGGGCGCATCGCCGGCGGGATCTTCTTGAGCTGTTCCGAAACGGGGATCTCGACGGTGGTCGGCATCTCCGGCGACTCTACCAGCTCAGGGCTTGCGGATAAAACAGGTGGTCGTGCCGTGGGCCAGCAGCTTGCCGCCGGCCTCGGCGACCACGCGTCCCTCGGCGGTCGCGATCGTCTCCCCACGATGGATGACCTTCCCCTCGCAGACGATCCGCCCGCTGCTGGCCGTTATGGGCCGCACGAAGTTGACCTTGGTCTCGACTGTCGTGTAGCCGACTCCGGCGGGCAACGTGGTGTGGACGGCGCAACCCATTGCCGAGTCGAGCAGCGTCATGGCCAGGGCCCCATGGACGACCCCGAGCGGGTTGTAGAGATACTCCCCCGGCAGGGCAGCGAAGACGGCCACCCCCCGCTCCACCGAAACCATGGTCATTCCCATCAGTGCGGCGAAGGGAGGCGGGGCGAGATCGCCATTGATCATCGCCCGAAGCCAGTCGAGGCCCGAGAGCTTGGAGCCGGTTTGGAAGGATGCCAGCGGGTCTGACCAGCTGACGGTGCGCACGCGGGTCGGGTCGGCCGCGGTGGGCGATTCCGGGAGCATGTTCGTCAGTATCCTCCAGTCGTGGAATAGCGCGCCATCGGCTTAAGGGAGACCCCCACCCCGACCCTCCCCCTCGGGGGGAGGAACATTCTCCCGTCGTTCCACCCTGACTGTCAGGCCTGGCTGGTCGCCTGCGAGAGGCGGCAAGAGGTGCGACAAGAGTTGCTCTGCGCTGAGTCGGTGGACTCGACCGCTTGGACCGGTTCGTGTCCAGCCGGTGTCGTCTTTGAGGTGTCTCCACGTCCGGCCGTGTTTGGTCGTGATGCAGATCACGTAGTCAGTGTTTGCCGATGCCGCGCTGTTCGCGATGGAGAACGACCTGGTCCACGCGTAGCCCGAATTCGTCAAGCCGGTGCGCGCTATGGGCGGCGTCGCTTCCAGAAGTCCAGCCGCTGCTGCAGACCCTCGATGCGATCTCTCAGCAGCGTGCCGCCGTCGCCGGCCGGGGCCAGTGCCGGGATGGTTCGCAGCAGTTCCGTATAGACCGCAATCCAGTGCCGGATATCGCCGGGATGGAGGCTCGCGGGATTCTCGCCGGGTAGGAGCGAGCGCTTGCGGGTCAGATCGGTGGTTACCACGTTCCCCTCCGCACAGCTGGACCGTACCCCCTGGCCGGACCCGCGTCAAGGGCAATCTTCGTCACGGTTAAGAAACGATGAAAAGTTCTTTAAGCCGCGTGTTCATCTCGATGATCGCTCGAGCGGAGACGAATTCTTCATCGATCCCTAACATGGGACAGACCATGGCGAGCTACGTCGCGCTGCTGCGGGCGGTCAATGTCGGTGGCCGGAATCAGGTCGCCATGTCCGACCTGCGCCAGGTTCTCACCAAGCTGGGCTTCGAGGACGTCCAGTCAGTGCTGCAGAGCGGCAACTTGGTGTTCAAGACCAATGCCGGACCGGCCGGTACGCTGGAAGCCACGTTGGAGGCGGAAATGCAGACGCGCCTTGGGCTGAAGACCGCGTTTTTCGTTCGGACTGCCAGGGAGATGGATGCGGTCATCGCCGGCAATCCGTTCCCTGCGGAAGCCAAGCGCGACCCCAGCCATCTCCTGGTCGTGCTCCTGAAGGACGCGCCAAAGGCGAATGCGGTTGAAGCGCTGCGGGCTGCCATTAAAGGCCCAGAGCTGGTTCAGACGAAGGGCCGGCACGCATACATCGTTTATCCGGCAGGGGTTGGCCGATCTCGCCTCACCAACTCTCTCATCGAAGCGAAGCTCGGCACTCAGGGCACGGGCCGCAACTGGAACACCGTGCTCAAGCTGACGGGCCTGGCCAAGGGCTGAGAATCAGCCGCGGGTTGGCGGCATGTCGTGGAGGTGCGCTTCAACCGCCCGGGGACATACCACTACCACCTCGATCAGTCCCGCGACGTCACCGGCACCATCATCGTTGTGGGCACGACCCGCGCCGGACCGGCCCTCGAGATCAGCGAGTTCGGTCGGGACCTGGTCTAGCGACGCCCCCTGGCCTACGGCCTATTGCGCCTGTCGTCGTTGAGTCCCGCTGTCGAGGACGATGGGGTATTGACCGGCGTCGGCCTGTTGCCATTGCACTGTTCCCCCGCCTGGATGGTGACGACGGCGGGACGGAAGCAGCCAGCGGCGTCGGCGCGCTTCCGCGAGGCTGGGCCACTGGCCACTGGCCGCACAGAAGCGAGGCCGATGCGACGGAGCTGGCAGCCCACGCTGCAACCGCCAGCGCGGCAGCCGCCACGAGGACAAAGCCAATGAGCCGCAAGATGGTGTTCCCGGCCATGCGCCAGTGCAAAGAGTCACTGGGTTCATAGAGCCGCCAGAACAACCCCCACCTGACCCTCCCCCGGAAGGGGAGGGAGAATTGCTCTAGGCTCGTCCTGCAGTGAGCCCGCCGGTAGACTGAGTCGATGCGGGAAACCGAGCTGATCCGGTCCTTGCGGGCCGTGCGTCAGCTCTCCGATCGAGAGATTCCGGACGATGTCCTGCAAGACGTGCTCGAGGCTGGTCGATGGACCGGATCGTCCAAGAACACGCAGCCCTGGGATCTCATTGTCGTCCGCAACCGCGAGACGCTGACTGGCCTCTCGAAGTGCGGTGCGTTTGCGGGACACCTCGCCGGTGCCAAGCTCGGCATCGCGCTGGTCATGCACGGCGACGATCCGTGGACGTGCATGGACGAGGGCCGCCTGATGCAGAACCTGATGCTGGCCGCCTGGGCCCACGGCGTCGGTTCGTGCATCGGGTCGATCTACCCCGCAGACAATGAACGGCGCGCGCGCGATCTGTTGGGCATCCCCAACAGTCTGTCCCTCCGCACCATGCTGTCGGTCGGCTACCCGGCAGGTCCGCAAGCGCTGCGGCTCCCGCCGACCGCGAGAGTGCCTCGCGGTCGCCGCCCGCTCAAGGACCTGGCTCACTGGGAGTCGTTCGGGAACCATTCCGATAGGGGCGCGGCCGGCTGATCGGTGGCCGTCCAAGAGGGTCGGACGAGCGGAGCCGAGACCTAGACCGCCAAAACCGTAGGGCTCTCCGCAAGGCTAAAGGAGCCCCCGGAACGTTATAGGAGGTAGAGGGCGCGCCAGCCCGCGCTGGGCGCTTGGCATGAATATGAGACAGCGGTCCCGCAAGCTAGCCAGACGCCAGGGCCAGGGCATGGTCGAATTCGCGCTGATCCTGGTTTTGGTTGCCCTGATGGCGATACTCACGCTGGCGGCCACCGGCGACCAGATTAACCTGACTCTTCAGGACATCCAGGAAGCAATCGCCAACCCCAGCGACCCGGGGGCTCCAAGCCCATACACGTGCCCAGGCGGCAGCACAGCAGTCCTCCACGGTCACAAATATCACTGTCAGTGAGTACGGCCGCGGCCGTAGCAGAGTGGTCTGGGTGGATTAGAAAGCCTCTGGTCGCGCCCTCGTTTACACACCTGGAGCGATGGGTTACCTACGCACGCGCCGGGGCCAGGGCCTGGTGGAGTATTCGCTGATCATCTCCCTGATTGTCGTGGTCGTGATCCTGGCCGTGATCCTCCTGGGGAACCAGCTCAAGAACACCTACCAGAACATCTCCTGCAACGTGGCCACTCACCAGAACTGCCCTTAGTTAGTTGAGGCCCCAGATCGGCCACGCCTCCGTAAAGCTTTGTGAATTGAGCCATGGCTCGCCGCTGGTTTGCTACCAGCTGGCGAGATGCGAGTAGTCAGAGATGCCCGGCCAAACCGTCCGAAGGAAGCGGCGAGCACGCGTGGGAACGCGAGGCAGCGCCCCGATCGCTCGCCGGGCGCCCCGTGGGCAAGCTCGACCCAGCGCACTCGAGCTAGGTCGAAAAGTTCGGCTGATTGGCGGAGGGACCGTGGTCCTGATCCTCCTGATCGGCCTGGTTTCGATCTCGGCCCAGGCGGAGAAGGGTGCCGGAGACCAGGCGCTCAGCACGGCGAGCTCGCACCAGGCAACCGTCGACGCCGCCATGGCGCTCTTCCTCAGCCCGATCGATCCCAACCAGTCGCAGGACCCAGGCGCCATCCGGACCGAGTCGGAGCGGCGCCTGAGCCTCTACCGCGACGCGCTAGCCGAAGTCAGGGCCGACGGCGCCCGGCTGCAGACGGTGGCCGATGCCCTGGGCTGGTTGGGTCCGGTGGCACTCGGGAAGAGCAGCCAGCTCACAGCCGCGCGCCGGCGGGCGCAGGCCACCCTAGATGCCCTGGGACCGGCCGAGCAGGTGCTCACCGCGGCGGTTGACCAGGAGCTGGTCGGGCGAGGCGTCTTTGAGGCGACGCTCAAAGAGAACGACATGCTGAATGCCATGCGCATCGAGCAATACAGCCTGGCTGACCGGAGCGGCGCCCAGGCCGATAAGGCGCTGCGGGACGCCGAGTCACGCGTCCTCAAACCCGACGAGCCCGACAACATGCGCTCGCTGGTGGGGAGTGTTCGGAGCATGATCGACGCCACCCACAAGCTGGTCATCGACCGGCTTCGCAACGATACCCAGGACCGGGTGCTGCGGGAGGATGAGCTCAAACGAGCGATCGCCGAGTTCACGCAGTTCTCGAGCGCGCGCCAGCAGGCGCTCAACCTCCGCTGGAATGAAACGACCTACCGCCCCAAGGTGTCGGCCTATGACACCGCGCTCTCAGCGGCGTCCCCGCCGGCGTGACCCTGGAATAGCGGTCGGCAACCTGTAGTTGCTCTGGTCGTGGATCGCCGGACCGCGCTGGTCACCGGGGCCTCCAGCGGAATCGGGCGAGAGCTGGCGCTCATCTTTGCCCGCCACGGGTACGACCTGGTCCTCGTGGCCCGCAGCCGCCAGGGCCTGGAGGACGTTGCCGCTCAGGCACGAGGGCTGCACGCTGAATGCCCATGTGATTACGGCTGACCTCGCCCGGCCCGAGGCGCCCGACCAGATCAGGGCGGAGCTCCAAGCGGCGTCGATTTCGGTGGACATCCTGGTCAACAACGCCGGGTTTGCCCTGTACGGCCCGTTCATCGACGCCAATCCCCAGACCGAAGCGGCGATGATGCAGGTCAACATGGCGACGCTGACGCAGTTGACCCGGTCGTTCCTCCCGGGCATGGTCCAGCGACACTGGGGCCGCATCCTCAATCTGTCCTCGCTGGCCGGTTTCATGCCCGGCCCGCTGATGGCCGTCTACTACGCGACCAAGGCGTACGTACTGTCGTTCAGCGAGGCCCTGGCGGACGAACTCCATGGGACCGGCGTGACCGTAACCGCCCTCGCGCCACCAGCAACCCGCAGCGGTTTCCAGCGGCGGGCCGCCATGGAGGATTCCAAGCTGGTGCAGGGCCGGATCATGGATGCCCGGACGGTGGCCGAGGCAGGGTACCGCGGCTTGATGGGCGGCAAGGCCGTGGTCGTGCCAGGGCTTTCGGCCAAGCTGCTGGCATTTTCGGTTCGCGTTTCGCCACGGTGGATGGTGACGCGGATCGTCCGGCGCATGCAGGAGCGGGTTTCGTAAGTGGCATAATCGGATGACGCGACGCGGTTGGGCCCTGTTCATCGCTATGGCGGTCATCTGGGGCATCCCGTACCTCCTCATCAAAATCGCGGTCGGCCAGATCACGCCGCCGACCCTGGTGTTCGCCCGGACCGCCATTGGAGCGCTGCTGCTCATTCCCTTGGCGGCCGCCCGCGGCGAGCTGGCGCCTCTCCTCCCCTATTGGCGAATGATCCTGGCGTATACCGCCGCCGAGGTGGCCCTGCCCTGGGTCCTGCTCTCGGATGCCGAGCGGCGCTTGCCCAGTTCGCTGACGGGGCTGCTGGTGGCCGCCGTTCCGTTGATCGGTGTGCTGCTGGCGCGCCTGACTGGGAGCGATGAGCGCTTCGGCGGCCGGCGCCTTCTCGGCCTGCTGCTCGGTCTGGCGGGTGTCGCGGCGCTGGTTGGACTGGACGTCTCTGGAAGCAACCTCGGAGCCGTGGGCGAGGTTGGCCTGGTGGCGCTCGGGCTACGCCATCGGGCCCATGATCGTTGCCCGCCGGCTGGCTGGCGTTCCCGCCCTGGGCGTGGTGGCCGCCTCCCTGCTAGTGACGGCCGTGGTTTACGCCCCGTTTGGCCTGGTCCAAATGCCCTCAGCCATCCCCTCCACTCGCGTCCTGGTCGCCGTCGGCATCCTGGCCCTGGTCTGCACGGCGGTGGCGTTCCTCTTGTTTTTCGCCCTCATCGGCGAGGTGGGGCCGGTGCGGGCTACCGTCATCACCTACTTCAACCCGGCCGTCGCGCTGCTGCTGGGCATCGTGCTACTGAATGAGCCCTTCACACTCGGCGCCGGGGCCGGCTTCGTCTTGATCCTGCTGGGGTCGTTCCTGGCTACTCGCCGTGGGCCGAGGGCTCGTGTGCCGGACGTCGCCTTGAGAGACGCCGCCGCCGCCGGGTAGCAGCGAGTCGAGCGCTCGTCGGGCGCCTCAACGCTTTCGCGCCGAGACGATATTCGAAACCATGTGCGTTCGGACCTGACCGTCGGAGACCAGGGGCGCCAGGTACCGGGCGCCAACCGCCCACAGCGTGGCCCGCTCCTCGTGAGCTAACTGGGCGACCGCGGGGGCAACCGGCGAGGCGGCCAGCGTCGCCAGGGCCTGCGGGATGCCTTGCTCGCAGACCAGCGGCAACCGCACCTCTTCCAGGACCACCTCGCTGAAGCCTCCGGCGCGAAGGACGGCGACGAGGTCCTCGCCCCGCGGCCACCGGAACGGAGCGCCATAGGATTCGGCCTGGTCGGCTGGCAGGCACTCGCGCAGGGCGGCGTCGAGGGCGGCGAAGCTGGGCTGGAGGGCGATCTCTCGCCAGACGGCAGCCACCAGTCGGCCATCGCGCCGGAGGGCGCGATGCATCTCCGCGATGGCGGCGCCGCGATCGGGGAAGAACTGCAGGCCCTGCTGGCAGGTCACCACATCAAAGGCCTCGTCGGGCACCGCCAGCGGCGCCGCCGGCGACACCACGTAATCGAGCGCCGCCCCGCCTGGAACGGGTGGCTTGCCGTTCGCGATCGCAATCATCGCCGGGCTGATGTCGGCGCCGACTACCCGGCCTCGGGGGCCCACCCGCTCGGCGGCGAGCCTAGCGACGGTGCCGGGTCCGGTCGCCACGTCAAGCACAACGTCCCCGGGCTGGAGCTGCGCTCGTTCAATCAGGCGCTTTCCCCAGGGAATGAAGATCCGGGGAAGGTAGATTTTCTCGTAGGCGTCCGCGACACTCTGGACGGAGAAACACCCGAAGACTGTCGGCCCGGCCTGGTCGCTCCTCTTCGTCACCTGACCTCCCAGTCTGCCCACGCGGGTGCCGCCAGACTACACCAGCTGGGCGTCAGGAGTTGGCACCTCAAGGCTGCCCCCTCCCCTCCCCCTCCCCAGGGGAGGGGAGAACCTTGTGCCATCGACCTGCAGCCGGGCCGGAACCGAACTGCGACCCGGTCTTTGTCGTTTGACTAGGGTCGATGGGCTATTCCTTGTCCATGGGGAGGCTGGGGACTCACCTGCTACGCCTGTATTTGCTGATCGCCGCGCTTGGCCTCGGCATGTCGGCGGTAGCCCTCCTGGGCGCAGGCGCGACGCCGGTGAACTCGGACGCTAGTGTGCCGATCCCGACGGGAGCGATCCACATCTCGGGGATCGACGCCCATGATGGTGATCTCAAGCAAATCAACGGAACCTATTACCTGTACGGGACCAGCTACGGGTGCGGATTCCAATGGGGCGTTCCCTCTCCCTACTGTGGGGTTCGCATCTATACCAGCCCCGACCTGACCACCTGGACCCCCACCGGATTTGCGTTCGACGCCAGCACGAGCGCCTGGCAACGGTGGTGCGGCGGCAGTGGCTGGCCCGAGCCGGGCGGATGCTTCGAGCCGCGGGTGGTGGCGATCGACGGCGGCTTCACGATGTGGCTCGATGTGCCACGGCTCAATCGAATCGCGGTGCTGCACGGCGAGAGTCCGACCGGACCCTTTGTCTTCCGGGCGTGGTCGAGCGTCGCGGGCGGGTGGAGTGAAGGCGTGTACTACGACGCGGTCGGAGAAGGCGACCTCTGGTTAGCGGTCGCCAACCACCATATGGATATCTCCCTGCAATCGCGCAACGGCAGCTACACCATCAAGTCCGGCTCGCTGGGCCAGCCGGGCATCGAAGGGCCCGGCCTGTTCCGCAACGGCCCGGAATGGGTCATGACGGTCAGCTACGGGGCCTGCGGATACTGCTTTGGCACCCAGATGGCCTACTTCACCAGCCGTGATCCGCTGGTGTCCTGGCAGTTTGGCGGTGTGGTGAGGTCGGACGCGTGCGGTGGTCAGCCGAACGGCGTGGTGACGCTGAACGGCCAGACCTATGAGTGGCTCGACATCTGGAACGGCCACCAGCAGGAAAGCCAGACGGCGGCCCCCATCCTGCTGAGCCCGCTGGCGTTCAATCCGGATGGGACCCTGCAACCGTTGAGCTGCGGCTACTAGCCCGGATTCAGGCTGGGCGAAACCACGTCCGGTACTATCCCCTTCACGGTGCGTACATCTGCACACGCAAAAGGACGCTTTGTCCACGGAACCGCAAGTTAAGGTACATTCGCCTAGTCGACGCCACGCCAATCGGGTGTAAGATGGCGGCGGTTAAGGGCACCCATGGCAGCCGGGCACGTCCTGATCATCGAGGACGATTCAAGAATAGCGGAGCTGTACGCGTCAAAGCTGCGTCGCGGCGGCTATGAAGTCGACGTGGCTCGAGACGGCGTGTCAGGCTTCGACCTGGCAGGCTCGCTGCTGCCTGACGCCATTATCCTGGACATTCATTTGCCCCGGCTGAGTGGGCTGGCCGCGCTTGCCGTCCTCCGCAGGGAGGAAGCAACATCGAGCATCCCGGTCATCGTCCTTAGCAATGACGACACGCCCGCCGTGATGGAGGAGGCTGGGCGCTTGGGGGTTTCGGCCTATCTCATCAAAAGCATGGTGTTGCCTCAGGACGTTGCCGAGACATTGAGCGACCTGTGGCACGGCTCCGCTGAGATGGCTGGGAGCCTGCGGTCGGCGGCAGGTAGGCCGCCGCACGAGAAGGCGCCCGGCGCGGCGGACCACTCCGCTCCAGTTCTGGTCGTAGACGAGCATGCAGCCACCCGGCAGATGGTCCAGACGGCACTCGAGCTCGATGGGTACCAGGTTCTTGGCGCCGGAGGCGGCGATGCGGCCTGGACGCTGATCAATGACTATCGCCCGGCGGTGGTGGTGACCCATGTCTGGATGCCCGGCCTCGACGGCCTGGAGCTCTGCCGGAAGATCAAAGCGGACAATACCTTGCGCCAGGTGAAGGTTATCGTGTATACCGTCGGCATTACCAGCGAGGACGAGGCGAAACGAGCAGGATGCGACCATTTTTTCCTGATGACCAGTGCCCTCTCCGGCTTGCGCGACTCCGTCGGCCACCTCTACGCCCTAGCGGAACGCTCCTGAGGAGTCGAGGCAAGTATGGCCCCTGAGCAGCGTCAAGCAAGCGGGAGGCTCGGCCCCGAGCCAGCCGGCTCCTCCGGCCACCCAGTGAGCGCGGATGATCGGCTCGCCACCGTGATTCGAGCCAACCAGGAGGGCCTGGTAGACGAACTGACCTCCAATCTCTCGGGACTCGACGATCCGGGGCTGCGCCGCACCTATCCCAGCGACGCGGCACTGCGACTGTTCATCGAAGCATTTGTGGAAGCACTCCGGCGCTCCTTCACGGCGGCGGACGGAAAGCAGTTCGTGAACGAGTACGGGGTCAGCCTTGGCCGACGATACGCCGAAGAGGCTCGCGACTACGAGGATGTCTACAACACCTTGATCGTGATAAAAAACAGTTTGCTGCCCTGCGTCCTCAAGGCGGACCCTCCAGTTGAGCCCTTGATCTTGCGCCTGACCGATGTGCTCTTCCGGCTCGAGCATGAGGTGGCCCGACGCTACTACGAAGTGGAAAAGACCCAGCATGCGCAGTTCGCCGAACTCGACATTCTTAAATCCGGTTTCATCCGGCTCACCACGCATGAACTACGCCGGCCACTCAGCGTCTTTCGCGGGTACGTGTCCATGATCGAGTCGGGAGAGCTTGGGCAAATTCCAGCCGAGGTGCATAAAGCCATCCTCAAGATTGCTATGAGCGCCAACGAGATGGCAAAGTTGATTGACGACCTGGCGGAGGTCGGCCGCCTGGAGGAACCGGACAAAGTCCTCCGGCGCGAGCGCTATCCGGTCAGCCAGCTGATCAAAGATGCCGTGGACGTCGTGCGGGCCGAAGCGCTGGCCAAGAGGATCGCGATCATCGAGCGCATCGATCCATCCCGCTCCACGATCGAGGTCGACATCGAGCGGATGAGGGTTGCGCTCCAGAACCTGCTCAGCAACGCGGTCAAGTATTCCCCGCCGGAATCCTCGGTCGAAGTCCGAGTCGAGCCGCAGCGCGACGCGCTTACGATTGTCGTCCAGGATCAAGGGTACGGGATTCCAGCCGAGGAAATTCCTCACATCTTCGACAAGTACTATCGCGGGGCCACCCCGGAAACTCAGAACACGCCCGGGACGGGCCTCGGGCTGTACATCGTCAAGCAGATAGCCGAGTTACACGGGGGGAGCGTGGAAGTGGTCAGCGATCCTGGGAAGGGCTCGACCTTCCGACTCCTCCTGGAGGCCTAGGCGCGCTCTTGTCCTTCCCCTGCGGGGGGCCCTTCTCATAATCCCTCCCCTGTGAGGAGGGCCTTCTCCTAATCCCCTCCCCGCTGGGGAGGGGCAGGGGAGGGGCTTCTCGCAGTCGCTAGTGCGCTCGTGTCTTTCCCTTGGTCCCGACTCGCGCTATGGGGCACACAGCCGCTTGACGGCCGCGCGCAACTCCGACACCGTCGCGCTCTTCGTGACATAGGCGTCCGCACCCGCTATTTGAGCCTGGGTTTTGGTCGCCATCCCGCCAGTGAAGACGATCACCTTCGTTTCGCGGTACCCGTTTGCCTTGATGAGAGCGGTAAGCTCGAGTCCGTCGATTCCCGGCATTTGAACATCCGTCAGGACCAACGCAGGCCGACGCGCCGCAACCAGCTCCCACGCCGCTAGGCCGTCCGCAGCTTCGAGCACGTGGTAGCCGTCGAATTGCAGGGCCGTCCGAACCATCTCCCGGCTGGCCGGATCATCATCTGCAACTAGGACGTAGATGGGATTGCCGACCAAGGGAAACCTGCACGCAATACCATACGGCACGCTGCGTGCCCGTGCCGCAACAGTGGTAGCAAAAAGATCACGCAAAGAGATGTGACGGAGCGTGAAACCGTGCTGCCACCTGCGACGTTGGGTTTGTGTAGCCTAGGCACGATGCGACCATCACCCGCACGCCTGGGCAGGGCGCTGTTGGTCGTCGCGCTGGTGGCCGTGGCGGCCTTCGCCGTCGGGCCGACGGCGGAGCGCAAGCTCTTGGGGAAGGCCCCGCCCAGCGTCACCACGATCAGCGACGTGGGACAACTGCCGGCGGCGATCGGCCGGGATGCCGGGGTGCCGCGGCTGGTGGTCATCTTTTCTCCGACCTGAACGGTTTGCCTCGCCGGGGCCAGGTGGCTCCATGATCAGTACCTGGCGACGCACCGGGGCGCGCATCTGAAGGTGTACGCCGTCTGGATCCACTACTACGTCTGGGACGCGCAGTCGGACATCGACGCGGGCATCCTCGCCGATTCCCACGTCACCCAGTTCTGGGATCCGGGACAGGTGACCGGCCACTGGTTTGGCGACCACGTCAACGGTGGCGGCCTCGCCTGGGACGTCTACTTTCTGTACGGTCCGTCCGGGCGGGACCTCGCTTCGCCACTGAGCACCGGCTCTCCGGTCATCGCCAACTCCGACCGGCTGTCCGCCGCGGTCCAGCAGGCCGGTTAGAGCCCAAGCCTTGGATTCCGCCGCGGCCCTCAACTATATTGAAGGTTAAGTTCTTCCGACTCTGGCTCCAACAGGAGGTGCCATGAAAGCCAAAGACGAGGCCGGTGTGCGGCCCCGCGGGCGGGGTCGTGGTTGGTGGTTGTTGGTGGCCGGCATGGCGGGC
>Ga0209802_1001769_pt1 | contig 15551 bp, 14 predicted proteins | sample GraSoiAngelo_129_FD_185886 | JGI IMG/M metagenome (GOLD analysis project Ga0209802, IMG submission 185886) | Grasslands soil microbial communities from the Angelo Coastal Reserve, California, USA - 14_0927_12_40cm (SPAdes) (version 2) | ecosystem: Environmental > Terrestrial > Soil > Grasslands ... | reverse complement strand
CGCATCGTGGTCGCGCCTTCGGAGCTGGCCGCTCAGCACGGGCTCTCCGCGGTGCAGGCGAAGGTGCTTCTACAGCTGCCGACCGAAGGCGCGACCACGATGCGCGCGCTGGCAGGGCAGCTTCAGTACGACGCTTCGAACCTGACGGGTGTGGTCGACCGCCTCGAGGCCACGGGTGCGGTGCGGCGCCGGTCACACCCCCAGGACAGGCGCGTGAAGCGGGTCGAGCTCACCGACGACGGCCGGCGCATGCGAGTCGCGTTCTGGGAAAAGCTCACCAACCGGTCCGGCCCGCTGGGCCGCCTCAGCAGCCGGGAGCTGACGAGCCTGCGCTCGCTCCTGGTGTCGGCGATGCGCGCTCCCTCAGATTAACTGAGCGCGCCGGCCACCTTCTGATGCTCACCTTGGTCCGACCTGGACCTTCAGCCCGCTCCCGGACAGGAATGCATCGATCGCCTTGGAGTAGTCGTCGAACGAAAAGCGGTTGGTGATCATGGCTTCGCTGTCGACAACGCCCTTCTCGAAAAGCGCGAGCGCCCGCTCGAAGCTGTGCAGAACCGCCATCGAGCCGATGATCCGGATCTCGTCGTTGTAAATCCGGAACGGCGACATCTTGGCGCTCGCGTCGGAGCGAGCGACGCCGAACATCAAAAAAGTGCCGCCGCGACCGACTCTTTGAAGTCCATCCTCGATGGCGGCGACCACACCCGTCGCGTCGATCACCACATCCCAGCCTTTCGGGCGGTCGAGGTCGTCCGCCGACACCGCGACTCGATCGGCGGCCAGCCGTCTGGCCAGAGCGTGACGCGCCTGGTTGGTCTCGACCATGTCCAGGCCGCCGGCGCCGTTGTGCTTGATCAGCTGCGCCAGCAGAAGGCCCATCGTCCCCGCGCCGTAGATGAGGTAGTTGTCGGCGGGCTTGGGCCCGAATTGATCCAGGCCGTGCACTGCGCACGACAGGGGCTCGACCAAGGTCGCCCAATTGCGAGGAAAGTCAGCCCCCACCGGAAACGCACTCGCGGACGGCACCTTGACCAGCTCGGCACAGGCGCCGTCGACGCTCCCGACGCCGACCGCATTCCAGTTCTCGCATAGGTTGAAACGGCCGAGGCGGCACATCCGGCAATGACCGCAGAACAGGGAAGGATCAACGGCGACGAAGTCCCCGACCGAGAGGTTGGTGACCACCGAACCCACCTCGACCACCTCGCCACAGAACTCGTGGCCGGGAATGATCGGGTAGCGGGTCGGCGCGAACTCGCCGCGGAGGACATGAATATCCGTGCCGCAGATGCCGCAGGCTTCCACCTTGACGATCGCGTCGAGCTCGCCTGGCGTAGGGTCGTCGACAGTCCGCACGGCAAACTTGCCGGGCTCCTCGATCACCACCGCCTTCACTTCACCGCTCCCATCGTGAGGCCCCTGATGAGCTGCTTCTGCGCGATCCACCCCGCCAGGAGCACCGGCAGACTGGCCAGCGTGGCCGCCGCTGCAAGCTTCGCGTAGAACAGACCGCGCCCGCTGATGAAGCCGACCAGGAAGATTGGCGCCGTCGCGGCGACCGACGAGGTGAAGTTGACCGCGTAGAAGAACTCGTTCCAGCTGAAGATCAGGCAGATCAAGGACGTCGCCGCAAGCCCAGGTGCGATCAGCGGAACCACGATTCGCAATATCTCGTGCCGAAATCCAGCACCATCCACTCGCGCCGCTTCAAACAAGTCGTTGGGAATCTCGAGCAGGAACGAGCGAAGGAGCCAGACTCCGAGCGGCAGGTTGATCGTGGTGTAGATGAGGACCAGGGCAAAGATGTTGTCGAGCAGCTTGAGGTCCCGAGCCAGCAGGTAAAGCGGGACCAGGCTGGCGGCGAAAGGCAGAAATCGCGTCGAGATGAAAAAGAAAAGCACGTCTTGCGTTCGCTTGACCGGCCTGATGGCAAGCGCATACGCGGCGGGCAGGCCGAGGATCAAAACCAACAGCGTCGACCCGATGCTCGCGATTGCCGAGTTGATGAAGAACGGAGGGAAGTCACCAGACAGCACCTGTTGGAATTCCTCCAGGGTCGGCACGAAAAAGATCGTCGGCGGAGAGCTGGCTGCCTGGGGCTCCGTCTTGAAGCCTTCCAGCCACATCCACAGGACCGGGAAGAAGAACACCAACACCACCAACCAGCCCACCACCGACCACAAGATCTTCGAGCGGAGTCCCGTGGGGCTGGCACTGGAGATCATCGTCTGGCCTCCACGTGGAAGATCGAGAACAGCGTGCGCAGGGCAAAGGTGGCGACGACGGTGGTCATGATGACCGCGACCACCCCGATGGCGGACGCCTGCCCGATGTTGAAACCCTGGAAGGCGACGATGTAGAGCAGGAATGGAATGTTGGTCGTGTCTTCGCCTGGCCCGCCGTAGGTGAGCATGTAGATCGAGTCGAACGTCTGCACGACAAACAGCGATCCAAGCAGCGCGCCCAGCTCGATGAACGGCCGGACCAACGGCAATGTGATGCGGCGAAAGGCCTGAAGAGCGCTCGCGCCGTCGACCTTCGCCGCCTCAAGGATCTCGGGGTTCTGCGACTGCAGGCCGGCAAGGATGATGAGCATCATGAATGGCGTCCAACGCCAGACCTCCACGGCCACGACCGCCGCCATGGGAAACCGGTTCACCCAGTCCACGCGCCCGAGACCGAATGGGGTCAACAGGTTCGGCAGGAGCCCGAACAGCGGGTTGAGGAGGGTGTCCTTCCAGATCAGTGCGCCGGCTGTGGGCATGATGAGAAAGGGCGCGATCATGAGCGTCCGCATCAGACCCTTGCCGAAGACCTCTGAGTTCAGCAGCGAGGCAATCGCGAGGCCCAGGACGACGGAGATCGCGATCACAGAGATGGTGAGAACCACGGTGTTGAGCACCGCCGTCCTGATCGGCTCGTCGGTCAGGAGCCTCGCGTAATTGTCGGCCCCTGCGAACTGAAAGCTGCCTGGCTTGAGAAGGTTCCACGAGAACAAGCTGTAGTAGATCGTCAGGACAAACGGTATCTGCGTCAGGGCTATGACGTAGACAAACGCTGGAAGGAGGGGCAGCCGGCGCAGCCAGGTGTCGCGGCGGGCGACGGAGGCGGCGGTTGGTTCCCGCGCGCCTCCGTTCCCGACCACAGGGAGGATGGACCTGCCAGTGCTGTTCACTTGCGGCGATCTCTCTTCGAGATCAAAGCTTAATGCTGGTAGACCTTGCCGACGGCGGCCGCGAGCGCCTGCGCTTTTTGCAACGCTTGATCGACTGTTTCGTTGCCGGCTATCACCTTGGCGAACTCCTGAGAGACGCTGTCCCCGAGCTGCTGGAACTCGGTGATGTCGACGTACTGGATGCCGACGTAGGGAACCGGGTCGACGGTCGCGTGAGTCACGTCAGCGTGCGCGATCGAGTCAAGGGTGACCTGCGCGAAAGCGCCGGCGGCCGCCTTGTACTCAGGGATGTCATATGTCGAAGTGCGCGTGCCTGGCGATACGCGGGCCCAACCGAGCTTGGTCCCGACCAGCTTGGCGTAATCCTTGGAGGTGGCCCAGTCGGCGAACGTCCACGCGGCGTCCTTCTTCGTGCTGGCCGAACCCATGGCCAGCGTCCATGCCCACAACCAACCCGACCAGTCTTTGACCTTGGTCGGAGCGTACGCGTATCCGGAGTTCTTCGCCGCGTCTCCTGTAAAGAAGCTCGCTGCCACGGTGGCGTCGTACCACATCGCGACCTTGCCGCTGTTGTAAGCGTTGAGGCACTCGGTGAATCCCGCGTTGCCGGCCCCCGGCTCGCCCGCCGACTTGAGCAGGTTCACGTAGAACGTCAAAGCGTCGTGCCATGGCTGCGTAGTCAGCTGGGCGTTCCAGTTCTGGTCGAACCAGCGCCCGCCGAACGTGTTGACCACAGTGTCCAGCGGCGCCAGCTGCTCGCCCCAGCCGGGGAGACCCCGCAAGCAGATTCCGTTGACGCTCGAGCTGTTCACCGCCCTGGCGGCCGCGGCCACCTGGTCCCAGGTTGGGTGGTCCGGCATGGTCACACCTTTGGCTGCCAGCAAGTCCTTGCGGTACATGAGCATCGAGGACTCGCCGTAGAAAGGCACCGCATAGAGGTCGTTCTTGTAGGTGAGGGCGGTCTTGATGCCGGGGATCAGGTCGTCAGGTGCGTAGGACGAGTCCTTGGCGATGTAAGGACTCAGGTTTTGAAGCCAGCCCAGCTTGGCCCACAGCGGAACCTCGTATGTGCCGATCGTAAAGAGGTCGAAACGTCCGCTTTGGGTCGCGACGTCCTGCGTCACCTGCTGGCGGATCTGGTCCTCGGGAAGGGTCACGATGTTGACCTTGATATTCGGGTGCGCGCTCTGGAAATCAGGAACGAGCTTTTTCAGGTCGGCCATCGACGGGTTGTCGACCGCGCCGAGGGTGATGGTGGTCTGGCTACCGCCCCCGCCCCCGCCGGCTCCACCAGAACAGGCTCCGCCAACCAGCGCGATGAGGAGCCCGAGGGCCCCCAAGGCCAGTCGCCGGTCCAGGAATGGAAGGTTCCTACCAGTCATAGAGAGTCACCCCTTTTGAACAGCTCAAAACCGCAGGCCAGCGCCTGCCGGCGTTCCCGACAACGTTGTCAAAGACAACGTTGTCAAGGTATAACATGAGCCCGATGAAAATGCAAGATGGCTTCGGGAGGCCATCTGGGGCGACCGCTTTGCCCGATCCTCTACAGCGGTGACAAAGAAGAGATCCCCGGCGGTTAGGAACCGCTCGCGGCCGACGATGCGAGAGGTGGCGGCCTCGGCCAGGGTCAGCCTCAAGACGGTCTCTCGCGTCGTCAACGGCGAGCCTGGCGTGACCCCCAAGCTGACCGAGCGGGTGACGACCGCGGTGGAGAAGGTCGGCTATCGGCACAACCTCACCGCAAGCAGCCTCCGCCGCACCGGCGGTCGCAGCGCCAGCGTCGGCGTCGTGCTCGAGGATGTCGCCAACCCTTTTTCCTCCGCCCTGCACCGATCGATCGAGGACGTTGCCGTGACGCGAGGGGTCCTGGTCTTCGCCGGGAGCTCAGACGAGGACGAGAATCGCGAGCGCGAGCTCGTCGCGGCGTTCACCGCGCGCCGTGTCGACGGACTGATAATCCTGCCCGCGAGCCATGATCACAGCTACCTCAACATGGAGCGGGAGGCGGGCACGGCGATCGTCTTCGTCGACCGCCCACCCCACCTCTTCGACGCCGACACCGTCCTCGCCGACAACGCCGCGGGAGTTCGCCGCGGGATCCGCCACCTGGCCGAGCAAGGTCACCGGCGCATCGGGTACCTCGGGGACCTGCACACGATCGCGACCGCCCTCGAGCGGCATCGCGGCTACGTCGAGGAGGTTGCGGCCCAGAACCTCGACGTCGACGGCCTGGTGAGGCTGGACGTACGCGGGACCGAGGGTGCCGAGGCCGCCGTCGCCGAGCTCTTTGCGATGGCGCAGCCGCCCACAGCCCTCTTCACCGGACAGAACCTGATCACGATCGGCGCATGCAGGGCGCTCCGCCGGCTGAAGCTTCATAAGCAGGTCGCTCTGGTGGGGTTCGACGACATCCTGCTGGCCGACCTCCTCGAACCTGGCATCACGGTCATCGCCCAGGATCCGGCGGCCATGGGACGAGCCGCCGCGGAGCTGCTTTTCAGCCGGCTCGATGGCGACCGTTCGCCATCGCAGCACCACATTGTCGAGACGAAAATGATCATGCGAGGCTCCGGCGAGATCCGGCCGTGATCGTCGTCTGCGGCGAGGCGTTGATCGACATCATCCCGGCGGGCGACGATACCCGGCGCCCGGTACCGGGCGGCGGCCCCTTCAACACGGCACGCGCCCTGGCTCGCCTGGGCGCCCCGACGGCATTCCTCGGACGGCTCTCGACCGATGCGTTTGGCGTTGGGCTTGCCAATGAGCTGGTGGCGGACGGGGCCGACCTCTCGCTGGTCAGTTACGGGCCGGAGCCGACGACTCTCGCCGTGGCCGAGCTCGACGGCGATGGCCTGGCGGAATACGAGTTCTACGTGCACGGCACTTCCGCACCAAACCTGACGCTGGAGATGGTCCCCGCGAAGCTGCCCGCCGAGGTGAATGCTCTGCACATAGGCACGCTGGGCCTCGTGTTGGAACCGATGGCGACCACGCTTACCGAGGTGGCCCGGCGCGAGGGCGAGCACCGGCTGCTGATGGTGGATCCCAATGTTCGACCCCAGGTGGTCACCGACGCCGAACGGTTCCGAGGCCGACTCGATCGGCTGGTCGGACACAGCACCATCGTCAAGGCCAGCGAGGGCGACCTGTCCTGGCTGTATCCGCAGCTCGACTGTGAGGTGGCCGCCGGCCGGATGCTGGATCTCGGGGCTCGCCTCGTCCTGGTGACCTTGGGCTCGAGCGGTGCGCTCGCCGTGAGCTCGGCCGGCACCGTTCGAGTCGCCGCACCCAAGGTCGAGGTGGTCGACACGATCGGCGCCGGAGACGCTTTTGGCGCCGGAGTCCTGGCCTGGCTCAACGATCACGACGAGCTACGGCCGGATCTCGCGCTCGATAAGGAAGGACTCGCGTCCATGCTCGTTTTCGCCTGCCTGGTGGCGGCCGTCACCTGCTCGCGAGCAGGGGCCGATCCGCCGTGGCGCACAGAGCTCGCCAAAGGCGCACCGATCTAGATTTCTAGCGACTGGACGCCGGCGCGATCGGCAACTTGCAACCGGTCGCTCGCCGGGTTTAGGCTCAGGCTCTGGCGCCGGCGTATCCGCGATGGCCGGTTGGGGGGAGTCACCTTGCGGCAGTTCCGAGCGAGGAGGATTTGATGCGAAGAATCTCTGCGATACCAGCTGTGATTGCCGCGTTGATGGCGGCGACGGTGGCAACGGCGGCCCCAAACGACACCCGGGTCAACGCCGGCAGCCCTCCGTCGCCTTTCGCCCAGAACAAACAGAACGAACCGGCGATGGCCGTCGACGCCAATTCACCCAACGTGCTCGCGGCCGGCTCCAACGATGAGATCGACGTACAGGGCTGCAACGGGAGCTCCTGCCCCTTCACCCAGGGAGTGGGTACGTCCGGCATCTATTTCTCATTCGACTCCGGCGCGACGTGGACGCAGCCGACGTACACCGGATGGTCGGCTCGCCATTGTCTCGGCGGCCCATGTGCGCCGAAGGTCGGTCCCATCGGCACGCTGCCGTGGTACCTGGAGTCCGGCCTGGTCAGCGACGGCGACCCGGCCGTCGCGTTCGGTCCTCAGCCCGGGACGAATGGATTCAGCTGGTCGAACGGCTCGCGTCTGTACTACGCCAACCTGACCTCGAACTTCGCCACCACCAAGGACAACGAGGCCTTCCGCGGGTTCGAGGCGATCGCGGTTTCACGCACCGACGACGTGCGGGCCGCGGCGGCCGGCACGAAGTCAGCATGGCAGACACCGGTGGTGATATCGCATCAATCGAGCACGACCTTCTCGGACAAGGAGCAGGTCTGGGCTGACAACGCCGCGTCGAGCCCATTCTTTGGAACCGTGTATGTGTGCTGGGCATCATTCGTAGGCCAGGAGAAGGGCAATGCCGCACCTGCCGGCCTGCGCGTGGGCGTCTCTCATGACGGCGGCGACACGTGGAGCGAGCACCCGATCGGCGCCGCGGCCAACAACGCGCAGCGCAATCCGGTCGATGGCTGCACCATCCGCACCGACAGCCAGGGCAACGCCTACGTCTTCGGCATCGCCACCTCGTCTAGCAACGGCAAAGAGCACTTCGAAATGATGTCGGTGTCGAGCAACGGCGGGACGAGCTGGTCGAGCCCGCGGACCGTGATCGGTCCGGTCTTCCAGCCCGGCACCCTCGACCCGGTCCAGGGCCGGCCGGTCATCGACGGCGTCGCTGGAGCGCGGAGCGACCTCGCGCCGGCGCCCAGCGTCGACATCGCCAACGGCGCGCCGGCGGGCACTGACGCCACCAACCGGATCGTCATGACCTACGTCAGCGGCACTCTTGACGCGCCTCACGTGTTCTTCACCGAGTCGCCCGACCTTGGCTCGACCTGGTCGACACCCCGCTCGATCGAGTCGGCCGGCGACCGCGGCTACTACACAGCGCCCGCGATCTCTCCGAACGGCACCGACGTCTATGTCGTGTACAACGCCTTCACGACCCCCTTCCGCACCAACACCACCGACCCGCGTGCTCTCGTCGGCGTGGTCATGCACGCAGACGTGGCGGGGGCGGGGACCGGAGCTTTCTCGGAGCTCAACCGCGGTACGTCCGGCGACCCGCGCGGCTCCAGCGCCAACGCGCTCACCGACGAATTCCTCGGTGACTACGTCTACGCAGTGGCCACCCGTTCATACGGCGCCGCGGTGTGGAATGACGCTCGTAACGCGGCCGACTGTCCGGCGGTCGACAAATGGCGCATGGCTCGGCAGAACGGTGACACCACCGTGCCGAAGCCCGCTCCCCTGGCGGTCTGCGCGGCTACTTTCGGCAACACCGACATATTCGGCGGCGCCTACAACGACCCGACCCCGTAGCACTCGCCTGACGCCAAAAACTCGGAATTGCGACGCGCAAGCGATCGTCTGACGCTAGACATACGGAATCGGGCATCAACGAAACGTGGCCGGCGGAAAGACCGCCGGCCACATTGTTTGAATCGAGCTATGCGGCGGCCTCGACCTCGACAGGCACTGTCTCGGCCTCCGCTTCGCGCGCAAGCGATCGTCTGACGCCAGACGTGCGGAATCGGGCATCAACGAAACGTGGCCGGCGGAAAGACCGCCGGCCACATTGTTTGAATCGAGCTATGCGGCGGCCTCGACCTCGACAGGCACTGTCTCGGCCTCCGCTTCGCGCGCGAGCGGCACCTCGCGCAAGAACACACTCGCGACCACGGACACCGCGGCGACCGCCGCCGCCACCAGGAAGAGATCGTGCAGCGTGCCGGCCAGGCCGAGGCGGCTGAAGGGTAGTGGCAGCCGGTTGGTCAGGATCGAACCGAGGACCGCGGTTCCGAGCGTCCCACCCAGGCTCCTCCAGAAGGTGAGCTGGCTCGTTCCCACCCCGATGAGCTGGTGGGGCAAGCCGGCCTGGATCACGATCAGGGTGAGTGGGAACGTCACGCCGAGGCCGGCGCCGATGATGATGATGTCGAGTGTCACCTCCAGCGGACTGGACGTGGGACCGACGCGGGCGAGCAGGACCAGGCCCACGATCATCACGACCAGCGCGAGAGTAGCCAGAAAGCGATAGGCCGGAATCCGCCCGATGAGCGCGCCTGTGGCGGTGGCGGTGACAACGACGGCCAACATCATGGGCGTCAGCAGCTGGCCCGTGTTGGTGGCGCTGATTCCGAGGACGCCCTGGTACAGAAGCGGGACGAAGATGACAGGGCCGAACATGCCGATCCCGCTGAAGAAGGAAATCACGGCCGGGACGGCGAAGACGTTGCGCTTGAAGAGGTCGAACGGGACGACAGGGTGCTCTACCCGCCGCTCGATGAAATAGAAGGCGACGAGGGCGACAGCCGCAACCACCAGCAGCCCCATCACCGGGGTCGAAAGCCATGCGTGGTCGCGCGTCATCGACAGAGCGATCAACAGCGGTGTCAGCCCGGCGAAGAGCAGACCCGTGCCCACCCAGTCGATGTCACGAAGGCGCGCGCTCGAGCGCACGAACGGGAGCTGCGTGGCGACGAGGAGCGCGGCCGCGATGCCGAGCGGAATGTTGACGTAGAAGACCCAGCGCCAGCCAGGACCATCCGTCAAAAAGCCTCCAAGAGTTGGCCCGACCACCGACGAGAGCCCGAAGACGGCACCGAAGAGCCCGCTCATGCGAGCCCGCTGCGCAGGAGGGAACACGTCTGCGAGGACCGCGAAGGTCGACGCGAACAGCACACCGCCGAAGACTCCCTGCAGGCCCCGGAACAGCACCAGCTCGAACATGTTCTGCGAGGTCCCGCATAGAGCCGACGCGGCGATGAAACCGATCATGCCCACCAGGAGAAAGGGCTTGCGACCGAACATGTCGCCGAGCTTGCCGGCCACCGGCACCAGGGCCGTCGACGTGATCAGGTAAGCCGTGGTCACCCACGCGTAGAGGTTCAAGCCGTGCAGCTGGGCGACGATTCGCGGCATCGCCACGCCCACGATCGTCTGGTCGAGCGCCGCCAGCAGGAGCGCCAGGGCCACGCCCACCGTGGCGAGCACCACCTGAGCCGGGGATGAGCTTCGAATCATGATCAACCTCCTTCAGTTGTCCTTGCGAATACCGGCTGAGGCTATCGGCTATTGCGGCAAGTTTCGTTCCGCAATAGGATTCAAGATCGAAACCAGAATGCTGAACACCTCGGCGCGGCTCCTTCGCGTCTTGACCCTCCTGGAGTCGCGGCGAGATTGGTCCGGAGCCCAGCTCGCGGAGCGCCTGGAGGTGAGCCAGAGGACCGTTCGCAACGACATCACGAGGCTCCGTGCGCTCGGCTACCCGGTCGCGGCGGCTCCCGGCGTGGCCGGCGGCTATCGCCTCGGATCGGGCGCCGCGCTGCCGCCACTTCTGCTCGACGATGACGAGGCCGTGGCGGTCGCGGTATCGCTCAGATCGTCGGCCGGCGGCGGGGTCTCCGGGATCGAGGAGACGTCGGTGCGTGCGCTGGTGAAGCTGGAGCAGGTGCTCCCCTCCCGGCTACGGCGGAGGGTGAACGCGCTGCAGGTCTACACCGTCGCCGTCCCGACCACCGGACCCACTGTGGACCCGCACCTCCTGGCCGTGATCGCAGCCGCATGTCGCGACCACGAGGTGCTGACGATCGACTATCGCAAACACGATGGCACTGAGAGCACGCGATCGGTGGAGCCGTTCCGCTTGGTCCACCTCGGGCGTCGTTGGTACCTGGTGGCGTGGGATCGGGATCGGCACGCGTGGCGCACCTTTCGCGTCGACCGCCTCGTACCAAAGCATTCAGGCGGTCCACACTTCACGCCTCGCGAGCCACCCGCCGAAGACATCGCGGCGTACGTCATGCGAAGCGTCCGCTCGGCGCCGATGAAGTACGAGGCGAAGGTGACTGTGCATGCGCCCGCGGCGGTGATTGCCGAACGAGTGCCGCGCGACATCGCAATCGAGCCAATCGATGACAGCTCATGCCTCGTGCACGCCCGATCCAACACGATCGAGATGCTGGCCCTGTACCTGGGATTGCTCGACGCCGATTTTTCGGTGGACGAGCCGCTCGAGCTGGTGTCGCAGCTGGAGAAATTAGCCGGGCGGTTTGCGCGGGCCCTTAAGCCGGACCTGATCGAGCAATAACAATTCGAATGCGTAGCGCGAGACGTCCGCCGCAATAATCGATCAGCACGTGGAACTGCGGCAGCTCAGGGCCTTCGTCGAAATCGCCACCCTCGGCCATTTCGGACACGCGGCCACCCGCCTTCACCTCACGCAGCCGGCCCTGACTCAGCGCATACAGTCGCTCGAGCGCGAGCTTGGCCTGCAGCTGCTCGAACGAAACGCCAGGGAGGTGCGCTTGGCCCCCGCCGGGGTCGTGTTGCTGCCCCACGCTCGGCGATTGGTCGAGGCGGAGGACCAGGCGCTCAATGACCTGAAGGCCTACTCGTCCGGGATCGCGGGACGGCTGCGTCTCGCCTACCAATCGGCGGGCGACGTGGCGACGGCGGGCTCAATCATCGCGGAGTATCGCCGCCGCTTCCCCGGCGTCGAAATACAGACCACGTCGGGATCCTCTGGCCCCAACCTGCAGCTCGTCCAGAACCAATCCGCGGACGCCGCGTTCGCCCTCTTGCCCAGCGCAAGGCCGGAGGGCATCGCTGCGCGAACGATCCGTCGCGAGGAGGTGGTCCTGGCGATGCGCTCTGATCATCACCTCGCGCAGCATGACCCGGTCCCGGTCAAGTCACTTCGCGGCGAGCCGCTTGGCCTGCCCCCCGCGGCCGCCAATCCAGATTTGATCGCCACCCTCCGACGCTGGCTGGTGAAACACACTGGTGCGGAGCTGAACATCGTCTCGGAGGACCCCACGGACATCGCCATCGAGACGGTCGCGAAGCCAGGCACGGCAGCGGTTTTTGTCGTGCGACGGTATGCGGCCATGCAGGCGGCAAACGGCCTCGCCTACAGGTCGATGTCGCCTGCTCCTCTGGTCGAGCTCGCGCTTGCTTACCGCAACGATGATGCGTCGCCGGCGCTTGCCAATCTGGTCATCCTCGTCGAAGAGCTGGCGCTCGATGAGTCGAGCGTCGTACCGGACGATGCCGAGCTGATCTGACTCGGCCAAGCGCTCCACCGGTGTCAGACTGATCCTCAGTGGAAGCAAAGCGGGAAACCAGCCCGGTCGAGCTAATCGTCTTCTCCGATTACGTCTGACCCTGGTGCTACATCGACTCGGTCAGAGTCGAACAGCTCGAAAGGGAAGGCCTCGTGCGCGTCTCGTGGGTGCCGTTCGAGCTGCACCCGGAGGCTCCACCGGAGGGAATACCGCGCGAGGCCTACTTCGGGAGAGCGCGATCCGAGCAGGCTCGCGACCACCTGCGGACGGTTTCAGCCGATGTCGGCCTGACGATGGAATCGCGTGACGTCATCATCAACTCGCGACGTGCGCTCGGCGCGGCTGAGTTCGCACGGGAGCAGGGCCGGTTCGAGGAGATGCACCATGCCCTCTTCAAAGCGCACTGGGAGCGAACCGCGAAGCTGGAGGATGTGGACGACCTGGTCCGGATCGGCACCGAAATCGGCCTCGATGGCGAGCAGTTGAGGGAGGCGATAGCCGAGGGCCGTTACGAGGATCTGATCGACGAGAGCCGGCGCGAAGCGGAGTCGGTCGGCATCAATGCAATCCCCGCCCACATCTTCGGGCGCCGGTATCTGGTTGTCGGTGCGCAGCCTTATGACACGTTCAAGCAGGTGCTCGACCGCCTGCGATCCGAATCCTGAGGCCAAGGGCCTGCCTACACCCTGACGAGTGGCTAAACCGGCTCCACAGAGGCTAGTGAGCCGGATCGAAGCTCCGTGGCGCTCCGCAGCGGCCGGTCGCGGAGAAGCAAGGTGCACGCGAGGCCGAGCACACCAGACACGATCGTGATCCAGAACAGGTCCGCGATGGCAAGCGCCAGCGCATTGTTCGCGCCGGCGATGACCTTGGGGATGAGCGACTGCTGAGGTCCCGTCAGGATGTGCTCGAGCAACGCCCTTCCGTTGCCGACGTTCTGCAGCGCGCCGGATAGCTTCACGAGCTGCGAGATCAAGGGCTGCGGCACGCCGGCTTCGTAGAGCGTGGTGGGCAGCCTGCCGGCAAACGATGACGAGAAGATGGTTCCCGCGGCGGCCAGCCCGACCGACGCTCCGATCTGGCGCAGAAACGTGAGCGTGCTCGTGGCCACGCCCAGCCGGTTGGGCGACACCGAGTTCTGCACCACCACCGTGAAGCCCGCCATCGCCGGGCCGATGCCAAGGCCGAGGATAAGCATCCACGTCCACAGCTCCCAGTCGGGGACGCCGGCGGTGAGGTGCGTCATCAAGAAGCCGCCGATGAGCATCACCACCGCGCCCGCGGTCATGATCCATTTGTAGCGGCCGAGCCTGCTGATCAAGATGCCGGTGCCGATGCTGCCGCCCATCAGGCCCACCAGCAGAGGCCAGATGTAACGCTGTGGCGCTGATTCCGCGGACGGTCTGATAGAAGCGGGGCATGAAGATGACCGCGGCGAACATGGCGATGCCAAAGGCGAACACCGCCGCCATGCTGACCGCGTAATCGCGCTGCCTGAACAGGTCGAGCGGAATGATCGGTTCCTTCGCCCGCGACTCGGCGAACAAGAAAACCATCAGGATCACCAACCCGATGACGATGAGCCCACCAACATCAGGGTCGGTCCAGCTCGCCAGCTGGCCCGAGCTGTTCACGTTCCCCTTGTTGGTCAGCCCGAGCATGAAGGGGACGACGCCCGCCGTGAACAGTACGATGCCCAGGTAGTCGAGCTCGCGAATCGATGCCTGGCGGTGAGGAGCGCTAGGGAGCACTGTTGCCAGCACCGCCAGAGATGCAACCCCAAACGGAACGTTGACGTAGAAGACCCAGTGCCAGCTGATGTGGTCGGTGATCCAGCCGCCGATGAACGGTCCGACGATGAAGCTCAGCGCGAAGACTGCGCCGAACAGGCCCTGAAAGCGTCCCCGCTCGCGAGGGCTGTACAGGTCGCCGATGATCGCCATGACGATCGGAAACAGCGCCCCTGCGCCAAGTCCCTGCACGGCGCGGAACGCGACCAGCTCGGCCATGTTCTGCGATGCGCCGGAGAGCCAGGAGCCGGCGAGAAAGAGGCAGACGCCGATGATCAGCATCACTTTGCGGCCGAACACGTCGGAGAACTTTCCGTAGATGGGAACGGTGACGGTCGAAGACAGCAGGTACGAGCTCACGACCCACGCGTACAGGCTCGCGCCGTTGAGGTCGGTGACGATTCGAGGCAAGGCGGTGCCGACGACGGTCTGATCCAGGGAGGCGAGGAACATCGTCAGCAGGATCGCACCGAGTATCGCCAGCTTTCTCCGCGGGGGCAGCGACATCAACGAGGGCGCGCCGATGGTGAGCGCGGGCGCCTCGGGCTCGACGGCGGGCGGACGCTCCTCGGTGGTGGCCAACGTTTACCCCGCCGGGGCCGTGTGTGCGGCCGTGGAATTCGCGAACACGTCCTTGGCTGCACGCGTGATGAGCTCGACGCATGTGTCGGTCGAGATCACGGTGCTGTCGAGGACCAGGTGATAGTGCCGCGGATCCTCCCAGGCGCCGGCTCTTGGGTAGAAGTGGGCGACATAAGCGCGGCGAGCCTGGTCCGACTCGTTCTGCTTCCTGGCGACGCTCTTGTAGTCGAGCCCTTCGTGGGACATCGCAGCGTGACGGCGCGCTTCGACGCTTCCATCCAGGCGGACGTGAAGCACATCTGGGCGATCCTTCAGCACGAACACACCGGCTCGACCGAGGATCACGGCCCCTCCCCCATCCGCCAGGCGGCGGATCGCGGTCTCGCTCATGGCGATGTCGGGCAGCACTCCACGCTCTTCGTCTGGGACCGGGATTCCCGCGAAAAGGCCGCTGTGGTTGAGTGCGCTCCGCAGGAGGCGGCCGACAGCGGTGCCGCGCTCGGTATCGTCGGCAAGGGCCGCCGCCAGCGGCTCGTGAAGCTTCGCGGCCAATGCCGCCGGGATGGCTCGATCCACGAACGGTAGGTTCAGGCGCTTGGCGACGGCCGGGCCGATGATGCTGCCGCCCGCGCCGAAGGTGGCGGCGATCGTCACCGTGCCCATCCCCTTAATTCTCGTGATCGCCGTCGGGGCTGATCGGCTCGGGTTCGGACAGCGTGTATCCGCTGGCAGGCACGAGTCCCCGGACCCGATCGCGTGCCTTGTCCGAAGCTTCAGCCGGCGTCGTGGCCTTCACGCCGGGTACGCCGATGCGCATCTTGGCCGTGCCGGCCACGGGCTCGACAGTCAACCCGTTCTGAGTCATTACCTCCAGCACTTTCCGG
>Ga0209802_1001764_pt1 | contig 15586 bp, 12 predicted proteins | sample GraSoiAngelo_129_FD_185886 | JGI IMG/M metagenome (GOLD analysis project Ga0209802, IMG submission 185886) | Grasslands soil microbial communities from the Angelo Coastal Reserve, California, USA - 14_0927_12_40cm (SPAdes) (version 2) | ecosystem: Environmental > Terrestrial > Soil > Grasslands ... | reverse complement strand
TAACCTCATCAAGCAGTATCAACCGAAATTCAACGTACTGCTGCGCGATGACAAAACCTACCCCTACATTCGCTTCACGGCATTTGAAAAATATCCGCGCGTCTACGTGACGCGCCGGCTGCGCAAAGATGGCTCCGTCTATTTCGGCCCTTTTTTCCCGCATAGCCTCGCCTACCGCATCGTCCATTTCATTCACAAACACTTCCGAATTCCTTCCTGCACCGTGGACCTGACCCGGCCGCATCCGCGTCCCTGCCTGCAATATTACATTCAGCGCTGCTGGGGCCCTTGTGTGCCCGGTCTTGCTTCAGAGGAGAAATACGCGGAGGCGGCCCGCGACACGCGCACTTTTCTGGAGGGCCGGCGCCATGACCTCCTGGTGAGCCTCCGCGAGCGCATGATGCAAGCCTCCGACGGCCAGCGTTACGAGCAGGCCGCCGGTTACCGCAATCTCCTGCACACCCTCGAAGAGATCGAGGAGCGCCAGAAGATTGCCGCCGCCGCCGGCGATGACACCGACGTGCTCGCTTGGTATGCCGAGCCTCCCCAGGTCGCGGTTAATCTTTTTCACATTCGCGCCGGCCGCGTGGTCGATCGCCGCGATTTCTATTGGGAGGATCTCGAGGAATTCGATCCCGACGAATTCCTGCCCTCGGTCCTCAAACAGCTCTATCTCGATGCCGCTTATCTGCCGCGAGCGATTCATGTCCTGCGGGATTTCGAGGACCGCCAGTTACTCGAAGAAATCCTTTCCGAACGCGCCGGGACCCTGGATCTGCCGTACCGCCGCGTGGAAATCGCCGTGCCGCAGCGCGGTCCCAAACATGCCTTCCTGGATTTGGTGGAGAAGAACGCGCGCCATTCTTTCGAGCAGCGCTTCCGTGTGCTCAAGCCCAATTCCAAAGCAATTGCCGAGGCGTTGGAATCCACGCTGAATCTTCCCGCTCCTCCCAAGCGCATCGAGAGCTTCGATATCTCTCATCTTCAGGGCACCGACACCGTCGCTTCCATGGTGGTCTGGGAAAACGGCCACATGCGTAAATCCGATTACCGCAAGTTCATTATTCGGGGAGAGTGGGGCAACGACGATTTTGCCAGCATGCGCGAAGCGGTGGAACGCCGTTACCGCCGCGTGCAGAGCGAACAGAGAGAAATGCCCGGCTTGATTCTGATTGACGGCGGACTCGGACAACTGCACGCCGCGGCGCAAGCTTTGGAAAAACTGGAAATCATCAATCAGCCCGTGGCGGCCATCGCCAAGCAGGAAGAGGTTCTTTTCGTTCTTGGGCAGGAGGACGAACCGATCCGCCTGGAAAGACATTCGCCCTTGCTGCACCTGATTCAGCAAATCCGGGATGACACGCACCGCTTCGCGGTTGGCTTTCACCGCCAGCGCCGGTCTCGCAGAACCTTGAAGACCGAACTCGACGAAATTCCCGGCGTGGGTTCGCGGACCGTGCAGAAGCTGCTTCGCGAATTCGGAAGCGTCGCCCGCGTGCGGCTCGCCAGCGCCGAAGATCTCTCCCGCGTCGTATCGCGGCCGGTGGCCGTGCGAATTGCCGAACATCTTCACGGCAACCATGTTTCGAGCGCCGGACCCAAAGCAGATCCAGCGGCCTGACGTGCCCGTGAGCACGCTTTGTTGCATCGAACAAGTGGGTGTGCTAGGTTGAGCCGCACGGGGGTTAGTCAAATGGGCGATAGCACCGGATCCAGAATCAGTTACTTCATGGTAGGTCTCGGGATCGGCGCCCTTGTGGGCATTCTCTTTGCTCCCAAATCCGGCGAAGAAACACGCGAGTTTCTGAGCCAGAGGGCCGAAGAAGGCAAGGAATATGCTCAGCGCAAAGCTCGCGAGTTGCGCGAAAGGGCGGACGATCTCGTGGAACGCGGCAAGCAGGTTGCCGCCAAGCAGAAAGAGTCCATCTCCGCCGCGGTGGACGCGGGCCGCGAAGCTTATCAACGCGAAAAATCCAAGGAAATGTAGGGCCGAATTTGATGCCAAACTGGGTGATGCCCCTTTTCGTCATCGTCGCGTCTATATCTCTGTTCGTGCAAATGCTGATCTTCGGCGCGATGTTTCTGGAATTCCGCCGCATCAACCGGCGCCTGGAGCAGATCGTCGACGATCTTCAGAAGCGCATCAACCCGGTCATTTCCCGGCTGCAGATGCTGGTGGAAGAGGCACAGCCACGCATCTCCGGCATGATTTCCGATGCCGCGGAGATCACCCACGTCGCGCGCAGCCAGGTGCAGCGCGTGGACCGCATGGTTACCGAAGCCGTAGACCGTTTGCGCATGCAACTGGTGCATGCCGACCAAATCCTCACCGGGGCGATGGAAACCGTGGAAGAAACCGGCTCGCGCATCCGCAGTACGGTGTGGGGGCCGATGCAATCGGTCACCGCGCTGGTGCGCGGAATCCAAACCGGCCTGGAGTTTTACCGCGGACGGCGCCGCCGGGCGGATGGTGTCAGCGAGCAGCAGGACGAAGAGCTTTTCATTTAGCGCGCCCGAAATGCCTCCGTCGCTTGCGTAATCTTTAGCAGCACTTCCACGGAAAGGTGTCATTCCGAGCGGCGCCGCGAAGCTGTTGGGCCAGCGAAGATTCCGGCGGCGCGACGGCGGGGTCCCCGACGGGCGCCGCTTTTGCGCCTGTTGGGGTGCAGGCGAGGAATCTGCTTTTCGAGTGGCCCCTCAACGAATCCAGCCGCCGCCGAGCACTTCGTCTCCCCGATAAAAGACGGCGGCCTGGCCGGGCGTAATGGCGCGCTGCGGCGCGTGAAAGCGCACCCGCACTGTTGCCGCGCCCGCCGGCTCGAGCCGAGCAGGAGCTGGCTCGTGCCGATAGCGTATTTTCACAGTTGCTTCGATAGGCTCGTCCAAAGAAGGCCACGCGATCCAATTCACGTCGCGAGCCTCCAGGTTATCCCGCCACAGCTCCTTCTCTTCCCCCACCGTGACACGCTTGGCGTCGGCATCGATCCGCAAGACGTAGAGCGGCCGCGGCGCGGCAATTCCCAACCCGCGGCGCTGCCCAACCGTGAAATTCTGAATCCCGGAATGCGTGCCCACGACTTGGCCCGCAGTATTTAAGAGCTCGCCGGTTTCGTCGCCACGGTCTTCTTCGTCGTCTCGACCTCGCTCGGTCTTTTCGTGCGCTCGACTCCGCTCGCTCTCGTCTTTATCCGCTCGTCCTCGCTCGCTGTGCTCGCGCCGATAAGCCTCGATGAAGGTCGTATAGTTTCCCGAAGGAACAAAGCAAATCTCCTGACTTTCCGCCTTCTCCGCCACCGGCAAACGCGCCCGCCGGGCCATCTCCCGAACGGCTTGCTTCGAGAGGTTCCCCAAGGGAAACGCCGCGTGGGCCAACTGCTCCTGAGTCAATCCAAAAAGAAAATAGGACTGATCCTTGGAGAGATCCGAAGCGCGCAAGAGATTGTACCGGCCTGTGTGAGCGTTTCGCTCGATGCGGGCGTAATGGCCGGTGGCAATGCGTGACGCGCCGATCTGCCGCGCCGTCACCAGCAACTGATCGAATTTCACGTGATTGTTGCAAAGGGCGCAAGGAATCGGCGTGCGCCCGGCGAGATAATCCTGAACGAACGGACGCACCACGGTCTCCTCAAATCGCCGCTCGAAATTGACCACATAATGGGGAATGCCGATGTGCTCGGCTACGCGGCGCGCATCGTAGACGTCATCGAGCGAGCAGCAACGCTGACGCGGAGCTTCGCCCGGAGAGAGTTCCGGCAAGCGCCGCTGATTCCAGAGCTGCATGGTCAAGCCAACGATCGGAGCGCCCGATTCGTGCAGCATGGCCGCAACCGTCGAGCTATCGACGCCGCCGCTCATGGCCACGACAGTCAGCTCTCGAAGATTGGCTTCGGAGCTCATTGCGCGGCCGCCATTTCCTGAGTTGGCCCGACGCTGCGCTGGCGCACAACCGCCGCGGGGATCAATTCGAGCGCCGTGTCGATCTCTTCTCGCGTGTTGGCACGGCCAACACTGAAGCGGAGGCTAGCCCGTGCTTCGGCGGGAGTAAGCCCGATGGCGGTCAGCACGTGCGAGGGATCCACCGCCCCCGAGGAACATGCCGCGCCCGCCGAGCAAGCCAGTCCCGCTAAATCCAGCGCAATCACCAGAGACTCGCTCTCAACGCCGGGGAGCATCAGGTTCGAGGTATTGGGCACGCGCCGCGCCGGATCGCCATTGACGCGAGCGCCGGGAATGCGCGCGAGCAGGCCCTTTTCCAGGCGATCACGCAAGTCGGCAAAATGGGCAGCTATTTCCGCGAGATCGGCGCGCGCCAGTTCCGCGGCTTTGCCAAGGCCCACCATTGCGGCGACATTTTCGGTGCCGGCCCGGCGCCCCCGCTCATTTGGTCCACCGTATAGCAGCGGATCGATTTCCGTCCCCTTTCGCACAAAAAGTGCGCCGGCTCCTTTCGGCCCATAGAATTTGTGCGCCGAAAGAGACAGGAGATCCACGCCTAACCTGTTCACGTCAACTGGAACTTTGCCGGCCGATTGCACGGCGTCGGTGTGAAAGGGGACGCCGGCCTCGGCGGCGATTGCACCGATCTCCTCGACGGGCTGCAACGTGCCGATTTCGTTGTTTGCGCGCATGACGGAGATCAAGGCAGTCTCCGGGCGTATCGCCGCGCGAATCGCATCCGGGCTGACGATTCCGTCGAGGCCAGCCGGAACATAGGTGACGGAAACGCCGCGACCTTCAAGGGCGCGGCAAGTATTCAGCACCGCGTCGTGTTCGATGGTCGTTGTAATCACGTGCGGAGGTGCGGCGGCGGATTTTCCCTGGGTCCGCAGCGCATGCGCCACGACGCCAAAGATGGCCGCGTTATCGGCCTCGGTTCCGCCGCTGGTGAACACAATTTCAGAGGAACGCGCGCCGACCAGCGCGGCAACGCATTCGCGCGCGCCTTCGATGGCTTGCCTGCCTCGCTGGCCAAAGCGGTGTGCGGAGCTAGGATTGCCGAATTCGGCCGTGAAATAGGGAATCATGGCCTCGAGCACCGCGGGGTGCACGGGCGTCGTGGCGTTATGGTCGAGGTAGATGCGCTGCATTGTCGTTTCTTTAGGCGCGAAGGGGGTTTATTCCAGCCACGGAACTTAAAGTGAAGCTTGAGAGATCGATACCCCCTACCCCCTTTTTTTACAAGAATATCATTCCAAACGACTTAGTTGTATCTTTACTACAAGAATGTGATTCTAAGGGCCTTAGCTCAAACACGAGTACACGCGCGGAAACGAATGCGGGGAAGGCCTCGGAGGGAATTCGAGATGGCGCGCGGTTTCCAAGTTCGCAAAATGCGAGCATGTTTTATTTTACCCCTTGAGTAAAGACCCCTGAGCGGGGCTAGTCGTTCGGGACAACGACCTCCGGATTCTGGAGTCCGGTGGACTTCAGCGGAGTCCACAAACCGGACCTTGGTCAGATGGTCGTTTTACCCCACGAGCAAAGACCTCTAAGCGCGGCTAGTCGGTCAATTTCCGAAGGTGTCGACCGAAAGTCACGGCATTGCAGGTAAAGACGCGCTGGCCTCGCATCGGCGACGCTTACGGGCGGAGGCCAATGCGGTAGACGAGGTCTTGAAACCGGGGGTCTGGCCGAAGGGCTTCGAAACGATCATCCACTTTAAGATACATCAGGTCGTGTTCACGCTCGCGAAAGGCTTTTTCCAGCCACTCAAGTGCTTTTTTCGTTTCGCCAAGTAAGGCGTAATCTCCCGCAATCGTAACTGCCAGCGGTAGAAGGCCGTCCTTTACTTGCCTTTGGTTCTCTTGGAGATCTCCCCATAGGAAGGTCTTCTTGGCCGCGGAGTACCCGGACGAAGTGAACTTGCCTTGGACGGTTGCGGCGAGTTCGTTTTGGTGCGTGATTCTCAGTGCTGTTAGCATTTCGGCGACGGCCTCTTTCTGCATTCCTTTTCGCTCGTAAATCGCGGCCATCCTGTAATGGCGGTACGCTGAGTTTGCATCAGCGTCCGGCACTTCGCGGAAATACTCGAGCGCTTCGTCATAACGGGCAGCGCGGTAGAACGTGGCTCCCAAGGAGTTTTGCTTATTCGAAGAAAGCGGATCGAGTTCCAATGCTCGCCTCATCTCAGCGATCGCCTCGTCGAACCGGCCCAGGGCGCTCAGAAGGTAGCCATACCATTGGTGAGCCATGGCGTTGTTCGGGTTGAGTGCAATGGCTCGCTGCAACTCTTTTTCCGCGGCGTCCCATTGAAAAAGCAGTACGCTGGCTAGTGACACGTGGGCTTCGGAGAGCGAGGGGTCGAGCTCGACGGCTTTTAGAGCTGCCGTCTTGGCTTTCTGGAATGCTTCCTGCGGCGGGGAAAAAGCTTGCGAGTAATCTCCAAAAATGTGCAGGAGCATATACGCGTCAGAAATCCCGGCCCAAGCAGGGGCATAGGCAGGATTCTTCCGAACCGCCTGTTCAAAGTATTTGATACTTTTCTTCGAGCTCTCCTCAGTCCAATTGTTCCACTCCTCCCGACCTTGGAGATAGGCTTCGAGTGCCTCGGTGTCCACGGAGTGAGCAGTGGCCAGCCGAGTCTGCTCATCGACAGACAGCTTGACTTGGACTTGCTTGGCAATAGTTAGCGCCAGTTCGTCCTGCAACACGAGCACGTCTCGCAGGTCCCGCTCGTATGTCTCCGCCCATAAGTGGCGGTCGCTGGACGTTTCTACCAACTGCGTTGTGATCCGCACGCGCTCGCCCGATCGCAGCACGGCTCCTTCCACTACCGCGTCAACGTTCAGCTCCCTGCCAATCTCGGGCAGCGCTTTGCGCGTACCTTTGTATTGCATCGCCGAGGTCCGCGAGATCACGCGTAGCGCGCCGATCTTACCCAAGTCGGTGGTCAGTGCCTCGGTCATGCCGTCAACGAAGTACTCCTGAGAGGGGTCGCCGGAGAGGTTCTGTAGCGGCAGCACCACGAGAGACCGAATTCGTCTGTTGTTACTGGTCCTCCTTAACAGCCGATCCCGCGTTCCGGAGAAGTTCAGCCCGAAGCCCAGCGCCAGCGCTACCGCTGTGAGCACGCCTGCCAGCGCGAGCAGATTACGCACGCGAATTGTTTTGGGGCGTACTTCTACAGGTGCGATGAAACGATACCCACGACGCGGCAGGGTTTCTACAAATCGCGGGTTCTCGGACGAGTCGCCCAGGGTATTGCGGAGCTTGTAAATCGTTGCGTCGAGGCCTTCATCGAAATCCACAAACGTATCGGCGGGCCAAATCGCCTGGCGCAACTCTTCCCGTGTCACGATTTCGCCCGGGTGCTCCAAGAGCAGCGCTAACACTCGAAATGGCTGCTGCTGAAGCCTGGTCTTCAGCCCATGCTTACGCAACTCACCTGCGCGAAGATCCACTTCGAACGGCCCGAAGCGAATGACCCCTCGTGGTCGGTGCAGGATTTGCATGGAACTTTCTCGAAGTGCGTCGAAGTTTAGCATATAGCGATGGCAAGTAGGCGTCCGCAGCGGATCAGGTCTAGCCATAATCATTCATCCTCCAAGGACTTAGCTGGTCAGGCAGATTTCGGCGAGACATCAGGTGCGATTCATTGACACGGTCGTGGCACTGCGCAAGAGTCAGTGCCCCGCGCGAAGCCCCGCGGGCGGGGCCAAAACGTAAACTATGAGATGACGCGGATAGCCGTGGCCGTCGCGGCTCCGGGTTTCTTATAAGTAGATGGAGAAGACCATGACTCGAAAAACTGCTTGGTTACTATCAAATCTCGTCTTGTCGGTAATGCTGCTTCTCAGCGCAAGAAGCGTGCAGGCGCAAACCTTCGGACAGGCTTCCCCGACTGCTACGGATCATGGCCAAAGGGTCGATGAGACGCTGGACTGGAACGCGCACCTGATCGACGGCCTCTTCACCGCCGGGACCACCCCTCCGCCGGCGCTTAGGATCGCCGCCATCATGAACATCGCCATGTTCGACGCGGCGAACGCGGTCACTCACCGTTCCCGCCCCTTCCACTTCGATCTCGACGCCCCCCCGGGCACGTCCCGGCGCGCGGCGCGGATTGGGGCGGCGTACACGGTGCTGTCGAAGATCTTCCCCACCCAGCAGGCCAAGTGGGATGCCGCCAAGGCGGCGTCGGTGGCCGCGCTGAGTGACGACCAGGACGGCCCCGGCCAGTCCACGGTCAACGGGCTGGCGTGGGGCACCACGGTGGCCCTCGACGTCCTGGCCTGGCGCGCCACCGACGGGTTCACGCGCAGCTTCCCACCGTTCACCGGCGGCACTGCGATCGGGCAGTGGCGGCCCACCCCGCCCGCCTTCCAGCCCATGGTGCTGATGCAGTTCGCGTTCATGGCCCCCTTCGTGGTGACGAGCCTCGACCAGTTCCTGCCGGGGAAGCCCCGCGGCCTGAATACCGATACCTGGGTGTCCGACTACAACGAAGTGAAGCAAATCGCCTCGACGACCAGCACAACGCGCACCGCCGACCAGACCTCCATCGGCTGGTTCTGGGCGGGCGTGGGTTGGGCCCATTGGAGCGAGGCCGCGCACGCGCTCGCGGTCGCCAATCACTCCGGCCGTGAGACCACCTCGCGCCTCTTCGCGCAGATGGCGACGGCGGGAGCTGACACCATCGAGACGACCTGGCATGGCAAGCGCCTGTACGCCGAGGATCCGATGGCGGTGACCTGGCGACCGATCACGGCCATCCGCCTGGGCGGCGACGGCAATCCGGCGACGCCTGCCGATCCGGCGTGGACGCCCTACATCCCGACCCAGCCCCACCCCGAGTACGTGGCCGCGCACCCGAGCTTTAACGGCTGCGCCGCGGCGGTGCTGCAGGCCTACTACGGCGACGATGACAACAGCCAGTCCTTCGAGCTCTCCTACCCGGTGGCTCCGTCGACGGCCTTCGGGGCGCTGCCTCCAGGCGTGACGCCGACCCGCAGCTTCACCGGCATCGCCCAGGCCGAGCAGGAGGCCAACGACGCACGCGTCTTCGGCGGCCTGCACTACCGGAGCTCTGTCAACGTGGCGGATGGCGAGGGTCGCGCGATCGCAGCCTACGTCATGGCCAACTTCGGCACGCCGATCCACCGCAACTACCGGGAAGGCGACGGCGGGCACGGGGACCACAACCACGGGAATGGCGACTGCTTCGGCGACGGCGAATCAGCTGCCGCGACCACCGAGGATTGGTGGTGAGGGCCTAGGGGAGAGACGAGGTCAGAGCGCGGGCGTTACTGGTCGCGGCCCTGCCCTCACGGGCAGCCCAGCCGCCACGCGTCGAGCGCCGGACGCTTGCGGATGACGCGCCGTTTCAAAACGCTCTTTAGCAATAAATCAAAAGGAGTAACTTATGGAAACTACAAACAACACGAAGAAGCGCAAGAATGGAAAATTTGGGTTAACTCTGGCAGCGCTTGTTTTGCTTTCTATTTTTCTGCTGCGGCTGCCCGCCAGTCCAATAGCCGGCGCTCAACCCCCGGGCGATCAACCTCGAACGCGGTTCGCCATCACTGACCTCGGGAGGCTAGCGACTTCGTTTAGCGAGGACCCGACCATCAACCAGGCCGTAACCGGAGAGTTCGCGCGCGACGACGAGCCAGCGCGCATCAACTTTGTTCAAGGCAAAATCGCTTTTGAGTTCGTGGGCCAGGCAAAAAGCTTTCCGCCCACGGCCTCGGCTCCGCTGGGGTCTGCAAACCAATATGGCTTTCTGACCGTGGTACGAGGAATCGACAATGCGCATCTTCGACCGGGATGGCACGACCACGATTTATCTGAACACTGCGACCGCGAGCTTCGCGAACCCAGACTCGTTCCGGTCGGGCATCCCCATTCAAACTTCGACATTACACCAACAAGCAGTGAATACGGCGGGGGGTACATTCACGGCCATGTTCGAAAACACCATCTCGTCGACGAGCGACTTCACCATTAATGGCACCACATTCAGACTAGGACGAACAGGACAGGCATTTCGGGCAACCGTGACGGGCCAAGGGAATCCGACGCCGCCGCCAAACGCCCATTTTAGTGGGTACGCTGTAGGCGTCGGCGAAGAAAACCGTTCTGTGGGTCGGCCCGGCGGCCGATCACTCGAATTCTCCGATTGGCCGGGCGTCCGGCGGTAGGGTTTAGTCTTCTCTGTGGATATGATTTGAAGTCTGCAACCTAGAAATCAAAAGCGCCCTTGGGAAACTTCGGTGGCTGCGGTGATGGGCACTGAGACGTGTGTTCGGCCCATCGAACTGCGAATACCTACACGCTGCGGGCGAGGGCGGCCTTTTTGCTGGCCCGGAATTCGGCGCAGGCGCCTAGGTATCCGAGAATGATGGGGTGCGGCTGTTCACCTCGAGACGAAAGCTGCGGCTGAAAGAGAGTGGCCAGGAAAAAACGTTTATCCGGGAGATCGAAAGCGCGCATTTCGTTGTGAGGGCCGTGCGCGGCGACGCGCAGCCCGGCGGCCCGTACTTACAGGGGCGAGTGTTTGCGTGCCGGGCACGGCGCCTTGAGAAAACCCGAACCAGTACGGTAATTTACAGTTAGGCTGGCGTTGAGCGCCCAAGTGAGTCTTGGCATTGTCGAATCCAACCATCACGCTGACCACCGATTACGGCACGAGTGACCACCTGGTGGGGGTAGTGAAAGGCGTCATCCTGCGCATCGTGCCGAACGCCAACATCGTGGACATCAATCATCACGTGGTGCCCTTCGACGTTCTCGACGGCGCGTTGACGATTGCGGCGGCGTATCGCTACTTCCCTGCCCGGACCGTGCATCTGGTGATTGTGGACCCGGGAGTGGGTACGGCGAGACGTCCGATCCTGGTGACCGCGGACCAATATTATTTTGTGGCGCCCGATAACGGAGTGCTTTCCCTGATCTACGAACGCGAATCCGACCTTTCCGTGCGGCACATTACCGCCGAACATTATTTTCTGAACCCTGTAAGCAATACCTTTCATGGCCGCGATATTTTTGCGCCCGTGGCGGCTTGGCTGGCGAAAACCTCCCAGACCGAAGCGATGGGCGAAGAGATCAGCGATTATGTGCGGTTCGCTCTGCCGCGGCCCAAAGCGGCGGGTTCGACGAAGAAAGGCGTGGTGCTGCGGGTGGACGCGTTCGGCAATCTGGTGACGAATTTTACGGCCGAGGACCTGCCGCAAGGCGCCGGCGCAAACGGCAAGATCAATTTGCAGGTCGGCGGCAAGACCGTGGAGAAATTGGCGCAAACCTTTGCGCAGGGCGCCGCGGGGGAGCCGGTGGCTCTGGTTGGCTCCAGCGGATTCGTGGAGATTGCGGTGAACAAGGGGCAGGCGGCGCGGGTGCTGGGCGTGAACCGCGGCGCCGAGGTGATACTAGAGACGGCGTAGGCACATTCTTGGCTCGTGCCGTCAAATAAGTCCCGTCAGGGACGAAACAAATTAGCCCAGGGCGGAAGCCCTGGGGAGCGTTTCGAAAATATCCAAGCCCCGTAGGGGCGACACTGTCGACACAGCCCGATTCCACCCGCCGGTGCGTTTCATCTGCTGTGCGTTAGCCCGCCGATGCTGGATGGCGTATGGCGCGAGCCGGCGCGGCGGCGATCAGGCGCTGCAGTTTGATGCGCGCAACTCGCCGGCGCTCCATCTCCAAAACCGTGAAGCGATAACCGGCAAAATCAAAACTTTCGCCTCCGCGCGGAATGAAGCCGAGGTGCGTGAGGACGAAACCGCCCAGGGTAGCGTAAGCGGGATCTTCGGGGAGCTTGATCTCGTACTGCGTCTCGAGATCGCGAAGGCCTACGGCTCCATCAAAGACCATGGCCATTTCCGGCCCACTGCCGACGATCTGGGGAGCCTGTACGACGTCGAACTCATCGTGAATTTCGCCCACCATCTGCTCCAGCACGTCCTCCAGCGTAACCAAACCCAGGATGCTCCCAAATTCGTCCACCACCATGGCCAGGCTGTTGCGGCGCGCGCGCATCTCGATGAGCAATTCGCCGGCCAGCTTGCTCTCTGGAACGATCAGCAACTCGCGCAGAAAGCGCCGCAAGTCGAAATTCTGCGAGGAGCTTTGCAAGGGGCGCGGCGGGGGCGTGCCCTGTTCGGAGCGGCGTTCGCGGTCCGAAAGGACCGCGAGCAAGTCCTTGACGTGCACAAATCCGAGCACATGGTCGAGAGTCGATTCGTAGACAGGCAAGCGGGAACGTTGCGTTTTGGCAAAAAGGGCCAGAGTTTCTTCAAATCCGGACTCGACGGGCAAGGCGTGTACATCGGGCCGGGGGATCATGATATCGCGCACGCGGAGTTGGCGCAGCTCCAGGGCCCCGAGGATCAGGCGTTCTTCCCCGGGGCCGAGCAGGCCGTGCTCCCCGGCCTGGCGAATTTGCACTTGCAACTCCTCGGCGGAGTGCGGAATGGTATGGCCGGCGGCGAGCCCTGTCACGCCAAGCGCGCGGACGACCTTGCGGCTGAGGCCCTCGAGCAAAACCACGGCCCAGCGAAAGGTAGTCAGATACCAGTAAAACGGCCGCGCCACCAGAAGCGAAGCGCGGCCGGCACGCTCGAGCGAAATGGTCTTGGGGACCAATTCGCCAAAGACAACATGCAAAAGGGTGAGAAAAGCGAAAGCCAGGATTATGGCAAAACCGTGCGCTAGCAGCACAGCCCGGCTACCCGGCAGCCAATCGAATAAGGGACGAAAAAGCTGAGCAAAAACGGGTTCGCCTAGAGCGCCGATGGCGAGGCTTGTGAGAGTGATCCCCACCTGCACGCCGGAAACGACGCGATCCAGCTGGCCGAGCAGTTCGTGGACGATGCGGGCTCGGGGGTCGCCGCCTTCCATGAGCTGGCGCACGCGCGAGGCGCGCACGGCCACAAGAGAGAACTCCGCGGCAGCAAAAAAGCCGTTGATGGCCACCAGCATCAACACGGCCAGGAGACGGAGGCCGATCATGTTCTACAATTCTATCAGCGCGCGTCCTTTAGCGGTTGCCCTTGTGGCCAGGTACCTCGCTGCTGGGTACGACGCCGATTTCCAAAGCTGTCATCCCGAGCGAAGCGGCTCCCCGGCGCCCTTGTCGTGCGAGCTGGGGTGCAAGCGAGGCGCGCCGTTTGCGCCCCGGACGATTTTGCGAGGGATCTGCTTTTAGATTAAGCCCCGTCCGATCCGCCCAGGCATTGTGCCGGCCGCGCGGCGTGCATTAAAATGCCGCGATGCGTGCGGGGATAGGGGCGTGAATTCAACTCCAGGCAAGAAGCCCGAACCAGCAAAAAAGCAGGCGTTTGAGCAGTCCCTGGCGCGCCTGGAAGAGATCGTGCGCAAGCTGGAAAGCGCGAATTTGGCGCTGGATGAGGCCATGAAGCTCTTCGAAGAAGGCATGCAACTCTCGCGCGATTGCCAGAAGCAATTGGAGCAGGCCGAGGCGCGAGTGGAGATTTTGCTGAAGAAAGCGGGCGGTGAAATGGCCGCCCAGCCGTTCGAGCCGGAGGGCGAAGAGGAGACCTGAGCGCCCTGCCAACGGATGAAACTCCCCCCTTTTTTTGAAGAGGACCACCGTCTCGTCGACGCCGAGCTCGAGCGCCTCCTGCCAGCGGAGAACGAGCGTCCTGCGCTGATACATCAGGCCATGCGCTACAGCACGTTTGCGGGCGGGAAGCGTGTTCGCCCGATTCTGTGCATCGAGGCGTTTCGCATATTCTCGGACGAGACGGCTGCGGTCCTGCCGGTGGCTTGCGCGATGGAATTTATCCACACCTACTCGCTCATTCATGATGATCTCCCCGCTCTCGATAACGATGATTTGCGCCGCGGGCGGCCCACTTGTCACAAAAAGTTCGGCGAAGCCCTGGCGATTCTGGCCGGAGACGCGCTGCTTACACTGGCTTTTGAAGCTCTTGCCGGCGCACCACTGCCGCAGGCCGAACGCGTGGCGTTGATCCGGGAGGTCGCCTCCGCGGCGGGTACGCGCGAGGGCATGGTAGGCGGGCAGGTGGCGGATTTAGAGGCAGAAGGCCAGGATGTAACACCGGAAATGCTGGAATACATTCACCGCTCGAAAACGGCGGCTTTGATCCGCGCGTCCGTACTTTCCGGAGCCATTGCCGGCGGAGCTTCGCAGGCAGATCAGGATCGGCTTCGTACTTTCGGCGGGCTGATTGGATGGGCCTTCCAGGTTACCGACGACATTCTGGACGTGGAGGAGTCTTCCTCGGCCCTGGGTAAGACCGCTGGGAAAGATCAAGCGCAGCACAAAGCGACCTATCCGGCGCTCCTTGGTCTCAAAAAATCTCACGACTTCGCGCGGGAGCTGGCGGCGCGAGCCATGGGCGCGCTGGAAACGTTTGGCGCGCGCGCCGCGAACCTGCGCGAGCTAGGCGAATTTCTCGTGCTACGCCGCGCTTAGGGGCGGGTGCCGCACCCTTCGCTTTCAAGGGTGCGGGTTTTCTTTTCCAGCCGATCGGTTTTTCGGCTAGAGACCTGAGGTTTTTGGGCGATATGGCTATGCCATTGCGTCTTGAAAAGAAGCGCCTCGATGTGCTGCTGGTCGAGCGGGGCCTGGCGGAGTCGCGGCAGAAGGCCCAGGCGCTCATTTTGGCGGGCGAAGTTCGGGTCAACGGACAACGCGCGGAGAAGCCCGGGGCGATGTTTTCGGTCCATGCGCAGGCCGAACTTGCCGGAAAGGGATCGCGCTACGCCAGCCGCGCCGGGGAGAAACTGGAAGGCGCGCTACGGGATTTTCGTGTGAGCCCGGCAAATCGGATCTGCCTGGATGCAGGCAGTTCTTCGGGAGGTTTTACGGATTGTCTCGTGCAGCACGGCGCGGCGAAAGTGTATGCCGTGGACGTCACCATCAGCCAACTGGCCTGGAAGCTGCAGCGGGACCAACGCGTGGCGACGGTGGAGATGAATGTCCGTTACCTGAAGCCGGAAAACCTGGCCGAGCGGCCTTCGCTGATTACCGCGGATTTGTCGTTCATCTCTCTGAGCAAAGTTCTGCCGGCGCTGGCAGCGGTGGCGCAGGAAAATGCCGACTTCCTGCTGCTGGTCAAGCCGCAGTTCGAACTGGAACGCGGAGAGGTGGGCGCGGGCGGCATCGTTCGAGACCCCCAGCTTCGGGAACGAGCCATTGAACGGGTGCAGAAAGCGGCGGAGGCGTGCGGTGTGCGCGTACTGGGAGTGCAACCCAGCTGCTTGCCTGGGGCCGAGGGCAATCAGGAATTTTTCCTATACGGCGCGCTCGGTGGTGCGCGCAATTCGCCCGGCGCGAAGCGCTAGTGCCGTTCCAACTAATTTTGACTATCCGCGGCCAGCTAGATAGCCTTTGCCGGACACCCTTTGCTTAGGCTCATCAAGTTGGAACGGCACTAGGGTAAAATGCCGCTTCACCGCGAATGCGGTGGCAATTGGGAGCTTGGAGCCGAATAGCGGATGGGCGCCACTACTACACCTCGGGCTTCAACATCGATTCAGGCCGTTGGCATCATTTCGCGGCCGCGCCGAAGGGATGTCTCCGCGGTCGCGCCTGGGCTCCTCACTTGGCTCGAGGAGCGAGGCGTCAATGTCTTCTGCGATAGCGAAACGGCGGAGTGTC
>Ga0209802_1001763_pt1 | contig 15587 bp, 13 predicted proteins | sample GraSoiAngelo_129_FD_185886 | JGI IMG/M metagenome (GOLD analysis project Ga0209802, IMG submission 185886) | Grasslands soil microbial communities from the Angelo Coastal Reserve, California, USA - 14_0927_12_40cm (SPAdes) (version 2) | ecosystem: Environmental > Terrestrial > Soil > Grasslands ... | reverse complement strand
AGAACTAGCCGTATGTGAACAGGCGTGTTAAACACGGTTCAGACGATTCTCATCGCATGTTCGTAGGATTGGATCTGCACAAGAACTATCTCCAGACTGCCGTGATGGATGAACAAGGTAGACTCCTCAGTCAGGAGAGAATACCGAACAAGGACGAGAATATCGAAGAGTTCACCAGTAAGAGACTGAGAGACTCGCACTCAGAGATCGTAATCGAATCCTCATCGACCTGGTACCACGTCTACGAGCTGCTGTCGAAGAATCAGAACTGTCACGTTGTTCTGTCCAACCCGGTCAAGACAAAGGCGATAGCATCTGCCAAGGTGAAGACAGACAAGGTCGACGCTCTCACACTGGCGAATCTTCTCAGAACCGGCTACATCCCCGAATCCTACATTCCTCCAAGACACATCATGGACCTACGAGAGATGGTCCGGTACAGAACATCCCTAGTCAGAATGAGAGTCGAGGCCAAGAACAAGATCCACGCAATACTCCTCCAGAACGGGACAAGAATCAAGGAAAGACCATTCACGATAGGCTTCGTCGAAGAGCTGCGGAAGCTAGGAGACTATCGGATAGACGGCTACCTCAACATCATCTCATCGCTCAGCCATCAGATACAAACAGTCTCGAACACGATAAAGCGAGAAGCGACAGAAGACGAGTCGACGAGACTACTAATGACAATACCAGGAGTCGGATACTTCAGCGCGCTGTTGATACAGAGCGAGCTGGGAGACATCAACCGGTTCCCAGACTCACATCATCTCTGCTCCTACGCCGGACTGACACCATCAACCCACTCATCAGGCGGAGTAACCTACCACGGATCCATAACAAGGACCGGAAGCAGGTATCTTAGATGGATACTGACAGAATGCGCCAAGGCCCACATCAGAAGCAGGAAAGATAGCCAGCTGACAAGATTCTACACTAGACTGGCGAAGAGAAGAGGAGGCTCAAAAGCCACCGTAGCCGCAGCCTCAAAACTTCTCCGGATAGTATACTGGGTCCTCAAAGAGAAAAGACCCTATCATAGTTAAGAGGGGAACGTGCGACTTGATTGCTGAGAACAAAGTCTCGACGAACTAACTGCACAACCCCTCCTAACAAGATGCCGAAGAAACGGTAGTGAGGTCAAGCCTCGAATAGGTACTCGGCATAAATATCAACAAGCAGGAGACCCAAACGCAAGACTAACAAGAAAGGAACTCCCCGTTCACATAGGTAGCAATCAAACTACAAGACAACGGAATACACTACCAGATACAAGTCGAGATATCAGTAACCACAGCAGACTTCTATTTCCCAACACAGCCCAGACCACTAATCGTCTTTGTCGACGGCCCGGTCCACCTTGGAAAGACACAGATGTTCAAAGACGAAGAACTACGAACGCTATTGAGGAAGAGAGGATATCGAGTCCTGGAATTATCCTACAACAACTATTCGCAGAAGAAGAGAGATAACCTATATTTCCAAATCCGAGAGAACTTGGGGCAAGTAATGATCTGAGCTCGATTGGGAGGCCGGGTTCAGTGGCAGACATGATTGTGGTTACTTTCTTGACATCTTTTCTATTTCCTGACATGAAGTGCAAATCTAGTGATCGATCTCCGAATGCACATCTCCAATTGTTAGGTTCATTTCCGCCCTGCAGAAGCCTAAGACTAAAACGGGCTACTAGCATTCGTTAGAAAAGGGGATAGGACAGGTATGGCCATCGATTTTGCAATTTCTCCCGACTTTTGGATCCCGTACATTGCAGTTTCGAGTAGCATTATCTTACCGCTTGTTTATGTTTGGTTCTTCAAAAGCTTCGAGACAGATGAAGAGAGCCCTTCTCCCACGATCGGTTTTAAGAATCTCAGGTTCGAATACCGTGCTCTCGATTCATCGGTAAGGCAACGAGAGAATTCCCTGGTTTCAACAGGAGCGATTTTCGTTGCCGCTTCCCTCATTCTATTGGGACAAAGTGCAGTTGTCTCAACCGGTAGTACGGATAGGGCGTCAATCGTATTTGGTAGCTGGCTGATCTATTCAGTGTGGTTGTTTGTCTTCCAACTCACAACTGTAAAACTCACCAAAGCGACCTTCAACAGACTCAACTGGCTTGAACATCGCTTAGGATTCGAGGTACACCGTTACCTTCGCGATTATAGAGGACCCATTAGACGATGGCTTTGGTTTGATGGTCTATGTGCCCTCTTGATAACAGGCAATCCTCTCTTGGGACTCACGTGGGTTTCGACTATTCCGTTCCTCTGGATGCTGGGATACCAAGCGTGGTTCTATTTGAATGACTCGAGGAAGCAATAACCTATTCCGCATCACGTGGCTAATCAACTCAAGTCAACCCCAGGAACTAATTCGTTGTCTGGCCCCGATACGAAACCCCGATCAAAAGAACTCGGCGAGTCCAACATCAGCTGCACTCGAAGGGGCAGGGTCGTCTGATTAGGTAGGTGTGAGGGACCGATCTTCAATCCTTCGCTTGTGATTTTGTTAGGAGCCGGAGCTTCTGTGCCTGCAGGTCTGCCGGTTATAGACGATCTAACTAGGGACTTCAGCCAGTCGATAGCAAAGGAGAAAGAAATGGGAGACGCTCACAAGCTCATTGAAACTGTATTCCGCCGAACGCAGGGCACGTTTGATATTGAGCTCGAACTGCACGCCCTAACTGAACTTACCGAAAGACCCACAGGGACCCTCCAATACTTTTACGGAACCTTGGAAAGTGAGGTCAAAAAGTTCCTTCCATTACTTCCCGAGCTAAAATCTAGGCTCAAACAATTTGTTAGGTCTCGCTGTCAAGATCCTGGTGATGTGTCTTTTCTCAGGCCGTTACTCTTGGGCTTCACTCATCCTGATTCGGGAATTGACATTTTCACACTGAACTATGATCCAACCATCGAGGCCCTTTGCGAATCAGAGAATCTTGCATACACTGATGGATTCGATCCATACTGGAATCCTAAAGCATTCGAGTCAAAGGGGACAATTGTTCGACTTTTCAAGATTCACGGCTCAGTGAACTGGTTCCTAATTCGACCGGGATGGTATGCGAAGATTCCTGTAAGGGGCGACATCCAACACTTGAAATTTTTCACAGGCGAGCAACTGACCGAGATGGTGCTCTACCCGGCGCTAGAGAAAAGGACTGACTCAGGTCCTTATCCGTACATTCTGAACGCATTTCGAACAAAGCTTGCAAAAGCAGGATTGCTAATAACCATAGGTTACAGTTTCAGAGACAACAACATTCGCACTCTCATCATTGACCAAATGAGAGCGAATCCTGGACTATGGCTGATCCTTGCTTCGCCTCACGCACAAAATAGGAGAGCAGAAATCTGTAAGGAAGCGCCGGATTTGAAAGCTCGAATCGTCGCATTCAACGCTGACGCTGAACTCTCAATTGCAAAACGGATGCTAGCGCAAGTCGTAGGCTCTCTGAGAAACGCAAGGGTCGCAGAGGAGAGAGCGAGGTCGAACCAAGCGACCTCAGCTCGGTTACTTGACTATGATTGGAGACCCTGCATAGCGGATTATGAGAGCTTGGGGCATTATGAAAAGATCAAACAGATTGGCCATGAAACTCTCTTGAATGATATGTTAGACAAGGGTAATCCAAGCCTGGAGCCAATTCTTGCAAGAATGTCGTTGCGTTTTGCCATAGAAGATTTTGCAAATCATGACATGTCGAATGCCGCAAAATGGCTTGCATTATTCAGGGACTATCTCATAGTCGCTGACGACCAACTTTTCAGATTATACACTCAAACAGGCCCCGACGCAATTTCTCTAGCCAACATGGGCGGATTAATTGGAAATCGAGAACCCAATGCCCGTCCATTCTGGATCCGACAAGGGGTTGGGGTGGATCTAGCCGGTCTATCGAAAGAAATTGAAAATCTGACCGATTTTCTGACCAACACAGTCGCCGATGGTGGACGCTCAACTTCAATTGCGAAAAAACTAAAACCAGTCCATGCTCTATGCAAGTTGACTATCGAAGCCAATGGCCTTCAAGGTAACCCGATGGCTGCGGAGACATTCAAGGTGACGATACCCAAAGAACTTCAACAGGGAGAAGGAGGATTCTACTCTCAAGTCGACAAGCTACTCACGCTGGTACAGTCTTGGAAGAGCTAGCTAGATGTTCGAGACGAAGAATTTTCGAGCCTTCTGATGAGAACAAAAGAGGAGAGAGCTATTCCAGACGTTGAACTACTCGTTACCAGAGTTGACCGGTTGACAAAGTCTGTACCAGAGCGAAGCTCGGTCGCTGAGCATCGAATAGCTTACTCGCCTCCAAACCTCCCCGCAGAGTATTGACGATTGACGTTTGCTCTACCGGAGCAAAAGCTCGTGCACCATCAACGCGATGGTTAGCAAGCATATTGCCATATTCAACAACTACAGAATCGTCTCCCGTACTTCCTTCTTTATCTCGGAGTCCCTCGAAGAGAACGGCCCGAAGACTCGAGCACTGCGGATTGCCTAAAAGGATCACACAATCGGAGTGTCAGGATTTGCAGGGCGATTCTCCTCATTGAAAAACCACCGACTTGTCAGCTATGATCATGGAGGAAGGTGTTGCATAGGCCAGTCCTGGTCGCCCGAATGATTCGCGATGCTTGTCCGGATATACCCTTTTCTCGAAGATGTTCTCCAAATAAAAGCGAATCTACAGCTTGTCAGATGAGAATATCGTAGCTAACTCGAAAGAAGAGCTAGATGCAAAGCGAGCGAGGATTGCGGCCAAAGAAAAAGAGATAGAGTCAACACTTGAACAATCCGAAGAATCCGTTCAAGCGACGCGAAGGGAATTAACTTCTCTCAAGGGAGAATTGGATAGTGCCAGTCGTGCCTTCAACAGTGCTTATGACAGGCTAGACTATGCAACCTGGATAGTTGCAATCCTCGCTGGAATCATCTATTACGGAATCTACTTCTCCCAAGGGCTCCCTCTAAATTGGCCGTTGCTTGCTGGATTGGCGATTCCGCTCGGAACGTTCTTGGCTCTACGCATTATCTTTCTTGTTGTAAAGGTTCAGCTTTCAACTGTTCGCGAGTCAAACCTTGAAAGTGCTCTCACGAAAGTAGGGACTTTTGCCAAGCGTCTGACAACAGCCGCAAGGTCGTATGTTCCATACGTAAACGAGTACTACGAAGGAAAAGAGAGAATCCAGAAGCAAGAAGCGTTCGTCATATCTCTAAGGAATGCATTGGCGGAGTACGGTTTTGCGCTCACTCCAAAAGTAAGATCCTATCTTGATAGTTTTTCCTCTCTGTCTGACGACAGAGATGAATGGCTTGAGTCAACTAGCGCGAAGCTCTCTTCGTCTTACAAGGAGCCCCAGGTGATTTTCAAGCTTGCTTTTGCCGATTATGAAAGTGAGGACGGTGATAGAAAGAACGAATGGAATGCAATTTGTAAGAACCAACCAACGCTCCAACAATTTGTTACTCTTCTTGTCACTAGAAATCTGGTTGATATTTCAACGGTCTACCTGGAGCAGTCGAAACTCGCGGTCGACTTTGTCGCAAATCGGTTAGGCGCTTCAAACGATTTTACTCTCAAGAACGCACGGACAACAATTGCACGTGCATTTCAGCTGATCGAGAAAGAGAAGGAAGACTTTCGACGTGCACTTTATGCAAATAATGTAGTGCTGCCTGAAAGTGATCGTGAAGAATTCTCTAGGTTGCTTCCGATTAGAGACGCCCACAGTGAGTTCTTAGATTGGTTGGCGAAACATACCAAAGTCCGAAGTTACATTGTCGAACTATTCTTTCTAGACTTTCGCGCCGCTTCTGAGACAGACGACCATTTCTTCGAACTGAAAAAAGACGAAGCTAAGATCGCTGAACTATCGAAGGAATTGTTGAATCGGAAGATAGTTTCAGTTATGGGATTGGACGAAAGACAACGGAAAGACGAAGACGTGTACAATCTGGCCGTTTACCTTGGTCAAGCAACACGTTACGATAAGGCGGAAGTCGCATCAACATTTTCAAGATACAGCCGTCTGTATCAATATTCGAAAGATACGCTTAATTTCTTGAAGAATGAGGGCATTTGCAAGAATGAAGCCGAGCTAGGTTTCAAGAGAATTCTTTCTCAAGATTTTGGGAGCCCAGATTTCCTAGGCCAACTAATAGCTACCGTTCAATTGTCATTGAGAGAATTCGCTTCTTATTCAGAAATTGGATTCGATTGGGTTGAGCCCATCACTCTTGCCGCAATGACGATTCATCTAGAACGGAGCGAAGATACGATTCTTAGTTACCCGACAAAACGCAGAGCCGCATCCGTAACACGAGCCGTCCTGATTCTTTATGAGTGGAGTTGGACTAACGCTGATGAACAGGAGAAGATCGCTGCCGACAAGACCAATCTAGGCGGCATCATAAGACACACAATAGACGGGAAGAGGCATAGCGACGTTTACTATACCGAGTTCCACCGCGCTTTGACAGCAGGCTTTCTTTTCAATCTGATAAAAGACATTCCCAACACAATATTTCGCGGCGCAGATCAGCTCGTAAATTCACTTTCAGATGTAAGAGCCAAACTCGACAAGCATGTTGGCGCATTGGGTAGGTTCCTTGAGACTGAGCTGGATAATGAAACTATTATGGAATCTTTGAAGATGCAACTTGTCGCAGCCTACGCGATTACAGTGCCCACATCAGGTGGACGGATCGATGTTCTCAGTTCAATAATTGAAAGATTGCCAGAAATGTGCAAAGACCTAGAGGCGGGTGACTCAATTTACTCGGGGCTTTTCCTGCCAAAAGAAGCGGAAGATACATCCTTCGGTAGTCATACGAGGATCGGTATTGTCCCGTTTCGTATGGACTTCAAGGACTTCACAGGTCTATTCGAAAACGCGTACAGGAAAACCGTTCGCAAACGGGATGAGTCGAACCTGCTCTCATACGCCGCCGAGAAATACGTGGCAAACATTACTCGGATATTTCCGACGAGTGCCTATTTCAAACAACTTGCGGTCGAGAGTAAGAAGGGCGGAGGCGAGGATCACCTTACAAACATTCTAAAGTCTCGGATGATTGAGAAGTTCGGCCCCGTCAGAACGGTGGAAATACTTGCTTCGCTCAAGAAGACAAGCGAAGGGAAGATGGCTATGCGAAGCATGCTGTCAAACCTGTACGACGAACATAGCAGGATATACTTCATAGATAGAGACAGATTCGATGGACTTTTCTCTGGTTCTCAGTCTAAGTTGGTTGAATATCTCAAGGATGGCGGGTTGGACAAAGACTTACTAGACAGATTCGATCGACAAACACTCTCTGATTTGGCTGTCATGATTCACCGATCGGGTCCGGCGGTACAGACGAACATGCGGAAACATATAGGCGACATTTGTCATGCAATTCGTGCTGAACTGACCGACGAGGCAATCGAAGAACTCTCTAGCATCATTTTTGATGCGCTCAACGATGTTGGAATGATTCTTGATCGTCTCACAGTTAGGGAGAGTCAGTCTGATTGCAGGTTGCAGGTCTAAGTAAGCAAACTCAGAAAAATTGGATTAACGCGGCCTAAGATTGTTAGTTGACAAAATCGCGCGTCGGCAATACGTGTCGGCGACATGCCAGCCCTCGTAGCAAGAAAAAGGATCATAAGTTACCCATGAGAAGTGAACGAGAAGAGCTTGGTCAAAGGAACGGCCAGTGGAGTCGCTCGGGAGTGGTGGTCTTGGGTTTTTGTGGCTAGCGGGTCAGTCTAGACCTGGTTGTTGGTCTGCTCTCCTGCTTTAGTCAGTGGTCTCGACATCTTGTTTGATCGAGTTGTCAAAGCAGCAGACGGGTCTTCGAATAGACCTGGTCCTCTTCAAACAGTTTCAACAGCTCTGCGCCCTGGAGAAACTACGTCCGTGCAAGAGGGGCCTCGTTGGAACTGACTAGGCTAGTTCTTGCAGCGATGTGGGCTCGACCTTACGATAAACTTGGCATGGATCCAAGAGTTTTCCATCGACAGTCAATAGGTTCCTCTCAATTGATATGCCGAACAGTTGCTCGTTCTCTCCCAGATATGGCAGAATGAGCTCCCAATCTTTCGGGGTTGAGTCAACCAATCGTCCGCCGTTGAGCTGATCTCTTGACACGTTATGATGAGGGTCCCGGATGAATAGGGACCCGCCAGAAGCTAGCGAGAACAAGTTGCCTCCTGGATAGGGATATTCCTGTTCTACGAACCTCCCGTCAAAGGAAGGTTTCAAGCCGTTAACGATGATGAACCCACCTCCATTGTACGGGTCGCCTGCCATGAAGGATTCTGCCAGATAGTCTAGACAGGTCCCGTTGATCACAACTCTCGGCCTACCTACCGCGTTGATGAGTGGTCGTCCCGCTGCGTTACCCAGCACGTACACGTCGCCTCCCTTTGCCGCGTACATGAACGCCTGACCCACATCACCGTGAATCACTAGTTTCCCATACTTCAGAATCTGGGCGGCCTGATCCTGAGCGGCGCCGTGAACGGTCAACTCGCAACCATCAATACCAGACGCAACGTAATCACCGACATCACCGTAACAATCAATCCGTAAACCATTCGTCCGTGGACCAAGACCGCTTCCGATGAACCGGTGGCCCCGCAGATTGTAGAGGAGAATATTCTTCCAGCCTTCACCGTGCGCGTCGACCACGAATCTAGCCACGCTTTGGTCACCCTCAATCGGAAACTCAAAGGCGTCAACGACCAGTGTCTGCGATTCGAGACCCGGATGAACCAGACGAGATCGGTTCCTCCAGTCCAGCCGATAATACAGATCGTAATTTGACGATGGAATTGCGGAGAATACATCGTTCAAGGCTTCATGGTACATTTGAAGGAGTGAACTTCGTTTCTTTTTTCCTGTATCATAGATTCTATCGTAGAGTAGCGAGAGTGATTCGATGGCGAATCTTCGCGACTCTTGCCCTTTCAAAGCCAACCGTCTCAGCTCTTCTAGAATCTCTCCAACATACTGGAAACCAGCATCCCTCACCGCCGGACGAACATACTCATAGAATCCCATAGGGTCTTGGGAAGGTGGACCCTTTCTTGGCAATTGCAAGGATATACTGAGGTTCAGAGCGACGGCGGGTCCGCGCCCATTCAGCCATTCCTGTTCTGGCAGAGTAATGGCTCGTCCGAACTTGTCAGCACATTCCAGTTCCTTTCCATCCTCTCCATCTCTGACACTGAAGAGGAACGCTCCCCCGTCTGTGTGGCTGCCTCCACGAGCGTTCCAGTAGGAGTCAGCAAACCTACTCGGAACCTTACCATCCTCTTGTAATCGTCCCAGTACGGCATTGATTGCTTGTCTCTCAGACGCGATGATTCCAATCTTGATTGGACCCTCTTGCAATGCGAAGACTTGGGGTCGGAGCATCGACGTGTCGGTAATCCCTAGCAACTGCCAGGCATTCTTCTCCACGTCATTCCGGGCGACGATGAAGAACCAGGGACCATCCGGGGACCCATGGATGTGAGAAGTCTGAATTAGTCGATAGATCTTTTTCTTCTCCTCAGGAAGCATCTCGAAGTCGCGCTCGGTCGTCGGCGCCAGCGCCTCGATCAAATACTCCAACGGATACTTGTAGACCCGACTGATCAGATCGAACAGTAAGACAGACACTTCAGTATCCGTCAAGAACAATGGATGGATGTTCCGCTGCGCCAGATACTCCACTATCGAATGATAATTCGCAAAATCACCATTGTGGACAAGCGCCTCGTGCAATCCGACAAACGGGTGCGCGCCGCCCGGATGCCAGACTCGGCCCTTCGTCGGGTAGCGGTGGTGGCAGATCCAGACGTGAGCCTTGAAATCTTCCAGCCGGTAATACTTTACAACATCATCTCCATACCCGACCAGTTTGAGAACGATCAGGTTCTTGCCGTGAGAAACGACGAATGCTTTCTTCTCGCCCAGTGACGAGTAATACTGAAGGTTGAGCCGGTAGCTGTTCTGGTAGACGAACTCGTCCTCATCGACCGGTAATCATCAACCGCTTCAACCCTCGACTCGTAGTCGACGCGGAAGAACGGGCGGACATGCTCGTCTTCCACCTGTCTCCTAGCAGACTTGTCGAGGTAGGCGACCTGGAGGATGTAGTCTTCATCCAGAATCTTCTGTGATACTCCTAGCTGTTCCGGGACGAGTCCGAGCGCAGCAATACCACCTCCCTTGCCATTCCCCCTGTTCCGCATCTGGACAAGCGACTGTAGGAGATATTTTCCCTCCAAAGGGACGTTGCATGCCAGCCCAACGACCCCGCATCCTCCCTCGGCTTCTTGCTTGACCAAAGGCGGCTTTGAAAACGGAAGTGTCTTCCTTGAATTAACGAGTCGGTCGGGCATCATCGTCTCCTCATGCACAAGCAAGAATGTATAGAATACCTATTTTGAAGAAATAATATCCGAGAGACTGCGATTCAGGGCACGAGATGGAGGCAGAGTGGACAGGGATGATAGGAGCGAGGAAAAAGAAGGCTGCAAGTGCAACTACCGCAAGAACTAGAACGACAGTGCGCCGATGCCCTCTTGTTGGGGCCGCAGTCTTCTTCATTTGTAGCGCACCAGCAGATCCTTTCTTCCACGCAAATCCTTGACACTTTCAAGCCCGAAGCTCGCCAGTATCATTCGTAGACGTTTCGACCAGGCGTTGAACAGGTTGACAATCCTCTTCTCTCCCCACTCGGGATCAATCAGCTGGGAAAGCTCTGGATCAGTTGTCGTTATGCCGACCTGGCAGCCTCGTCCCCGTTCACAGTTCCCACAATGAGTACATCCAACAGCCACAGCCTCCGCTGTACCAATAACACATCCATCTGCTCCCAGCGCAATCGCCTTCGCAATATCGTCCGCGGTTCTGATCCCACCGCTCGCCATTAGCGTGATCTGGTCCCGGACCCCTTCGGACATGAGATACTCGTGGACCTTCGGAATCGCGTACTCGATTGGCATTGCAATGTTCTTCTTCGCAATCTCCGGCGCAGCTCCGGTCCCGCCATAGCCGCCGTCGATGTGTATGATGTTCGCGCCCGCATAATAGCTCCCGATAGCCACCATATCGACGTCAGTTGGTGTTGAGACCTTTACTGATACAAGCGCTCGTGGATTGACGGTCTTGATCCAGTCAACATGCTTCTTGTGATCCTCCACAGAATACACGCTGTGGAATGGAAACGGCGAGTAGAGACTCGTGAACATGGACGACTCGCGCATCTTCGCAACTTCAGATGTCACCTTGTCGGCGAGAAGGTGACCGCCCAGTCCCGGCTTTGCTCCTTGAGCATACTTGAACTCGACAATCGGTGCGTACTGTATCGTCTCTTCTCGGACGCCGAACATGCCTGTCGCAACCTGAGTAATCACGTGGTCCCGGTAGGGCACAATCTGATCCGGATATCCTCCCTCACCGGTCGAAGTGTAGGTCTTGAGTTTCCTTGCAGCTCTGGCCCTAGCAATCATGAAGTTGAGACTGATCGACCCGAAGGACATTCCCCCGCCGTAGATCGGTAGCGGGATCTCGATTTTCCTACCCTCATGTCGCTTGTTCAGTGAAATTGATAGATCGACACTATCCTCGTCGACCTTCGCAACTCCCTCATGACGTTTCCATCCCAGCACGTCGAAGCCGCCTCCTGAGTTTCCAGTTTTGTACTCTAGACCATTCTCTGGGATCTCTCCCGTCAGCGCCTGCTCATACGTCGCAAGGATCAGCTCGCCAGTCCACCGCTTGTTCCCCAAACCCTCTGGCACGCCGTGCCTCAGCGTCGGCAGCACTTCGAGGCCGTGGTGAATCCGTTCGGTATGCTTCTCGAGGATGAGCTCTAGGTTGCCCATGCTATCCCCTTGAACGACTGTTCCCGCAGTTCCGAGTCCATCATTGACCGACCGATGTCTCCTCTTAGACGTCGGACGTCCCGCATGCCCATCGCGCTGAGAATCTCAATCAGCTGGTCATGCCAGACGCCGATGAGGTTGATCAGGCGCTGCGCTCCCCATTCGGGGTTGATCCTCCGCGGCCGCAAATGATGGTTCGCCCTGTCTCCGGTCTCGCCTTTGAACTCGGCCTGCAACGCCACCAATACTGTCGTATCTATCGCGACCAGGTCTGCACCACAAATGATTGCCTTAGGAACATGTTCGGCTAGAGTGATCCCGCCACTGGCGATGATCGTAACCTTGTCTCGAAGCCCGTCTCGGACAAGTTGCTGATGCACATCGAAGCCCGTCTCGGACAAGTTGCTGATGCACATCTTTCAGCGCTGTTGAGATGTGCCGGGTATCCCTGGAATAGTCCTGGCCGTGATAGTCAGCATACAAGTGCAACCCGTGTACACCTTGGCGGACTAGTCTGCTCGCCGCGCTTCCGGAGTCTTCCCTAAGGGGTAGCCTAGCTATGAGAATCGACCGATCGAAACGGGCGAGCAGTCTGTCCAGGAGGCCTGGTGTTTCTGCGTCAAACTCGGCTATCTCTGGCTGATCCGGCTCCTCATTGTCTGCGATCCCCTTCTCGTCAATTATCGGCAGCAGACTGTCAAGTCCCGTCTCTCGGTGCCTAGTGTCCCGGGAAATATTGAGTATCCCGATCTTTTCGGATGCTAGGCCCACCGCAGCCCGAATGTCTGCAGTATCAGTGCCAGTGGGAAGCTCGTCGAAGATTATCGGAACCGGGATCTCCAACGACTTCGGCTGATAGTCGATCTTTGCAAAGTCGATACTGGTTGGTTTACGTCCGATGTCGACGGTTGTTGAGATGTACTCTCGACCATACACCCCATCTCTAGTTGGGCGAACTATCTCCGACATGTCGGTCCACATTCCGTCAAACCCCTCGCCCGCAAACGCGCCTTTGTAGCCCATGCCCTTGACTGGGATCTTCCCGGTCGAAGCCTCGTTCCATACTATGAAGACGTTTTCAGGGGTCCAGAACGAATCGCCCAGCTTCTTGTAACGATCAGATTGTTTGACAGTCATTATGTGCGGGTATTCCTGGACGCATCTCATGCATCCGACGCATTTGTGCTTCAGCGGTTTGAATCCGCCGAAGCGGCCTCCAAACACCCCGTAGATGCAAGGCCGGCTAAGCAAGCGGCCTCCAAACACCCCGTAGATGCAAGGCCGGCTAAGCACAACTTCCTTGTTCAGCCTGTACTCAAGCGCCTCGTGAACAAGCATAGACGCGAGGCGCACCTTGCGAGCGCTCACGTCAAACTTGTTCGGAATCTGATAGACATGCGGAGCAGGCTTTGACTCTATCTTGAAACGCGCATACCCTGGTTCTTGCATTTGATTCCGCCGAAGATTTTCTGTACGAACCGTCAGTTTGGTGGCTAAACGACCAACGAAATTTAAGGTATCTGGCGTCCCAGCTGGACAAACGTCCACTGATCGCACCAGAGACTTTTGCGGCCAAACGGGCAATTCCACTAATCCAGAAATTTCGCCCCCTTAAATGAAACGTGAGACAAGTCCTGGGAAGTGAGCGAAATGAGAGGAATGCCTCATACAGTTAAGGTTGAGAGACATCAGAACGAACTTGTTGTCCATGTAGCACTGCTGCACGGACCCGACGCAAGACTGCCAGGCGGAGTTCTCCTTCATACTGAGGGCTGGGTCGATATAGGGTATGGTCTGAAGATGTTCTTAGTCTGGGTCGATATAGGGTATGGTCTGAAGATGTTCTTAGTCATCGGCTCTGGGAACATATCCTACCATCCGAAAGAGATTGAAGAGAAAAAGGGATTACTCCAACGCCTCTTCGCAAGAAAGCCGCAACAACCGCTGTTGGAGGCCAAAGGGTCCACGAGTTAATGATTCCTGGCGAGTTTCTAGGTAGTCACTCCATAGAGGATTCGCAATGTGTCCTAGTGACTGGCAATTCGATAGTACTGTGGACTCGTTTCAAGGGTTTCGATTCGCTTAATCTTCGAAAAGCCGAGTTTCCACTTGGCGAGACGGAAGAGCGCCAAGAGAATCTGAAATGAGATACATCCTAACCGTTGACTTTGAAGATGATATCGACATTGAGAGCTTCATGCACTTTGTCGCGTATCACACTAAGCGTTGTACAAGATCCGCGTCCGCTACAAGTACCACTACTACCGGTGGATCAACACCAAAGACTACGGCAGCTTCAAAGACATCTACGAGAAATACAAGGACAAAGGCTACACCTACTGGTGCGCCGATTTACCGCCGGAGTTCTCAAACCAAGACGGAACATGGACTGGATACCGACTAGACGGCGACAAGACTCACACAGCCTCGACCCTCAAAAGATATGGTCGACACAAATCATGGATCGACCCAACATACAAATTCGAAGGAAAACCAGTAATCCTCGTATACAACGCATCCTAGACACTTCTTTCAACGCTGCCCTTTTACCTGTTATCGATCAATATTCTTCTGAATACCGCACGTGACTGTCAAATGTGACTACTCGCTGTGAGCGACCCTTAAGAGAGCCGAGCGTTTTCTAACAGCGTATGGAGACGGAGACTGAGCGGCCTACCTCTCTGTGGCATCATCCTAATTTTCTCAAGCTTTGGACTTCTGACACCATATCCCAGTTTGGCACCCAGTTCAGCGGATATGCGATACCATTCACAGCACTGCTACTGACAAGCGATCCACTAGCGTTCTCAATTCTCAACGCCAGCGCATTCATCGGGTTCGCTGTGTTTGCGCTCTTCATCGGGGTCTATGTTGACCGGCACCGCCGACAACGGATAATGACGCTAGCGAACATCGGACGAGGAATATTCCTCGGATTAATCCCGCTAGCTGCTGTCACGGGAACTCTGACTAGAGCAGGGATGCCCTTGCTATACGTTGTGAGTTTCATGGTCGGATTACTCACTGTGTTCTTCGACGTCTCCTATCAGGCGATACTACCGTCACTAGTGGACCGTAGTCAACTAGTCGAGGGCAACAGCAAACTCGAATGGAGCCGATCCGGGGCCCAGGTCGTTGGACCAGGGATGGCTGGGCTTGTGGTTCAGGCAGTTTATCCCCCGCTAGCTATTGCTATCGACGCCACTTCCTATATGGCGTCCGCATCTGTTCTTTCGAGAATAAAGCAGGATGAGCTGATCAAACCGTCGACGGCAAGTGTGTGGCATGATCTAAAGGAAGGACTTGCGATTGTTTTGAAGGACAAACGTCTTCGATCAATTGCAGGATCAACTGCAACATCAAACTTTTTCAGTAATGTAATATTCTCGATTCTCATTCTCTACCTCGTCCGGCAACTCGGCTATACAGCCGCAGTAGTTGGCACAATTTTCCTAATCGGAGGACTAGGGGCGTTTGGCGGGATTGCCCTTTCTTCGAGGCTCACAAGATTGTTTGGCGTAGGACCCGTAATTATCGCTGGTATGATCCTGGGAGGACTAGGTACCATACCATATGCTCTCGCTAATTCCAGTCTGTCTGCTCCCATCTTCTCAGCCACAGGGATTCCCGTACTCGGTTCTTTCCGACTTGACCTTAATGCTCTCATCTTGATGATGGGAGGCTTTGTCACGTCGATTGGAGTCGTCGTCTA
>Ga0209802_1001762_pt1 | contig 15589 bp, 16 predicted proteins | sample GraSoiAngelo_129_FD_185886 | JGI IMG/M metagenome (GOLD analysis project Ga0209802, IMG submission 185886) | Grasslands soil microbial communities from the Angelo Coastal Reserve, California, USA - 14_0927_12_40cm (SPAdes) (version 2) | ecosystem: Environmental > Terrestrial > Soil > Grasslands ... | reverse complement strand
GCGGGCTCGTCGCGCTCGAGGCTCGCCTGGAAGTCGCGCTCGACCCGCCCGAGGCCGGCGAGGAAGCTGACCGGGGTCTGCGCCTGGAACGCCTGGGCGAGCGGCGCCTTGATCACCTGCTTGTCCCCGGGCTGGTAGATCCAGAGCGTCTCGCCGTCGCCGACGACGAGCTGCGGTTCGGGCGCCGCGTAGTCCCAGCGCATGCGGTTCGGTTTCTCGAAGGCGAGCGTGCCGCGTGACTCGAGCGGCGAGGCGAGCGTGGGGGACTCGACCGACTGGCGGAAGTCGGCGGTGAGCGTGCGGGTGGTCTCGTAGCGGCTCTGGAGACGGCCGAGCGCCTGCTTGAGCGCGTCGTCGGCGGCCAGGGCCGGGGCGGCCGCGAGGGCCAGCCCGAGAACGAACGGCAGGGAAGCTCGCATGCGAAGCCCAGCTTCACCGTTTCGCGCGCTGCCCGCAAGCGCGCCGCAGCTCCGACCACCCTGGGCTTCGTTCAGTTCGCCTGCGGCTGTGTCGTCGTCGTGGCTCGTGGCCGAATGATCCGGTGCACGGGCAGCCTCGCGTTGGTCTGCGCTCACGTCGCGGCGGACTGACAGAGCCTATCGTGCAGCTCTGCCCGGGAGCACTCTGAGCCACTTTGGCCCCTGGCATGTGCCTCCGGTCGCCCCCACCGACACACTTTGCCCCGCACGCCTTGACCGTCCGGCCTGGCACGCACCTTGCGACATGCACTCGCCAGGAGGATGTCGATGGGACTCAAGGCGATGCATGCTGGTCATTCCACGGTGCTCATCGGGCGCCGGTATCTCGAGCACGGGTTTCTCGATGTGGCGATGCGACTCTTCGTCCGCAACGTCGCCCAGGTCGAGAAGCGCGATTGGATCCTGTTGGTCGAGCGCCTGATGGACCGTCAGCGGATCGTGGACGCCGTGCGCGTGTGCGAGATCGGCGATGTACCCGTGCCGTGCGCGCGGCTGCTCGCGCTGGGCGACGCATCCCTCCGGCGGAAGGACATCGAGGCGGCAATCCGCTTCTACGAGCTCGGGGACGCCGATCGAAAGCGCTGGGCGCGGGTGGTCGATCTGCTGTCGGCCCGGCCCGACCAGGAGCGCCGCGCCATCGCGCTGGCAGAGCGCTATCTGGTCGGCGAGGCGCCGACGGTCGAGCTGCGGCTGGCAGCGGCCAACTGACCCGCGCGCAGGCCCACCGGCGTGCGGCTGAAGCAGTCGCAACCCCGGCACCGCCTCGGACGCGATCGCCCCTGCGGGCCTACTCCTCGATCCGCCGCGCGATCACCTCGCGTCCCTTCGCCCCGGGCGACGAGACCACGCCCTCGCGCTCCATGCGCTCGATCATGCGCGCGGCGCGGTTGTAGCCGACGCGCAGGCGGCGCTGCAGCCAGGAGATCGACGCCTGGCGCTGCTCGGTGACGAGCCGCACCGCCATGTCGTACATCTCGTCGGTCAGGTCCTCGCCGTCCTCGCCCTCGCCCTCCTCGTCGTCGCCGCCCTCGAGCAGCTCCATCTCGTAGCGCGGCTCCTCCTGGCGCTTGATGAAGTCGACCACGCGGTGGACGTCGCCGTCGGAGACGAAGGCGCCGTGCAGGCGCTGCACGCGCGCCGTGCCGGGCGGCAGGAAGAGCATGTCGCCCTCGCCGAGCAGGCGCTCGGCGCCGATCGCGTCCAGGATGGTGCGCGAGTCGGTGCGCGAGGTCACCTGGAAGGAGATGCGGGCCGGGAAGTTGGCCTTGATGAGGCCGGTGATGACGTCCACCGAGGGGCGCTGGGTGGCGAGGATCAGGTGGATGCCGGCGGCGCGCGCCTTCTGCGCGAGGCGCGTGATCGACTCCTCGATCTCGCGTCCGACCATCATCATCAGGTCGGCCAGCTCGTCGATGATGATGATGATGCGCGGCAAGTGGTGGTGTCGCAGGCCCTCGGGGGACGCGGGCGCCTCCTCCTCGCCCGCGCTCTCGCGCAGCAGCCGGTTGTAGCTGTCGATGTTGCGCACGCCCTTCTCGTGCAGCAGCCGGTAGCGCAGGTCCATCTCGCGCTCGATGTTGCTGAGCGCCGCGGCCGCCTTCTTGGGGTCGGTCACCACCGGCACGAGGAGGTGGGGGACGTTCTCGTAGATCGACAGCTCGAGCATCTTCGGATCGATCATGATGAAGCGGACGTCGCGCGGGGAACTCTTGTACAGGATGCTCATGACCATGGCGTTCATCGACACCGACTTGCCGGTGCCGGTGGCGCCCGCGACCAGGAGATGCGGCATGCGCGCCAGGTCGGCCACCACCACGTTCCCGGTCGTGTCCTTGCCGAGCGCGAGGGCGAGCTTCGACTCGGCGTGCTCGTATTCGACGCTCTCGAGGAGCTCGCGGATGAAGACCTTCTCGCGACGCGGGTTGGAGACCTCGATGCCGACCACGGGCTTGCCGGGGATGGGGGCCAGCACGCGCACCGAGAGCGCGCGCAGCGCCATCGAGAGGTCGTCGGCCAGGGTCACGATGCGGTTCACCTTGACGCCCGGCGCCGGCTCGAACTCGAAGGTCGTGATCACCGGCCCCGGGCGCACCGCGACCACCTTGCCGATCACCTGGAAGTCGGCGAGCTTGGTCTCGAGGATGCGCGAGTTCGCGTGCAGCGCGCTCTCGTCGAGCGGCTGCGTCGTGCGCACGGGCGGGTCGAGGAGGTTGAGCGCCGGCAGACGGTAGCTGTCCTCGGCGAACAGCTCCTCCTGCAGCTCGGAGCGCCTGGCGCGCCTGGACGCCTCGGGCCGGCGCTCGGGCTCGCGGATGATGGGGGGTGGGTTGTCGGCCGGGGCCTCGGGCGGCGGCTCGAGGGCGTCGTCGAGGAGGACGGGCAGCTTCGGCCGCCGCGGCACCGCCGACGGCTCATCGGCGGCGCCCGGGCGGCGCCCGAGACGGGCCGCGCCCGCCCGCACCGTGGCCGCGAGCCAGCGGGCGGCCCGGCCCGACGCCTCGACCGCCGACACCCCGGTCGCGAGCACGAGCGCGACCACCAGCACGACGGCGAGGAGGAGGAACGCGCCCGGCCCGCCCAGGAGGTCGCGGAGCGCGACGCCGACGAAGCCCCCGAGCCAGCCGCCGCCCCGCACCACCGCGCGCCCGCCGGTGACGAGGCCCGCGAGCGCCGCGATGCTCGCCACCAGGAGCGCCGCGCCCACCAGCCGGAGGCCGCCGAAGCCCTCTGCCCCGCGCCGCAGGAGCGCGACCGTGAAGTAGCCGAGGTAGAGCGGGAAGAGATACGCCGCGACGCCCAGGGCACGCAGCGCCGTTCCGGCGAGCGCCTGCCCGACCGGCCCGCCCAGGTTCGCGGGCGGCGCATCGGGCGAGAACGAGAGGAAGCTGAGCGCGAGGAAGACCGCGACCGCGCCCGCGGAGATGGCCTCCGCCTCACGGATGAGATGCGCGCCCGGGACCGCCGGCTGCCGCCGCGTCGCCATCACGAGCGCCCGCAGAGCACGCTCACCCCCACCACCCCTCCACCACACCCGTCTACTACATCATCGGATCGAAGCCAAAACGCATGGCCACGAAGCGCCTGGCGAATCCTCCGAACGGGGCTCAGCCGAGACGGACGGCACCGAGAACGACGAGCACGCCCAGCACCGCCGAGAGCGCGACCCGGTACCAGCCGAACGGCGCGAGCCCGTGGCGGGTGAGGAACGACACCAGCCAGCGCACGGCGAATACGGCGGAGACGGTCGCGACGGCGAGGCCGAGCAGCGCGGGCCCGGCGCCGAGCTGCTCGAACATGGACGGCCCGCCGTGCCGCAGGTTGCCGACCAGATCGTGCAGGCAGGCGGCTCCCAGCGTCGGCAGCCCGAGGAGGAACGAGAACTCCGCCGCCGCGACGGCGTCGAGGCCGAGCAGCATCCCGCCCGCGATCGTCACCATCGACCGCGACGTGCCCGGCCAGAGCGCGAGCGTCTGGAAGAGCCCGATCCCGATGGCCGTACGCAAGGACATCGCGGTCAGGTCCTTCTCTCCCCGACCGTCCCGGCGGCCGAGCCAGATCATCCACGCGCCACCGGCCGCCAGCGCCGCGAGCACCGGCCAGGCACTGAAGAGCGCCGCCTTGATCAGCTTGTTCAGCAGCAGGCCCACCAGGGCCGCGGGGACGAAGGCCAGCGCCACGTTCCAGGCGAGCCGCATGCCGCCGGCGTCGCGTCCGAGGAGCCCGCGCGCCATCTGCACGACGCGCGGCCAATAGAGCCAGAGCACCGCCAGGATCGCACCGCCCTGGACGACGATCAGGTAGGCGTCGAGCGCATCCTTCGTGTCCGGCCGATCGAGGCGCAGCAGCGACGAGGTGAGGATCAGATGCCCCGTCGAGCTCACCGGGAGGTACTCCGTGATGCCCTCCACGAGCCCCAGCACGACCGCCTGCCACCAGGTGAGCACTACATCTCCATCACGACGGGGAGGATCACCGGCCGGCGATCGAAGCGCTTGAAGTAGCGGCGCAGCGCGCGCCGGACCTCCTCTTTCACCTCCGCGGGGTCGGTGCGGGACTCGGAGTTGAGCGCGGCGAGGGCCTCCATCACCGCACCGCGGGCGGCGTCCAGCACCTCCGGACTCGCCTCCTCGCCCACCACGCCGCGCGACACCAGGTCCGGGCCCGCCACGATCTCGCCCGATCTCTGGTGGATGGCGAGCACGGCGAGCACGAGGCCGTCCTCGGAGAGGTGGCGGCGGTCGCGTAGGACGACACCCTCGACGTCGCCGATGCCGCCGTCTACGAAGACCCGCCCGGCGGTGACGCGCTCGACGCGCCGGGCGCCCGCGTCGTCGAGCTCGAGCACGTCCCCGTCCTCGAGGAGATGGCAGCGCTCGGCCGGGATGCCGACCTCCATCGCCAGGCGCTGGTGGCGCACCAGGTGGCGGTACTCGCCGTGCACCGGCACGAAGTGCCGCGGGCGGACGAGGTTCAGCACGAGCTTCAGCTCCTCCTGCGAGGCGTGTCCCGAGACGTGCACGCGCGCCACCCGGTCGTAGTAGACGACCGCGCCGCGCCGGTAGAGGTGGTTCACCAGGCTCGAGATGGCGCGCTCGTTGCCCGGGATGATGCGCGAGGAGAGGACGACCGCGTCGCCCGGCTCGACCGTGACCAGCTTGTGGTCATCCATCGCGATGCGGACGAGCGCCGAGGCGGCCTCGGCCTGGCTCCCGGCGGTGAGGAGCGTGACCCGGTCGCGCGGGAGGTCACGCGCCTGGGCGAGCTCGACCAGCGTCCCGTCGGGGACCCGGAGGAGCGCGAGATCGCGCGCCACGCCCACGTGCGCCACCAGGCTCCGCCCGACCAGCGCCACCTTCCGTCCGAAGCGGGCCGCCAGGTCGATCACCTGCTGCATGCGGTGGATGTGCGAGGAGAAGGTGGTGACCAGGACGCGCCCCGCCGCCCGGCGGAAGATCGCCTCCAGCTCCGCGCCCACGCTCCGCTCCGAGGGCGTGATGCCGGGACGCTCGACGTTGGTCGAGTCGGAGAAGAGGAGCGCCACGCCCTCGGCGCCCAGCTCGGCGAGCCGCCCGATGTCCGGGAGCCGCCCGTCGAGCGGCGTCTGGTCGAGCTTGAAGTCGCCGGTGTGGACGACGGTGCCGATCGGGGTGCGGATCGCGAGCCCGACCGAGTCGGGGATCGAGTGCGTCATCGCGAAGGGCTCGACCGCGAACGGCCCGACCCGGCACGGCTCCGCGCCGTAGGGGGCGAGCGAGGCGGAGAGGCCGTGCTCGCGCAGCCGCTCGCGCACGAAGCCGAGTGTGAGCGGCGTGCCGTAGACCGGCACCGCGCGCTCGGCGAGCACGTGGGGCAGCGCGCCGATGTGGTCCTCGTGACCGTGGGTCAGGAAGATGGCCCGGAAGCGCTCGCCCAGGCCGCGGAGATAGGTCACGTCCGGGATCGCCACGTCGATGCCCGGCATCTCCGCGTCGGGAAACATGACGCCGCAGTCGATGGCGATCGCGGTGTCGCCGTGCTCGAGGACGAGGAGGTTGAGTCCGATCTCGCCGAGCCCGCCGAGCGGGATCACCCGCAGCGGCGCGCCAGCGCCGTCGCCGCCGCTCATAGCGCGGCCGCGGTCGGAGCCGTGCCGGCGTGGGCGCCGAGCTGCGCCACCATGAAGGCCCGCACGCGCACGATGAGCTCGTCCCGCTCCAACCCCGCGACCGGGATGGGGGCGCCGACGATGACCTCGATCTCGCCCGAGGCCGGCTGCCAGGAGCCGCGCGGCAGGAGCTCGGCGCTCCCGCGCACGGCGATCGGCACGATCGGGAAGCCCGTCTCGAGCGCGAGCATGAAGCCGCCCTTCTTCAAGGGCAGGAGCGGGCCCTCGAGCGGGCCGCGCGTGCCCTCGGGGAAGATCATCACCGACACGCCCCCTTCCATCTTCGCGCGGGCGGCGCGCAGGCTCGCGATCGCCTGCACGTGATTGCTGCGGTCGATGATGACGTGCCCGGCGTGCTTGAGGGCCCAGCCGAAGACCGGCACGCGGGTGAGCTCGACCTTGGCCACCCAGCGCAGCTGGAAGTCGAAGAGCGCCGTGATCACCGCCAGGATGTCGAACTGGCTCCGGTGGTTGGACATGAAGACGTAGGCCGCCGACGGGTCGAGCGGGGCGAGCCGCGTGGTCCGCACGCGGAGCGCGTAGATGAGGAGGTTGAGACGCACCCAGAGCTGGCAGATACGATAAGCGGCACGCTGGTCGAAGAGCGCGACCGCGACCACCACGGGCGCGAGGACGGCCGTGTGGATCGCGACCAGGACCAGCTTCAGGGCGGAGAGAAGGACCAAGGCGGTGCTTCCCACCTCGCCGCCCCGCACCTCACCCCGTGAAATGGCTGGCACGACGTTGTCTCTGAGATTACCGGGGCGCCCCCGCGGAAGTCAATTCAAGGTACGGGAGGGCAACAATCACGCCCGCGCCGTTGACTTCGTCGCGCGGGGGCGCCTATCGTCGGCGAACCACGGAGGGCGGGCCATGTCGGTGAACAAGGCGCTGTTGATTGGCAATCTCGGGAAGGATCCGGAGGTGCGTTTCACGCCGAGCGGCCGCGCGGTGGCGCGTTTCCCGCTCGCGACCAGCGAGGTGTGGAACGACGCCGAGGGTCAGCGCCAGGAACGCACCGAGTGGCACAACGTGGTGGTGTGGGGCAAGCAGGCGGAGACCTGCGGCCAGTACCTGGCCAAGGGCCGGCAGGTCTACGTCGAGGGCGCAATCCGCACCCGCCAGTATGACGACAAGGAAGGCAACCGCCGCTACATCACCGAGGTCGTCGCGCAGCGCGTGCAGTTCCTGGGCGGCGGCGGGCGCGGCGCCGAGGCGCCACGCAGCGCGGCTGCCGCCGAGGAGCCGCCGGCCGGGCCCCCGGCCGCAGCCGAGGACGACGACATCCCGTTCTGAGCGGGCTTAGGTCATCGGGCGCACCGCAGACGAGCGGGGGCTCGGGACCTCACTCACCACCGCCCCTCCTCCGCCATGCTCGCCCAGCGGCCGCGGCCGATCACGACGTGGTCGAGGACGCGGATGCCGACCAGCTCGCCCGCCTGACGCAGGCGCTGGGTGATGGCCGAGTCCTCGGCCGACGGCGTCGGGTCACCGCTCGGGTGGTTGTGGACGAGGATGAGCGCCGCGGCGGCCGCGCGGATCGCCGGCGCGAAGACCTCGCGCGGGTGGACGAGCGCCGCGGTGAGCGAGCCCTCGGAGACCCGCACCTCCCCCTGCACGCGGTTCTTGCCGTCGAGCAGGAGGACGTAGAAGACCTCGCGCTCGAGCTGGGGGAGGCGGCCGCGGAAGTGCGCGTAGACGGCGGCCGCATCGCGCACCGGGTCGCCCGCCGCGAGCGGCTCGGCGGCCGCACGCCGGCCGAGCTCGAGCGCGGCGCGCACCAGCGCCAGTCGGCGCGGCCAGAGGCGGCCGAGCGGCGCGCACGCGCGGCGGTCGAGCCGGTCGAGACGGGCGAGGCCGCCCGCCGCGCCGAGCACGCGTTCGGCCAGCTCGAGCCCGGCGCTCGTGCCGGCGCCCGCGTCGAGCACGAGCCCGAGGAGCTCGACGTCGCTCAGCACCGAGCCGCCCGCGAGCAGGAGCCGGTCCCGCGCCCCGGCGCGCTCGGGTCGCTGGTCCGCGCAGCTCTCCACGCCGCTCCGCTACCAGTCGCGTCGCCCCACGGCGATACCTTGCCGCGGTACGTGCCGGGGCCACGCCCTCACGCGCGCAGCAGCATCACCTTCAGGTACTCGCCCTCCGGATGCGCGAGCAGGACCGGGTGATCGGGCGGATGCCCCCACTCCGCCACCACCTCGGCCACGCGCCCGGCGTCGGCGGCCGCCGCCGCCACGACCTCGCGGAACCCTGCCCGCGGGAGGTGCTGCGAGCACGACGAGGTGAGGAGCCAGCCGCCCGGCGCCAGGCGCCGCAGCGCCTGGAGGTTCACGTCCTTGTAGCCGCGGAGCCCGGGCGCGAGATCGCGCCGCCGGCGCACGAAGGGCGGCGGGTCGAGGACGATCAGGTCGTAGGGCTCGGAGCCCTCGCGCAGAAACTCGAACACGTCGGCGACGACGAAGCGGCCTCGGGCGGCGGGGAGGCCGTTCGCGGCCCACGCCTCCTCGGCCAGCGCGAGCGCCGGGCGCGAGGTGTCGACCGAGACCACCTCCGCGGCGCCGCCGAGCGCGGCCGTGATCCCCATCCCCCCCGTGTAGGCGAACGCGTTCAGCACGCGGCGGCCCGCGGCGAGCGCGCGCACGCGCGCGCGGCTCTCGCGCTGGTCCAGGAAGAAGCCGGTCTTCTGGCCGTGCAGGACGTCGACCAGGAAGCGCGCGCCGTCCTCCACGATCGCAACGCGCGCCGGCGGCTCCTCGCCGGCAAGGACGCCGCGCGCGCCCGCGAGCCCTTCCTCCGTCCGCACGGCGCCCTCGCTGCGCTCGAAGATGCCGCGCGGCGCGAGCCGCTCGCCGAGGCCCTCCACCGCCGCCGACGCGAGCCGTGCCGCGCCCGCGGTCAGGAACTGGCAGACGAGGAAGTCGCCGTAGCGATCGACGACCACGCCCGGGAGGCGATCGCCCTCGCCGTTGAGCACGCGATAGGCGTCGAGGTCCGCGGGAAGCGTTGCCCGCCGGAGCGCCAGCGCCTCGTCGAGGCGGCGCCGGACGAACGCCGCATCGATCGCCTCCTCCTCGTGGGTGAGCACGCGGACCGTGATCGGGGTTTGCGGGTTGCAGTAGCCAGCGGCGAGGTAACGCCCGCCGGCGGCGTGGACCGCGACCGGCTCGCCCGGCTCCGCGCCCTCGAGGCCCGAGGCGATCGCGCCCGAGAAGATCCACGGATGGCCGCCGCGCACCGGGCCCTCGCGCCGCGGCTTGAGCGTGAGGCGCCGCACCTAGGCGCGCTCGCCGCGGCGGACGAACGTGCCCGAGCGGCCGCCCGTCTTGCGCACCAGGCGGATCGCGCCGAGCGTCATCTCGCGATCGACCGCCTTGCACATGTCGTAGAGCGTCAAGCCCGCGACCGCGACCGCGGTGAGCGCTTCCATCTCGACCCCGGTCGGCGCCGCGACCGCGACCCGGCTCTCGATGAGGACGCGGCTGCCCTCGGGGTCGGGCACCAGCTCCACGTCGACGTGCGCGAGCGGCAGCGGGTGGCAGAGCGGCACCAGGTCGGCCGTCCGCTTGGCGGCCATGATGCCCGCGAGGCGCGCCACGGCGAGCGCGTCGCCCTTCGGCAGCGCGCCGGCCGCGATCTGCGCGAGCGTCGCGGGCCGCATGCGCACCTCGCCGCGCGCCACCGCCTCGCGCCGGGTGATCGGCTTCGGCGACACGTCGACCATGCGGGCGCGGCCGCGCCGGTCCACGTGGCTCAGTCGCCGCGCGCGCGCCATTGCGTGCGCGGCTATAGCAGCCTTCCCTGGGCTCGCGCCACACTCTATGATCGCCCGCCATGACCATCCAACGACGACAGCTCGGACGCCTCGGTCCCACCGTCTCCGCCATCGGTCTCGGCTGCATGGGGATGTCGGAGTTCTACGGCGCGAGCGACGACCACGAGTCGATCGCCACCATCCACCGCGCGTTCGACCTCGGCGTCACCTTCCTCGACACCGCCGACATGTACGGCCCGTACACCAACGAGGAGCTGATCGGGCGCGCCCTCCGCGGCCGGCGCGAGCAAGTCGTCGTCGCCACCAAGTTCGGCATCGTGCGCGGCGACGACCCGCGGGTGCGCGCCATCAACGGGCGCCCGGAGTACGTGCGCGCCGCGTGCGACGGGAGCTTGAAGCGCCTCGGCCTCGAGACGATCGACCTCTACTACCAGCACCGCGTGGATCCGAACACGCCGATCGAGGACACGGTGGGCGCGATGGCCGACCTGGTGCGCGCGGGGAAGGTGCGCTGGCTCGGCCTCTCGGAGGCGGGGCCCGAGACGCTCCGGCGCGCGTGCGCGGTGCACCCCATCACCGCGCTGCAGACCGAATACTCGCTCTGGAGCCGCGACCCGGAGGACCGGGTCCTCGCGACGTGCCGCGAGCTGGGGATCGGCTTCGTCGCCTACAGCCCGCTCGGGCGCGGCTTCCTGACCGGGCAGATCAAGCGCTTCGAGGACTTCGCGCCCGACGACTACCGCCGCCTCTCGCCGCGCTTCCAGGGCGAGAACTTCCAGAAAAACCTCGACCTGGTGCGCCACCTCGAGGCGCTCGCGGCGCGCAAGGGCTGCAGGCCCTCGCAGCTCGCGCTCGCCTGGGTGCTCGCCCAGGGCAAGGACATCGTCCCCATCCCGGGAACGAAGCGGCGGACGTACCTCGAGGAGAACGTGGGCGCGCTCGCCGTCGCGCTCACGCCCCAGGACCTGGCGGCGATCGACGCCATCATGCCGCTCGGCGCCGCCGCCGGGCTCCGCTATCCCGAGGCGATGCTGCGCGCGGTCGCACCCTAGGAGGCTACCCGAATAGCCATGGCGGCTGCGGCGAACGAGCCGGGGACTGCGAGCGGCGTGCTCGCTCCTCCCTCCTGCGCCGTGCCTTCAGGCACGGCTCGTCGGTCGTCGCTGCGCTTGCCGCTCTCGCTCCCCGGCTCGTTCGCCTCGCTCACCATGGCTACTCGGGCAGCCTCCTAGCCGGTTGCCCCCGCTCCACCGAGTCCTTATATTCCCGCCGCTTCGCCATGTCCGACGCGAACACGCATCGCGTGCTGATCCTCGGCTCCGGCCCCGCCGGGCTGACCGCCGCGCTCTACGCCGCGCGCGCCAACTTGAGCCCCATGGTCGTCGAGGGCTCGCAGCCGGGCGGCCAGCTCACCATCACCACGGACGTCGAGAACTATCCCGGCTTCCCCGACGGCATCCTCGGCCCCGAGATGATGGAGGTCTTCAAGAAGCAGGCGACGCGCTTCGGGACGCGCTACCTCTACGGCGACGTGACCGCCGCCGACCTCTCGGCGCGCCCCTTCCGGCTCACCGTGGACGGCCGGGAGCAGCGCGCCGAGACGCTCATCATCGCCACCGGCGCCACCGCCAAGCTCCTCGGCCTCCCCTCCGAGAAGACGCTCATGGGGTACGGCGTCTCGGCCTGCGCCACCTGCGACGGCTTCTTCTTCAAGGAGAAGGACGTGGTGGTGGTGGGCGGCGGCGACACGGCCATGGAGGAGGCGAACTTCTTGACCAAGTACGCCACGCGCGTGCGCGTGCTCCACCGCCGCGACCAGCTGCGCGCCTCCAAGATCATGCAGGACCGCGCCCGGCGGAACCCGAAGATCGAGTTCGTGTGGAACGTGATGGTGCGCGAGATCCTGGGCGACCCGCAGAACTGCGGGATCACCGGCGTGGTGGTCGAGGACACGCGCACCCACGAGCGCCGCACGCTCGAGACCCAGGGCCTCTTCGTCGCCATCGGCCACGAGCCCAACACGAAGCTCTTCGCAGGCCAGCTCGAGATGGACGAGCGCGGCTACATCGTGACCCGGCCGCGCACGACGGAGACGAGCCTCCCCGGCGTCTTCGCCTGCGGCGACGTGCAGGACCCGAGCTACCGCCAGGCGGTGACCGCCGCCGGCACGGGCTGCATGGCCGCGATCGACGCGGAGCGCTTCCTCGAGGCGCAGCACGGGTAGGTGAGGCCGCGATTGCTTCCACGCCATGCGCTCGCTGCGAAACGAGAAGTGAAGATGCAGGAACCGCCCTACCCCGCCGCGCGCCGCCAGAACTCCCGCCCGCGCCGGCTCGACGTCGACAGCTCCTGGAAGAGCAGCCCGCGCACGATCGCCGCGAAGTAGAGCACGACGCCGAAGGTCACCGCGCCGATGAGGCCGAGCGGCCCCGCCGGGAGCTGCAGCACCGCGAGCACGCAGGCGAGGAGCAGCAGGTTCGCCGGGAACCACTCGATCCAGTTCTCGCCAATGAACTTGTAGCTCTCGACCAGCACCTCGGCCGCGGCGTGGCGGCCGACGTAGACCAGCTCGGGGACGGCGTTCAGGAAGACGAAGACCGCGAGCAGGAACACGATCTGCGCCAAAGGGAGCGGGCGAAGAACGTAGGTCGCGATCAGCTGGAGACCCCAGAACAGGAAGCCGACGTTCAGGAGGTCGCCGAAGTAGGTCGCGAAGCTCGTCGGCACGTCCTCGAGCCGGATGCGGCCCGTCTGGATCACCTGCGCGACCAGCGAGAGCCACGAGCTGAAGCACGCCACCAGCGCGAGGTAGGCGAGGAGGCCACCCACGATGCCGAGCGGCGCGGTCAGCACGGCGACGACGTCGAGCAGAACCGCGTAGACGATCACCACCAGCCCGACCCACCAGTTGCGCAGCGCGAGCTGCGCGCCGCGCCGGAAGACGCGGGCGTAGAGCGCCGCCGTGTCGCGGAGCCAGCCGCGGGGGAGACCGAGCGCCATCGCCTAGGGCCGCACCGCCACGCCGCGGCCGCGGAGGTACGCCTTCGCCTCGCGCACGGTGTGCTCGCCGTAGTGGAAGAGCGAGGCGACCAGCGCCGCGCTCGCGCCGCCGGTGGTGAGCCCGTCGTAGAGGTGCTCGAGCGTCCCTGCCCCGCCCGACGCGATCACCGGGATGCCCACCCGGTCCACCACCGCGCGCGTCAGCGCGAGATCGTAGCCGAGCCGCGTCCCGTCGCGGTCCATGCTGGTGAGCAGGATCTCGCCCGCGCCTGCGGCCTCCATGCGCGCCGCCCACTCGACGGCGTCGAGCCCGGCCGGCGTGCGCCCGCCGTGCGTGAACACCTCCCAGCCGCGCGCGGGGTCGTCGGCCGCGCGGCGCGCGTCGATCGCCACCACCACGCACTGCGTCCCGAAGCGCTCGGCCGCCTCGCACACCAAGTCGGGGCGCGCCACGGCCGCGGTGTTGATCGACACCTTGTCGGCGCCCGCCTTGAGCAGCGCGCGCACGTCGTCGACCGTACGCACGCCGCCCCCCACGGTGAGCGGCATGAAGACGCGCTCGGCGGTGCGTGCGACCACGTCCAGGATGATCGGGCGCTCCTCGTGCGAGGCGGTGATGTCGAGGAAGGTGAGCTCGTCGGCGCCCTCGGCGTCGTAGCGGGCGGCCGCCTCCACCGGGTCGCCCGCGTCGGCCAGGTCGACGAAGCGCACACCCTTCACCACGCGCCCGCCCTTCACGTCGAGGCAGGGGATGATGCGGCGGGCGAGCATCAGGCGGCTTCCGCGACGGCGAGCGCGTCGGCCAGGCCGACGGCGCCCGTGTAGAGCGCCCGTCCGATGATCACGCCGGCCACACCGAGCGCGGCCACGGCGCGCACGTGCTCGAGCGCGCCGATGCCGCCCGAGGCGATGACGGGCACGCCCGCAGCGCGGGCGACGGCCCGCGTGCCCTCCAGGTCCGGCCCGCGCTCGGTCCCGTCGCGGCCGATGTCGGTATAGATGACGGCGGCGGCGCCGAGCTCCGCGGCGCGCGCGGCAGCCGCGGTCGCGGTCGTCTCCGCGCCCTCGGTCCAGCCCGCGACGCGCAGGCGGCCGTCGCGTGCGTCGAGGCCGAGCGCGACCCGGCCGGGGTGCGCGCGGCAGATCGTGGCCGCCCGCTCCGGATTCTGCACCGCGACCGTGCCGAGCACCGCGCGCGTCGCGCCCGCGGCGAGCGCCGCGTCCACTGCCGCCGCGTCGCGGAGCCCGCCGCCCACCTGCACGGGGATGCGGACCGCGGCGCAGATGGCAGCGACCAGGTCCGCCTGCACCGGCCGTCCGGCGCGCGCGCCGTCGAGGTCGACGACGTGCAGCCAGCCCGCACCCGCCGCCTCGAAGCCGCGCGCCACCGCGACCGGGTCGTCGCCGTACACGGTTTCGCGCTCGAAAGCGCCCTCGAGGAGTCTGACGCAGCGGCCGCCGCGGAGGTCGATCGCGGGATAGACGATCATGCGAGCTGGCGCACGAAGTTGTCGAGCAACCGGAGGCCGACCTGCTGGCTCTTCTCGGGGTGGAACTGACAGGCGAAGACGTTGTCGCGCACCACGCTGGACGCGAACTCGGGTCCGTAGGGCGTGGTGGTCGCGACCAGGGCCGGGTCGGCGGGCACCGGGTAGTACGAGTGCACGAAGTAGACGTAGGCGCCGTCGTCGATGCCCGCGAGCGCCGGCGCCGCGCGCACGATGCGGAGCGCGTTCCACCCCATGTGCGGGACCTTGCGCTCTGGGTCCGCCGCGAAACGGACGACGCGGCCGGGCAGGATACCGAGGCCCGCCACCGGCCCGAACTCCTCGCTCTCCTCGAACAGGAGCTGCATGCCGAGGCAGATGCCGAGGAAGGGGCGGCCGGAGCGGATCGCGTGCCTGACCGGCTCGACCAGGCCGAGCACGGTGAGGTTCGTCATGCAGGCGCCGAAGGCGCCGACGCCCGGGAGGACGACGCCCGGCGCCGTCGCGATGCGCTCGGGATCGTGCGTCACCTCGGCCGCGTGCCCCAGGCGCACGAAGGCCTTCTCGACGCTGCGCAGGTTCCCCATCCCGTAATCGACGATCGCGAGCGGGCGCATCGCGCTAGAGGAGACCCTTGGTCGAGAGCACGCCGACGACGCGCGGGTCGCGCTGCGTGGCGAGATCGAGCGCACGCGCCAGCGACTTGAAGGTCGCCTCGACGATGTGGTGCGGGTTCCGGCCCGAGGCCATGCGGACGTGGAGATTCATGCCCGCCTGGTTGGTCATCGCGAGGAGAAAGTCATTGACCAGCTCGACGTCGAAGGTCCCGATCTTCGCCTGCTTGATCCTGACGTCGTAGACGAGGAAGGGCCGGCCCGAGAGGTCGACCACGCTCGTCACCAGCGCCTCGTCGAGCGGCACGGTGGCCTCGCCGAAGCGGCGGATGCCGGCCTTCTCGCCGAGCGCGTCGCGCAGCGCCACACCTAGGGCGAGCCCGACGTCCTCGACCGTGTGGTGGTAGTCGACCTCCAGGTCGCCCGTCGCGCGCACGGTCAGGTCGAAGAAGCCGTGCTTCGTGAACAGCTCGAGCATGTGGTTCAAGAACGGGATGCCGGTCTCGACCTGGTAGCGGCCGCGGCCATCGAGGTTGAGCTCGAGGCGGATGTCGGTCTCCTTGGTCTTCCGCGCCACGGTCGCGCGGCGTCCCCCGGCG
>Ga0209802_1001759_pt1 | contig 15598 bp, 15 predicted proteins | sample GraSoiAngelo_129_FD_185886 | JGI IMG/M metagenome (GOLD analysis project Ga0209802, IMG submission 185886) | Grasslands soil microbial communities from the Angelo Coastal Reserve, California, USA - 14_0927_12_40cm (SPAdes) (version 2) | ecosystem: Environmental > Terrestrial > Soil > Grasslands ... | reverse complement strand
TCGCCACGGCCGAAATCTTGCTGAAGGAGCCGCTCCTGACCAATCCAGGCGCAACGCGGATCGCGGTGAAAGCGCGCGTGGCCTCGCTGCGCGCGGTCCTGACCGAGCTGACGATACGCGGCGCCACGATCGAACGCATCTACGAGTACTGAGCAGGCTGCTGAAAAGGGCCCATCTGCTTCGTTGGCGCCCTCGGCAGCACGCTCACCGTACAGAGAGTACGGCTCGCGTGCCGCCTTCGAGCGCCGCCTCGCATCTGGACCCTTTTGAGCAGCCTGCTAGCTAGGTGCGGGAGGCGATCAGGGCCCAGGCGGAATCGGCGAGGGGTCGCGCGCGGCGGCCGCGCTCCTGGGCGTTCGGGTCGTTCGCGGTGCCCGCGACGACGCGTCCCATGATGCCCTGGGCGATCGCGGCCAGTCGGAACATGGCGAACGCGAGAGAGAACTCCCAGTCGGCGATGGCACCGCGCCCCGCGCGCCGGCAGTAGTCGGCGACGTAGTCCGCCTCGCTCGGAATCCCGAGCTCGGTCAGGTTCTTGTCGGCGAGCCCTTCCCACTCGCGCGTGAAGCGATAGGGCAGGCAGAAGTAGGCGAGGTCGGCGAGCGGATGGCCGAGCGTCGAGAGCTCCCAGTCGAGCACGGCGACGACACGGGGCTCGGTCGGATGGATGATCACGTTGCCGAGCCTGAAATCGCCGTGAACGAGCGTCGTCTCGTCGCCAGCCGGGATGTGCTCGGGCAGCCACGGGATGAGCCGCTCCATCGACTCGATCTTCTCGGTCTCCGAGGCGCGGTACTGCTGGGACCACCGGTGGATCTGGCGCGCGAAGTAGTTGCCGGGGCGTCCGAAGTCGGCGAGGCCGAGCGCCTGCCAGTCGGCGGTGTGCAGCCGCGCGAGCACGTCGATGAGCGACGCGTAGATCGCGCGACGCTCGCCCGGCGTGACGCTCGGGATCGCGGGGTCGGTGAAGATCCGTCCGTGCACGCAATCCATGAGGTAGAACGCGGTGCCGATGACCGAGTCGTCCTCGCACAGCACGAACGTCCGCGGAACGGGAAACCCGGCCCTGCCGAGCGCCGTGATGACCCGGTATTCACGATCGACGGCGTGCGCCGAGGGCAGGAGCTTGCCCGGCGGCTTCCGGCGCAGAACGTACTCGCGGCCGCCGGCCGACACGTGATAGGTCGGATTGGACTGGCCACCGCGGAACTGGCGGACCTCGAGCGAGCCGCTGAAGCCATCGACGTGGGCGCGCAGGTAGCGCTCGAGCGCGGCGACGTCGAATCGGTGTGCTTCTCGGACCTCGGCGGTCTGCGCGATCATTTTGCTGCGTCCCCTCCCGGGCGCGCGTCAGTATCCCACAAAGTCAATGACCGTTACCGCGAACCGCCTCGCCCAGAGCCACCGCGAGATTGTGGCGGGCGCCGGTGAGACGTGGATGCACCGCGAGAGCGCGCCGGAACATCGCGGCCGCCTCGCGGTGGCGGCCGAGCGCCATGTAGCAAAGCCCGGCGCCCGACAGCGCGCCGAAGTGATGCGGGTTGCGCGTGAGCGTCTCCTCGCAGTCGGCGATCGAGCCCTCGTAGTTCTCGGCCACGTAGCGGACGGTCGCACGCTTGTTCCAGCCCTCGGCGAACGCGGGAGCCCGCGCGATCACGCGGGCGAAGATGGCCTCGGCGCCGGCGAGGTCCCGGCGCTCCATGACCGCTACGCCCTCGCGAAGGAGCGCGTCGATCTCGCGGTCGCCCGAGCGATGCCACATCTCCCACAGCACCGACTCGGCGCGGGCCGCCGCGGCGGCGTCGCCTCCGAGCAGCGCCTTCAAGCCTTCGTCTTCGGTCATGTCGTCCCAAGCTTGCGTCGAGTCGGCGCCAAGAGCAAGATGGGCGCCTGGCATGACGGCGCGGTTCACCGGGAAGGTCGTGCTCATCACCGGGGGCGCGGGCGGTATCGGGCGCGCCGCGGCCGTACGCTTCGCGTCGGAGGGAGCGCGCGTGGTCCTCGTCGATCTGGCCGCGGCGACGCTTCGGCAGAGCGTGGCCGCCGTCGAGAAGGTCGACGGCGAGGTTCTCGCCGTGGACGCCGACGTGACGAGGCTCGCCGACGTCGAGCGCTACGCGAAGGCGGCGGTCGATCGGTTCGGCTCCATCGACGTCTTCTTCAACAACGCCGGCGTTCTCGGCGCGCTGAAGCCGCTGGTCGACTACCCCGAAGAGACGTTCGATCGGGTGATCGCCGTCAACCTCAAGGCCGTCTGGCTCGGGATGAAAGTGGTCGCGCCGCTGATGCGCGCCCGCGGCGGCGGAGCCATCGTGAACACCGCCTCGATCGCGGGGCTCCGCGGTTCGCCCAACATCATCGCCTACACCGCGAGCAAGCACGCCGTGGTCGGCATGACGCGCGCCGCGGCCCTCGAGCTGGCCCGCCACAACATCCGTGTCAACGCCGTGTGCCCCGCCCCGATCGAGACGCCGATGACCCGAGAGCTCGAGACCGAAATCAAGCGCGAGCGGCTCACCGCAACGATTCCGATGCGCCGCTTCGGCGAGCCGCAGGAAGTCGCCTCGCTCGTCGCGTTTCTCGCGAGCTCCGACGCGGCGTACATCACCGGCGCGATCTACACCGTCGACGGCGGCGCGATGGCGTGAACGTCGCCGTCACAGGAGCCGGCGGCCTGATCGGCTCCGCGCTGATCTCCTCCCTCGAGGCCGGCGGGCATCGCGTGATTCCGCTCGTGCGTCGGGCGCCGCGCCCCGGCGAAGACGCGCTCCGCTGGGACCCAGCTTCGGGGGCGATCACGCCCCCCGGCTCGGCCGTCGGCGACGCGATCGTCCACCTCGCCGGCGAGAGCATCATGGGCGTCAGATGGACGTCGGCGAAAAAGCGGCGCATTCGCGAGAGCCGCACGACCGCCACTCGGCTCCTGGTCCAGACACTGACCCGGCTCGCAAAGCCGCCCGCCGTGTTCGTCTGCGCTTCGGGGATCGGCTACTACGGCAGCCGGGGAGACGAGATGCTGACCGAAGAGAGCCGGCCGGGCACGGGCTTTCTGGCCGAGCTTGGTCGCGACTGGGAAGCCGCGACGGCCACGGCGATCACCCAGGGGATACGCGTGGTGAACCTGAGGCTGGGCGTCGTGCTGAGCGAACGCGGCGGCGCACTCGCCAAGATGCTGACGCCGTTTCGACTGGGCATGGGTGGCGTCATCGGCAACGGCGCGCAGTGGATGAGCTGGATCGCCCTCGACGACGTGGTCGGCGCGATCCGCCATGCGCTCGCGACCGATGCCCTTCGCGGACCGGTGAACGCTGTCGCACCGGCGCCGGTGACCAACGCCGAGTTCATCCGCACCTTGGGCCGCGTGCTCGAGCGTCCCACCCTGGTGCCTCTGCCCGCGTTCGCCGCGCGGCTCGCCCTGGGAGAGATGGCCGACGAGCTACTGCTGACCAGCCAGCGCGTCGTGCCCGCGCGCCTTCAGGCGAGTGGCTACCGGTTCCGCTATCCGACCCTGGAGGGCGCGCTTCGCGGCGTGCTCGGTCGGTAGCCTCAGCGCCCCGATCGGTGTAAGAGGGTGCGCGCCCGGCGGGTCAGGGGCGCGGCAGGCGCGGGGGCTCGGCGCAGGCGCGCTCGACCTCGTCCACCGTCTTCGGGGTGCCCGCCGTGAGGACTTCGCAGCCGGAGTCGGTGATCAGCACGTCGTCCTCGATGCGGATGCCGATGCCGCGCAGCTCGCGCGGGACTGGGTGCGTGATCTTCTCGGCCTTTGCCTTTTCTTCCTCTTCGATCTTTTTTGCGGCGCCGGCGCCAAGGCGAAGGCGGCGCTCCCAGGACTCGTCCTCGCTGTACTCGCGCAGGTGGAACGTCGCCGTCTCGCGCTCGGGGTCGAAGTAGAGTCCGGGCTCGACCGTGAGCACCATACCGGGCTCGAGCACGCGCGATTTCCGGTCGATCCGATAGTCGCCGACGTCGTGCACGTCCATGCCGAGCCAGTGCCCGGTGCCGTGCATGTAGAACTCGCGGTAGTGGTGCATCGCGAGCGACTGGTCGACCCCGCGCGGCAGCGCGCCGAGCGCCACGAGCCCCTCGGTCAGCACGCGCCGCGCCGCCTCGTGCACCGCCTCGTAGCGGTGGCCCGGACGCGCGGCCGCGATCCCCGCCAGCTGCGCGCGCAGGACGATCTCGTAGACCGCCCGCTGGGCGGCGGTGAAGCGCCCGTTGACCGGGAACGTGCGGGTGATATCGGCCGAGTGATAGCCCCACTCGCAGCCGGCGTCGATCAGGAGCAGGTCGCCGTCCTCCATCCTCCGGTTGTTCTCGCTGTAGTGGAGGATGCACGCGTTGGCGCCCGAGGCCACGATCGACGGATAGCCGTTGCGCGGCGAGCCGTTCACGCGGAACACGTACTCGAGCGCCGCCTGCACCTGGTACTCGTAGAGCCCGGGCCGCGCGTACCGCATCGCCTCGATGTGCGCGTCGCGGCTGATCTCGCAGGCGCGGCGATGGCGCATGAGCTCGGCGGGCGAGCGACGCAGCCGCAGCTCGTTCAGGATCGGGCCGGGGTCCTCGATCCGGACCGGCGCCGCATAGCCGCGGGCGCGCGCGGCCCGCAGATCGCCGACCAGCCGCGTGACCCGGCCGTCGAAGCCGCCGCTGCCCAGGCGATAGAAGATCGCCGGCCGGTCGACCATGTATTCGCGGAGCTTGGCGTCGAGCCGGTCGATCGTATAGGCGGCGTCCGCGCCGTAGGTGGCGATGGCGCCCTCGACACCCGCGCGGCGGCCGTTCCAGATCTCCATCTCGCGGTCGCGGGGGCGTACAAAAAGAACGTAGCGCTCCTTGGCGTCAGCCGGGTTGAAGACAGCAACGGCGTCGGGCTCGTCGAACCCGGTCAGGAAGAAGAAATCGGAGGCCTGGCGGAACTCGTAGTTGACGTCCCCGTTGCGCTGGATCTCGCGGGCACCGGGGATGATCGCCAGGCCATCTCCGATGGCCGCCGCGAATCGCTGCCGCCGCTCGACGAAGGGGGCTGGATCGAATGGGCTCATCGGCGCAATAATACAACGGCGAAGGGGGAGCGTCCCATGCACGTTGGAATGGCGGCCGTGTTCCAGAACCCGGGCAAGGCGCGAACGGATCGCGAGGTCTATCGAAACGAGCTCAGGCTGGCCGACCTCGCCGAGCCGCTCGGCTTCGAGTCGATCTGGGGCGTCGAGCATCACTTCACCGACTACACGATGTGCCCGGACGTCCTGCAATTCCTGACCTACATGGCCGGCCGCACGGAGCGCGCCCGGCTCGGCTCGATGGTGGTAGTGCTCCCGTGGCACGACCCGATGCGCGTGGCCGAAGAAGTCGCGATGCTCGACAACATCTCCGGCGGCCGGCTCATCCTCGGCCTGGGGCGCGGTGCCGGCAAGGTCGAGTTCGACGGCTTCCGGCTCTCGATGGACGAGTCGCGCGAACGCTTCACGGAATCCGCCGAGATGCTGCTGAAAGGCCTCGAGACCGGCTACTGCGAGTACGACGGCACCTTCGTCAAGCAACCGCGCGCGGCGATCCGGCCCGCGCCCTTCAAGTCGTTCCGCGGCCGTACCTACGCCGCGGCCGTCTCGCCGGAGTCGCTGCCGGTCATGGCCAAGCTCGGCGTCGGGATCCTCATTATTCCGCAGAAGCCCTGGAAGGAAGTCGCGAAAGAGCTCGAGACCTATCGCACGGTTTACCGAGAGCTGAACGCCGGCGAGGCGCCACCGCCGGTCTCCGCGGGCTGGACGTTCTGCGATCAGAGCCCGGCGCGCGCCGAGGAGATGGCCCGTCGGTTCATCGGCGGCTACTACCAGACCGTCCTCGACCACTATCACTTCCAGGGCGATCACCTCGCCCAGACGAAGGGCTACGAGTACTACGGCAAGATGGCCGAGAAGATCGCGCAGTATGGGACCGATACCGTGATCGACTACTTCATGAACCTGCAAGTCTGGGGCACGCCGGAGCAGTGCTACGAGAAGATCCTCGACATCCACGCGCGCACCGGCAACAGCCACTACATCGGCGTCTTCAGCTATGCGGGGATGGCGTACGAGGATGCCGAGGCCAACATGCGCCTCTTCGCGCGCGAGGTCATGCCCGCCCTCAAGAAGCTCGGCGTCGAGGCGCCGGCCGGCGAGCGCGTGCCGGTGGTGGCCTCACGCCCGGGCCAGCCCGGCGACGTGGGACTCCTCGGCTCATGACCACGCCTCTGAGCGTCTACCTACCGTTCAACATCGACTGCCTGCGCGGCGCGTTCGTTCCGGCCAAGCGGGGGACGAAGCCGCCGAGCGAGCGCGGCAACTGGCTCATCATCCAGGATCAGAAGCTCCTCGTCGTTCCGGACGGCGACCGCTTCTGCCTGCCGACGGGCGGGCGCCCGGCCAAGCTCGACAGCGCGCTCGGCGAGCCGATCTGGCTCGGCACGCTCGGCGGCGACACCGAGTGCTGGGTGGCGTCGCTTCCCAAGGACGCCGTCGTCCCGGACGAATTCCAGCGCGAGACGCTCGTGCCGATGGCCGGCACGCGTCTGCCCGACGATCTCCTCTCGCTCGGCGGGATGGCCATGCAGGCCCTCTGGTGGGAGTCGACGAGTGGCTTCTGTCCCCGCTGCGGCGAGCCCACCGAGCGCCTGGCGGGCGAGTGGGGCAAGTGCTGCCCCAGGTGCAAGTACGAGCACTACCCTCACCTGCACCCGGCGGTCATCGTCGTCGTGCGCGACGGCGACCGCGTGCTGCTGGCCCGCAAGGCCATCTGGGCGCCGGGCCGCTACGCTCTCGTGGCCGGCTTCGTGGACAACGGCGAATCGCTCGAGGGCTGCGTCGCGCGTGAGGTGAAGGAAGAGGTCGGCGTCGACGTGAAGGACATCCGGTACGTCGGGAGCCAGAACTGGCCCTTCCCGAGCCAGCTGATGGTCGGCTTCGTCGCCACCTACGCCGGCGGCGAGATCAAGGTGGACGCCGAGGAGCTGGAAGACGCGCGCTGGTTTCCGTGCTCGAATCTCCCCAGCCTGCCCTCGCGCCACAGCATCTCGCGCTTCCTGATCGACAACTTCGCGCGCTGACCCGGGGACCTTCATGCGCCCGCTCGCGTGATCCGGGGGCTTGGGCTGGCAAATCGATCGTGGCGGGCGTCTAATCAGTCAATCGGCGTCTAATCACCCGATCCGCACTCCACGTTGTTCATTCAAGGAGGTCAGCCATGGTGATCCGCATTACCTGGGGCAAGCTTCGGGCGGGCACGTGGGCAGAGTACGAGCGTACCTACCGCGAGAACGTCCTGACCAAAGGCAAGGCGCTCAAAGGGCTGCGCGGCCGCTGGCTGGCTCAAGACGCGGCCGACAAGGACACGGGCTTCGCCGTGAGCCTGTGGGACAACCCCGCCGACATGCAGGCGTATGAGCAGAGCCCTCTCTACCGGGAGATCATGGCGCCGCTCCAGCCGTTCTTCGTCGGTGAATACAAGACCTACCGCTGCGACGTGAAATACACCGATATGTAGGATGGGGGGCCCGACGGGCCCCCCATACCCCCGCACTCGGAGACGCCCCGGCACAGCCGGGGCGCCCTCGATGTCGCGACGGAATCAGGGCGACGCGGCCCCGGCGGGCACGGGCAAGACGGCGCCACACTTCTTGCACGTCCGCTGAGCCGCGCTCGCGTTGAACTTCTTGATGGCGTCGAGCAGCTCCACCTCGATGTTGGTGACCGAGAACGTCGTCTCGTGGAGCTTGGCGCCGCACCGCTCGCAGAACCACGCGAGCCCGTCGCGCTCGTCGGGCCGGCGCTTGCGCTCGATGACGAGTCCCCAGGTGTCCGCGGGGCGGATCGGACAATGCGGCGTACCGGCGCGGCAGAGCATCGCTTCGCCCTCGCGCACCTTGATGTCGCGCGGGGTGCCGTCGGCGTCGATGCACCGCACCGTGATGTCGCCTTTCAGCTGATAGAAGATCTCGTCACCGGGATCTATGTGAAAATCGTTGCGGGCGTTCGGCCCTCGCACGATCTGATAGATGAACTCGCTCTCTGGGAACACTTCCTTGTTGGCCACTGGCCCGCTGAACAGCGTCTGGTGCTCCTCGATCCACTTCATCAGGTGAACCGGCGCAATGTTCGCCATCATTCCTCCACGCTAGCGTTGGACTTCGGCGACCCACGCGGTCGTCCGCCCGCCGACGGTCAGATAACGGATCCGCTCGCCGCGCACCGTCACCGGACTCTGTAAACGCTTGCTCCACCGCGTGTGGAAGAGCCACTTCGGCGGGAACCGGTCGCTGTCGGCGCCGACACGAACCGCCGTGCCCACGACCGAGCGCAGCCGGGTGCGGAGCCGCGCGATCTCCGCCCGTGTCAGGGTGTTGGTGCGTCGACGTGGATCGATGCGCGCCTGGTAGAGCACCTCGTCGGCGATCCAGTTGCCGACGCCGGCCGAGAACGACTGATCCAGCAGCACCGCCTTCACGGGCGCCGCGCGCGCGCCGAAGAGCTGGGCGAGCCGGCCGAGCGACGGCAGGTCGTGGAGCGCGTCGAAGCCGAGCAGGCTGATCGGCGGCTCCGCCCGCGGATCGTGACGCAGGCGCACTCGGCCGAGCCGCCTGGCATCGCAGAACACGATTTCACCGCCGTCGTCGAGTCCGAGGTGCAGCTTGAGAAAGCGCGGCGGCCACTGGTCCTCGTGCGCGCGCCGGCCCTCCATCACGAGCTTGTTGCGACGGCGGCCGCGCACCTCGATCCCGCCGGACATTCCGAAGTGAAAGCTGGGCCAGGGCCGGCGGTCGAGCTCGAGCCAGAGGTGCTTGCCGTGGCGGTGCGCCGCGACGATACGGCGTCCGAGCAGAGACCGCCGCACGCGCGCCGGGCTCACGCCCTGGAACACGATCGGATCCGGCGCGGCGCGGACGCTGACGATTCGTCGTCCGACGGCCGAGCGCATGAGCAGACGGCGGGCGGCCTCGACCTCTGGCAGCTCGGGCATCGGGCTAGTGTACATGAGAGCCCGGGAGCGGGGCTGAGACGGCCGACCGCCGCACGTGATACGCTTCGGCCCTGACTCGATTGACGTAGCGCGCTCGTCGCCGTCGTGGGCAGCTGGGGGCCGGGCCCCCGCGTGAACGGGACAATCGCTCCGCCGGCACTGGGACGCCGCTATCAGGTGAGGAGCCGTCGATGGCACGGATGACCGGTGGTGAAGCAATCGTAAAGGCGCTCGCCCGCGAGGGCGTGAAGGTCGCGTTCGGGCTTCCGGGCGTGCAGCTCTACGGCATCGTCACCGCGTTCCGCGACGAGCCGATGCGTTTCATCACCGTGCGCCACGAGGGCTCGTCGACCTACATGGCCGATGGCTACGCGCGCGCCGGCGGCGGCATCGGCGTCGCGGTGGCCGTGCCCGGGCCCGGGCTCCTCAACGCCTCGGCCGGCCTCAACACCGCGTACTCCGCCTCGTCGCCCGTTTTATTGATCGCGGGACAGGTCCCGCGTAACCAGATCGGCAAGAAGATCGGCGTGCTCCACGAGCTCGACAACCAGCTCGACGCCATCGCCGGCTCGACGAAGTGGCGACAGACCATCATGCAGGTGGCCGACGCGCCCCGCATCGTCCACGAAGCCTTCGCGCAGCTTCGGAGCGGCCGCCCGCGTCCCGTCGCCATCGACATGCCGTGGGACACGATGGAAGAAGAGGTCGACGTAACCCTGCCGGCGGTCGGCCCGCACCCGGCGCGCGCCGCGGCGACTACGGCCGACATCGATCGCGCGGCCGAGGCGCTGCTGCGCGCGCAGCGGGTCGCGATCTACGCGGGCGGCGGCGTCCATCTCTCGGGCGCTCACGCGGCGCTCGCCGCCGTGGCCGAGCACCTGCAGGCCGGTGTCGTCGAGACCGCCGAGGGCAAAGGCGCGATCAGCGACGCCAGCGACCTCTCGCTGGGCGCCGGCCTCTTCCCGAAGAGTCCACTGCGCCGCTACCTCGACGGGGCCGACGTCGTCCTCGTCGTCGGCAGCCGGTGCGCGATCGCGATGTTCCAGCCCGAGCAGCAGGTGATCCAGATCGACGCCGACGCCGACGAGATCGGCCGCAATCACAAGAAGACCTCCGGGCTCGTCGGTGATGCGAAGGCCACGCTCGAGGCGTTGCTCGAGCGGCTTCGCGCCGGCGGCGAGCCTCGCGCATCGCAGAAGGCCGAGCGCGAGAAGATTCGCGAGGAGGTCGCCGCCTTCATGACCCAGGAGCCGAACTCGTCGATCCTCCGCTCGCTGCGCCAGGGCATTCCCCAGGACGCGACCGTCATCGCCGGGATGACGCAGATCGGCTACTTCTCGCGCCCGTTCTTCCCCGTGTACAACCCGCGGACGTACATCACGTCGTCGTACTCCGGCAACCTCGGGTTCGAGTATCCGACCGCCCTCGGCGCCAAGGTGGCCACCCCCAACCGCCCGGTGGTCATGATCGCGGGCGACGGCGGCTTCATGTACTACGCGCAGGAGATGGCGACGGCCGTCCAGCAAGGGATCAACGTCGTCGCGGTCGTCTTCAACGACAACGCCTACGGGAACGTGGCGCGCGACCTCGACGAGCACTGGGGCGGAAAGTTCGCGGCGGAGCTGCACAACCCCGACTTCGTCCGGCTCGCCGAGGCCTACGGTGCCGTGGGCCGGCGCGCGAAGGAACCGGCCGAGGTGGGCAAGCTCGTCGCCGATGCGATCCAGATGGACCGGCCCGTGCTGATCGAGGTGCCGGTGGGGCGGATGGCGAGACCGGTGTTCTTCTCGCCGCTCAAGACCCTGCCGCGCTACCAGCACTGAGCGCCGCGCGGGCTCGGTGATCGACTAAGGAGAGGACGATGGAATTCGAGTACTCGAAGAAGACCAAGATGTACATGGAGCAGCTCACGGACTTCATGACCAAGTACATCTACCCGAACGAGAAGGTCTTCCACGACCAGCTCAGCACGGCGCCCACGCGCTGGCAGATTCCTCCGATCATGGAGGAGCTCAAGGCGACCGCGCGCGAGCGCGGGCTCTGGAACCTCTTCCTGCCGGAGAGCGAGCGCGGCGCCGGGCTCACCAACCTCGAGTACGCGCCGCTCTGCGAGATCATGGGCCGCTCGCCGATCGCGCCGGAGGCGTTCAACTGCTCGGCGCCCGACACCGGCAACATGGAGACGATCGAACGCTACGGCACCGAGGCGCAGAAGCAGCAGTGGCTGGCGCCGCTGCTCGAGGGCAAGATTCGCTCGGCGTTCATCATGACCGAGCCGAAAGTGGCCTCGTCGGATGCCACGAACATCGAGTCGTCGATCGTCCGCGACGGCGACTCCTACGTCATCAACGGCCACAAGTGGTGGAGCTCGGGCATCGGCGACCCGCGCTGCAAGATTCTCATCTTCATGGGCAAGACCGACGCGAAGAACCCGGATCGCTACAAGCAGCAGTCGATGATCCTGGTGCCCCGCGACACGCCGGGCATCAAGGTGCTCCGCATGCTGACCGTATTCGGTTACGACGACGCGCCCCACGGCCACGGCGAAGTGATCTTCGAGAACGTCCGCGTACCGGCCTCGAACATCCTGCTGGGCGAGGGTCGCGGCTTCGAGATCGCCCAGGGGCGCCTGGGTCCGGGCCGCATCCACCACTGCATGCGCCAGATCGGCGTCGCCGAGCGGGCGCTCGAGCTCATGTGCAAGCGCTCGCAGAACCGCGTGGCGTTTGGCAAGCGGCTGGCCGAGAACGACATCACCCTCGAGCGCATCGCGCAGTCGCGGATCGAGATCGACCAGGCCCGTCTCCTCGTCCTGCACGCGGCGTACATGATGGACACCGTCGGCAACAAGGCGGCCAAGCAGGCGATCGCCGAGATCAAGGTGGCGGTGCCCAACATGACCCTCGGCGTGGTCGAGCGCGCCATGCAGCTGCACGGCGGCGGCGGCGTCAGCCAGGAGTTCCCGCTGGCCTCGATGTGGGCGCATTCGCGCACGTTGCGCTTCGCCGACGGGCCGGACGAGGTGCATCGCCGTCAGATCGGCCGGCTGGAGCTCCGCAAGCACGGTTGAGCGGCGCGCAGCGGATCGTCGCCGGTCTGGAGGCCGCCGGGGTCACCCTGGCGGCCTCGGTACCCGACACCTGGATCGGCAAGCTGATGGCGACGGTGCGCGCATCCACGAAGATCCGCGCCGTCGACGCCGCGCGCGAGGAGGAAGCGGTGGCGATCGCTTGCGGTGCCGGGCTCGCGGGCGGCCGCGGCGCGGTGCTGATCCAGAACGCCGGGCTCTTCAACTGCGGCGGCGTCCTCGCCGGGCTCGTCGACCTCTACCGGATCCCGTGCTTCTTCATCGTCTCCTATCGCGGGGACGGGCGCGATCCGGTGTACTACCACGAGCCCAAGGGGCGCGTGACGGAGCCGACCCTGTCGGCGTGGCGATTGCCCTTCGCCATCGCCGACCGCACGACGGATCTCGCGAGTCAGGTCGCCCGTGGCGTCGAGCGCGCCGCCGAATCGCGCGGGCCGGCCGTGCTCCTGATCAGCGGCGAGGATCTCGCGTGACCTCGCGCAAGCCCCTGCTCGAGGCGCTGGTCGCAATGCTCACACCAGAGGACGTCCTCGTCTCGTGTCTGGGCGCCAACTCGCGCTACTTGCCTCATCTGCCGGTGTCGGCGCCGGTCTTCGCGTTGTGCGATTCGATGGGCGCGGCGATCCCGCTGGCGCTCGGCATGGCGCTCCAGCGTCCCGACCGGCATGTAATTGCCCTCGAAGGCGACGGCTCGCTGCTGATGTGCCCGAACGTCCTCGCCACCGTCGCCGCCGCGCGCCCCTCGAACCTGACGGCACTGCTGTGGGTCAACGGTCACTACGAGTCCTCGGGAGGTCAGCAGCTACCCTCGGCGCCGATCGACTGGCCCGGCCTCGCGACGGGATTCGGAATCGCGCACGTCGAGCGGGTCGGCGATGTCTCGTCCCTTCGCACGGCGTTCCCGCGAGCTCGCGCGGCGCAGGAGCCGGCGTTGCTGGTCGTCGACGTCGCCTTCGATCCGAACGAGTCGATCCCTCCCTACTCCGAGCGCCCCGACGAGATCCGGGCGCGGTTCCGGATCTCATGACAGTCGCGGGCGTTCGTGTCGGTGTCGACGTGGGCGGCACCTTCACCGATCTCGTCGCCTGCGACGCCGCGGGCCGGACGAGCGCCCTCAAGGTGCCGACGACCCCCGCCAATCCGGCCGGAGGTCTGCTCAACGGCCTGACCGCCATCGGCCGCGCGGCCGGCCGCTGCGCCTCGCTCGCCCACGGGACCACGCTCGTCACCAACGCGATCGTCGAGCGCAAGGTCGACGCGGTCGGCCTCGTCACCACGCGGGGCTTCCGCGACGTGCTCGAGATCGGCCGTATGAACCGTCCGCATCTCTACCGGATCGATCTGCCGGCCAAGCCCGAGCCCCTCGTGCCGCGCCGGCTTCGCGCCGAGGTGGGCGAGCGAGTCGGGGCCGACGGCTCCGTGCTGGCGCCGCTCGATCTCGGCGAGGTGCCCGCCATCGTCGAGCGCTTCCGGCGCCTGGGTGTCGAGAGCGTGGCGATCTGCCTCCTCCACGCGTACGCGAACCCGGCGCACGAGCAGGCGCTGCGGCGAACGCTCGCCGCGCATTTTCCCTACGTGTCGGTCTCGAGCGAGATCAACGCCGAGTTCCGCGAATACGAGCGCACGTGCACGACGGTGCTCAACGCGGCGGTGATGCCGCTGGCCGCGCGTTACGTCGAAGACCTGGTGGCGCGCCTCGCGGCGACGACCGGCGCGATTCCGATTCATCTTCTTCACTCGGCCGGCGGCATGATGTCGGTCGATGCCGCCCGGGCGCGTCCCCTGACGATGGCGATGTCGGGCCCCGCCGCGGGTGTGGCGGCGGCCGCGCATCTGGCCCGCGCGCTCGAGCTGCCGCGGGCGCTCGCCTTCGACATGGGCGGCACCACCACGGACGTCTGCCTCATCGCCGACGGCGTACCGGAGACGGCGCGCCAGAGGAAGCTCGGCGACTATCCGGTCCGGCTGCCCGCGGTGGCCGTCGAGTCGATCGGCGCCGGCGGCGGCTCGATCGCCTGGGTCGACGCGACCGGCGCCCTGAAGGTCGGGCCGCGCAGCGCCGGCGCCGTCCCCGGGCCCGCGTGCTATGGCCTCGGGGGCACCGAGCCGACGGTGAGCGACGCCAACCTGATCCTCGGCTATCTGAACCCGGAGCGAATCTACGGCGGATCGATCCGGCTCGAGCGCGCGCGGGCCGAGCGGGCCTTCGAGCCGATCCAGCGTCGCTTCGGCCTCTCGCTCCTCGACGCGGCCCACGCCGTCGTCGAGGTCGCCAACGCCAACATGCAGCGAGCGCTCCGGCTGGTCTCGGTGCAGCGCGGCTACGATCTGCGCGAGTTCACGCTGATCGCCTACGGCGGCGCCGGTCCCGTTCACGCCGGCGCCCTGGCGCGCGAGGCCGGGATTGCGCGCATCGTCGTGCCGGCGCACTCCGGCGCCTTCTCGGCGCTCGGTTGTCTGGTCTCGCCGCTGCGCTACGACGCGGTGCAGACCCACCGGATGCGGTTGGAAGCGTGGGACGGAAAGGTCGTAGCCGATCGCCTGCGCGGGCTCGAGTCGCAGTGCCTGACGCCGCTGCTCGACGAAGGCCACCCGGCCGAGCGCGTGATCGTCAAGCGGAGCGCGGACCTTCGCTACGCCGGCCAGAACTACGAGCTCGAGGTGGACTATGACGGCGGGACCCCCGACGCGCTCCGGTCGGCATTCGAGCGCCGCCACCAGCAGCTCTACGGCTATGCGACGGGCGAGAGCGTCGAATGCGTCAACCTGCGTGTGACCGCGCAGCTCGTCGGCGACGCCCTCGCGCTCGGCGCGAACGGCGCCGTCGGCCCCGCCCCAGCCGTCGGCGAGCTCCGCGCGTACTTCCGCGGCAGCGGGACGCTCGCGATGCCGCGCTACGAGCGCGGCGCGTTGTCGCCGGATCACGCGGTCGCGGGCCCTGCGCTGGTCGAGGACGAATGGTCGACGACGCTCGTGTATCCGCGCCAGCGCTGTCGGGCCGATCGTCTGGGCAATCTGCTGATCGAGGTCGGGTCGTGACCTTGCATCCCGCGACGCTCGAGGTCGTCCGCAATGCGCTCTACGCGATCGCCGAGGAGATGAGCGTGATCGTCATGCGCTCGGCGCGCTCGCCGCTCCTCAAGGAGGCGGGCGATCTCTCCTCGGCGCTGACCGACGCCGACGGGCGGCTCATCGCCCAGGGCCGCGACATCCCGATCCACCTGGGCGTGATGGGCTTCACGGTGAAGGAGTTCCTCAAGCGCGTGCCGAAGGAGCGGCTGCGTGACGGCGACGTGTGGTTCCTCAACCTTCCCGAGGTCGGCGGCAACCACCTGCCCGACGTCAAGGCGCTGCGCCCGGTCTTCGTCGGCGGCCGGCTGGTCGCTTTCGCGATCAACCTGGCCCACTGGGCCGACATCGGCGGCGCCGTGCCGGGCAGCTACGTGCCGTGGGCGACCGAGTCATACCAGGAAGGGCTCCGGATCGCGCCGCTTCGCCTCTTCTCGGCCGAGG
>Ga0209802_1001751_pt1 | contig 15672 bp, 16 predicted proteins | sample GraSoiAngelo_129_FD_185886 | JGI IMG/M metagenome (GOLD analysis project Ga0209802, IMG submission 185886) | Grasslands soil microbial communities from the Angelo Coastal Reserve, California, USA - 14_0927_12_40cm (SPAdes) (version 2) | ecosystem: Environmental > Terrestrial > Soil > Grasslands ... | reverse complement strand
GGTGAAAATTACAAGATGAAAAATGCAAGATACACAGTATTAGCAGCCCTCATCCTTCTCGCGCTAGCAATCCCTCTGGCCAACGCTAGATCATGGGATGATAATCAAGGAAACGACAATTCCAATAGAACAACAGGCGCAGTCTACATAATGACCAACGATCCAGCCGGAAACCAAGTCATACGCTACAATAGGGCAAACGCTGGGTCTCTAGCATTCTCCGGAAAATTCTCGACAGGTGGCCTAGGCGCAACAGGACTCACAGGATCCAACCAGGGCGGTCTAATCCTATCAAACGAAGGCAGAACATTACTGGTTGTTAACGCAGGCAGCAACGACATCTCAATCTTCCAGGTAGACCAGAACATTCTATCACTCACCGACAGGACCAGTTCCCATGGAATAATGCCAATCAGCCTTACAATCCATGATCGACTAGTCTACGTGCTGAACGCGGGCGGAAAGGATAGCGTCGGAAATATTGCCGGCTACAAGCTAGATAGAGAAGGCGAATTAAGAGCAATAGCAGGCTCAGTCCAGCCCCTCAGTGGAATCACGGCCCCAGCCCAGATATCATTCAACCCCCAAGGCACAGTATTAGTCGTCACTGAAAAGACAACGAATAAGATCGACACGTACACTGTCAACGACGGAGTCGCGTCCGCACCGATCATTCATGCCTCCAGTGGTAATACTCCATTCGGATTCGCATTCAGCAACAGGGGTGCCTTGATCGTCAGTGAAGCCGCAGGAGGCACGCTATCCTCCTACAGCGTATCCAACGCCGGCAGTCTAACCACACTCAGCAGTTCCATACCCGACAATCAACTAGCTCCTTGTTGGGTCGTCGTCACAGGAAACAGCAAGTACACCTACACAACCAACGCACACAGCGGAACCATCTCAAGCTATACAATCGACAAGAATGGAACCATCCATCTCCTAGAATCGATCACAGCCATCACGGGATCAGGAGACATCGACATGGCACTCACACAGAACAGTGCATACCTCTATGTCGCCATCATCTCATCACACAGCATACAAGGCTACAGGGTATACGATGACGGAAGCCTCAGCTGGGTCACAACCATTACAGGAGTCCCAGCAGGAGCAGACGGACTCGCAGCAAACTAGAGAAGAACACAGACCACACGACAAGCGAGTCCCCCTCCCCCTTTTCCTCCCCGACTTCCCTTGGGGGGTCGTGCTACTACAATACCGGCAAATAGAAAGGAGCAGTCAGAAGTACGATTATGTTCGGTTATTCTTTCGTCCTTTCAGAATAACCACTGTTCCTATGACAGCCACGATGATAGCTGTGATTGCTCCGGCAACAGTGTAGAACATTTCCGGGGATAGTCCTAAAATTGACGAGGTAGAAATGGTCCGAGGTGATACCTCTACTCTCACTTGAGCCGTCCGTGACATTCTTCCACTCGTTCCCTGTACAATTACAATGTATGTCCCGACAATTGTGCCTGTACAGGACATGGTACTGGTCTGAGAAGCTCCAAGAGTGACACTAGCGAGCGAGAGCACACAAGACAGACCGCTTGCTGGAGAACTAGATGTTGTCAGGTCAATTGACCCCACGAATCCGTTGACAGGATCAACGGTTAGAGTAGATGTGACCGAGGTTCCGACCTGTGCTCCAATCCTCGCCTGATTAGCCGTAACACTGTAGTCGGGCCCTATCAAAGCAGCGATTCCACGAGAGCTGTAATAATAGAGCGTTCCATCGCTAGCTAGAGCGATAGGATATCCCGGGTCGGCAAAGTTCCATTTTACTTTACCATCTGGGCCGATCGCAACGATTCCCTCCTTTGAGTGAACGTAGAGAACGTTGTTTGAATCGACCACGGTGGTGGACCTCCACGTAGTGTCAAGTTGAATCGTCCATTTCACGGTCCCATCAGGGTTGATGGCACTAGTCTTGTTATCACCGCCGTAGACCATGTAGATACTGCCGTCCCATGCCAACGAGGGATGATAATCTGGGTAAGGAGAGCTGCTAGACCATTGCACGCTACCGTTGGAACTGTTCAACGCAAAAAGCGAACGGGCAGAAGTTAGCGAGCAGTAGCCTGGAGTCAGGTCGCACAGATACCCGATCGCAAGTACGGCACCGCTATCTTCTACGACAAGCTGAGCGTCGACCCAGACAGGAACAGTCCAGTAAGCTTGACCATCGCTGCGATATGCTGTCAGGTTGTTCTCTGTCGCTGCATAGATGGTGCTGTCCCGAGCAACTGCGACTCCGCCATAACTCCCAGAACCAATCTTCATCCATTGCAGAACACCTGAAGGGTTGATTGCGTACAGTGGCCCATGAAAGTCGGAGATGTAGATCGTGTCATCTGCTCCGACTGCTATCTGTGTGTAGATATTTTTGGTCAACGTAAAATTCCACTTCTGCGTTCCATCAGTTTTTAGCGCGAACACAGTTCCATGTTCCCATGAAGTCCCAACCAAATAGTTCGCTCCCGCAATTATCGTGCCGTCAGAAAGGAGGGCCACTGTGAAAACCCTCCAGCCTGGATGATGCCAAACAGTCGTATTCAAACCAGTACTAGGATCGATTGCAACCAGACCGTAGTCTGATCCGACATAGATTGTACCTCTAGAATCTATCACAACTGGGGTGTCACCAGTTTGATCGCTTGGTGAGGTCCCCACCGTCCATTCCAACCTCAGGGATCCGGCCGGCCCGGCAACATCGGTCCTTCCTGTACGCTGACTATCATGTCCGTAGACAGGCCATGCGTTTACACTCGTTGCACTGGCCTCAATGGTACTAACGTTTCCTTGAAGGTTCAACAACAATGTCGTTGGGAGCACTAGGGGCGCGATTGCGAGGATCGCGACGAGAATGGATCCGCTGCAACCACTAGGACGCGAAATTATCACTATCTCTATGATCTCTCTGTACGTCGATTTAAAGATGCAATTATGAGAGCAGAGGCAAGGTGAGGGATATTCAATCGAATGATAAATGAAAATATCTTCTCAGCAGTCTGGCGAATTGCTTGGAATCTTTGACCGGGTATTCGCGGCGTTGTTCGTCACTTGTCACGACGAGCTTGTTGTCAGAAAGCGTGACTCTGCCTCGAGGTGTGAGCTTACTAATGAGTCGTCCCTGGGTGAAATGAGACCTTGGCGAGGTTTGTTGATAGCGATTCCTTACATTAAAGTCCGCAAGCTTTCGTGGTCGTAGAGTGAACGAGTATTGAGGGGTCCAAACACCAATCTCGTCCCATCGCGATAGAACCTTCTCCCGCTTCCTTCTCGCGATCCTGTAGAGTTCCTTATTGTCGAATTGTGGATGTGTATTCGCTAATTGTTTTGGTTCTGTGAAGGAGTCTCCGAACCCGACATCAACTAGCCATGGCTCCTTCAACCGGACTATGAGTGTCATGTGATCAAAGTCGGGACTGAAAATCCCGTTCTTTCCTGCCACCCTAGCGGAAAGCATCGACACTCTGAAACCAAGCTCTCTTAACAGCCACGCGAAGCACCCGTTCAACTCGTAACAATAACCTCCGCGACGACCCCTAACGATCTTGTTGTAGAATGACTCCTGATCAAGTATGATCGGCCGACCAAGCTGAATGTCAAGATTCTCGAACGGTACAGAGAGCAAGTGTCGAACGTGCAATCTACGGAGAACATCTATGCTAGGCCGAACTGATCCGCGATAAGCTATACGTTTCAGGTAAGATTGAGCGTGCATTTCCAGGTTTCCTTGCTAGTTCTTCCAATGAAGCCTCCAGTCTTTTTATTCTGCCGATATACATCCGGTTCACTTGGAAGAACATACCATTGGCAGACTTGGAATCTGTTCTCAAACAGTCGTTGATGCGGGCCAGTTCTCATTCGAAGAATGTGTATGGTAAGAATCCGTTAACAGCGCAAGAAGTATTCGACCTAGCAAACTCCAAAGAAACAAGTGCGGTGGCTGCCACGATTAAACCGGATGGGCAACCACATTTGTCCCCAACAGATGTCGTAGCTGTCGACGGAAAGCTGTACCTGGGCGTAGACAAAGCTACGGCACGTTACAGGAATCTTCAGAAGAACCCAAGGTTGACATTGATGATTATGGAGGGACGGAGACGCCAAGCCATCATCGAAGGGAAGATACGATTCCTCGAAATGGGAAGCACAGTCGCGAAGAGGGTTGGGGAGACTCAAAAGAAAAAGTACGGCTGGACCACTGACAGCCTAGTAGAACTTATTCCGGAGAAAGCGTTCACGTACAAATCAGCCTAGATTGAAACTTGCCTGGATTGGGAGCGTTCTTTCAACGCGATTGCCGAACAACTCCGGTTGGACTCTTGTTTCCACTTACGCCCACAAGGACAATCTTTCAGGCGAAACCATGAGCCGCGAGAGTTTCGATGAACGAGAGACTGCAAGAACGGAGGCGTTCAGTGACGGTATCTTCGCATTCGCAATCACATTATTGGTGTTGAACCTCAAAGACCCATTGTCCGATCCCCTGCTAGCCGGATCATCACTGCTCGAAGGGCTCTTGAAGCAGTGGCCAGCCTTGTTCGCCTTGGTCACGAGTTTCATCACCATACTAATCATGTGGGTAAACCATCACAACATGTTCACCTTCATCAAACGCATCAATACGAATCTGATGTTCATTAATGGACTACTCCTATTCTTCGTAGTCCTCACACCATTCACCACCCTCTTGGTAGCAAACCATGTATCATTCAACCAGACAGCCGACAGCAGGACCGCGGCGGCGGTCTACTCTGGCAGCTTCCTAATTTTAGCGCTCGTTTGGAATTCAATCTGGTGGTATTCTTCCCGAGCCGATCTGCTAATCCGATCTGATCAAGAGGAACATGCCAGATCCGTTACACGTCGATACTACATTGGTCCCCTCTCGTACGCCATAGCATTCATCCTATCCTTCTTCAGCGCACTAGCAAGCATCATCGTCATCATGATAGCCGCGGGATACTTCACCGTAAACGCCACAACCGACAGTCGAGAGAATCGTGGACTTTTCACCGGCGGGAAAGGAACTGTGAGAGAATGATCGGTCTCTTCGCAACAGGTCCCTCCTCGATAACCTTCTACATCGTCTATAGTCTCTGGTGGATCAGCGAACTCATCGGAGCCTTGCTAATCCCGGCACTTCGTAGGCGGGGCACGACTCAAGTCAGAAGAGACAGGGGATCCGGCGAGCTGATTGTATCGAGCATCTTCGTGGCTATCTTCGTGGCTTTCGGTTTCGGCTACGCAGGAATTGGACAATTGCCAGACTGGGTCTACTATCCCGGCATCTTTCTAATGCTGCTAGGGATCGTTATCCGACAGTACGCTATTGCGGTCCTAGGACGATTCTTCTCATTGACGGTCCGGGTTGCGGAAGATCATAAGGTCGTGGACAAGGGTCCCTACAGGTTCGTGAGGCATCCAAGCTATACCGGCGCATTAGTCACTTTCATCGGGCTGGGACTCGCTGTCCAATCTTGGCCGGCAGTCCTAACGCTACTGATTGTTTTCGCAGTCACATACGGCTACAGAATGCGTGTAGAGGAGAAAACTTTGACCAAAGAACTTGGTCAAGACTACCTAAGCTACATGAAAAGAACAAGACGACTCATACCATACTTGATCTAGAGGGCGATCAGGAATCATGTCAAGCAGAACTCCGCGATGTTCTTGCGGCGGAGAACTCGTTATTGTTGGCGATATCCGGGCTCCTGATGGGTGGAGAACCGGGTTCAAGCTGCAATGCAAGAACTGCAATGCTCACTGGACCTATTCTGGAGGATTCTATCATCGTGAGACGGACACATCGAAGCCCGAGGTTTCTCCGACAAATCCTAAAAAGTCCTAGTCTTTAAGAAAGATCGCATTCTGCCGAAGACGCAGAATCATGACGCAACCAGCTAACGTCGCGAATCATAGAGATAGATCAGAAGTTCACATCTTAGGTCTCTCAGGTAGCACCCGCAAAGGATCATTCAACACTGCACTGTTACACGCATCAAGAGAATTGCTACCAGAAAACACGACCCTCGAGATACACGATCTCTCCGGACTCCCACTATTCAGCCAAGACATAGAACACGACCTAACACCCGCCATAAGGATGTTCAAACAAAAAATACGAGAGGCTGACACGATACTCTTCGCCTCACCAGAACACAACTATTCAATCACGGCGGTGATGAAGAACGCTATCGAATGGGGAAACCGACCACCAGGTGATAGATCATGGAAGGGCAAACCTGCTGGAATAATCAGCGCCTCATCCGGACCAAGAGGCGGAGTAAGATCGCAAATGCATCTCAGACAGATAATGGTCGACATAGACATGTACCCCATCAACACTCCACAACTGCTCGTCGGAGACTCTGAAATAAAATTCGACAAGAACCTCAAACTAACCGACGAACAGGCAAGAAAGATACTTCGAGACCTACTCGTCAGCCTGGTAGACTGGACCCGCAGACTGAGAAGTCCACGACAGATTTCCGAAGCTATTCTAAGGTAACGGCAAAAGATCGGGCTCCGTCCAACCGGCTCGCGAGGACTCACTCCAAAGTGTCCTACCCGTCCAGTGGCGAAGCGGAAGACCCCTGTCTAACAGAAAGGGGAATGAAGCTAGGAAGGCATCAAAGTCATCAAGACCAGAACTCGCATGGATCGCGTGATGAACAATCTGGGCCCAGAAAACCGTCACCGTCTCATGATATCGATTCCCTGCCCTTTGACTCTCAGCATACTCCTTGATCCCATGCTTAATCAGATTCAGTCCTTCATCTGGCTCATGATTCTTCATCACAAGCCATGCTAGTCTGAGATGATCCTGATGTCCGAAATGGTCGAGGCTCCGGTCATGAAATCCTCGTAGAAACAGACGATCTCTCTGCGCCATAGGACGTCGTCTGGATCCTTCCATCGTCTCCCTATCCAAACTCTGTCCCAGATCGGATTAGACACCTTCTTATTGACTACGATGCTCTTTTCTAATCTAGAATTTCTCAGTGTCTCGCAGGACGTTGCAATATCCCGATACGAACCTGCTTATCTCCCCGGTTACTGGATCATAACTGTGCCGTTCCGTATTACCAATATCACGTCCGTAAATGTGTATGCTGAACGCGGCTTTGAGAGAGACGTTGTCGACTCGATGTATCCCGGAATGTCCCAGAACTGTCACGTGCCCCTTCTTGTTTGAACGTTCGTTAACCTTCTCCAGCTTGGCCTTCTTAGGGTTCGAACCATCATCAATTCTTCTGAAGAGTGTCTCTCGCTCCTCACCCTCATACACTCCTATCAACGCCCAGGTCAGATGGTCATGAATGGGCGTCGATTGTCCTGGGCGCCATACTCCGCCAATGATCGAATATGCCTCATCGTCGGGCATGTGAAGAAGGTTCATGGCAAATCGATCTTTTCGAGGGGCGAAGGCTTCAGCAGGCAGAGAGCTAGTGTTGACGGCTTTCTCTAGAAGGGGTTTCAGGTGCAGGAGGATTTCAGATTCCGAAACATATTTTCTGACGACAAGATCAACATCTGAACTCAGCTGCTTTAGAGAGTATTCTTCAGAACTCAGAAGGGTCCCTCAGACTGATTATCCTACGACTTAGCAGCCTGGAAGCGTCTGTTCTGGCTCGGTTCTCGCGGAAGATTCGACAGCTTTCTCCCACTGTTCGGCTTTCTTCGCAAGCTCAAGAACTAGATTCGTTTCTTCAGGAGTTAAGTGCTCCCGTCTAGCGTGCTTCTCTTTGATCGACTCAAACATCGGCTCTTCTTCCCCCAGAGTAACCTCTGCCTTCTCGATCCTCCGAATAAGCCTCTCAATCGGCTCCATACCTCCAAGCTGCAACACCATCTTCCACGCCACTCACACGAGTTCTGCCTACGTCCAATATTAGCTATGCCCAGGTATCATAATATCAGGATTCGATAAATCTGGATCACGTCATCGGTTGAACTGAAACGTCCACTTAGTACCCTTGTCCTAGTCCTGAACACTTCAGGAGACAACACGCCTTATGCTAACAGCTCATCAATACAATTCTTGGAAGAGAGGAACTATGGCCAAGAATGCTGGTGGGCATTGTGGCTGCTGCACTTATCTCTCGATTCTAGATCCTGTTCTCCATTCGATAATAGCAGAACAAGGCGCAAAACTAGGAGATGGACTGCATTGCAAGTGCTGCACTTACTGGAGAGCCAAGGGTATCCATCAGGACATTTCCAAGGCCAGAAGAATAAGCCGACCAGTCAAGACAATAACCGCCTAAACTCTCACACATCCACACCCCGCCAAGACCCGGGACCCCCTGAAATCCCCTAGGAAACGCCTTGAAAACAGCTAGGGATACGTCAATATGTCAATCCCACATATTATCACAGAGAGAAAAAACATCTTTCCTTCACAGCGAACGTCAAAACAAACCTACCAAACCAGACACGTCCCAGAAAAAAGGGAGCAAGATCAACACAGGTCCCAAGACACAAAACACTGATTCCTCCATAATCCCACTCATCCCTTCGAGGGACAGACAAGGTCCCCCTCAGTCCCCCGTTCTGCCCCCCAAAGAGACAAGCCCCCTGATTCCCCAGGGATCCCCCGCCAGACTTTTTCCAAATGGTGTTCTGTATGCTAGCTCACACTCGGCAGATAGCTCAGATCGATCCCACCCGGCTCATAATCCACCAGCTTCCCCGCCAGAAAATCCTCGTACGCCTTGAGATCCAGCAGTCCATGACCACAATTGTTGAACACTATCACCTTCCGCTCTCCAGTCTTCTTGCAGTTCTCCGCCTCATCCATCACATACTTGATCACGTGAGCCGTCTCCGGGGCCGGAATCATCCCCTCCGCCCTCGCAAACGTCGTCGCAGCCTGGAATACTTCATTCTGATGATACGCCACCGACCGCACCACCTTCCTATCAATCAAATGGCATAGCGACGGCGCCTTCCCATGATACCTCAAGCCGCCCGAATGGATCGGTGGAGAGAGATACTTGTGCCCCACAGTATACATTTTCAACAATGGCGTCATTTCGCCACTGTCCCCAAAATCATACCTGTAGACACCTCTCGTCGTGGACGGGACCGCCTTCGGCTCAACAGCCACAAAATCCGCGTCCAACCTTCCCCTCAGCTTGTCACCGATAAACGGATATGCCAAGCCCGCAAAGTTCGATCCCCCGCCTATACATCCCGCAATAATGTCGGGTGTAACGTCGATCGAGTCCAGTTGCTTCTTCGTCTCCAGTCCTATAATCGATTGATGCAACAAGACATGATTCAACACCGACCCTAAGCAGTATCTGGTGTCCTCATGTGTGACAGTATCCTCCAAGGCTTCACTGATCGCTATCCCCAATGTGCCAGGATGATTAGGATCCTCGGCCAATAATGACTGACCATACTTAGTCTCCATGCTGGGAGACGCCGAGACCTTCGCCCCGTACGTCTCCATCATCGTCCTTCTGCCAGGCTTCTGATTGTAACTCACCCGGACCATGTACACTTGGCACTTGAGACCAAAAAATGCAGAACTCATTGCCAATGCTGAGCCCCACTGGCCCGCACCCGATTCCGTGACGACTCTCTCAATGCCCTGCTTATTGTTATAGTACGCCTGTGGGATCGCAGTGTTGGGCTTGTGACTCCCCGTTGGACTAAGGTATTCCGCCTTGTAATAGATCTGGGCGGGTGTGTCTAGCAATCTCTCGAGACGAGTCGCGCGGACTAGTGGCGTTGGGCGGCCTATTCGGATGTAAGCATCCCGGACTTCTTCCGGAATCGGGACGGATCTCTCGCCGCTTATCTCTTGGCGGATAAGCTCCTTTGCAAAAATCCTCTCAAGCGTTGCGGGATTAGCTGGCTGCCTTGTCTGAGGGTCTAACGGTGGTGGGAGCCGCTCTCCTAGGTCGGCTTGAATGTTGTAGTAATCTGTTGGAGTGTCCGCCGATGGCAGGACGATCCTCTCTTGGTGCCTCGTGAGAGTCTGCATGGTCGTCTTCTATACTTACACGCAACCTTTTAAGCCTATTAGTACATTATTGTACGTGTCAAGGTAGGAGCGTGTCATGTGGGATAAAATAGAATCACTAACCAGAGATCATCCAGAACGGACTAGGACCGCGAAAACAATCCTCCAGAACGGGCTCGCAATTCGCGGAGAAAGGATCTATCTAAACGAGATAGAAGTCCCTGTCCTGCGAGTCGCACAAGCGGCAGGAGTGGATAGGCGAACGGTCATGGAAACCGTTCGGATGATCAATAAGAATCCAGAAATAAAATCGATATTTTCCAACCTAGAATCAGCTGGATTTTCGCTCCGAAAAGTTGCTAGATTCCTCGGGCTAGGTGTGGTTGAGATAACAGCCGATGATCCCCACAAAGTAGGAATTCTGGCAGGAGCCGCTCGACTCCTCGCTGAAGCAGGAATTAATGTGCGACAAGCTCTGGTGGGTGACCCAGACATCGAACCGGACCCAAAGCTAGTCCTAATTGCACAGGACAAGATACCTGGGTCCGTGATTCAAGAGATGCTCAAAATCAATGGCATCGCAAAAGTCACAGTCTACTAGATAGCATCGTAATCGTTTCAGATCTAGCGAGTGGACAGCAACCAGCCGAAGATATCAACTAGAAACCGGAGGCGTGAGGGAACGAATCTATGCAGAAGGGCCACGTCTCCAGAATTCACCACTCTTAGAATCCTAAGAGAAGCAAGATACCCGACGAACCCTAGTACGATGTAGAGCGGAAGTAAGTACTTGTCATGTAATGCGAATTCGGCCGCCCCGACAACCCCACCCTCTACCAAGCAACATACGAGCACCTTGTAAAAGGCCGCAAGATCCACCGAGCGCGGATACTTCCTCTCTAGAATAATCCACGAACATCCAAGTGACGCCGTCATTAGGGCGACCCTGCTGAGAGCAGCCCCCGTTACTCCAAACAGAAAGATCAAAGGCGCAAAGGCGATGTCGGCAAGTATCCCAAGCGCGCTAGCTGAAATTAGGACCCTTGTATTCCCGACAGCCAGCAATGAACTGCCGATCACGATACTAGCAGAAGTCAGACCAAGCCCGATGGCAAGAATTGCCAATGGAAGGGCGCCAGCTCCGTAACGTTCACCGGCAAACAACGTAATCGTAGGGCCCGCCGTAACCGCCAAACCGATAGCGAACGGCAGGTATAATATGAAAAAATATCGCGACGAAACCCTCGCCGCGTCCCGCAGCCCAATGTCCCCCTTCCTGGCGTGGAGATCGGTCAGCTGAGGCAATAGAGCACCCGTTATACCCGTCGACACCAGACCCAATACTCCAACGATGATGAGAACTGGAGAGTAGATTCCCAGAGCAGAAGCGCCGGCGAAAAATAGGACCAAGAATCGATCGACATACGTCGAGGCGAAAGTGATCAGCGTGGATCCGTATACGGGGACTGCGAACCGACTTATTTTCCCTCTATCCTGCAAAGAACCGCTACCAACCATAGGAAAATGACGAGAAGCAGCAGTTAGTGAAAGCAAAGTTCCGAGGGCGTCTCCGATGATCCACCCCATCATGATTCCTGTTAGACCCAAACCAATTGTTAGAAGATATACTGCGCCTGCGAACTGAAGAACGTTAGACGCAATGTTGATGGCTGCGACCTCGCGGAATCGGTACACTCCTTGAAGAGCGCCGAGAGGAAACAAGGCCAACAACTGAAAGAATACGTCCAAACCTGCTAGTTGGAACAGAAAACCGAAATCGGGACTTCCCAGAAATAATTGAGAAAGCACATGAGAACCCAATACTACAGAAGACAGCGAGAGTATTGAAAGTCCAATTCCAAACCGAAGAACCTTTTGATAGACGATGCGGGCCTGCCCTTCCTGCTCTGAGGCGACATACTTCGCAATGAACCTCGTCGCCGCAGTTGGAAGCCCCAGACTTCCGACCGACACAACCAGAACAGCAAATATGTTGACCGTACTAATGCGTCCGAAGTCTGCGACAGTGGGAAGTAGTCTTGTGGCGAAGACAAAGTAGAAGACCCCCATTATATTGATGACGATGCCTTGCAATAACAGGTAGCTCGCTCCTCGGGCAACCCTGACGGCAGGCTCGACGGACTCCGAGACAGAAAGCGACATGTTCCGAAGAATACCCTCGTTGTTGGTTCGGAAATACTACGGCTTCCTCTTACCATTTCTAACGGTGAAAAATCGGATGAGCGTGACCAGCACAGATGATTCCTAGCGCCCTTTCCAAGACTTTTGCCCTGAAGAAGTTTGTGAAGACTAACGGAACCCGTAGACCGCACGGAATCAATCGCGTGACATACGCAAGAAACACGTTTTTACAGTGCTGGCGACGAACATCCTAGTACCGGGGTCAAGGGGAATTGTCCGCAACAACATACACGCGCATAACATTACTCTTCTTTGTCCTAACTGGGCTCCTCATGCTCATCGGATACGCAATAGGACTCTACTTCGGCGACCCGTTGGCATTTATGCTGCTCGGCCTGGTTTTTGCAGCTGTTCTCAACTTCGCCACCTACTTCTGGAGCGACAAAATAGTAGTCAAAATGGCCCGCGCCCACATCATTCAAGAAGAAGAGAACCCGACGCTGTTTGACATGGTGAGAAAAGTCTCCCAGGAGGCAGGAATACCGATGCCCAAAGTCGGCATAGTCAATTCCCCGATGCCGAACGCCTTCGCCACGGGCCGAGGACCACACAAGGCAGTCGTCGTAGCGACTAGCGGCATTCTAAGCACCCTCTCATCAAGCGAACTTGAGGCAGTAATCGGTCATGAGATTGGCCACGTCGTTCGCCGTGACGTGCTCATCAGCAGCGTCGCCGCTACAATCGCCGGCGTCATCTCTTACATTGGCAACATTGCCCTATGGTCCATGATGTTTGGCGGAGCAGGAAGAGGCCGACAAAACAACGGCAGCATCGTTGCATTATTACTGGCAGCTGTATTCGTTCCTCTTGGAGCAACCTTCGTACAATTGGGGATCAGTCGAAACTTCGAGTACAATGCAGACGAGTACGGGGCCAAAATAACCCACAACCCAGGCGCATTAATCAGCGCGCTGGAGAAGATATCAAGCAGAGTAAACTCGCCCTATGCTCGCGCAGCAACAGTTGGTTCGACATCTGCTTCGACCGCGTCTCTTTGGATCGTCAACCCGATCCGTGGACACACATTGATGGAGCTCTTCTCCACCCATCCCTCAACTAAGAATCGCATCAACAGGTTGAGGCGTGTTGCAGAGGAAATGGGCGTCTACGTCCGCTAAACAGCAATCCAGCACAGTCCTTAGGTACTTCCGAATCGGGGCCGGACATCGCCGCCTTTGCTAAGTCTCCGGCCTGCAACTCTACAAGATGTCCCTCTGATTCTATCCTTCATTCGAGAGCTGGCGGAATATGAACGGGAGCCGAATGCAGTCCATTGCAGCGAGGATGATCTACGCCGCGATGGTTTCGGACCGAACCCAAAGTTTCGTGTTACCATCGCAGAATGGAATAGTAAACCTGCAGGTATGGCCCTCTTCTTCTATAATTATTCCACATGGCAGGGACGCCCCGGAATATACTTAGAGGATCTCTTTGTAAGGTCAGAGTTCCGAAAGAATGGGATCGGTAAATCTCTTCTGATCCACCTCGCAAAAACAGCTCTTGCAGAAAACTGCTACGGACTACGTTGGGAAGTGCTCAATTGGAACGAGTCGGCAATGGAATTCTACCGAAGTCTAGGTTCTGGATTCCGTGAGAACTGGAAGGTCATGCAGATGAGCGGCGAGGACATTAAGCGACTAGCTCGACGGGGACGTTGAATATCATGGGTGCCGTTTCAAGGTAATCATTGACTATGCAAGAAAGGAATTGATTCTCGAAGAGTTCGAGTCACGGCTCGACTAGGACGTGGTCTGAACCTTGCTATAACGAGTCAGAGCAAGAAGAGCTATGACTAACGCTACCTCGAGGATGTTCACTCCATATGCCAGCAGATCTGTGGAGTGCGGCGCATTTCCAAGAAAGGCGGCGGTGGCCCATAGAACAACTAGTAGCAGGGCCCATCCAGTTCCAACCTTCAGCCACAATTCACGTTTGATGTTCCCCGCCACTAAGACTGAGCCTACAATGTAGACGGCTGCTATGCCATACATAGGGATAGAATTGTTACCTGAATAGACGAGTACACCAAAGTACACATGTATCACCGCCGCGACCAACGCCAGCAACAGTACGACAGAGAAGAGTGCTGGAGGGTACGTGACCCTCGTTTCGAGAGAACCAGCCTTTTGCTCCATGATGCCGCTAGTCGGCGTCAGCTTAACGAGTAGTTAGCTTTTGGCCTCGTATGAAAAGGGAAAGGTTAACCTAGCTCAGGGGCGTCCCGCGAGTATTGCAGACAAATGACCGGTATACCGAAAGCGATTGTTGAAAAACTTCTCAAGGAGAACAAGGCTCATGACTGCGGCAAGACTGCAGAAGTCTGTGTTCGCATTATCGCGATAGCGGAACTTCCCACAATTTACGGAGACTATCAAGTCATTGCTTTCGAGAATAATGTTGATGGGAGGGAACATGCTGCGCTTGCGCACGGCGATATTTACGAGGGAGAAGAGGTCCCTGTCAGGTTGCATTCGGAATGCCTCACTGGGGACACCCTAGGCTCTCTGCGCTGCGATTGTGGCGAGCAACTGCAACAATCCCTCAAGGAGATTGGGGCAATGCCTGCGGGAATCGTACTGTACATGCGACAGGAAGGGCGTGGTATTGGATTCGTTAACAAGATTCGGGCGTATCAATTGCAGGATTACGGGTACGACACCTTCCAGGCTAATGAGGTTCTCGGGTTCAAGCCGGACGAGCGCGACTATGACCTAGCTGCCCACATGCTCGGATCTCTTCATGTCCGATCTGTCAAGTTGATGACTAACAATCCTGAGAAAATACGAGACCTCCAGTCGCATGGCGTCAAGATAACTGGAAGGATCCCTCTCATAACTGAGCCCAACCAGTACAATCAGTTTTATCTAGAAACTAAGAAGCTCAAGGCGGGACACTTGCTGGACAAGAACGTTCCCGAAGTAATTCTGGAGCATCAAAACGAAATAATCGATCCCAACCATTCTGCTCGGACCAGACATGCCCGGGATGACTCAGCTTAAGACTCTGTAGTTTAGGACGAGTTCGTCACCATATCTTTTCACCCCGAGAAGCCGTAGACGGATAGCGTCTTCTATCCTCAAGACTCCGTCTCCTTCGACAAGAGTGACAGCCTGCTCTCCCCCTAGTATTCTAGGGCTGACGGACACAGAAACCTGGTCGACTAGCTTCTGGGAGAGCATTCCCCAGTTCAGAGTTCCTCCTCCCTCAAGCAGAACTCTCTGGACTCCGAGCTTTCGGAGACGTCTCATCAAGATTGGAAGTGAAACTAGGGGACCGTTGCCACATACGAGAATTTTGACCCCGGCCTTCTGAAGCTGTTTTACTCTTCGCTGTGGAGCTTTTGTGGTTACCGCGACAATCGTGGGTGTCAATGAAGCCGTCTTGACAATGTAAGAGTCGAGCGGGGTTCTTGCTTTGCTATCTACGACTATCCTGGCAGGATGATTGTCATGAAAGTATTTCACCCTAAGCTTGGGGTC
>Ga0209802_1001749_pt1 | contig 15677 bp, 13 predicted proteins | sample GraSoiAngelo_129_FD_185886 | JGI IMG/M metagenome (GOLD analysis project Ga0209802, IMG submission 185886) | Grasslands soil microbial communities from the Angelo Coastal Reserve, California, USA - 14_0927_12_40cm (SPAdes) (version 2) | ecosystem: Environmental > Terrestrial > Soil > Grasslands ... | reverse complement strand
CCTACCATCCGCGCGGCGATGCGGCCCTCGACGACCAGCGCGTCACGGCGTGTCCGGTCTCCGGGCGCGAGCAGCGCCCCCGCCACCCGGAACCCGGCCCCGCCCGCGATGAAGATCGCCGTCAGCTCGAGGATGCCGTGGCCCGCCACGAACGTCGCGAGATAGGCGCCGGCGTGATAGTTGACGAACAAGCCGAATCCCATGCCGAGGCTCAGACCGTTGGTGACGAGCACCAGCACAGTCGGCAGCCCTAGCAGGATCCCGCCCACGAACGCCCAGAACGCGATGCTGACGTTGTTGCTGATGATGGCGGAGGCGAGCACGGGGAGGTCTTCCTCGCGCGCTTGGGCGTACCCGAGGCCCCGCGCCTGGCGGTCGGCGGCCTGTTCCGCGCGGCTCAGCATCACGGGCGGGAGCAACTCCTCTGCCTGCTCCGGATGCTCGCGGATGACCGAGTACCCGACGGCCCCGGGCACCGCGAACAGGAGGAAGGCGGCTAGTACGTAGCGCCACGACTGGACCACGGCGGCCGGAAAGTCCCGGACGAGATAACGGAACAAACGTGCCCGGCGGCGTCCGCGCGTGCGGTACAGCGCGTTGTGGCCCGCGCTCACAACGCGCTCGAGATACTCGATCACCCGCGGGTCCACCCGATAGGTGCGCGCGCGCGCCAGGTCGGCCGCGACCTCGCGGTAGCGAGCGGAGAACACGGGGATGTCCTCGGACGCCAGGTGGCTGACGCCGGACCGCTCGACTTGGATCGCCAGGCGATAGAACTGCTCCCACGCCTCTCGCTTCCGCTCGACGAACCGCTCGGCGGTGACGGTGGTGCGGCCCACCGCCCCCGGCTGCGCCCGGGTGGCGAACCGGCTGCGTCGCTTACGCTGCTCCTCGGCGTGGAGCTGGGCGAGATAAGCGTCCGCGTCGGCGGTGCGCCGCGGAATGCGCTCCTGGAAGCGGCGCGCCAGCTCGGTCGCGAGCCGCGTCTGCACGGCCGGGTCGAGCTCGCCGGCGCGCGCCAGGAATTGGTCGAGCAGGCGGAATTCGTCGTCGGAGAGGTCCGGCGGCCCGGTTTCGATGGCTTCGTCGGGCGCAGCCGGCACCGCGCCGAGGCTCCAGTCGGTCGGGCGGTCCCGCACCACGATCGTGCCCGCTACCAGGTCTCCCAGGCGCTGGTTGCGTCGCTGCAGAAAGATCATGGCGAGTCCTGGTAGGAAGGGCAGGACCGGCAGGTAGCAGTCGATCAGGCGGAACAGGTTGCGCACCACCGCGGCGGTCGGGGTGATGGGGTGGCCCGTCTCCATCACCACCCGGATCCCGATCGCCTGCTTGCCGAGGGTGCGGCCCCCGTTCAACGCTTCGAGCAAGACGAAGTAGCCGAGCAGTCCGAAGGTGAAGGCGAGGATCAGGAGGGCGATGACCCAGCCTGCGAGCCGCTCGCCACGACCCCCCCCGAGGAGGCCCAGCCCCCCGATGACGGCCCAGCCGAGCAGCACCAAGCCGAGCACGGCGACCACCGTGTCGAGCAGGGCGGCGGCGGTCCGCGACCCCACGCCCGCGAGCTCGAAGTGGACCGCGACGTGCTCGGGCGTCTCGATCCCGAGCTGCTGCCGCAGGGTTGCCGCCGGCTCCGGCCGGTCTCGCGCGGGCGCGTTCACGTCCCCATCTTATCGCCACCCCGCAAGCGGAGCGAGTGGCGGATGACCGACCTTCGACCCATGGACTTCGGCGAGATCCTCGACGCCTCCCTCATGATCTACCGCCGCCACTTCGGGCTGTTTCTGAAACTCGCCTTCGTCGCCCTCTCCGTGCCGGTCGTGCTGTTCGTGTACTTCGGCCTGCGGGCGTTCGGCGACCTGTTGACGAACCCGTTCCGGACGGTGCTGTACATCCTCCCGGTGGTGATCGTCTACTACGCCGCCACGCTGGTGCTGACCGCCGGCACGATCCGCATCATCTCGGATTCCTACCTCGGCCGCGACCCCCGGTTGCACGACGCCCTCGCGCTCGGCCTCTCCAAGATCGTGCCGCTCATCGCCGTCGGGTTGGGGAAGGCGATCGTGTTGGGACTCATCATGATCGGAGCGGGCGTGGTCGCGGCGATCTCGGCGGCCGTGTTCAAGGGAAGCGGCGTGGGCATCCTGCTGGTTTTCGTCCTCGTGTGCGCGGCTGCGTGGTTCACGATCTTCGTGGCCTGCGGGTATGGCGTGACCACGCCCGTGGTCGTGCTGGAAGAGCTGGGCAGCTCGTTCGACGCATTCGGGAGATCGTGGGAGCTGACGCGCAACTTCAAGCTCAAGGTGCTGGGACTCGCGGTGGTGGCGTTCCTGCTGTGCAACATCTTGCCGTCCCAGGTGCTGCAGGGCATCGCCAACGTGGTGATGCGGACCGCGCCGGTCGCGGGAATCGGGCTCACCGTCGCCGCGGTCATCCTGCCCTTGATCCTGGCCCCGGTGATCGCGGCCGTCGTCACCCTGATGTACTACGACCTGCGGGTGCGCCGCGAGGCGTTCGATCTGCAGGTGCTGGGCCAGCGGCTGGGGATCATCTGACCACGCTGGCCGCCCTGGCTCAGGCGGTCCCGCCGGATTCGCTGCGGCGGGCCGTCGCGGAAGTGTTCGCGCGGCCGGAATACCGCTGGGTCACCGGCCGGACCCTGCTGCAGTGGCTCGCCGAGCAGGTGGGTCGGCTGCTCGACTGGCTCAGCCGAACCCAGCAGGGTCACCCCGGGGCGTTCAAGCTGCTCGTCGCGGGGCTGAGCGTCGCGCTGGTCGCGATGCTCGCCCACATGGCGTACGTCGTGTGGCGCATCACGCGGCCGACCGCGCGCACGCCGGCTTCCGGTGGTCTCGTTGGCGGGATGCGGCTCGACGATGCTCGGGCCCACCGCGAGCGCGCAGACGCGCTCGCCCGCGCCGGGCGCTACACCGAGGCCCTCGCGCACCGCTTCGTCGCCGTCGTGCTCGACCTCGACGCCCGAGACGCGATCAAGTTCCATCCCTCCAAGACGCCCGCGGAGTACGTCGGGGAAGCGCGTCTCGACCCCTCGGGTCGCGCATCGCTCGCTGAGCTGGTGGCGCGGCTGTACCGCCACCTCTTCGGCGCCGTCCCGTGCGACGAGCGCGCGTACCACGAGTTCACGGCGGAAGCGGAGCTGGTGTTTGAGCATGTGGCGGCGGCTTGAGATCTGGCTGGTCCTGCTGCTCGGGCTCGCCGTGGGGATCGCCGTGTGGGCGGGGAAGCGGAGCGGTGGCGGCACGCCGGACTTCGATTTCCGTGCGTCCGCGTTTCTCAGCGGTCCCCGCGGGAGCAGCGCGAGCTATGAAGTGCTCGCCCGCCTCGGGCGGCCCGTCGAGCGGCGCCGCACGCCGCTGTTCGATCTAGCACGGGACGCCCGCCACCGCCCGGCGGTGCTCGTCGTGCTCGACCCGCCGCTCGATCTCGCGGCCGCCGAGCTGGCGCAGGTCGTGCGGTTCGTGCGCGGCGGGGGTACCGTGGTCGCAGCCGGCGGGGGCGGCGGCATCGCGCATTGCCTGGGCTGGGGCACCGCGAACGCGACGCGTTTCGTGATGACGGACAGCTTCCCGGTGACGGCGCCCGGCAGGGGAGGGAGCGCGAGCCTCGACCTGCCACCCGTCGCGGACTACCTGAAGCCGCGCCGCGGTGCGGGGGGAGGGGACGAGGAGCGCGGGCGGTGGCGGGGCGGCGAGGTGGAGGAGAACGAGTGCGAGACGCTCGGCTTCGTCGCGCATGATACGCTCCTCCGGTTGAACGATGGGCGGCCCGCGGTGTTGCGCCTCGAGGCACAGGGTGGCGGCGCCGTCACCCTGATAGGCGACGTGGGTTACTTCCGCAACGGAACGTGGCGCACGACTCGGGTCCCGGAGTTCATCGCTCCGCTGCTCGTTCCCGCGCGACGTGGACGTGTGGTGTGGGACGAATACCACCAGGGCTTCGGCAAGGAGCGCTCGCTGCTCGGGGTACTCGCCGGTTGGCTCGCCGCGACACCCGGGGGTCGGGCGCTGCTGCAGCTCGCCGCCGTGGTGCTCGTTGGTCTGGCGGTAGGGGCGGTGCGGTTCGGGCCAGCGCGGCCGGTGCTGGAGCGGCGCCGCCGGTCGCCGCTCGAGCATCTCGAGGCGCTGGCCGCCGGGCTCGAGGGCTCGGCCGGAGTGGACACGTCCATCGGGCTCACCGTCGCGGGGCTGCGCCGCCGCCTGGGTCGGGCGGGCGTGATGCGCCCTGACGAGCAGCGCTCCTGGCTCGCGGCGCTCGAGCTGGCGCTCCCTACCGCCGCCGGCCGCAATGCCGTGCGCCGGCTGCAGCACATCATCACCGAACCCGGCGGCCCCGAGCGCGCGCTCGCGGCGGCCCAAGCCGTGGAGGACGTGTGGGAGGAGCTTCGCCCGCAGCGGACGCGCGCCGCATCCTAGAGGCGCTGCAACGTGTGGTGCTCGGCCAGGAGGCGGCGACGCGGGAGGTGCTCGTGTGCCTGCTCGCGCGGGGGCACGTGCTGCTCGAGGGGGTCCCTGGGACCGCCAAGACGCTGCTGGTGCGTACCCTGGCTCTCGCGCTCGACGTCAAGTTCCAGCGTATCCAGTTCACGCCCGACCTGATGCCCGCGGACATCACCGGTGTCACGCTGCTCACGGGGACGCATGAATTCACCTTCCGGCCCGGCCCGATCTTCGCGGACCTGGTGCTCGCGGACGAGATCAACCGCGCGCCCGCGAAGACGCAGGCGGCGCTGCTCGAGGCGATGCAGGAGCGCACGGTGACCGTGGACGGCGTGGGCCACCCCCTGTCGGCGGTCTTCACGGTGTTCGCCACGCAGAACCCGGTCGAGTTCGAAGGAACGTATCCGCTGCCGGAGGCCGAGCTCGACCGCTTCATGACCAAGGTGCTCGTGGGATACCCGGACGCCCAGCACGAGCAGGGCATTCTGGCGCGCACCGTGGCGGGCTTCGAGGCCGACCGACCGGAGACGTACGGCGTCGCGCCGGTGACGGACGCCGCTGGTCTCGAGAAACTGCGCCGGGCCGTCGAAGCGGTGCGGGTGGAGCCGCAGATCTCGGCCTACATCACCGCGATCGTGCGGGGCACGCGCGAGGCCGCCTCGCTCACGCTCGGGGCGAGCCCGCGAGCGGGCGTGTCGCTCCTCAAGGCGGCGCGCGCCACCGCGCTGCTCGACGAGCGCGACTACGTGGTCCCCGACGACGTGAAGCAGCTCGCGCCGGCGGTGCTGCGGCACCGTGTCACGGTCGCCCCGGAGCTCGAGCTCGAAGGCGTCACCGCCGACGCGGCGCTCAAGACGATCCTCGACAAGACCGAAGTGCCGACGGCGTGATCCTCCTGACGCACCGCGCGCTCTGGATCGGCGCGGCGGTCGCCGCGCTGGGCGTCCTGGGTTACTGGGTGCCGTGGGGTCTCGAGGCCATGTTGCTCGCCGACGTCGCGCTGCTCGGCGCCGTGTGGCTCGACGCGGCGCTCGCCGTCCGCCCTGGCCCGGCAGGACTCGGCGTAGGGCGCGAGGCCCCGCCCGCGTTCTCGGTGGGCGGCCGCGGCGAAGTCGGCTACCGCTGGCGCAACGCCGCGCGGCGGCGCGCGCGGCTGCGCGTGCGGGAGGTGCGGCCCGATCTTCTGGGTGGCACCCAGCCGCCTCGCCGGCTCGCGGTCCCGCCACGGGGCGAGACGCGGGAGACTCTCTCCGTCACGGCGCTACGGCGCGGCCGGGAAGCCGGGGCGGGGGCGTTCGTCGTGGATTCGATCGGACCGCTCGGCCTGGGCCTGCGGCGCGGCGTGGTGGCGCTGCCGTGGGAAGCCGCGGTGTATCCGCCCCTCGTCTCAGTCCGGCTGCGTGCCTCGGTGGCGCAGGCGCGGCGCCGCCGGGAGCAGGGGATCACCCCGCTGCGCCGCCTGGGCGAGGGCCGGCTGTTCGAGTCGCTGCGGGAGTGGGTGCCGGGGGACGATCTGCGGCACATCGACTGGAAGGCCACGGCGAAGCGCGGCAAGGTGATCACACGACAGTACGAGGCCGAACGGCGCCAGCACGTGCTCCTCGTGCTCGACACGGGACGACTGTTGACGGCGGACATCGCGGGCGTGTCGCGCCTCGACTACGTGGTGCAGGCGGCGCTCGAGCTGGCCTATACCGCGGCGCAGCACGACGACAACGTGGGAGTGATGGCGTTCGCCGACGGGGTGCAGCACTTCGTCGCGCCGCAGCGCGGCCGGCTCGGCTTGAAGCGCGCGCTCGACGTGCTCGCCGTCGTGGAGCCGACGCTCGTCGAGTCGGACTACCCGGGCGCGTTCCGCTATCTCGCGGCGCGCAATCGCAAGCGGGCGCTCACCGTGCTCTTCACCGATGTGATCGACCGCTTCGCGTCCGACGCGCTGGTGGCGAACGTGGCGTCCTTGCGCCCCCGCCACCTGCCGCTCGCCGTCACGCTTCGGAATCCGGAGCTGGACCACGTGGCGGCGCTGCGGCCCGCGGTCGCGCGGGATGCGTTCCGCAAGGCGGCGGCGGAGGAGCTGTTGCGCGCACGCGAGGAGGCGCTGGGCTACATGCGGCGGGCCGGGGTGTTGGTGCTCGACGTGCCGCCCGAGCGCGCGGCGCAAGCGGTCGTGACGCGCTACCTCGAGCTGAAGCGCCGCGGGCGGCTGTGACCATATTAGATTGAGCCAACTCCGCCGGACTGGGCGAATGCCACACCATCGCCGCCTCGGCGCCCTGGCGTTGCTGTTCACGGCGGTAACCGTTGGGACCTGCGTTTACCCCACCGAGCGTGACAGCTCGGTGCACGTGAGCATCACGCCGCTCCAGATCCTGATCCGGGGCAACGACACAGTCGCCACCGCCACCGCCTGGCAGATGCGTGGGCCGACGGATTCCGTAGCGATCCCCAACGTGGCGTTCGTCTGGACGAGCAGCGATCCCAAGATCGCAACGGTGGACAACGCGGGGCACATCACCGGCGTGAAGTCGGGGACCGTCAACATTCGCGCCGCGGCCGCGAACTTCGACAAGGGCGCGCTCCCTGGGCAGACCATCCTGCGTGTCTCCGCACCGCTCGAGGTTGACAGCGTCCGGCCGCAGACCGTGACGTATGGCGAGACCGCCACGGTGTACGGCGTTGGAGTGGACTCCATCTTCCAGATGAGCATGGGAAACGCGGTCTTGATCCCGTATGCGTTCTTCATTCCCCCGCTGCGGGACGCGACCGGCTACTCTCAGGCGCGGTTCTGGGTGCCGCCGCCAGCGCACACGGATTCCCTGTTCTTCATCGGCAATGGGGTGTTCGGGTTTACGCGCGACACCGTCCGAGTAATTCGACGGGACCTGTACGAGCCGAACGAGACCGCCCCAGCGTCCGTGGACCTCGAGGCCTCGCGGCCCTTTCCGGGGACGATCTGGAACTTTCTGCTGTTTTTCAACCCCGCACTATCCTTCGAAACCCTGCCGCGCGACGTCCCGAAGGGCGCGGACTGGTATCGCTTCCAGCAGTCCCTGACGCGAGACGTGACGATCGCGCTCAGCTCTGAGGTGCCCGGGACGTTTCAGACGTTTCTCACCGACTCGCTAGGATTCCGGGCTGCCGACACGAGCTACTTTCTCGGTCGCAACGCCTGGACGTTCGGGCCTGGCTCGCATGCCTGTCATGGCGCGGGGTTCGGGCCGCCCGAGGCGCCGTCTGACTCGACACTCGTCGCGTTCAAGAGCCTTGCGCTGACGAGCTTGGATGCGATCGCGATCTATAGTCAGCCGGGCCGCTACTCCCTAGCGGTGTCCGAGGGGTACGCCTTGTCCGACCCGCAGATCCCGCGCGACTCCCACGAAGAGGACAACTACTGCGACGCGGTGGACACGAGGGTCGACACGCTGTCGCCCCAGTTCCTCGACACGCTCGCGATCGAGAATCCGCATGACGTGGACTGGTTCCGCTTTCGCGTGCCCGGCAGTGGCACCGTCCTCGTTCGGTTCCGGACCGCCGCCCGGCCGTTCGCGGGCGTGGACACGAGCGACATCGACCTCTACGCTCTCAACGTTCCCGCTCCGGGCGACACGGTGATGACGGGACTCGCCTTCGCCAAGGCGGGCTCCACGATCGACACGACGGTCACCTTGACCGCCGGAAGGGACTACTACGCGGTCGTCGTGGACTTCGCCGGCGTCCCCACGCGCTACGCGATCTGCATCGGCGTCTCGACCCTCATACCGCTGAACCCCGCTTGCCAGACGCTCCCGGCAAGCTCCGTCACGGCGCCGACCCCGGCGCAAGTCCGAAGCAGCGTGACGCGGCGCGCACGGCTGGACGCAGTAGTCCGGAAGCGGGGCCCGGGCACCCCACGGTTGCGTTCCGGCGGCTCGTTGCGATGACCAACGGCGTGGTCGAGTGCTACCGCTGCCACACGCCGATTCCGGAAGCCAGCCGGTATTGCTTCTCGTGCGGCGCGGACGTCTCGGGCGCCGAAGGGGCGGCCAACACCGGTAGCGTCGACGCGCTGCGGGAGCGGCTGCAGCGGTTGATCGAGGGCGAGTACCGCATCGAGCGCCTGCTCGGCAAGGGCGGGATGGGCGCGGTGTTCCTCGCCCACGACATGGCGCTCGAGCGCGAGGTCGCGATCAAAGTGCTGCCGCCCGACGTGGCCCAGGACGAACAGGTGGTACGCCGCTTCCAGCAGGAGGCGAAGACCGCCGCCAAGCTCGACCACCCCAACATCATCCCGATCTACCGCGTCGAGAGCGCGGGCGGGCTCAACTACTTCGTGATGAAGTACATCGCGGGCACGTCACTGGAAGACCTGTTGGAGAAGAAAGAGCCGCTCGCGGTCGCGGACATCCAGCGGATCCTGTGGGAGGCCTCATGCGCCCTGGGCCACGCCCATCAGCGCGGCGTGGTGCATCGCGACGTGAAGCCGGCGAACATCATGTTCGACCACGACGGCCGCGTGATGCTCACCGACTTCGGGATCTCCAAGGCGCTGCAGGCGGCCACCGGGTTCACCGCCACCGGGATGATCATCGGCACGCCACACTACATGGCGCCGGAGCAGGCGAAGGGGCATTCCGTGGACGGCCGCGCCGACCAGTACTCGCTCGGCGTCGTGGGCTACCGCATGATCACCGCCGAGCTGCCATTCAGTGGCGACTCGGTGCACACCGTCCTCTACAAGCAGATCTTCGAGGAGGCGCCGCTCGCGAGCACCAAGAACGCCGCCGCGCCGCCGTTCCTGGCGACGGCCGTCGCGCGCGCCATGTCCAAAGATCCCGACCTGCGCTTCCCCACGATGGAGGATTTCGCCACCGCGGTGTGGCCGGAGCAGCCGGTCGCCGCGCCCAAGCAGGGACGCAAAACCGCCAGGCCCCGGGTACGGGTCACCGCCGATTCCCCGACGGAGATCACCGGGGCTCCGACGACGCCGCTTCCGCCGCCGAGGGCGCGCCGTGCACCCGGGCCGGCGACGAAGCCCAGGTCGCGCACGGGCGTCGTCGTCGGCGTAGCGGTGGTGGCGGGGATCGCCGCGGCGGGGTACCTCGCGCTCGGGCGTAGCAGCGCGTCCGACCAGACAGCTCCCCCCCCTGTCGTGGACACCGTGCGGATCGCGGACACGGTGCGCCTGCCCGCGACCGAGCGCCCCCGCCCCCCCTCCCGGCGCCCGGCGGCGCCGCCGCCTGCTTCGCCTGCCCCGGTCGAGCAGGCGCAGGGATTCATCACGGTGAACGCCAATCCCTACGGCGAGGTCTACATCGACGGCGTGGACGCTGGGCCGACCCCCGTGGTGCGATGGCCCGTGAAGCCGGGCCGGCATACGATTCGGATCCTGCGCGAGGGCTACCGCACGGTCACCGAGGCCGTTCAGGTGGATGCGGGCAACACCGTGCCCAAGGTCTACACCCTCCTCCCGGAGAGCTGAGGCATGCGGCGCAGCCGACTGCTCCTAGTGCTCGCGGCGGGCTGCGCGACGCCCGTTGTGGCGCAGACGCCGTCCCTTCCCCACAGCGCGACGTTGCGCCAGGCGCTCCAAGCGTACGACAACGTCGACTTCGCACGCGTGATCGCGTTGGCGCGGCGCGCGCTGCTCGAGCGGATGAGCGGCCCCGATCAGGCCCGTGCCTACGAGCTCCTCGGATTCGCCTACAGCGCCACCGATTCGCAGGTGAAGGCGGTGGACGCGTTCAAGCAGACCATCCTGCTCGACCCCGACCGCGAGCTCGATCCGCGGCGCATCTCGCCCAAGATCACCAGCCTGTTTTACTCGGCGCTGGGGCAGGTGCTGGTCGTGCGCCAGCTGAAGGTGGACAGCGCCCGCTTCGTGGGAGGTCAAGGGGGGGGAAGCGTGCCGATCCGCTTCACGGTGACGAGCCCGGCCCGCATCCGCACCCGCGCGGTGAGCGGCGCCACCACGCTGCTCATCGACTCGGCGGTGACGACGGGGACCGTGAACGTGCGCTGGCCGGCGCGCTTGGCCAATGGCGACCCAGTCGCCGCCGGCGACTGGCTGATCATCGTGGAGGCGACTGCGGGGCAGAACACCTTTTCGGCGTCGCAGCCGGTTCGCATCACCCACGGTAGCGTTGATACACTGCCTCACCTGACCAGCCTCCCCGGCTATCAGGAGCTCCCCGAAACGGAGATCGCGCCTCAGAGCTGGCGCCCGGTGGGACTCGCTTTCCTTTATACGGGGGGCGCGCTCATCGGCACCCTCGGCCTCGAGAGTGCCAGCCTCGGGTCGAGCTCCAAGCGGGAGCTGGGCGCCGTGGGAGGAGCGGCGCTCGTGACGGGGTTCGTGATGATGCTGCGCAAGCCCGCGTCCCGGCCGGCCCAAGGCAACATCCTGTATAACAAGCTGCTGCGCGAGCAGATCGCACGCCGCAACCAGGACATCGCGCAACAGAACATCACCCGGCGCCAGCAGGTGCAGCTCACCGTCGTCCCGCTTGCGAAGCCGTCGGGAGCCGGACGATGAGAGTGAGGCGGGGGGCGCGCACCGCCAGTGCCGTCCTGGCTTTGGCGCTCGGCCCGCAGGCCGCGCTGGCGCAGCGGGTAACGTTCGGGCCGCAGTTCGTGCTCGCGAGCTATCGCGAAGTCACTTCGGGACTGCGCTATCAGGGGACGGGCATCGGCGGCGTCGTGTCGGGGCGGTACCGCCGCTTCAGCGCCGCGGCGGCGGTGTCGCGCGTCAGCTTCGATCCCACCAACGGGAGCAGCGCAGACTCGGGATTCACAGCGACGCAGCTGGACGTTTGGCTCGGTTACGATGTCGCCGCGTACGCCAGCGTCGAAGTGGGCGTCACTCACCGCGGCGCGGATCCCGAGTTCGACGCGCAGTCGGTGGGCGCGGTGCGCGTGGGCGCGCGCGCGTTCAGCGAGATCGGCGCGGGCGCGACCATGTCGTTCCGGGCCGACTACCTCGCGGCGCCGCAATTCTCGGGCGGCGGCCGCGCCCCGGTGTCGCTCGATCTGGGGCTCGACCTCGACGTGCAGCTCGCCGGTCGGTTGCACGGCACAGCGGGCTACGAGTTCCAGCGCATCGATCGCAAGACGAACCCGGGCGGGACTGGGGAGATGGACGCGCCGATCGAGCAGAGCCTGGCGAGGCTCGGGATAGCGATCAGCTTCTAGAGGAGAGGCAGCTTGGCCGGGGGCTGCCACCGGCTCGTCTGCCAGTTGTCGGGCCGCTCCACCGACTGCACCCACGGCGGCACCGTCACCGCGAGATAGCGGGCGAGCGCCGCGACGTAGGGTTCGTACAGCTGTCGCAGCTCCGCCAGCCGTCGCCCGGTGCCGTCTGCATCGTCTCCCCCCGAGTCCCGGAGCGGCAGGCCGCCCTCGGCCAGCCTCGCCCGCAACCGCGCGAAATCGGCGCTCGCCAGCCGGGGCGGGCCGGGTGGTCCGGGCGGCGTGTCGAAGACCTGCGCGAGATCGACGACGGCATGTCGAGCCATGGCGAACGTCAGGGTCGCCTGGTGGACGCACCCGCCCTCGAGGCCCACCATCACGAGCGCGCTCGCGTCGAGGATCGTCGTGAGCGCGCCGAGCCATGACTGGTTGTAATGCTGCGAGCGAAAGTACGCGAGCGGTGGGTACGAGAGGTGGCTCTCCAGCACATCGGCCGCCCAGCGCTCCCACTGCTCCAACAGCTCCCCTAGGGCGTCGCCGCTCTTGTCCCAGCGGTAGCGCCACAGCAGCTCTCCCGCGGTGGGCGGCGAGCCGGCCCGCGCATCGAGCAGCGAGATGGCCACCTCGCGGCCGGAGAAGGCCTGGTAGATCACGGGGAGGTAACCGATCACGAGCGCGAGGACCGCGAAGCCGGTTCCTGCTTCGACCACGGTGAGTGCTTTGGCGAAGCCGGTCCGCGGCGCCACGTCGCCCAACCCGAGGGTGAAGAACGTGGTGCCGCTCATGTACACATCGCTCCAAAACCCCGGGGCACCAGCCGACATGATGAGGGCGGACCCGGCGGCCCATTGCAGCATCCCGAAGGCGAGGACGATGCCCGTGGCCCATAGACCGAGGAGCAGCAGCAGCGACAGTGGGCCGTAGAAGCTGAGGAACTCTTCGCGCCGCCGGCGCGGCAGCAGCGCGGCGACGACCCGCCAGGGGCGCCAGGTGACGCGATAGAAGGATCGTGTGAGCCGGAAGCGCCCGCTCACCCGCCGCGGCAGCACGATCGTCTCGAAGGCATCCCACAGCACGGTCGCAAGCAGAATCGCTCCGGCGACACCGAGGATCGGTCTCATGCCGCCGCCCGGAAGACCACCGGATGGCGCTCGATCGTGCAGCGGCGGGCGTGACGGGTTTGCTGGGGAGTCATCGGTCCGGGTCCTAACGCTCGGTCCCGGAGATTAGCCGTCTATGCGGCTCGTGGCAAAGCCTCGCGTACGGACACCGTGGTACGACCTAGCCTCACAAGCCAGCCTCGTACAGGACGGCGGCCGGCGCCCGCGCGTCCTGCAACAACAGGCGCGGTTCCAGCGCGCTCGAGCCGAGGCTCCACCAAGCCCCCAGGACATGAAGCCGTCGCAGGTATGCCTCATCGGGGAGGGTTACCGTCAGCTCCAACGTCTCCCGAACGCGCATCTCCGCGGTTCCTTTCAAGCCCGGTAGCCTGTAGCCGGGTACGTCATACAAAGGCGCACGCCGCTCACGGAGTTCCCGCCCCACTCAGCGCCGACCGCTGCGGCGCCGGAGCGCCTGCCTCAGCGTGGAGGCGATCGTGTACAGCGGCCGATTGTCGAGCGCCGAGTCTCTGTAATGGCACAGCAGCGAGCAGCCCGCTTCGCACCCTTTATACGTCTGGCCGTGCTCCCGCAGGTCTCGTCGGGTGTATTCGACGACGGGCTTCCCCAGGCGGCCGCGCTGCGCCGAACAGAACCGTACCAGGCCGTACTCATCCACGTACAGGAACCGGGCTCCCGCCCGGCAATGCCATTGCGGGCGCTCTCCCTTGAGGAGCCGGGCGCCGTAGGCGCGCTCGAGATAGGAGAACGGCTGCGCCGCCGCATAGTAGTGGTCCCACAGGTCCAGGTACTCGGCGCCCGTGACGCCGATACGCCCATCGGGGGTGTGCAGCAGGTCGATCGAGAGCAGGAATCCCAGGTCGTTGATCTCGCGGATCATCTCGCCCAGCTCGTGCCTGGTCTGCTCGCACAGCACGAGGTTGACGTGCACGTCGAAGGTGGCGAGGCGCCGCAGGATGCCGAGCTTGGGTCGCAGCGTCTTGAGGCACTTCTGGATGTAGCCTGTGCGATCGGCCCGAAGCGCATCGACGCTCACTTCCATGTTGGCGAGTCCGGCGGCGTTCAGCCGGTGCACCAGGTCCTCGGTGATGAGAAAGCCGTTGGTGGTCACGGACACCTGCGCGTGCTGATCGCCGTACGCCACGATCTCGGGCAGCTGGGGGTGCATCAGCGGCTCCCCGCCCAAGAGCGACACGTTGACGACATGCAGCCGGTGCAGCGCGTCGATCCGTTGCGTGAGCACGGGGAAGGGGATCATCCCAGAGACCTTGTCGTACTCGGTGCAGTAGCCGCAGCTCAGGTTGCAGCGCCGCGTGACGATCAGCTGCGCCTCGACCGGCGACCGCCGGAACAGGAGATTGACGGCCGCACGGAGCGGATGCTTCACCCGCATGTGAGGCTCGTTCGCGCCGTGTGTAGGGCCCGGGAGTGAGTGGAGCGGACGAGCAGCCAGGTGGTCGCGGCGCTCAAGCAGATCGCGACCAATTCGACGGCGTGGTGCACCGTCGCGATCGCGATCGTCGTCGCCAGGGGGACGCCGGCGCGGCTCAGGCCGAGCGCGAGGGTCGCCTCGTACACCCCGATGTTCGCAAAGGAGACGGGCAGGCTGATGCCGACATTCAGGATCGCGAGCGCGAGCACGCGCTGCGGTAGCGAGAGCGACACGCCGAGGCTGCCGCACAGCACGCCCAGGGCGCCGAGCTCCGCGAGCCACGCGCCCAGGCTGCACGCCAGTCCCGCGGCCAGCCGGGTGGGGCTCCGCAGCGCGGCGAGCCCGCGGCCGACCTCGCGCGCCACGGCCGTGAGCCTGCCGTACCAGCGAGGACGGGCCAGGCGAACGGCGAGCAGCCCGACCGCGACGCCAGCGGCGCCGCCCAGCGCGAGCGGCAAGCTCGCGAGCCGGGCAGGCCAGCCGGCACGCACCACGTCGAGCAACCCGGCCGCGGCGCACAGCAGGACGAGCGATCCGGCATCGAGCACCTTGTCGGCCAGCACCGCTCCGACCGCGCGCGGCGCGCCGAGGCGCGGCTCGGCGCCGCGCGTGAGTAGCGCCACCTTGAGCGCGTCGCCCGCGCGTGCGGGGATCACCAGGTTCGTGAGCTCGCCCAGCATGTATGCCCGCGCCGTACGGCGGAGGCCTACACCCGCGTCCCAGGGGATCACGGCCCAGAGGCGAAGCGTTTGCAGGCCCAGCTGCGCGAGCACCAGCAGCAGGGCACCGGCGAGATAGGGCAGGGGCAGGCGCCCGACACTACGCCAGACTTGGTGCGCCTCGCTCCGGTGGGTGAGCACGACGGCCGCGAGCCCGCCCAGCAGCAGGACTGAGGACAACAGCAAGCGTTTGGTGGGGCTCTGCATGCGCGGGATAGTGCACCCCGCGCCTCAAGCAGGTCTCAAGGGAGAGAGGAGAAACCCCGTCATCGGCTAGGGATGGCGGGGCTTCGCGTTACTCGGGATGCGCCAGCCGCGATTCGAACGCGGGACCTTCGGCTCCGGAGGCCGACGCTCTATCCAGCTGAGCTACTGGCGCAAACAGTCGGGGCGAGTGGATTTGAACCACCGACCTCCTGGTCCCGAACCAGGCGCGCTAACCGGGCTGCGCTACGCCCCGAACATGCGCCCAGGAGGACTCGAACCCCCAGCCTCTTGATCCGTAGTCACGTGTGCGGCGACAGCAAACGCCATGCCGCGACACGTGCCGTCATTACTCGCCGGACGCGCCCGACAGTCTACCGAAACCGCCGGGCCACGTCTAGGCCCGCGCGAGGCACACCCAGTTTCACACCCACTCTACCCCGATGATCGCCCCGCCCGACGGAGGATCATGGCAGCAAGGTCTGCGACCTGAGTGCAAGCCAGAGTTGTAAGCGCCACCCGGAGGCTACTAGCGTCGCTCCTCGGGGGCGCGTACAGAGTTGCTGAAGAAGGGTTGCTGAGT
>Ga0209802_1001747_pt1 | contig 15682 bp, 12 predicted proteins | sample GraSoiAngelo_129_FD_185886 | JGI IMG/M metagenome (GOLD analysis project Ga0209802, IMG submission 185886) | Grasslands soil microbial communities from the Angelo Coastal Reserve, California, USA - 14_0927_12_40cm (SPAdes) (version 2) | ecosystem: Environmental > Terrestrial > Soil > Grasslands ... | reverse complement strand
CGACTATCGAGGCAAGGATCGTCGTGGCCGCGCCCCACAGGGCGGGAACGGGAACGCCTGCCATTCGAGGCAGCTCTGTCTGGCCGGGCTTCATGATGAGGTCTGGCCGCCGGTAGGGCAGCGCTGTCGCCGCCACGCCGCCCGCCACGATGATCAGAGCGACGAAGAGCGCAAGGTTGGCGACGATGTTCGACAGGTTGACGAACGCCGCCAGGATGGCAAACCCGATGCCGGCCACCACCGCGACGATGATGGCATTGACGGGCACTGCGTTCCGCTCACTGATCTTGGCCAGCCCGATGGGAAGCATGCGGTCGAACGCGAGGGCAAACATGACGCGCGCGACCACGGCCACGAAGGCCAGGTCGACGGCGAGCTCTGCCGAGGGCACGGCGATGCCGATCAGGATCTTGCTGATCGGGTCGCCCGACAGCACGAGCCCATAACCCAACCCACCGGCCGACGACTGCAGGCTGGTGATGGCGCCGTAAGCGGTGGCGTCGTTGGCGCCGAGCTTGGCCTGCGACTGCATGAAGTCGAGCCCGACGGTGTTGAGCATGAGCAGCCAGACCCCGGTCCAGACGACGACCAGCAGCGCAATGCTGATGACCGAGGCGTAGAGGTAGGTCCTACCGGGCCGCTTGAGCTCGCCACCAATGTAGTAGGCGTAGAGGACACCGTTGTAATTGAGGACCATGAATGGCACCGCCAGCAAAGACGCACCGATCGACACCCCGAGCGGGATCTGATCTTTGGCCGCTGCCCCGAGGATGTCGTTGTATGCGTTCGGGTGGTTGCTGAACGACGCGAGCGCGTTGACGAAATCCTGGTGAGAGTGTGTGACGAGGATCCAGCCCAGGACCAGGAAGGCGAGCAGCTGGATGCCTACCAATACGAGGATGACCTGCGCCAGGCGGCGAAGCGGCACGAACGACACCGCGGCCACCACGAGCAGCATGACGACGCTGATGATCGCGACTGCCGTTTGGCTCGTGACGTTGTTTGCAGCGTCGCTGATCGCGGAGCTGTTGAGTGCCGCACCGAGCGCGGTGAGCATGAAGGGCGTGTAGGAGGCCGTGAAGTTGGCGTTCGCGGCGAGGATGTAGGTGAACGCGATGCAGATGCTGATGCCGGCCATCGCACCGAGGGCGGGGGAGACGATGCGCGAGAGGTAGACGTACTCACCGCCTGCACGTGGTATCGCCTCGAGCAGGTACTTGTAGGCGAACATCGCGACCAGCCAGATGCCGGCGCCCACCAGCAGCGGCAGTGTCATGTCGGCCTGGTTGAACAGCACCAGCCCGGCATTGAAATTGATGAATGTGTTGACGACGGCAACCGAGGCGAGTGCGATACCCGTGGCCGCCGGGATGCCGAGCTCTCGGACGAGGCCCGACGACTGACGAGTGAACAGCCCCTGGCCGGCGACGGCCTTGCCCCCCATCGAAGCACTAGAGCTCGCCATGCTTCCCTCCCCTACTCAAGAAACATCAACAAATCACGGCCGATTGGAGCGTTCCAGACCATATGCCAACCCCTGGCATCCGTCAAGGCCGAATTCCGACGCCGGCCGTGATCTCGCTCACGCGGACCCACCGGCGTTCGGCGGCGGACCGCTCGATCGCTTCGCAAACCGCCTGCACGGCCGCTCCCTGCGCGAAGTCTGGCTCCCACGGGCCCTCGGGATATCGCTCGAGGAGGTCGCCCAGATGGTTGACGAAACTGGCGCCATAGCCGACGCCCTGCCCGACGGGCCACCAGTTGCGCGCGTACGGGTGGCTCTCGTGCTCGGCGCGGATGGTGCGCATGCCGTAGAGCCCCGGTCGGTCGGCGCCGTCGCCAAACCGCAGCTCATTGAGCCGCGGATATTCGAAGACGAGCGTGCCCCGATCGCCGTTCACCTCGATGGTGAAGTCGCACGGACGTCTCACGGCCACGCGGGCCATCTCGAACACGCCCAGCGCGCCAGTCTCGAATCGGACCAAGGCCGACGAGGCATCGTCGACGGTCACGTCTTGGTTCGATCGCCGCCGCACGAACGTCGCCGACTGGGCGCTCACCTCCGCGATGCCGCCCGCCATCCAGGTCGCCATGTCGATGAGGTGGCTTCCGAGGTCGGCGATCGTGGTGGCGCCCATGGACCGGTCGAAGCGCCAGTCGAATGGAATCGACGGGTCGACGAACTCATCCGAAAGCCAGACCGCGCGCACCAAGCGGACCGCGCCGACGGCACCGTCGTCGATCATCCGCTTCATGAGCGAGACCGCCGGCAGCCTGCGGTAATTGAAGCCGACCGCGTTCAGGACGCCGGCCTGGCGCACGGCCTCGGCAGCCGAGTCGGCCTGAGCGAACGACACCGCCAGGGGCTTCTCACATATCACGGCCTTACCAGCCACTGCCGCTGCTGACGCGATCTCGGCGTGCGTTCCTGGTGGCGTGCAGATGTCGACGATGTCGACGTCGCGCCGATCGAGCAGGTCGCGCCAGCTGGCCGTCCAGGACTCAAAGCCATAGGCGGCCGCGGCGCGCGATACCTTCTCCTTGTCCCGGCCGCTGATCATCCGCAGGCGCGGCCTGTGGCGGAGCGTCCTCATCACGGGCGCGACGGTGTAGGCGTACGAGTGGGCTTTGGCCATCATGCCGTAGCCCACGATGCCAATCCCGACCTCAGGCGCGGCCACCGCCCCTACACCCGCGCGGCCCGCATCGCCGCGCGCTCTGCCGCCGCCAGGGCGGCTGCGGCGTCATGGCCGCCGGCTCCTTCGCGGGCGGCGCCACGAACGTGCCGCGCAAAGCTTTCGGCTTGCTTCCGAAGCGCCGCGAAGAAGACGTCGTCGGCCGATGGGGGCCACAGGAACTTGCACTCGACAGCGTTCCGGGTGCCGAAGACCTCCACCTTGCACACGTCTCCGAGCGGGAATCTCCGTCCCAGCGAGACCAGCGCCGTGGTGCCATCGGAGAGCTCAGCCATCGCTTGGGCGCTCTCGGGGTCGCCTGGCCACGGCTCGACGGCGACACCGCAGAAAAGCGACGTGATCTCGCCGAACTCTTGTCCGGTGAGCCACCTCGTCTGGTCGAACTCATGCACGCCCATGTCGATGAAGATCCCGCCGCTGTGAGTGCGGAAGTAAGCGCTCGGTGGCTGCCCGTCCCATTGAAAGGACGCGACCATGTAGATCTCGCCCAGCTCGCCTGACACGATGCGTTCGCGAAGCTCAACCAGTGACGGCACGAATCGCCGCCAGAACCCGACCTGGAACGGCAGGCCGGTCGCAGACATGAGCTCAGCCGCCTCCAGGGCGTCGGCGGCGGTGACACCGACCGGCTTCTCGCAGAGGATCGGCATTCGTGCCGCTGCCAGCCGCTTCACCGTCGCGAGGTGGAAGTCGCTCGGCACGCACACGAGCACTGCGTCGAGGCCGCCCGCCCCCAGCATCGACTCGAGGTCGGGATGGATGGTGGCGTTCATGCGTGGAAGCGCCTCGCGCGCAGCCCGCATGGGCTCGGCGATCGCTGTGATATCGACTGCGTCCGAGCCGGCCAGGGCGCGCAAGTGGTTCCGACCCATCCGGCCGGCGCCCGCCAGCCCGAGCCTCAAGGGCGTCATTCGGTCAGAAGCCCCGGGCGGCCAGGTATTGGCGGTTGGCACGCTGGTCGGCGGCCGCCTGCCCGTTGCGATCGGGCAGGACGTCCTGCTCCACCACGAGCCAACCGGAATAGGCGCCTCGCATCGCCTCCAGGACGCCGTCGACATCGAGGTCGCCGTCGCCCAAGCGGCAAAAGGCCTTCCGGCGCCAGATCTCCGCGACCGGGGCGGCCTCGCGCACGATCTGCTCGACCACAGCGCGGCGTGCATCCTTCAGGTGCATGTGGTTGATCCGAGAGCCCCAGTCCCGCATCGCGCGTACCGGATCACCGCCGCCGAGGAGGAGGTGTCCAGTGTCCAGGCACAGGCCGATTGAAGTCAGCTCCAGGACCTTCTCGATCTCCCACGGGGCTTCGATGTGCGTGCCGGTCTCGTGATGGAAGGTCGGTTCATAGCCGCGCGCCCGGCACCGAGCCACCGCCATCTCCACCCCGTGTGCGAAGTGCTTCCAGGCGGCGGCATCGAATCCCAGGGATCGGTCCGTCGCAGCCTGACCGGGCCGCGACCGGCGAAGGTCACTGCCGGCGTCGGCCAGGGTGGGTCGAGGTTTGGGCGCCTGCCCGTCGTTTCCGGCAGCATCGAAAACGTCCAGCAGCACGTCGAGCTCTTTGGTGGCCGCCGGCATCTTCTCGGGGTCGCTGAACGGCAGCTCGAAGAAGCCGCCCGCAAGTCCCAGCCCGTGGCCGGCGAGGTTCTCCCCGAGCTCCTTTTTGTCGCCGAGGTAGCCCAACGGTCCCAGGTCGATCCCGGCGTAGCCGGCCAACGCGACCTCGTCGAGGACCTCCGCTCCTTCCGGGACATCGGGCAAGATCCCGACCGTCAGCTCGAATGCGCCGTAGCTCACCGGAGCGTTTGCGACCACGATCGGGCCTCTGTTCACGAACGCTTGCGGGCAGGGGCCTGCGCCGGCTCTGATGGCAGGTCACGCGGGCTTCGGCTGCGGTGGACGCTGACGATCGCCTCGCACAGGGCGATGTCGTGAAGCGCGTCGCGACCGGTCGTGATCGGTTCGCGCCCTGACGCGACGCAGTCGTGGAAGTGGATGAGCTCTTCCTTGAAGCTCTCGCGATACGAGGTGATCTCTTCTGTTCGCGATGAGCGCTGCGATTTCTCTTCGCCATCCTCCGACACGAGCAGCGTTGGCGCGCTCCGCAAGAAGGGCGAGGGGAACTTCAGCGTGAGGCGGCGCTCCGGCGAATAGAACGCGAAGTCCATCGAATATCGCGCGATGCCGGGCAGGTCGACCCACGCAAGGATGCATTGAGCCTTTCCGTATTTGAAGATCGCCGTCAGGCCGGTCTCACGGATGTCCGCGAACTCGAGGCGCTCCGGCTCCCCCATGATGCCGCGCATCGCGTTGATCTCATGCACCAGGCTGTCGAGAAGGACGTTGCGGTAGGCCCAGCGGGACAGCGGGTCGGCTTCCGGCAACGCAGCCGTGATGCGGGCATCACCGTCCTCAGCCAGCGACTCCGCGAGGTCTTTGGGTAGTGGGCCGCCGTGTCGCAGGTTGTAGTGCTGGACGTAAGGCTGGAGCGGCGACTCGAGGGTCGTGATCTGGACCAGCCGCAGGTCGCGCAGCGTAGGCGTTTCCTCGAGCAGTCGTGCGTAGGCAGGGTCGTACCGCTTGTTGTAGCCGACCATCAGCGTGACGCCGGCCGCCTGCGCGGCGTCGATCATCGCCTCCCCCTCGGCGACCGAGAAGCACATCGGCTTTTCGACGAACACGTGCTTGCCGGCCTTAGCCGCGGCAACCGCGATCGGAGCATGGCTGCCGGAGGTCAGCACCAGGACGGCGTCGAGGGGCCTCGCGATCAGCTCCTGCCAGGTGGCGAACTGCTCCGCCACGCCGTACTCCCGCGCGCACGCCGCGCGCACTTCCTCGGACAGATCACAGACGGCGGCTATCTCGAACCGATCGGACAGCTCGCGCAGGTAATGGAGGTGCATGACCTGCGCGATCAGGCCGCAGCCGACCACACCGACCCTCATCCTTCCTGCCATCCGCACCCCTTTCACCGAGTGTGTTGGAACGTTCCACCGACCGTATACGAATGATTTATCGGTGTCAACTCTCAAGACCGCGGATCGCCGCGGCGAGTACGCCTGCCGCCTCCGGCACGCCCGCTTCGGCGGGGACGAACGGGTCTTCGTGTTCGATGGCGATCGTGTGGACGCGGCCGCGCGCCGCCAGCCCGCCCACGAAACCGTCCCACCAGGCCTGCGGCTTGCCCCGACCGACCACCGCGAAGTTCCACGGCATCTCGTCGGGCGGTTTCGGCCAGCGCCTGTCGAGAAGCCCATTGACCGCGAGGTGGTCCTTCGAGACCACCACATCCTTTCCGTGGCAGTGTCCGGCGCGATCGCCGATGCGATCGACGACCGCAACGGGATCCATTCCCATCCAGAAGAAGTGGCTCGGGTCAACGTTGGCGGCGATCGCATCCCCCAGGCCCGCGATCCTGTTGAAGGTCTCGACGTTGTAAACGACCGTCCCGGGGTGAAGCTCCAGGCACACGAGCAACTGCGGGTGCTCGTCGGTCACGAACTCCGCGATGTCGAGCCAGTATGGTTCGACCGCCGACTCCCACTGCGCGTCATGAATGCCCTCGAGATAGGGGAGCCAGCCGCCGCCGGCGAAATGCGGCGTGCGGTCGCCTGGGGCGCCGGGCGGACAGCCCGCCAGCGCGACGACGCGGTCCACTCCGAGCATGGCCGCGAGCCGGATCGTGTCGCGGAGGTCGGCGTCGTGCTTCTTCGCGACGGCCGGATCCGGGTGCAAGGGGTTGCCCCAAACATTGAGCGCGCCGATACCCAGCCCGCGCGTGGCGATCTCGTCGAACCACGCCTTACGAGCCGCGGAATCGCGTAGCAGCAAAGGCATGTCGCAATGTCCAGTCGGCGCGTAGCCACCCGTTCCGATCTCCAGGTCGCTCACCGACGGGGCGTTGTTCACGAGCCAGTCCATGACGTCGACGAGCGGGCGGTCGGCGAAGGCCTCCGTCACGACGCCGATGCGCGGGCTCAGAGCTGCGTCATTCACGTCGACGCAGATTGTGTCGTCATTTCGAGCCGGAAGCGTATCCCGATCGCCTTGTGGCGACGCGCTACGCTGAGCGCCAAGGAGCGGGAAATGCACGTCGGGATGGTGGGCGTCGGTCGCATCGGCTCTCTGCATGCGCAGACCTTGAAAGAGAGCCCGCTGGTAACGCGGCTCACGGTGGTCGATGCCGACGAGAGGCGGGCGGCGTCCACAGCGCAAGCGCTCGGCGCGGAGCAGGCGGCGACCGTCGAGGCGCTGCTCGGCGAAGGCGTCGATGCGCTCGTCATCGCGGCGGCGACGCCGGTCCACGCCGAGCTCCTCCACATTGCCGCCGACGCTCGTGTTCCGGCCTTCTGCGAGAAGCCCATCGCCCTCGACCTGGAGTCCACCGATGCTGTCATCGAGCATGTGCAGAAGTCCGGCACGTTCGTCCAGATCGGCTTTCAACGGCGGTTCGACGCCGGCTACCGGGCGGCGAGAGATGCAGTTGGCACAGGCGCCCTCGGAGACGTGCACGTGGTCCGTCTGGCCACCCACGATCCCGCGCCGCCGCCCGAGGCTTACGTCGCCGCCTCGGGCGGGATCTGGCTGGACCTGGCGATCCACGATTTCGACATCGCTCAGTGGGTGCTCGGCCGTCCCGTCGTTGAGGTGTTCGCGGATGGCGTGGCCAACTCTCCGATGTTCGAGCGCCACGGCGACGTCGACGCCGCGTGCGCGACGCTGAAGTTCGAAGGCGGAATCCTCGGCGCCGTCACGGCGGTGCGAAACGATCCGCGCGGTTACGACGTCCGCATGGAGCTGTTCGGGCTGCGCGACAGCGTCGCGGTCGGGTGGGATGCCCGCACCCCACTGCGATCGCTGGAGCCGGGAATGGACGCACCACGCAAACCTGGCTACGAGAACTTCATCGATCGCTTCACGCCCGCTTATCGCGCCGAGATACACGGCTTCCTCGACGCACTGAACGCCGGCGGGGTTAGTCCATGCAGTGTGTTGGAAGCGCGCCGGGCCTTCGCCGTCGGGCTGGCAGCCGGCCGCTCCCTCAATGAACACAGGCAAGTTCGGCTCCAGGAAATCGGATGATGTGGCAACCGGCCAACCCCCAACATAGGAGACCAGCGCGATGATTCCCAACCTCATCGGATCGCAGTGGCGGGTGCCGGCGAACGGCGCCGGCGCGCTGCCCATTTACAACCCGGCGACAGGGGAGGTCATCGAGCAGGTCCCGCTCTCGGGCGCGCATGAGGTGGAAGCCGCCGTGCAGGCGGCCGCCAAGGCATACACGGCGTGGTCGCGTACCGCCGTGATGGAGCGGGTGCGCCTCATGTTTCGGTTCAAGGCGGTGCTCGAAGAGCACTTCGAGGATCTCGCGGCGACCATCACCCGCCACCACGGCAAGACTCTCGAAGAATCGCGGGGCGAAGTGAGGCGCGGGATCGAGGTGGTCGATTTCGCGTGCGGGGCGCCAACCCTCCTCCAGGGCCGCACGCTGCGCGACGTTTCCGGCGGCGTGGACCAGGACCTTTACCGATACCCCGTCGGGGTTTGCGCGGGGATCCCACCGTTCAACTTCCCGGTGATGATCCCGCTTTGGATGTTCCCGCTGGCGGTCGTGGCCGGGAACACGTTCGTGCTCAAACCTTCGGAGCGGACGCCGCTCGGCGGTCAAAGGCTCGCGCAGCTTTTTCTGGAGGCGGGCTTTCCGGAGGGCGTCCTCAACGTTGTGCACGGGGCCCGGGAGGCGGTCGATGCCCTGCTCTCCAATCCGGGAATCGCGGCGATCTCGTTCGTCGGGTCCGCCCCCGTCGCCCGCCACGTCTACGAGATGGCGGCGGCGAATGGCAAGCGCGTGCAGGCGCTCGGCGGCGCCAAGAACCACATTGTGGTGATGCCGGACGCGGACCCCGACGTCACCGTCCCGGCGATCCTGAACTCTGCGTTCGGGAATGCGGGCGAGCGATGCCTCGCCGGCTCGGTCGCGGTTGCCGTCGGGCAGGCGGCGGACCGGCTGCTCGATCCGCTGCGGGCTGCGGCGGCGAAGCTGGTGGTCGGGCCAGGCGACCAACCGGGCGTACAGGTCGGCCCGCTCATCCGCGCCGACCATCGCGACAAGGTGGCGGGCTATGTGGACAAAGGCGTGGCGGAGGGCGCCACGCTCGTCGTTGACGGCCGAGGTGAGATGTCGCGGCCTGGCTTTTTCCTCGGCCCCACGATCCTGGACCGCGTGACCGCTGACATGGCGGTCGGCCACGAGGAGATCTTCGGACCGGTGCTGTCGGTGTCCAGGGCGGCGAGCCTCGACGACGCGATCGCCCAGGCCAACCGCATGGCGCTAGGCAACATGGCCACGATCTTTACGCAGTCGGGGCGGTCGGCCAGGGAGTTTCGCGAGCGTGTCGAGGTCGGCATGACGGGCATCAACGTCCCGATCGCGCAGCCGTTCGCGTTCTTTCCGTTCAGCGGCTGGAAGGGATCCTTCTACGGCGATCTTCACGTCCACGGCACCGATGGGATCGAGTTCTACACGCGCAAGAAGGTCGTCGTGACCCGGTGGTGAGCTCGGTTCGCCTGACCATGGCTCAGGCGCTCGTCCGTTTTCTCTCCGTCCAGCATGTCGAGCGCGATGGGGTCGAGCATCGGTTCATCGAGGGGTGTTTCGGGATCTTCGGCCACGGCAATGTGACCGGCGTCGGCCAGGCGCTTGCGCAGAACCCGGAGCTGCTCACCTATTACCAGGCGCGCAACGAGCAGGGGATGGTTCATATCGCTGCTGGTTTCGCTAAGATGCGCAACCGGCTTGCCGCTCTCGCGTGCACCACCTCCATCGGACCCGGGGCGACGAACATGGTCACGGGAGCGGCGGCGGCGACCATCAATCGGCTTCCAGTCCTTCTCCTCCCAGGCGACGTCTTCGCATCGCGACGACCCGACCCGGTGCTCCAGCAGCTGGAGACTCCATGGAGCGGCGACGAGAGCGTGAACGACTGCTTCCGGCCGGTGACCCGCTACTGGGATCGTATCCAGCGTGCGGAGCAGCTCGTTCCCGCGGCGCTGGCCGCGATGCGGGTGCTGACCAGCCCGGCTGACACCGGCGCCGTGATGCTCGCGCTTCCACAGGACGTCCAGATCGAGGCATTCGACTACCCTGCGGAGTTCTTTGAGCGCCGCGTGTGGCACGTCGGCCGGACGGTGCCGGACAAAGCTGCCCTCGATCGCTCCGCCGATGTGATCCGCGCCTCCAAGCGGCCGCTCATCGTCGCCGGAGGCGGCGTGATCTATTCGGAAGCGAACGCGGCGCTGCAGCACCTCGTCAAGCGCACCGGCATCCCGGTGGGGGAGACGCAGGCCGGCAAGGGGTCGCTGCCCTTCGATCATCCCGGGGCTCTCGGCGGCATCGGCGCGACTGGCACATTGGCGGCCAACCGCATCGCGGCGGACGCGGACGTGATCATCGGCATCGGCACGCGATACAGCGACTTCACGACGGCGTCGAAGACGGCTTTTCAGAACCCGGGCGTGCGCTTCGTCAACGTGAACATCTCCGAGGCCGACAGCCACAAGCTCGCCGGCCTCGCGCTCACGGGCGACGCGCGCGTGACCATCGAAGAGCTGGACAAACGACTCGAGGGCTGGACCGTGCCGGCCGAATATCGCGTGCGATGCGAGCAGCTTCGCCTGGAGTGGGACAGGGAGGTATCGCGGCTGTACAGCCTCGGCCACGGGCCGCTGCCCGCGCAGTCCGAGGTGCTCGGCGCGGTGAACGATTTGTCGGGGCCGCGCGACGTGGTCGTGTGTGCGGCCGGCTCGATGCCGGGCGATCTTCACAAGCTCTGGCGCACGCGCGACTCCAAGGGCTACCACGTCGAGTACGGCTACTCGACGATGGGCTACGAGATCGCGGGCGGTCTCGGCGTCAAGCTGGCCGACCCCACTCGCGACGTATATGTGCTGGTCGGCGACGGCTCGTACCTGATGATGGCGCAGGAGATCGTCACCTCCATCCAGGAGCGCCTCAAGCTGAATATCGTTCTTGTCGACAACGAGGGCTTCGCCTCGATCGGCGGCCTGTCCAGGTCGAAGGGCACCGCGGGATTCGGTACCCGCTACCGCTACCGATCCGAGGGCTCGCTTGGCGACGATGCCGCGTACAGCAACGGCGAGACGCTCCCGGTCGACCTCGCGCTCAACGCTCAGGGGCTCGGCGCGCATGTGATTCGCGCCCGCAGCATCGAGGAGCTGCGCGACGCAGTGGTCGCCGCAAAGGCGATCGATCGCACGGTCGTCATCCACGTGCCGGTCGACCGCTACGAAGGGGTGCCGAGCTATGAGAGCTGGTGGGAGGTGCCGGTCGCGGAAGTTTCTGAATCGGCCGAGGTCAACACGGCGCGCGAGGAGCACGAGCGGGGCCTGGCCCGGCGGCGCTGGTTGGTATGACCGACCTCGTCGTTCGGCGCCGGTCCGTGCCCGGTGCGGACGGGCTTCTGGTCTCGATCACCAGGGAATCCGCGGGCTGGTCATATGTGGGCTTCGATGTCTACCGTCTCGCGCGTGGAGCGAGTCTCGAACGCACGACCGAGCAGCGGGAGGTCTGCGCCGTCCTGCTGTCTGGACGGGCCGATGTCTCCTTTGGCACGCACGAATGGGAAGGTGTCGGATCGCGCCCGAGCGTTTTCGACGGCGCTCCCGACGCCGTGTACGCGCCGCCAGGGGGAGCGCTGACGGTCACTGCGTCGAGTGCGCTCTGCGAGGTCGCGTTGTGCTGGGCCCCCGCCGAACGCGGCGCCGAGCCTGCGCTCATGCCGGCCTCCGGCATCAAGCCGTTCAAGCGCGGGTCGGGTCCGACCGAGCGCACCATCCACAACATCCTGATGGAGGACCGGCGGGCAGAGTCGCTGCTGGTCACCGAGGTGCTGACTCCTGGAGGCAACTGGTCGAGCTACCCGCCTCACAAGCACGACACCGACGATGGGGAGCGCGAGACGTACCTGGAGGAGACGTACTACCACCGGACCGCGCGGCCGGAGGGCTTCGCGGTCCAGCTGGTCTACACCGACGATCGCTCGCTGGACGAGGCCATCCAGGTTCGCGACGGGGACGTGGTGCTCGTCCCCCGCGGCTACCATCCCGTCGCGGCGGCGCCGGGCTACGACCTCTACTACTTGAACGTGATGGCGGGGCCGCGACGGCGATGGCTGGTGACCACCGACCCCGACCACCGCTGGCAACTGGATTGATACCGAAAAACCTGTAACGTTCCAACTTGCTGCCGGTCTGCTCCACAACAGGAGATTCGAGTGGGTCCGATGAGCTCCACGGTCCGTGCCGCCGTGATGAAGGCGCCGGGCCGGCTCGAGGTCGAGCGCTTTCCGAAGCCGCAGCCGCAGCCGGGGGCCGTCCTGATGAGAGTCACCTTCTCGGGCATCTGCGGCACCGACAAGCACACCTACCGCGGCGAGTCCAAGCAGTACGCCGGCACGGACCACGAGCGCGACATCACCTACCCGCTCATCTGCGGGCACGAGAACGTGGGCGTGATCGAGGCCATCGGCGGCGCGGACTCCATTCCCGACAGCGAGGGCCGTCCGCTGCATGCCGGCGATCGCATCGTGCCGGCCGCCAACGTGCCTTGCGGGCACTGCATCTTCTGCCTCAACGACTATCCCTATTACTTCTGCGAGAACTTGCAGGACTATGGGAACAGCCTGCACAGCGGCATTCCGCCCCACCTCTTCGGAGGCTGGGCCGAGTACATGTACCTGCTGCCCGGCACCCCGCTGTTCCGCGTCCCGGACGGGCTGCCCGACGAGGTCGCCGCGCTCACGGAAGTCATGGCGGTGACGCACGGGTTCGAGCGGGCACGCATGTTGAATGCAGGTTGGGGCGGGAGCGCGTTCGGCGAGTCGGTCGCGGTGATCGGCGTCGGCTCGCTGGGTTTCTGCCACCTCGTCAAGGCGAGGCTCCTGGGCTGCGGCAAGCTGATCGCCATCGATCGATTGGAGTCAAGGCTCGAGATGGCGCGGCGCTTTGGCGCCACCCTGACCATCAATGCGAGCACGACTACCGAGAAAGAGCGGCTGGAGCTGGCGCGCGAGCATACCAACACGGGACCCGACATCGTCATCGACTGCACCGGCGTCGCGCAGTCGTTTCCGGAATGCCTGCATATGGTTCGCTATGGCGGCACCGTGATCGAAGCGGGCTCGTTCGTCGACATGGGCCCGGTCGGGATCAACCCCAATTCGGACATCTGCACGAAGAACGTCAGCGTGATCGGCGTCGGGGGCGAGACCGCGACCTCTTACGTGCCGGCGATGAACCTGCTCGCGCGCAATCTCGACAGGCTGCCGCTGACCGACATCATCACCCACCGCATGCCTCTGGAGCGCGCGGCCGAGGCGGTCGAGCTCGCCCAGAAGGATGGGGCGATGAAGGTCCTCATGGACCCGAGGCTCGACGCATCGAGCGCAAGTTGAAGGGCCCGCCGAGAACGCGGCATGTGGGTGTCAGCCTGGTCACGCGGCAGTCGGCCGCGCCCCCGTCCTAGGGTCCCCGGACCCGGGCCAAGCGCTGGGGACTTGACGGTTCGGCCGCTCGCCGAGAGAATTACGGAACGTTCCATTGGAACGCTCCAAAGCACAGCGTCCCTCTAGATCTTGGCTTGCGGGAGGAGTTGAGCTTGGCTGTCGTCGCCGGTTTGGGACCGCGGCTCGACCGCGAACGATTCCAGTGGAGCAGCCTGGCCATGCTCTCGCCGGCGCTCGCACTGCTCGGACTCCTTTTCGTGTTCCCCGTCCTTTACGCCGGCTACCTCGGGTTCACCAACCTCGCGCTCGTTGGGGCGCGATCGCGCGACTACAGCTTTACCGGCCTGGACAACGTCGTTCGGATGCTCGGCGACTACGTTTTCGTGAAGTCGGCGTGGCTGACGCTCATCTTCGTCGTCGGCTCGGCGATCGTCGGGCAGTCGGTCCTCGGCATGGCGCTGGCCCTGCTGCTGCGCAACGCCGTGGTTCCGATCCGGCTCATCGTCGGCTCGATCGTGATCGTCGCCTGGGTTCTGCCGGAGATCACCGTCGCGCTCGTCTGGTACGCGTTCTCGCAGGCGGGCGGGACGCTCTCGATCCTGCTCCGCCATGGTGACACCAACTTCCTCGTCCTGGTGCCGATGCTCATCGTCTCGCTTGCCAACCTCTGGCGGAACGTGGCCTTCTCGATGCTCGTTTTCTCGGCCGGCCTGCGCAATCTCCCCACCGAGGTGCTCGAGGCGGCGGAGGTGGAAGGCGCCTCGGTCTGGCGTCGCTACCGGCAGGTGATCCTGCCGCTGCTCAAGCCGACGATCCTGACCAACCTCCTGCTGGTCACGATCCTCAACCTCTCGGAGTTCACCCTCATCTACGCCATGACCCAGGGCGGCCCCGGCATCGAGACGATGACGCTCCCTCTTTATGTCTACCAGGAGGCGTTCGTCTTCCACCAGCTTGGCTATGGCACCGCGATCTCGCTCGTATTGGTATTGATCGGCGCGGTTTTCTCACTGCTCTTCGTGCGTGCAGCCAGGAGCCAGGCGTGAGCGCCGTGCAGGCGCGGCGGATCAAAGCGGATCCGAGCCTGATCGTGGTCCCTTATCGCCGCGTCTCGGTGGCCGCCCTCGCGACCAACGTCGTGCTGGCGCTCCTCGGCTGCTTCTTCGTCCTACCCATGCTCTGGATGATCTTCGCGTCGCTCGATTCCAACCCCGACTGGGCGATCAAGCTGCCCTCGCTGACGCTGGCCAATTTCGCTGACGTCATCGGTACCGCTGGCGCGTTGAGCTCTTTTCGAAGCAGCTTGATCCTCGCCGGCGCCACCACTGTCATCACCACGGTCCTCGCCGTGCTGGCCGCCTACCCGCTGTCGCGCATGCACATACCGTTCAAGCGCGGCTTCATGCTCGCGATCCTGTTCGCATCCGGCCTGCCGGTGTCGATGCTCGTGGTCCCGGTCTACCAGCTGTATGTCTACCTTGGCTGGCTCGACTCCCTGTACACGACAGCTCTATTCCTTGCCGCGAGCTCGCTGCCGTTCGCGATCTGGCTCATGAAGAACTTCATCGATGCGGTGCCGGCGGAGCTTGAGCACGCGGCGGCGATCGACGGCGCGAGCACCTTCCGCATTCTCCGCCAGGTGGTGCTGCCTCTCACCATTCCTGGGATCGCGGTGACGGCCATCTATACGTTCATCAACGCGTGGGGCGCCTTCATCATCCCGTTCGTCCTCAACAGCAACCCGGACGACCAGCCAGGACCGGTCGAGATCTACAACTTCATGGGCTCGCACGGACTCTTCAAGTTCGGCGACCTCGCTGTCTTCTCGCTGCTGTTTTCGCTCCCGGTGATCGTCCTCTACCTGTTCATGTCGCGATACTTCAGCGGCGCGTTCAGCTTCAGCGGTGCGGTGCGGGGCTGAGATGCTGGCCGAGGTCAAGTTCGAAGGCGTGCACAAGATCTTCGGCACTGAGACTGCGGTCGAGGATCTGAACCTCTCCGTGCAGGCTGGCGAGTTCATGGTCCTCGTCGGCCCATCGGGTTGTGGCAAGACAACCACGCTGCGCATGCTGGCTGGGCTCGAGCGGCCTTCGTACGGCCGCATCCTCATCGGCGACAAGCTTGTCAACAACGTGCCGCCACGTTTCCGCGACGTGGCGATGGTGTTCCAGAGCTACGCCCTCTATCCGCACATGAACGTCTACGACAACCTCGCATTCGGCATGCGCGCGCACGGCGCAGCCTCGTCGCTGGTCGAACAACGGGTCAAGGAGACCGCGGAAGTCCTCGGGCTGGGCAACCTGTTGAAACGGCGCCCGTCGGAGCTTTCCGGCGGCCAGCGCCAGCGCGTCGCGCTCGGCCGCGCGCTCATCCGCCAGCCACAGGTGTTCCTGATGGACGAGCCTCTGTCCAATCTCGACGCCGGACTCCGCGTGCAGATGCGCGCCGAGCTGAGCCGCCTTCACG
>Ga0209802_1001746_pt1 | contig 15684 bp, 21 predicted proteins | sample GraSoiAngelo_129_FD_185886 | JGI IMG/M metagenome (GOLD analysis project Ga0209802, IMG submission 185886) | Grasslands soil microbial communities from the Angelo Coastal Reserve, California, USA - 14_0927_12_40cm (SPAdes) (version 2) | ecosystem: Environmental > Terrestrial > Soil > Grasslands ... | reverse complement strand
CCCCGCTAGCGCGCCCTCCAGGTGAGGGAAGAGCCAAGGGATCACGCGCTCGGCCTTCCGCTCGATCTCCCGAACCCGTGCCACCTGGGCATCGAGCATCGCCCGTAACTCCGACGTGACCTTGACGACCCGGCCCTCGCCGTTCTTGGTGGTTCCAGGGTCGAGCCGGAGGGTCCCGTCCTGGGAACTGTACTGGTGCTTCTTCAGGTCGAGGACCTCGCGCTTGCGCCAGCCGAACGTGTAGGCGACGGTCATCGCGGCCCGAAGCTCGTCGGGCAGGCGCCTGCGGATCGTGTCGAACTGCTCACGCGTGACGAATCCTGCGCGCGGTGGGGCCTCGGCCAGCTTCTCGACGAACGGCAGACGCGTGAGCTTCCCGTTCTTGTATGCGAGTCGGAGCATCTTGCTCAGGGTCTCTAGCTCGCGGTTGATGGTCCCGTTGGCGGCTCCGGGGATCGTGCCGCCCTCCTCGTCCTTCCTCTCGGCCCGCCGCTCGTCGGCGTACGACGTCACGACGTCGGGTGTGATCGTGACGAGCCGGCGCTTCGAGAAGAACGCGTCGAGGTGCTTCAGTCGCGCCTCAGCCTCCCCGGTGTCCCGCGTCTCGTAGGTCTTGTAGAACTTGATGAGGTCGGCCCGGGCCTCGTCGTACGTGATCCGGTCGACGCGCGGCAGGAGGACCTCGCCCCGTGCGGCGCGGCCCTCGCGGTCTTTCAGGAGGCGCTTCGCGGCTTCCTTGTCGTTCGTCCGTGTGCTCTCGCGCACGCGCCGGCCGTCGGAGCCGTTGTACGAGATCCAGTAAACGTCGGAGTCCGGTCGTTGGTAGAGCCCCATCAGTTCCTCTTTCGTCGTTGTTGTTCACTGCACGTCCCGCCCAATGCGGGGGTAGATGAAGATTATGCAAAGGCCCTCGCATCATGTCAAGAGCTTCATGCGAAGGCCCTGGCAGTGCTAGACTAGGAGCCGATGCCCAAAATCAGGAAAGACCCGCGTCAGGCTGCACTCGAACTCATCCGCTCCTGGGGTCGTCAGGGCGGGAAGTTGCGGTGGAAGGGCGTCACCGCTGAACAGCGCCGCGAGATCGCACGCAAGGCGGCACGGGCGCGATGGACGAAGGCGAAGAGGACGTGATTCAGCAGCGCGACGATCTCGCGGGAATAGACGACTTCGCCGCCGAGATCGCTCTCGCCCGGCGTGCGCGAATCCGCTACCTAGCCAACGCGCCGTCGCTGTGCGGACGACGATTCACACACCCCGGTTGGCCGGAACAGTTGGACGCGCGCGGATACCTCCTGGTAGATACTTGCGGGTGCATCCGGCCGAGCAGTCACGAAAGTGGTTGCGTATGCGAGCACAACATCGAGCGCCGCGTCTATCGCGTTGACGATGACGGACGGGAGCATTACGCGACGCGCCCGCGCGCGTAGGGCCAGCAAAAACGCGCGCACCGCAGCGGCGCGCAAGGCGGCGCGGTGGGCGAAGGCGAAGAAAAAGCCGTGAACCCGTGCGACTTCTATCTTGCCGTTTTCGGGCTCGATCTGTATCTGCCGCTCGACCCCAACACCATCTACTACACACTCAGCACGATCGCGCAGACCCTCGCCGGTGCCCTAGCGGTGCTCGTCGCGATCGTATTGTTCAACTTCAACAGAGCGAACGACGCGCGTCAGAACGGAGCGGCACTCGTTCCCGCCGGGGCGCCATGGCCCTCGACTACGTGGCGGACACGGCGCTCGTTCCTTAGAGAGTTCGGCCAAGGGAACCAACGGGATGTCGCGAATCGGTACTACACGGCGACGAAGGTACGCCCTCGACTCTACCGCGCTCTAGCTGTTTCGCTTCTCAATGTTGCTGTCTGCTTCGCCGCGCTTCCTCTGTCGCCGATGCTCTTGGATAACTGCTGGCTCGCGGCCATCGTTCTCACAGCGACAAGCGTGCTCGGCTTCGTCTGTCTCTTCCTCTACTGGCAACTGACTACCGCCGTAACCGGCCTCGGGTGAGCCGCGAGGTTGGCGGCGCGGGTGCGATGGGGAAGAACACGTGACGGCCCTGATCGCGTTCCTCCTCCTGCTTGTCATGCTCGCGATCGGGGCCCGCGTCCGTGGCGTCCGGTTCTCGTTCTGGAAGCTACTGGCCTTCTTCACGGCTTGTGTTGTCGTGCTTGCCCTGCTGCTCGCCATCCTCGCGAAGTAGGCAGCGCTACGCCCACCGAACGACGTACGCGAGCGGTCCGAGCAGGATCAGCAGGGCCAGGAACTCCTCGCTCGTAGGCTCGGGCCGCGTGGGCTTGACGTAGCGGGCCATCACCGTAACCACGAGCCCGTTGGTCGCGCCGCCGATGATCGGACCGATGAAGCGGTGCTCGACGACGACCGCACCGCAGAACCAGGTCGCGTCGCGCGGCAGATGTTCGTCGACCGCGTCTGGTAATTCCCGGTCAAGGCGGTCGCCGCGCGCGATGTAGACTGGTGTTGTGGGCTACGCGAACGTACACGATCGTCTTCGCCTTAGTCGATACCGCGAGATGGCGCGCAGAGCGGCGCGGGCGCGGTGGGCGCAGCGGAAGTCAGAGCCGTAATTCATATCCGCCGTGTTCAACACCCCGCTGTCCCAAGCCACCTATGACGATGTAATCGCCTTCTGCAACACCTTTCCCGAAAGTGTGCGTGTCGAGTACAAGCGCGAAGTAGTCAACACGCCGAAGGTTGTGTCGTCGTTCGCGAATACGGTCGGCGGGATCTGGGTGATCGGCGTCGAGACGGACAAGAAGACGAACCTCCCGACCCTCCCCCCGATCGGCCTGGACGAACTTCCCGGCATCGAGGAGCAGATCGTCCAGAGCGCCCAGAGCGGGATTTACCCGCCGATCACACCAGTAGTCCGCGTCCTGCCGATACCGCAACAGAAGGGACGTGTCGTCGTCATCGTCAAGGTGCCGGAGAGCATCGAAGCTCCGCACGCCATCGAGAACTCGACGCGGGTGTGGATCAGGACCGCGAGCACGACCGAGCCATACGAGCTAGCGGAGATTGACCGCATCGCGTACCTCCTCGAACGACGACGGCAACCAGAGCAGCACCGAGAGGAGCTGATCGAGCGCGCTGCCGGGCGGTCACCGTACCAGAACTCACAGCGAGTCCGGGTGGTAGTGGCGCCTGTCTACCCACGCGGTCTGCTTCTGCCGCACGACGAGTTGTACGAGCGGGCGCAGCGACTTCAATCACAGCTCCGTTACTTGCGAGACTTCCGGCTCGTGCATGAGGCCATCTCAGCGACCGGCTCCGTCGGAAACCACAAGTACTACTTTGAGCTGAGCGTCCAAGGTGTTTCTTTCACCGAGGCGTCGGCCGAGCCCGCCGACGTGTTGGGTGAGACGCCCTTCGTGTTCCTCGGCAACTTGCTCTACCCGTTGGGCACCGCGTTGAATACGGCGCTGGCGTTTCTGCGAGACACCGTGACGAACCTGTTGGTGCGGTATGAGCTGTTCCGCTGGTCCGGTATCGGCTACCTACATGCCGACAAGAGCGAGATACACATGCCAACAAAGGTCGTAAGGGAACAGCTGTGTACCGATCAACACGTTGCTGTCTCGACCACAGGCCTCGCTGAGACGCTGATCGGAGACCGCGCCACGGTGTTGACAGAGTTGATGCGACAGGTGCTGTGGGCGTTCAACTACCGTACGACGACAGATGTCCTTCGCGGTCGTGTTATCGACATCGCCAAGAAGATGAATCTCATCTGAGGATCGGTCCTGGTGGCGTAGATGTGGTGGCGATCAAAAAGAAGCTGACCGACGCGGGCAAACCGCCGATGAAGCAAGTAAGAGGCTAGTTGAATATCACCCCGCGCGCCGGATTTCGTTCCGAAGCGCGAGTGCCCCCCGGAACTCGACCCTGACCACGGACCACGCATCCGCGCTCCAGCGCGTCTGCAGCATCACGCGCAGGACGCGGTTGATGCGAAGCCACGGGTGCCAGAGGCGCTCGTCGGTGTCGCACTCTTCGTTCATTTCGTCTCCGGCCCGCGCGGGCCAGACCCGAGCGCGAGAGCGACGGAACGGTCCAGGTCGCGTAGATTGAACGGCTTGTGCAGATACCCGACCGCCCCCGCGCTCAGCACCTCGGCCTCCTTTCGGGCGTCCCAGTCACCACTCATCATGAGGACTGGCGCCTTCACGCCAAGGTCGCGGATGCGTTTCAGCAGGTTCGAGGCCCTGCTTCCAGCGGGCGCCGATTCCTGGTATGACCATGTCGAGCAGAATGAGATCGAACGCTCCCCGTAGTAGGATGTCGAGCGCCTCGGCAGCCGAAGACGCCGATACGACAACATAGGCGTGCCCGTGCCGGAAGCGGGCGAAGAACTCCTGCAACACCCCGACCACGCTTGGCTCATCATCGACGATAAGAACCCGCTTCGAGAACTCCATCGGCGACTCCAGTGCAGATAAATGAGCGGAGTTCGTGGCAGTCGGCCGTCCTGATCCGCTGTCGGGTTACCTCCCCGGGGGAGAGTTGGATCCAGCGCCGGAAAAGCCTCACATAATCGGATTCCCCGATGAAATAGCGTTCTTCCCTGCAGGCCGCATCGGGTGATCACCTGGTGCCGATGACCCCGAGCGCGACGCCACCAGCCATCGGTGCTGCCTATCCGGTTCCGGCCATTCGTGCTACTGTCCAGCCGCCTGCACCCTGGCCTTACGGGTTGACGCCTCCGGGCGTCGAGACCCCGGTGAGTCTGGCGCATATTCGCGGCCGCTGCTACCGGGGAGGCCACTATGGACCAGGAATCTCTCCGTCTTCTCATCCGACCCAAGATCCAGGATGGGCGCCTGCCACATGACGGCATCAAAAGGGTTTGGAGTAGTCCAAGCGACGGCGAAACGTGCGACGCCTGCGACACGGTCCTGTCGAAGGATCAGTTGGTGATGGAAGGGGTCACGCTGGACCTTGGCAGGAGGCCCCTTCAGTTGCACGTCCGATGTTTCCAAGTCTGGGATCACGAAAGGCGCGCCATCTCGCACGTGACAGAACCGACGATCTCCTCTGGCTTCAGCTTCAAAGATCGCGCGACGCTCATCGCTCAAAACGATTTGTCTTCCGTGGCCCGTGAAGCGCTCGAGTTTCAGGGAGGCGAACTCACCTCGCATTTCGAAGCAACCCTGACGAAGCAGGTCGCCGAGGAACTGCTGGCGAAATGCACCGAGCTTGGTCTCTGGGTTGGCGCTATGGCTCTTCGGGCCGAGCTCATGCGGTTGAAATAGTAGGCTCTCAATGCCGGCGCCGCAGCTGGCGGGCTTCTTCTCGGGCTTCGGCTTGGCCATCCGCCCGTCTCAGCGCCTCGCGCGCCGCGCCCATTTCTGAGAGCGCCACGCGGCGAGCCTTGGGCGCGGGAGTCAGATCCCATCCAGGCGGTTTCTCATCGGGCCACAAGGGCGCCTCGATCGTCTTCGGGCAGAAGTTGCATTTGATCGCCATCTGTCGGTGCGGGCGGCGATTGTAGTGATGCGGCGGCCCTCTTGGCCTCGTCATCGAACCGGACTGACCCGGCCCATGGTTCCCCGTCGCGGACGTGGATTCGCGCAACTAGCACGCCTGTAAGGGCCTCGTGATCAAGCAGTACCTTTCGTAGCGAATTGCCCAGTAGGTCGAAGAACCCTCGGGCGTCAAAAAACTCTTCCTGTTTGCGTTCCATGACTCAGTCTCCTCTCACCAGCCGCACAGAGAGGTCACGCCGCGCGGCGGAGCGTCCACGCGAGCCCGATGCCGCCAGTGCCGATCAGCAGACCGTCAGCGACGCGGACCGCCGGTGGGAGGAGCGGGCACCAGAGGGCGAGGCCGACCGCGAAGGTGATCCCGGCCCACCAGCGGCGCCACGGCCGCGTTGCCGTTCAGGAAGAGCCGGCCGATACCGGCCAGGACGTAGAGCTCCACACCGAGCGTCGGCAAAATCAGGGCTACGCCCGTTCCGCTCAGGAGCGTGGCGCGCCGGGCGCTGGGTTGGGCACCCGCTGCCGAGAGGCGGGCGTGGAGGGCTGGCAGCACGCAGAGCAGCAGCACGAACCCGATCAGCGCGAGATAGTGCGCCACTAGCCACCGAGGCGACGTCACCGCTCGGCTCGCCCCGGCCAGGGTCTCGGCTGGCGTCCTCGGATCGAAGGGGAAGAACGGTCTCACGAGTGGGAATGCAGCAAGGGGCGAGACTCGAGAGTCCGAGGTCACGGCTGCCCAAGTCATCGAGGACTTCCTCCCGCGACGTCGAGCCAGGTTCGGAGCGCGTGGAGCGCGCGATCATACGAGGGCATCGAGCACCCGGCGAAGCCGAGCGCTGCTCTCAGGAGCTGGCCGCGTTGGTCGAGCACGCGCTACTGCTCAGAAAATAGATCGGTAAATACGTGGAATCATGGCCAGCTCGTGAAGTCCCGTTCGCCAGTCATTTTCATCGCTGCGCGGGTGAGCGCCGCGCTCATGATCACTCGATGACCTGATCCGCCCGGCTCAGCACAGAGGGCGGGATCGCGAGTCCTAACGCCTTGGCGGTCTTCAGGTTGATCACCAACTCGAACTTCGTGGGCTGCTCGACAGGGAGGTCGGCGGGCTTCGCACCCCTGAGGATCTTATCCATGTAGGTGGGGAGGCGTCGGAACAAATCGGCGAAGCTTATCCCATAAGACATCAACCCGCCCGCATCGACAAACGCCCGGTCACCGAACACCGTCGGGAGGCGGTTCCCGGCGGCGAAGCTGACGATTGAGCCCCTGTGTTCCCCATGTAAGGGATTCTCAGTGGCCGTCAAGGCGTCGACACGCTCGCGGATCAGTACCGCAAAGGCGCTGTCCAAGTCGCTCGGGCTTCGCACGTCTACCGGAAGGAACGTAAGCCGTAGCGCCTGAGCGGTCGGCGCCGTCGCATCGAGCACACGAGCTTCGGGCCTATTCGATCGATTCGTGAGAATGCCAACGCGTGAGATCTTCGGGGATGCCTCCTTGAGCAGCTCCAGCCGCTTGGACAAGATCTCCAGACTCGCCTCGATCGTCAGGCCTGTGATGTTTCCGCCCGGGCGGGCGAGACTGGCGACGAGTCCTGAGCCCACCGGGTCGCCAGCGAGCATCACGATCGGAATCGTCGCCGTTGCGCGCTTGGCGGCGAGAGCTGCTTGGTTGCCAAATGCCAGGATCATGCTCACGTTGAGCTGCACCAGCTCCGCAGCAAGGCCGGGAAGCCGGTCGAGCCGCTGATCCGCGCTTCGCCGCTCGAACGTGAGGTTCTGGCCCACGACCCACCCGAGATCACTCAGTCGTTCTAAAAATGCCTGCCGGCCCTGACCGATGTCCTCGGGGATGGAGCTTCCCGACGACAACACGCCGACGCGGTAGACTTTCCCCGCCTGCTGCGCCTGCTGAGCCTCAGCGGCGAACGTCGCAAGCACGAGGCCGACAGCGAGAACGACCGCGAGCCCGATCCGCCGCATGGGCACCTCGGGGGAGGATGGATGGCGGGAGTCTAGCCGAACGCAGCAACGTGGACTAGGGCGGCGACGACGATGGGTAGCGCGTGCGAGGCCTCCAGCCTGAAGTCAGACGGATCAAGTGCCCGTCTGACGCGGCATGGGTGCCATGAGAGCCGTCGTCGTCTCGGCCGTCTTCGCAGCAGTCTGGACAACAGTCGCAGCCGCTTCTTCGGTTCGAAGGAGCTCGGGCTGAGCCAACGGCTCAAGAGCCTCGATGACTTGGACGACCGAGAAAACCCTCCTGTCCTCGAGATAACGAGCGACTTGTCGCGATGGTGGGCGAGGAAGATTCGCCTCCCTGGGCAGCTGTGCATCTGCGGCGAGGAACTGAACGACAACCTCCCACGCTTGATAAAACACCTGCATAAAGCTCCGATCGTAAGGCAATGGGCAGACGACCAGATTCTTGCCGTCGTCCTTGGTCACAGCATCTGACTCGCCTTGGTGGGCAGGCACAATCCCGATACGAAGACCTTTTGCGCCTTCGAGGTGGTCTCTGTTGATCTTCAGAGTGGTGCCGATCCATCGGTCGGTATCACGGTACCCTGTGAACAGGTCAGCCTTCCAAAGGCCACTGATGCTCTGAGGGAGGGCGACGCGTGCATCGGGCTTCCGGAACGCGGCGGCCATCGTCTCCAGATGCCTTCTGAGTTTGACGGGCCGGCCCTGTGTTCCGTAAAGCAGCAGAGATTCAGGCGTGAGTAGTTCCTTCGCCGTATCAATTAGAGTTCGAGCCCCATTCTTTTCAGCGCCGAACAGAATCGACCCCATTGCCTGGCCGGGAACATTGCATCTGGCGATAGCGTCTGCGACGCGCTCCGTAACCATCTGATTTTGGCGGTTCAGCGCATCATGGACGGCATACTCGAAGCAGATACCGATGTCACCGTCGCCTGGTCGCCGGAGGCGCGGCAACATGAAAAGCTTGATGTTCTGGTGGCCGCCGGCCTCATTAGCGACGTCACGCTTGAGTGCGTAGAGGATGCCAGCGAGAATCGGCCGGACGACGGCCGTTATAGCAGACACCTCGTCTGCGACCGGGTGTTCCTGGAACTCAAGTCTAAGCTGCAGTCCGTGTGTCTCGGTCATTCCGTCTTCCGTCTAACATTGGCGTCACCCGCGCGATGGGCGGGGACTCTAGAGACGTCCGAGTACGCGACGAGGTTACATCAAATGTTGCGCGTCGTGCTGAACCGCCGCTGCCAGCGATCCTCTTCGACGGTCCAACCTTTCTGCTTGACCTTCAGCCACCGCCGCGTCGGGCCCGCCTCGTACAGGCTCGTCTCCTCCTTGGCGACCAGGCCCTCATAATCCCGCGCGATCACCTCGGACCACGCCTCGAAGCCATTCCGCGCGAGCCGTCGTACAGGCAGCACGAACTCGCTGCCCGCGACGACGCGCTCCAATCGAACGCGACGCTCGCGCAACGGCCGCCCGATGAACTCGCGCCCGTCCTGGTACAGCAGATCGAACGCCATCAGCACGGGCGGCGTGGCGACCGCGTCCGCGTCTGGTTCCCGCAACCAGTCGAAGCGCGAACGGAGCTTCTCGTCGTAGATCGCAACCTCGCCGTCGAGCACCAGGGAGCGCGCGGACAGCGTGGCGATCGCGGCCGCGATGCCGGCGAAGCGTCGCGTGTGGTCGAGGCCATTGCGGCTGACGAGGCGCACGCGCGCACCATCCTTGTACGCGACGATGCGCCACCCGTCGACCTTCTCCTCGTAGACCCAGCCCTCGCGGTGGAACGGCTCGCGGACGTGCGTCGGGGCCATCGGCGTGTACGAAGCAAGCACGGGAGCACTCATTGTACCTGGCGGATCATCGCCTGCAATCCGGCAACCTGCGCCGTCGGCTGGTTTTGCCGTAGCCATGCGAGACTGGGCGCTCACGAGTCTGAGCGGCGGCTGCTCAAGACCGGCGGCGGCTGATCCGGCATGCCCGGTACTTCACGCTGCAGGACGCCGACGTTACTTGACAGGGCGGTTAGTCCGCAGGATTCTACGGCGCATCGAACGACTGGCGTGGCCGGACGCCGCGTGTAGCCCTGCGGGCGCTGGTTCACGGAGGAGGAGGTTAGAATGGCAAGCTTCCGCCTGCTCGTGAACGGCAAGACGCAGTCAGTCTCGGTCGAGCCGGGCACTCCGCTCCTGTACGTGCTCAGAAACGATCTCGAGCTAAATGGGCCGAAGTTCGGGTGTGGGCTGGCCCAGTGCGGCGCGTGTACGGTGCTGATGGACGGGAAGCCTGTGCGGTCTTGTGTGACGCCGGTGTCGACCGCGGTGAAAGCGCACATCACCACCATCGAGGGTCTCGGCACGCTCGAGCGACTGCATCCACTGCAGCGCGCCTTCATCGAGGAACAGGCGTGTCAGTGCGGCTACTGCGGTAACGGCATGGTGATGTCGGCGAAGGCGCTGCTCGACCGCAATCCGCGGCCGAGCGACGGCGACATCAAGCAGGCGCTGGACGGACATCTGTGTCGATGCGCCTCACACAATCGGATCGTGCGCGCCATCCAGCGCGCCGCCCGGGAGATGCGGTCATGAGCGCTGCTCGTGATGTGTCTCGCCGCGTCTTCCTCGAGACGAGCGGGGCGCTGCTCATCGGATTCGCGCTTGCTCCTCAGGCCGCGCTTTCTCAGGATAGGCCAGCGGCCTTGCCTGGAAGCCTCAACACGAACCGGATGCTGGACGCTTGGCTGCGGATCGACCCGAACGGTACGGTCACAATCTTCACCGGGAAGATCGAGCTCGGACAGGGCATTGGCACCGCGCTCGCCCAGATCGCGGCCGACGAACTTGACGTGAACCTTGAGCGCATCCAGATCGTCAGCGGTGACACTGCGCGCACGCCGAACGAAGGGCTGACCGCCGGCAGCCTGTCCATGGAGCAGAGCGGCACGGCGCTGCGCTTTGCGTGCGCCGAAGCGCGCGACGTCCTGGTCTCGGCCGCCGCGGCGAAGCTCGGCGTTCCCGCCGCCGACCTGAAGGTGAGCGACGGCGCCGTCAGAACGCCCAGCGGCGAGGCCGTGACGTACTGGGTGCTCGCGGGAAGCGCTGATCTCAAGCGAGAGGCCACCGCGAAGGCGCCGCCGAAGCCCGCCTCGGAGCGCCGCTGGGTCGGCCGGAGCGTCGTCCGTCGGGACATCCCGAAGAAATTCACTGGCGGCGCAGCGTACGTGCAGGACGTCCGGCTACCCGGCATGGTGTTCGGACGCGTCGTGCGCCCGCCCTCGGCGGGCGCGCGGCTCGTGTCCGTCGACGAGGCGGCGGTGCGCCGCATGCCCGGTGTGGTCATCGTCGTGCGAAATGGCGATTTCCTGGCCGTCGCCGCGACGCGCGAGGAGCAGGCGATTCGCGCCCGCGAGGCGCTCAAGACTAGCGCGCGATGGAAAGAAACCGCGTCGCTGCCGCCGGCCGACGGAGCGCTCTACACCTATCTCATGAGCCTGCCGGTGCCGGGCCAGACGGTAGCCGAGAAGACAGCGGTGACTGCCGCGCCAACGAAGACGCTCGAAGCGCTCTACACGCGCCCCTATCAGTGCCACGCCTCGATGGGACCGTCGTGCGCGGTCGCTCAGTGGCAGGACGGCAAGCTCATCGTGTGGACGCACAGTCAGGGCGTGTTCCTCTTGCGCGCCGAGCTGGCGAAGGTCTTCGAGATGAAACCAGACGATATCCGATGCATCCACGCGGAGGGAGCCGGTTGCTACGGTCACAACGGCGCGGACGACGTGGCGCTCGACGCGGCGCTCGTCGCGCAGGCGACCGGGACGAGGCCCGTCAAGCTCCAGTGGATGCGCGACGACGAGTTCGCGTGGGAGCCGTACGGCTCGGCTATGGTGATGAAGCTGTCGGGCGGCATCGACGCGCAGGGCAACGTCGTCAGCTGGTCGCACGAGCTGTGGAGCCAGTCGCACAACACGCGGCCCGGCACCTCCGCAGGTGTGAATCTGTTGGCGGCCCAGCATCTAGCCACGCCGCGTCCGATCGTGGCTTCCGCCGACGTCCCCCTGCCGTCAGGCGGCTCCGACCGGAACGCGATTCCACTGTACGACTTCTCCAACGTGAAAGTCGTCAAACACTACATCGCGGAAGGGCCGCTCCGCACCTCGGCGCTGCGCGCGCTCGGGGGCTATGCAAACGTCTTCTCCTTGGAGTCGTTCGTGGACGAACTGGCCGCGCTCGCCGGCACCGATCCGGTGGAGTTCCGCTTGCGCCACCTGAAAGACGCGCGCGCCCGCGCGGTGATCGAGGCGGCGGCCCAACGCGGGGGCTGGGCGCCCGACGCCAAGGGCGATGGCGGGCGTGGTCGCGGCTTCGCCTTCGCCAGGTACAAAAACCTCGCCTGCTACTGCGCGATAGCCGCCGACGTCGAGGTCGAACGCCGGACCGGAGCGGTTCGCGTGGCGCGGGTGGTTGCGGCGGTCGATGCGGGACAGATCGTAAATCCCGACGGCGTGATCAACCAGATCGAGGGCGGCATCATCCAATCGATTAGCTGGACACTGAAGGAATCCGTTCGCTTCGATCGCACGCGGGTGGTGACCCGCACGTGGGCCGACTATCCGATCATGCGCTTCGCTGACGTGCCCGAGGTCGACGTCGTCCTGCTCGATCAGCCAAGCGAGCGTTTTCTTGGTGTCGGCGAAGGGGCGCAGGGCCCAACCGCCGCCGCCGTTGCCAACGCGGTGGCGAATGCCACCGGCAAGCGGCTGCGCGCGTTGCCGTTCACGCCTGAGCGCGTGAGGCGCGCTCTCGTCTGATTTTCAGCTGGACCGGGGGCCGAACCGGATTCGGTGCTTGACTAAAAAGGATAGAGGCCCGCATACGCGTCGGCGTCGGCCTGCCTCGTAGCTCCGCGCCAGTTGTAAGCGCGCCATCCGCAAGGGATCGTGGCTTCCTGGGAATCCGTTTGCCTCGAGCCGGCTGTCGCGGGGGGCCCACGAAGCTCGGGTCCGGCGCGAAACTGTAGGGCCTGCTCAGTCTGCTGTTGTCGAAGAGGCCGACTGCCTCTTCTTCTGTCGCTCGCGGTACTCGCGACTCCGCTCGCGCGCCTTCCGTCGCCGCTCGACGGCGGGCACCTGCGGCCGGCCGCTCCTGCCTGCCCGACCGTGACGGGAAACCGTCTTGGAAGTACCTGAATCCGCTGTGGCGGATGTCGGCGTTGCTCGAGATCGGCACGAGGCAGTCCGGCTCGCGTGTTGTGTCAGGACGGCAAATTATTCCCGCCCTGGCGCCGCGCGGAATCGATTTCGACGCAGCGTGCTCGCGTCGAAATTTTGGGGGTGCCGGGGGGTCGACGAGGCTCATTTTGCGACCGCGATAGTTCGTGTGGGGACCGTCGCCCAGCTTTCCGCGAAGAAAGTCGCCAAGCGGCGATCGGCGGAGTCACGCGCACCTGATCCGCCATCAGATGCGCGTTGCCGCGAAATCACGACGTTGCGCTACTCGGCCGGCGACGTGTGCTGTGTTTGCGCTAACCACCGCGCTGCGCGCGGCTCCTGGCGGTCGAGCCAGGCGAGCAGGCGCTCGCGCGGGGAGCGGACGACGCGGCCGCGCCGCAGCACCGGCATCGAAGCATCCTCAAGCGACCAGCGCAGGACCGTCTTCTCGTCGACCTGGAGGAGTTCGGCCACCAGTAGGGCAGTCAGATAGACCGACTCGGCCGACTTGATCGGCTCGCGGGCCGGCTCGAGGGCGAGCTCGGACACAGGCCTCCTTGGTTGGTCAATCATGCCGTGAACAAAGGTGAGAGCATCTATCAGGAAGCTCATCGCATACCGTCCGTTACCTGGAGCATCTCGTGCCGGTTCATGACGCCCCTTTCTCCGGCTCGGGCAGAGGCCCCCTACCGTCCTCATAGTCGCCGTCCAGGATCAGGTGTTCGCCCATCGCCGACTCGAAGTCACCCCCAGCGTTGACCGTCGAGATGACCCTGAGCGCACCCTTGATCTCTCGAACGGTCAGGTCCTCGAACACGATGCCGGTGATCGACTCCACTTCCTCGACCAAGCGTGTGTTGTTTATCTTCCAGGTCATAGATGTCTCCTTCCCGTGGGTTAGAGGATCGGCTCGAGCTCAGGCACCCCTACTGGCGGTTTCGAACCATTGAAGCGCGGATATAGCGCACGTCAGCGGCCGTCCAAAGGCGACGGCCACGACGCGCTCGACCGATGTACTTCGGCGGACTCAGCATCGGATCGTTCCGATGCCGGCTCATCCAGTGAGCAAGCGTCGAGGCTTTGACCGGGACCAACGCGCAAACTTCGGCGCGATTGAAGAGCGGCTCGACTGGAAGTGGCACAGTCACGTGGAAGCCGCAGGCGGGGCAGAGTCCTTCAGCGGTTGCCATCGGCCACCACTTGCTTCTGCCGGTCGCGGTACGCGCGAACACGCTCGCGAGCCTTCCTGCGCTGCTCTGACAGTGCGACGGCCGGCCGGCCGCTCTTGCCTGCTCGGCTGTAACGGAAAACCGTATCGGAAGTACTCGACTTCTCTGGGCTCGATGAGGCGGCTTCCTGCATACCCTGTGGGTGTGTAGCGGGTCGCTCTCCCGAGGAGCTCAGATTCGCTCTGAATCGCTTGCGCAGTACCGGACACTCAGCGGCCATCTTCGGGTCGGTGTGCCGGCCACCCAAGGCGCACGTGCCATGGGCTAGGCTCTTGGATCGTTCGATCATGGGTTTCCCTCCAGGTGTGAACCAATGTGTTTTCGATTTTTGGTGCGATAGCCGTAAAGCTCACGCCGCCCGACGCGACGCGAAAATTTTGGGGGGTGGGGCCCCCTCGAACGGGCAAAAGGAGTTCCTTGGTTGCACGGCAGCCAGGGATGTGGCTTACAGGCGTCGGAAGAACCGGGCGCGGATTAAGCGATCTACCGTGTCAGCCGGCGGCGAGCCGGCTCGTCTCGACGAGACGGTCGAGGTCGCAGCGGTCGAACAGCAGTCTACGGACGCCGGGCAGTGCGACTCGCGACAGCGACCCGCGCTCGACCAGGTCACGAACGGTCCAAGGGCTGACACCGAGGTAGCCGGCTGTAGCCTCGACGTCCAGCAGCCGCGGCCCGTCGACGGGCCCACTGGTTCTCCGGACCAAAGGGACGGCAGCACTCTCAAGCAGTTCGGCGTCAACGTGACTGGAGACGTGACGCGGAGCTGGCTCAGGCCTAGTGCGAGGGCGGCCAGCACGACGTCGTAGGCGAAGACTGGCGGCAGCGAGAGGCATCGTCGAGGCCGACTTGACCGGCTCTCTCGGCGCGCTCATCGCGTTACCGGGCGGTTGAAAAGCTGATCGGGCGCGTCAGCCCCGAGGCCGGGCGCGGTGGTCAGATCGATCATTTCGGGCTTACCTTTCCTCCCCTGTGTAGGGAACGTGAAGAATTCAGTAGGTTCGCGCTGGACTCCGGCAACGCCGCACTTTCGGTGGTCTCTGCTGGTCATGCGCCGCGGCGTATGCGTGTAATGTGCTGCGTATTCCTCGCAACGCGACGAGCCAGGGAGGCGCGTTCCTGGGTCGGGGGCGGCTGGCTCGATACGCTCCTGTGGGTCTCCTACGGCGGAGACCGGACGGGAGGCCGAGAGCAGAGCCCGATGCCGAGCCCAGCGCAAGATCTGGCGGAGCCTCTGGCTGTACCTCTGGCGCAGGCAGAGCGCCACGTAGTGCATCAGGTAGTGCGCGAACGCGTTCAGCTCTGATCTTCAGCTCAGCGCTACGTGGTCGATAGTCAACAGAACTGATCCTTCAGGCCCAGTCGATGGGGGTGCGCGAAGCGCGGGCACCCCAGTTCGCTTGGGCCATGAAGAGGATCAACACAGTTCCAACGTCTGAAGAGCGTTCACGTAGCACGCTGACTGCTGGCTGCTGCTGTTGGCTCGCGAGCGCCTGGGCCGGAGGCCCGGCGCGAGCCTCAGCCCGTCAGCTACAGTGCTCAGGGACGTTGGACGTAGAAGTAAGAAGTTCGTTTGAAAAGGGTCTTAAGAGGTGGCGGTGTCGGGATAGGTTGTCGGACCAGCTCACAGGACGTAGGGCTGTTGACTGGCTGGCTGTTGGCTTGCGAGCGGCTGGGCCGAAGGCCCGCCGCGAGCCATAGCCGTCAGCCCTTCAGTGGTTCGGGTGAACGTAGGAACTGGGCGGATAAGCTCCTTATTGACGTGTGCATAAGTAATAGACATCT
>Ga0209802_1001742_pt1 | contig 15703 bp, 10 predicted proteins | sample GraSoiAngelo_129_FD_185886 | JGI IMG/M metagenome (GOLD analysis project Ga0209802, IMG submission 185886) | Grasslands soil microbial communities from the Angelo Coastal Reserve, California, USA - 14_0927_12_40cm (SPAdes) (version 2) | ecosystem: Environmental > Terrestrial > Soil > Grasslands ... | reverse complement strand
CAGCGGGGGCACCGAACCATGATCTGGTTCTGGGTGGCCATGGTCTGGCCCGCCTGGCCTGCCACCAGCTGACCCATCCCCAGCCCCACGCCCAGGAAGGCGGGGCTCACCCCGCCCGCGCCGGGCCCCTGGGCCAGTCCCTGGCCCGCGCCCAGCAGTGCTTCCCCGGCGGCATAGCTCTGGAAGCCGCCAGCCAGCTTGGTGTACTGCACGTCTTTGAGGTAGGTCTTCAGCCGATCTTCGTCTTCGGGCTTCAGGGTGATGGTGAAGTTCCCGAGCCGGACGATCTGCAGCCCGTAGCTGGAGATATGGCGCTGGACGGCCGCGATGGTCTCGGTCTCGATCTCATCGATGTGGGCGGCGATGCCCAGCAATGGCCAGCCACTGCTGACGATATGGGTCACCACGTCGGTCCGGATCGTCTTCAGCAGCTGCTCGCGCATCCAGTCCGTAATCTGGTCGTTGGACTGGAGCTGCTGGGTCCCCACCAGGTTGACGATGAGCGACTGTGGCTCCACCGCCTTGAGCGAGTACTCCCCGAACACCCGCAGGCCGACGCCCAGGTTGGTCTGGGGATCAACGACGTTGTCGACCGTGCCACCGAATGGGAGATTCGGGAACTCGCGGGTGGAGATGAAGTAGAGCTCGGTCACGAACAGGTTGCCGCCGGTGGCCGCGTCCACCAGCCGGCCCAGGAAGGGGATCTCCGATGAGTCCAGCGTGACTCGGCCCGGTTGGACGGTGCCCTGGATGCGACCATCGCGGAAGAAGACCGCCAGCTCGTCCTGCTCGACCGTTAACTGGCTCAGCTTGCGGATGTTCCGGTCCGGCCACTTGAAGAGGATCTGCCCCTTGGCGGGATCCGGCCGGGCGATGAACTCGCGTTTGACTTCCTGGCGGAAGATTCCCATGGTCAACACCCTCCTCTAGAGTCCGCAGACCGCCGATAGACATATACCACGCCCCTGCCCAGGCAAACGTTGGCGGCACCAGCTCACGGGCCCCGCGCCCCGCAGGAGGATCCGCCCGGGGTGGTTGTTCCTGGGTGAGCCTTGCTGGCCGGTTCCCGGCTCTTCGACGAGCCGACTGGCCTGCCCTGGTGGTCACGGTGGTGGCCGGCATCCTGACCGGGCGCAACCTGATCGCGATCGTCCAGTTCATTCAGCGGCGTCCCCTGGAGGGCGATTTCGCCCTGTACTACGTGTTTGCCCGCATCGGTCTCCATCACGGATGGGGCTCGCTCTACGACCTCAACGCCCAGCGCCAGGAATGGCAGGCGCTGGGGCCGACGTTGTTCTATCCGGAGATTTACACGCCGCCGGTCGCCTGGCTGGTCGCGCCGTTTGCCCTGTTGCCGTTTTCGGTGGCGATCGCCCTGTGGACCGTGCTCCTGCTCGTTGCATTGGCCGTCACCTGGTGGCTCTGCGTGCCCGAGTACCGCTGGCCGGTCCGTGGGATGCACCTCGCCATTGCCGGAGCCGTGCCGGTGGTTGCGTTCGGGCTGCTCCTCGGTCAGGTGGTGGTGCTGGTGGCGGCCGCCGTGGCTGGCAGCTGGTGGCTGGTGCAGCGCGGGCACCCGTTCATCGCCGGCCTGGCCCTCTCCCTCATCGCCCTCAAGCCGCAGCTGGCCTTCCTCGTCCCGCTGACTATCCTGGCCGGCGGGCGCCGACGCATGTTCCTGGGCTGGCTGACCGGCTCAGCCGGCATCCTCGCCGTCTGCTTGATGACGCTGGGCCCTAGTGGGCTGGCCACCTATGGGTCACGCCTCTACCAGGCCACCCAGTCTCTGGATAGCTTCGTGGTCCCCGTCCGGCTTACGCTGGCGGGACTCCTGGGCCAGGGCCTCCTGGCGCATGCCGCCCAAGTTGCCGTGACGGTGATCACCCTGGCGGTCTGCTGGCGCCGGCGGAGTGCCGGACCGGAGTTCCCGATCGCCGCCGGCATCACGGCATCCCTGCTGGCGACGCCCTTCGTGCACGCGCAGGACTTGGCCATACTGCTGCCGGCCGCCTGGCTCTCGCTTCGATCTGGCTGGCGACCGTTTGAGCGCACGCTGGGACTGACCGGGTACCTGGCGAGCCTCGTCCTCTTCACGCCGCTCCCCTTGCTCCTCCTGATGCTTGGCTGGCTGCCCGGGAGAGTCGCCGTGCCGGCCGGCGTCGCCCGACCTCGAACCGATCTCGCCGAAGCCGGCTAGACAAGATGCCAACCCGCACGCCTGCGCGCGTTGCAGCAGGAGTGAGCTGGTTCGGGCGCCGCCTTCCTCCCTGGGCTGCCGCGTTGGCGGGCTACCTGTTCCTGGCCCTCCTGCTCTTCCTGCCGGTGTGGTTGCCACCGGGTCAGCGAACCGTTGGCGGAGACGGCGGTGACCCATTCTTCTTCAGCTGGTTCATCCGGTGGTTCCCGTACGCCATTGCCCATGGGTGGAACCCGCTGCTCACCGCCCATCTGGACTACCCGGACGGCGTCAACCTGATGTGGAACACGTCGATTACGCTGCCCAGCCTGCTGGTGGTTCCCGTGACGCTGACCGCCGGCCCGATGGTCGCCTACAACCTGCTGGCCACCCTCGGCCCCGCCCTCTCGGGCTGGTGTGCCTACCTGGCGCTGTCCCGCTACGTGCAGAGCCGGCCGGCCGCCTTCATCGGCGGAGCCCTCTATGCCTTCTCGCCCTTCATGGTCAGCCAATCCCTGGGGCATGTGCACCTGACCTTGGCCTGGGCGCCCCCACTGGCCCTGCTGCTCCTGGATGAGGTGTTGGTCAGGCAGCGGCGGAGTCTGTGGCTGGGCGTCGCGCTGGGCGCCCTGGGGGCCGCGCAGCTGATGACCGGCGAAGAGGTGCTGGCCATTGTGGGCGTGGCCGCGGCCGTTGGACTGGTGACCGCGGGCCTCTTACATCGCCAGGCCCTGTGGTCGCGACTGCAACCGGCCCTGCCGGTGCTGGGGGTGGCGGCCGCCGTCTTCCTGGTGGCGGCGGCCGTGCCGCTGGGCCTTCAGTTCCTCGGTCCGCAGCGGGTCCATGGGCCGCTCCAGCCGTCGAACTATTACGTGAGCGACCTGCTCAATTTCGTCCTGCCGACCCGCGTGCAGCTGATTGCGCCGGCGGCGGTGACTCACCTCTCCGATCACCTGGCGGGATACGGATCGGAGCGGACGGCCTACCTCGGTGTTCCGCTGATCGCGCTCCTGGCCTTGCTGGTTCGCCGCAGCTGGGGGCTTCCGGTCGTTCGGTGGGCGGCCATTGCGGGTGGCACGCTGGCGCTGCTCTCGCTGGGCGATACCCTGCACGTGGCTGGAGGGGACACGCGGATGCCACTCCCCTGGGCGGTGACGAGCGCCATCCCCCTGGTGCATGAGATCCTCCCCGTCCGCCTCACCCTGGTGGTGTTCTTGCTGGTGGGGCTGCTGGTCGCAGTCTCCGTCGACGCCACCCTGGCCACCCCGCGATGGCGGCCGCGGCTTTGGGGGGCGATAGCCGTCGGGCTGAGTGTGGCGGCCCTCTGTCCGGCGGTCCCGCTGCTGACGTCGCCCATCGCCACCCCGGGATTCTTCAGCCGACCGTCCGACCTGCATGCGCTACCGGAAGGCAGTGTCATCCTGGTGGCGCCCTTTGCCGTGGTGGGCTCCGCCGACGCGATGTACTGGCAGGCGGAAGCCGCTATGTGGTTTCGGATGCCCGAAGGGGAGGCCTTCGTGCCCAGTCCATACCCGCTCTATCCGCCGCCCTCGGCGACCGAGTTCGCCCTGGTCCGGCTGGCCGACGGCAGTGCCCCGCTGGCGGTCGTGGACGCGAGCGTGGCCCGCCAGATCCGGGCTGACCTGCGCCGGTGGAATGTGGAGGCCGTCGTGGTCGGCCCTATGGCGCATCGGGTAGAGGCGGTGGCGCTGATGAGCGCGGTGCTGGGACGGGCGCCGTTGGCTGGCGACGGGGTCGACGTGTGGTGGGATGTGCCGGCAGCTTTGGCGCAGATCGACCGTTATTCGGTCAATAATGCTGCCCCGCCGCCAACTCGCCCCCTCTGAGGAATCGCCCCGGGGCCGCTTCCGCGCGCTGCTGGGCCGGCACCCGGCGGCGCTGAGCCTGCTGCTGTTCAGCGGGCTGGGGGTCCTCGTGTGCATGCGGGTCTGGCAGGCGCCGGCCAGCGCGGCCATCGGAAACTCGCTGGATGTGCCGCAGTTCCTCTGGTTCCTGCGCTGGTATGCGTTCGCCCTCGCCCACGGCCAGCCGCCCTTCGTCTCCGACTACATCAACTACCCGGGCGGCGTGAACCTCATGTGGAACACGTCGATTCCGCTGCTGGCGCTGCTGGTGTCCCCGGTGACGCTGACCGCGGGACCGGTGGTGGCGCTGAACATCCTCAGCACGCTGGCACCAGCGCTCACCGCCTGGACCGCCTTCCTGGCCTTGCGGCGCTATGTCATGCGTCCGAGTGCGGCACTGGTGGGCGGGGCGGTCTTTGGCTTTTCACCCTTTGTCATCACCCAGTCGCTGGGTCACCTCCAGCTCGCGTTCGCCGCCCTGGTCCCGCTCATCTGGATGACCCTCGACGAAATCCTGGTTCGGCAGCGCCGGCGGGCCGCGCCCATCGGACTGGCGCTGGGCGCGCTGGGCGCGGCGCAGCTGCTGATGGGCGAGGAGCTGCTCGCCATCTGCGGCATCACGGCGGTGCTAGGAATGGTCATGCTGGCGGCCTTGAACCCTGACCAGGTGGGCCGCCGCCTGCCGCACGTGGCTCGCGCCTTCGGGGTGGCGGCCCTGACGTTTGCCATCCTGGCGGCGTATCCCGTGATGGTGCAGGTCTTTGGGCCGCAGCAGGCTCACGGGCCGCTGCAACCGACCTGGATCTACGAGACCAATCTGCTGGGACTCGTCCTTCCGACCGAGCGCCAGCTGGTGGCGCCCGGGGCGGCGGTGGATCTCAGCCGTTACGTCAGCGGGCCGATGGAGAACGGCGCCTACCTGGGAGTCCCGCTGATCGGGCTGATGTACTGGATGGCCCGCCGGCACTGGTCACGGCGGATCGTGCGGTGGGCCCTCCTGCTGACGGTGGCCATGGTCGTCCTGTCGATGGGATCAGGGCTCCGGGTAATCGGCAGGCCGGTCGGGCTGCCGATGCCGTGGAGCCTTCTGGGGTGGGCTCCCGGGCTTGATCACGTACTGCCCGTGCGGCTGATGGGGCCCGCCTTCCTGCTGGCCGGCCTGCTGGTGGCGCTCTTTGTCGACCATGGCCTGGCCTCGGGTTCCGGCGGCCAGCGCCGGTTCGCGCTGGGCGTCGGCGGCCTGGCGCTGATCGCTATCCTGCCCTTCCCGCTCCCGGCTCGGCCGGTGACACCCCCCGCCTTCTTCACCACCGGGGCCGTCACCCAGGTGGCAGCCGGCAGCGTGGTGCTGGTCGCCCCGTTTTCCCAGGCCTACACCGGGTCCGACGCCATGGGCTGGCAGGCGCAGGCGGGCCTGCGGTTTCGGATGCCGGACAGCTATGCGTACGGGCCGAACTGGCTCAGCCCGGCGCCCTCGCGGCTGCAGACCGCCATGGTGGCCATTCAACTGTATGGGGATCGGCCGCCGCTGTCGGCCTCGTACCGGCAGCAACTCCTGGAGGAGCTGCGGGGCTGGCGCGTGCACACCGTGGTGGTAGGCCCGATGGCGAACCAGCCGGCCATGGTCGACTTCCTGACCCGGCTGCTGGGTCGGCCTCCGCTGTCGACCGGCGGAGTCTATCTCTGGGCGCCGGACACGACCAACCTGGAGTAGTTGGGCTAGGCAGCCCGCGAGGAGTCACCCGGAAGGTCTGGCAGATGCCGCTGGCTGCGCAGGATGGCCAGGCGTTCGCGGTGGTAGGTGTCGGCCTCTCCGAAGAGCGCCCGCCGGGTCGCCAGCCGGATCCGGAGCATGGTGGCCAGGGCCCGGAGTCCGTCCACCCAGGTCACCTTCTTTCCTTCCTCCCGGTTGCGCGCGTAGTACGTGATCGGGATCTCGTGGATGCGGTAGCCGAGGCGGAGCAGTCGGGCGGTGATTTCGGCATCGGTGTCAAACCGGTCGGCGTGCAGATTCAACCGCCGCATCAGCTCGGTGCGCATGACTTTGAAGCCGGTGGCCATGTCCTGGATGTACGAGTTGAAGAGGATGTTGGCGATCGTGGTCACGAAACGGTTTCCCATCACGAACCAATAGCTGTAGGCGGTGTGCCCGGCGAAGCCGCGCAGGCCGTACACGACGTCGGCGCGCCCCTCGAGGATGGGGCCCATCAGCCTGGCGTAATCGAGCGGATCGTACTCGAGGTCCGCATCCTGGATGACAACGAACGGAGCGGAGACGGCCGCCAGCCCGGTCTGCAAGGCCGCGCCCTTCCCCCGGTTGCGGTCGTGCCGGATCACCTGGACCCGAGGGTCGCTGCGGAATCGCTCCGCGATGTCGAAGCTGCCGTCGGTCGAGGCGTCGTCCACCACCACGACCTGGGCCACGCTCGGCTGGCGCAGCACCCGCGTCAGCACGGCTTCCAGCGTGGCTGCCTCGTTGTAGACAGGCACGATCACACCCAGCGTCGGGTCCACAGTCTTCCCAACTCGGGGCCAGCGCGAAATTTGCGGCCCCGATCGCCTTCCGCCTACAAGAGCTGCTCCGGCTAACCCGGAGTCCTGGGCCTTGACCGATGACTGGCTCCGGAGACTGGATTCGAACCAGCAACCTCGGCGTTAACAGCGCCTTGCTCTACCGTTGAGCTACTCCGGAGTGCAGTCGACATTATAGGTTCCGCCCCACACCGCAATCGGTCATAGCGACCGTCCGCCTACGCATCGATGGCGGACGCCGGGCACACGTCGGTGCCGCGAGCAGGTGCTAAGCGGCCGCCGACGAGTCGGTTGGGAGGTCGGGTAGGCGCCGGTGGCTCCGGAGGGCTGCCAGCCGCTCACGGTGATACGCGTCCTCATCCCCGAACAAGGCCCGCCGCGACGCCAGCCGGAGCCGCGCCAGGGTGACCAGCGCCTTCACCCCATCCCGCCAGGTGAGCTTCTTTCCCTCCTCGCGGCTGCGGGCATAGTAACCGATCGGTACCTCGTGGATCCGGTACCCCAACCGGAGCACGCGCGCGGTGATCTGGGGCTCGATGTCAAAGCGGTTGCCGGAGAGCCGCAGCCGCCGCATGAGATCGGTGCGCATGCACTTGAAGCCGGTCTCCATATCGTTGAGGTAGCAGTTGAAGAGCACGTTGGTGGCGGTGGTCACCAGGCGGTTGCCAATCACGAACCAGTAGGAATACGCCGTCTGGCTGGCAAAGCCGCGCACGCCGTAGACGACGTCGGCCCGGCCCTCGAGGATGGGCGCAATCAGCCGCGGGTACTCGAGCGGGTCGTACTCCATGTCCGCATCCTGGATCACGACCAGCGGCGCGGTGACCGCCTCCAGTCCGGTCTGGATGGCGGCCCCCTTGCCCCGATTGACCGGATGGTGGAGCACCCGCACCCGAGGATTGGAGCGGAACTGCTGGGCAATCTCGGAGGTGCCGTCGGTCGAGGCGTCGTCCACCACGACCACCTGCGCCACGCTCGGCTGCCGGAGCACACGGTCCAGCACGCCCGCCAGGGTGGCCGCCTCATTGTAGGCAGGCACGATCACGCCCAGCACGGGGTCCATAGTCTTCCCAACTCCGGGGCCCGACGGAATTTGCGCGCAGGCGCCGCGGGCCGGCGGCAGAAACTCGTCATGCCCCCGTTGCACCCTGGCGAATTGAATCCCCTGAAGCCGATGCCGGCGCTCGCGCGGTTCTGGACGGCCAGCCCACGCCTGCGTCGAACGCTGACGATCACCCTCTTCCTGGCGAGCCTCGTGCCAGCGGCCATCGGGTTGGTTCACTGGGGCGTGGGCTTGCAGCGGCCCGGGTACACGAACTTCGGTGACTACTACTTGGACGCGCGGATCGGGGTGCACGACGGCTGGAGCAGCCTGTACGACCTGAAGGTCGAGGAGCGCGAGTGGCAGGCGCTGGGCGGGGCCGACGTCCTGCCCATGTTCCCGGTCATCTACCCGCCCCCGTTGGCGTGGGTGGTGGTGCCCTTCAGCCTGCTGCCGTTTCCGATCGCCTTCGCCTTGTGGGCGACCCTCATGCTGGCACTGTTCCTCTGGGCCTGGACCACGATCGCCCCCGGATCCCGCCTGCAGCGGTGGACGCTCCTGGCGGCGGCCATCGGCACGTCCGCGGTGTCCTTTGGCCTGCTGCTGGCCCACGTCCTGATCGGCATCCTCGCCGGAGTCACGGCCGCCTGGTGGTTCCTTCGGACCCGGCGAGAACTTCTGGCGGGATTGGCCTTGCTGGTCCTGGCGATCCGGCCGCAGGCGGCATTGCTGGTTCCCTTCGCGCTCCTGGTGGCCGGCTACCGGCGGACGTTCGTGGTGTGGGCCGCGGGGATGGCCGTCATCGGTGGGGTCGCCATGGCCAGCGTCGGGCCCTCGGGCGTGCACGCGTACGTCGATCGCCTCCAGATGGCGGTGGGCAATCGCGCGGCGGACTACATGGTCGCCAATTCCCTTTCCGTGGCCGGGATCCTCAGCCACGGCTGGCTGGCGGCGGGGGCGCAGGGCTTCCTCATCTTGGTGACGCTGCTGGCCGCCTACCGGCATCGCCGCGAGGGACCGGAGCTCCCCATCGTGGCGGGCCTCATCGGATCGCTGCTGGTTACGCCCTTCATCCATCTCGAGGATCTGACCACCGCCGTGGTGGCCGCCTGGCTCTACCTGCGGACCGGGCCGCCCATCCAAGGACGCGTCCACCTGGCGCTTGGCTATGCCGTCCTGGCGCTGTTTGGAAACCTGACCGGACCTAGCATCCTGTTCCGGTTCAGCCTGGGGACAGAGCCCTTGTTCGTGGCCTGGGAGGTGGCCTGGCTGCTGTTGATCGCCTTCGTGCCGCATCGGCGACTGGCCATCCCCCGAGCCGAGCCCGTCGCCGCGGCCGCCTAGCGTCGGGAACTCCTGCGTTTCTCCGTTGCATCGTGGCCGACCCCTTGATCACCCCTGCCCAGGAGACCGATCCGCCATAGCGCTGCCCATCGACCGTGCACCGAACCTGCGACCGCCATGGTTGGCACCGCCGGCGCTGGCGGACCTGGCGGGATTCAAGCAGGACGTCCGCGCCTATTACGACCGGCTGGCGCCCTTCCGGGACCAGTGGTACGCGCGCAACCACGTCTACTACACGTTCCTGGAGTCCCGGCTGCGGCTGCTGGTTCCGCCGGGGCAGGCGGTGCTGGAACTCGGATGTGGAACGGGAAACGTGCTGGCCAAACTCCAGCCGGCGCGCGCCCTGGGCATCGATGTCAGTCCGCGGATGATCGAGATCGCCGCCCACAAATACCCGCGGCTCCAGTTCCGCGTGGATGATGCCGAAACCGTCAACCACCCCCAGCCCTTCGACTACATCATCGCCTCCGACCTGGTCGGCGACCTCCTCGATATCGGCGCCATGCTGGATCGGGTCCACGCCCTCAGTCATGGGCAAACGCGCCTCATCCTGACCTTCCATAACCCGGCGCTGGAAGGCGTCCTTCGCATGGCCCAGCGCGCCGGAGCGGCCATGGCCCCCGCCCGCCAAAACTGGATCGGCCCGGGCGACCTCGACAACCTGCTGCGGCTGGGCGACTTCATCGTGGAGCACCAGGAAAGCGGGCTCCTCCTCCCCCTCCCGATTCCCATCCTGGCCCCCCTGGCCAATCGCCACCTGGCCCGGCTGCCAGGCCCGCGCTACTTCAACCTGGTCAACATCGTGGTGGCCCGGCCCATCCGGCCGCGCCCGCGGCCCAAGCCCCTCAGCTGCACGGTCGTCGTTCCCTGCCGGAATGAGGTGAACAACATCGAGGCCGCCGTTACCAGGATGCCGGACCTGGGCACCCATACGGAGATTCTCTTCGTGGACGGTTCGTCGACCGACGGCACGGTGGAGCGGATCGCCACCCTGCAAGCCCGGTACCAGGGCCGCAAGGACATCAAACTCCTCCACCAGACCGCCCAACCCCGCCCCACGGACAGCACCCCCAACCGCACCGACCCCAACGCCCCGGTGGCGATGCTCAAGCTGGGCAAGGGCGACGCGGTGCGCAAGGGCTTCGACGCCGCCACCGGCGACGTCCTGATGATCCTGGACGCCGACCTCACCGTCCCCCCGGAAGACCTGCCGGCTTTCTACGCCCCGCTGGCCACCGGCAAGGCCGATTTCATCAACGGCACCCGCCTGGTCTACCCGATGGAGGAGCAGGCCATGCGGTTTGTCAACTACCTGGGCAACAAGTTCTTCAGCCTGCTCTTCACCTGGTTGCTGGGCCAGCGCATCCGCGACACCCTCTGCGGCACCAAGGCATTGCGCAAACAGGATTACCTCCGGATCAAGGCCGGCCGCGCCTATTTCGGCGAGTTCGATCCCTTTGGGGACTTCGACCTCCTGTTCGGCGCCGCCCGACTCAAGCTCAAGATTGTGGATGTGCCCGTCCGCTACCGCCGACGCGTGGCCGGCGTCACCAAGGTGCGGATCCTCAAGCACGGCTGGCTGCTGGTGGCCATGTGCGTGGTGGCGTTCCGGAAATTCAAGCTGGCTCCTGGCCGGACTCCCTCCGGCCCGTAGCCGCCTCCAGCCTGGCGGAATCCGCCGGCGCCTTCGTTACATGTTGGATGGAAAGCGTCAAGCGGCTGCCCGGCCGGCCAGGATCGGTCTACATTCCGGACCACGGGGTCGTGCCCAAGACGGACGACGACGACCCCATCGACTTTTACTACAAGCCCCTGACCGGCTACGTCTACCGGAAACGGTTGACCATGACGGCCGCCCTCCTGGGCCCGACCAAGTACCCCTCCCTGCTGGAGATCGGGTACGGCAGCGGCATCCTGTTGCCGGAGCTGGCCCGCCACACGGAGCGGCTGACGGCCATCGACATCCACGGCAACCGCGAGCCCGTGGTCACCATGCTCAAGGGGCTCGGGGTCGACGCCGACCTTCGCCGCGCGGATCTTTATAGCATGCCCTTCGAGAACCAGACGTTCGACGCGCTCTTCTGTCTCAGCGTGCTGGAGCATCTGACGGAGCTCGATCGAGCCCTGGCCGAATTCGCCCGGGTGACCAAACCCGGAGCCACCCTGGTCTTCGGATTTCCCGTCCGGAACATGGTCACCGACGCCTTCTTCCGGGCGGTGGGATACAATCCGCGCCAGCTGCACCCGTCCGGACACCGGGACATTGAGCGCGCCATCCGCGCCCGGCCGGACCTGCGGCTTGTTCGTCGGGACACCTTCCCGGCTCGGCTCCCGGTTGACCTGGCGCTCTACTGCTCCTGCCGGTGCGTGCGCGCCGGCTAACGCCGGGTGAGACCCTGCTCGCCTCGTCGGCCTCGTCGGCCGCGCGGCTGGCGGCCCTGTCAGTCCTGGCCGTCGTCGAACCCGCAGTCATCGCGTTCGGGAAATTCAGGCGGGGCCGCTGACCATGCCGGAACCTGAGACGGCGCCTCGGCCATTCCACCCCGTCCCCGCTGGACCAGGGAGGTGTGGGGCCAGAACATCCTCCGGCGGCCGGGCGATGGCGACTTCGGACAGTTCGATCTCTACGCCTGGATGGGGATCCACCGGGGCTGGAACACCCGGGACGACGTGGCGGTCCCGAAGCCGATCTGAGCGCGGCCGGCCGAAGCAAACTTCGCCGCGCTGAATCGTTACACGGGGCGCAGCGCCGAAGCCTGGCTGCGCCTCAAGATGAGCCAAGCCCCGGTCAGCACCGTTGAACCCCAGCCCGAGCCGAGGTCCCTCCTCAGATGCCCGCGCTGCCACGCGGGGCTGCGGCAGACCACGGCGGTGAGCATGACCTGCCAGGGCGGGCATGCCTTTCCGGTGATCGACGGCATCCCGGATTTGATGCCGGAGGCCCGCCTGGCGGACCCGGCCAGGCTGCTCTCGCCGGCCGTCGACCTGACCGTCCTCTTGCTCACCTGGAACGAGGCGGACAACCTTCCGATCCTCATTCCGCGGATCAAGGCGGTTGTCGAACGCCTGGGCGTGACATCCGAGATTCTGGTCATCGACAAGGAATCGCCGGACGGGACCGCCCAGGTGGCCGCCAGCCTGGGGGCCCGGGTGGCCCGCCAGACCGAGCCGGGTTTCGGGGGCGCCCTTCGAATGGGCTTTGGCCTGGCCCGCGGCCGGTTCATCTGCACCATGGACGCCGATCTGTCCCACGAGCCCGAAGTCCTCGAATCCCTCTGGAAGGCCCGCCAGCAGGCCGCCCTGGTGATCGGATCGCGGTGGGTCAAAGGCGGTGGCGCCGACATGCCGCTGTACCGCAGCACGCTGAGCCGCATCCTCAACCGGATCTACGGCCTGGCGCTGCAGGTGCCCTACCGCGACATGTCTTCCAACTGCCGGTTGTACCGGGCCGAGGCGCTCCGGACCCTGGAGCCGCAGGGGACGAACTTTGACGTCCTCGAGGACCTGCTGATGCGTATGGTGAACCAGGGCCACGCCGTCATCGAGGTACCGCTCCATCACCGTCAACGTCACGCCGGGAAATCCCATGTTCGCCTGCTCGCCTTCGCCCTGTCCTATCTGCGCGCCCTGGTCCGTCTTCGGCACCTGCGTCACTCACCCGAAGCCGGCGACCGCGAGCTGCAGGCCTATCACGCCCTCAACCCCGTCCGTCGCTGGCTCGAACGTCGCCGCGCTCGCCTGCTCCAGACCCGGGTCGGAAGCCGCGCCGGCTGCCTCTACGTGAATTGCGGGTCCGATCCCCTGCTCGGCATGCTGCCCGATGCCACCGGGGTCGATACCCGCCTCAGCCGGCTGCGCGCCGCGCGACCGCAGCACCGCCCGCTGGTGCGCGGATCCCTGGCCGCCCTGCCCTTTCAGGATGGGAGTTACGAGCTGGTCCTCTGGGGGCAGTCCCAGGACGGGGTGGCCGACGCCGACCACCCGCTCGATGAGCTGGTCCGGGTGGTGGCCCCGGGCGGCCGGCTCGTCATCCGTGCCGGCGGCCACCCGAAGGCGCTGGCCACCTCCCTCCGCCAGCACGGCCTGGCGGTGGAAGCGCCGCGGCGGCTCTCGCCCGGCGAGTGGGTCGTCACCGCCGACCGCACCGAGGCGTCGCCCCTGCCGCTCAGCCGCCCCGGAGCCCAGCCGGACCGAGCGCGGACCATCGGCCTGGGCACGGCCAGCATCACGCCGGCGCAGCGCCGCTACGTGAATGACGTCCTGGACAAGAACCGCCTCTCCTACGGCGAGTACACGCGGCGGTTCGAACGCGAGTTCGCGCGGCTGCACGAGCGCACCTTCGCCATCTTCTGCAACAGCGGGACCAGCGCCCTCCAGGTGGCGGTCCACGCCATGAAGGAGCACTTCGGCTGGAAAGACGGGGATGAGATCCTGGTGCCGGCCATCACCTTTGTGGCCTCGGCCAATGTCGTCCTGCAGAACGGGCTGGTCCCGGTTTTCGTCGACGTCGAGCCCGACCACTTCGGCATCGACCCGGACCAACTGGCGGGTCACCTGTCCCCTCGCACGCGGGCCGTGATGCCGGTCCACCTGTTCGGGCAGCCCTGCGACATGGATCCCATCCTGGCGTTCGCCAGCGACCATGACCTCCGGGTGCTGGAGGACTCCTGCGAGACCATGTTCGTCCGGCACAAGGGGCGGGTCACCGGCTCGTGGGGTGAGATCGCCTGCTTCAGCACCTATGTCGCCCACCTGACTGTGACCGGCGTGGGCGGTTTCGCCACCACCAACGATCTGGGTCTGGCGACGCTCATGAAGAGCCTCATGAATCACGGGCGCGACAACATCTACCTCTCCATCGACGACGACGACACTGACAACGTCGACCGGTTGCAGCAGGTGGTCGCCCGCCGTTTCTCGTTCGTCCATGTCGGGTACAGCTACCGGGCCACGGAGATGGAGGCGGCGCTGGGGGTGGGCGACCTCGAGCAGCATCAGGACATGCTGCGCCGCCGGGCCGAGAATGCCGCCTACCTGACGTCCCGGCTGCGAGATCTGGAGCACGTGCTCCAGTTGCCTGGGATCCGTCCCCAGACGGAGCACGCCTTCATGATGTATCCCCTCGTCGTCCGCCAGGGCGTGGAACGCGAGCCGCTCATCATGCACCTCGAACAGGCCGGCATCGAGACGCGTCACCTGATGCCGCTGATCAACCAACCCGTTTACCGCCGGCTGTTCGGCGACCTGGAGCCTCAATACCCGGTGGCCGCCCGCCTGAACCGGGCCGGCTTCGCCATCGGCTGCCACCAGGGCCTGACCCGCGAGGACCTGGATCACGTGGCCGACAGCTTTCACGCCTACTTCCGGAGCCAGTCAGTGGCGTGACCGCCGCCCACCCTCCCGTCGCGCCCGGGCCGATCCGGGCCGCCGTGCTCCGCCGGCTGGCTCCAATCACCGGGCGGGCGGGGACGTGAGGCTTCTCAGCGAGAACCGTCGCCGGCGCCTGGCCCTCTTCGCGCTGACGCTGCTGGCGGTGCTCCAATTTCCCATCGCCTTGCAGCGGATGGCTGTGTGGAACTACAACCCCCTGACCCGCCCCAGCTACAGCGACTTCGGGTCGTTGTACCTCTACGCCTCCGTCGGTTGGCATCATGGCTGGAACCGGCTCTACGACGTCCATCTCCAATTCCGGGTCTGGGTCCAGATGGGTGGCTGGAACTACGCGCCTTTTTATCCAAATCTCTATCCGCCCGTCACGACTTGGATCGCAGCGCCCTTTGCCCTCCTTCCCTTTCGGCTGGCCTGGGCGCTGTGGCTGGTGTTCATGCTCGCCCTGTTCATCGGCATCTGGAAGGTGGCCGTCCCGGGGCCGCGCCTGGTCAGATGGGCACACCTCGCCGCCGTGCTGGCTCTGTATCCGGTGGTGCTGGCCCTGATGCTGGGGCAACCCGCCGTGCTCAGCACGGCCGCGCTGGTGTTCGGCTGGTGGCTCCTCACCAAGGACCGGGCGGTCCTGGCCGGCATCGTCCTGGCGCTGGCCCTCATCAAGCCGCAGATCGGCTTTCTCGTCCCAGCCGTCCTCATCGTCAGTGGACGATGGAAGACAACCCTGTCATGGCTGGCGAGCGTCGCGGTCCTGGCAAGCCTCACGCTCTTCAGCCTGGGCCTGGACGGGGTGCGCCAGCTCGTCGACCACGTCGTCCACGTGCGCGACTCCACGCCGCCCACGACCCCCCTGACGATCCAGGATCTCTTGGGATGGCGCCCGCTTACCCTTGGTGTGGAGCTGGCTATCGTCGGGCTCGTCCTGCTCATCGCCTATCGCCGTCGCCACGAGCGCATCCATCTGCCCTTTGCCGCCGCCCTGGTGGGCAGCATGCTGGTTGCGCCCTACGCCCAGCCTCCGAACCTGCTGGCGCTGGTCGCCGCCGCCTGGATTTCCCTGAATGCCGCGACCACCATCTGGAGCCGGCGCCTGCTGCTGTCCGGGTATGCCGTGCTGCTGATCCCGTCGATGGTGGTGGTGCCGGCGGCGGCGGCCATCTTCACGACGCTGCTGATCCCGGCGGTGATCGGGTGGCTCGTCATCCCGGTGGCGATCGGGTGGCTGGTCATCACCGCGACGTCCCCCCCCATGGTGAAGCCCCAGCCGGCGTCCGCCATGGCGGCCTGACTCCGGCAAGATTGGCTCGAGGCGAGGCGTCATAGGCCACGATGGGGCTTTTGCTCTCGGCCAGGCCGGCG
>Ga0209802_1001741_pt1 | contig 15710 bp, 17 predicted proteins | sample GraSoiAngelo_129_FD_185886 | JGI IMG/M metagenome (GOLD analysis project Ga0209802, IMG submission 185886) | Grasslands soil microbial communities from the Angelo Coastal Reserve, California, USA - 14_0927_12_40cm (SPAdes) (version 2) | ecosystem: Environmental > Terrestrial > Soil > Grasslands ... | reverse complement strand
GTCCTGTTCGGCGCTTTCGGCCAGGTGCGCACCGGTGCCGGCGCAGCCGTCACGGGCAAGGAAGGCAGGAGCGTGCGCACGTCGTCGATCGAAGACCTGGCCACGCTTCTTGCCTACTCGCGGCGCGTCATCGTCGTCCCCGGATACGGACTCGCGGTCGCGCAAGCGCAGCACGCGGTTCGCGAGCTGGCCGAGCTGCTCGAGAAGAAAGGGGTCGAGGTCAGCTATGCGATTCATCCGGTGGCGGGCCGGATGCCGGGACACATGAACGTCCTCCTTGCTGAGGCGAATGTGCCCTATGAGCAGCTGAAGGAGATGGACGAGATCAACGACGAGTTCAAGGATGCCGACGTGGTTCTCGTGGTCGGCGCCAACGACGTCGTCAATCCCGCGGCGCGCACCTCACCTGGCAGCCCCATCTACGGCATGCCGATCCTCAATGCCGACCAGGCCAAGAACATCGTGTTCCTGAAGCGATCGATGCGGCCGGGGTTTGCCGGCATCGACAACGATCTTCTCTACGACCCCAAGACGATCATGTTGTTCGGCGATGCCAAGGATTCCCTGACCAAGCTGGTGACCGCGGTCAAAGCAGCCTAATAACTGACTAGGTGGAGCAACAGGCCGGGGTTTACCCCGGCCGTCCCCAGACGTGCACCTTCCAAACGCCTCCGGGCCAGGTGTTACTCCAACCCACCGGGCAAGCCTGCTTGCCGGCTGAGATGACTAGGTGGAGCTGTAGGCCGAATTTCATTCGGCCGTCCCCAAGCGTGCACCTTCCAAACGCCTCCGGGCCAGGTGTTACTCCGACCCAAGGCCGAATGCTTGCATTCGGCCTTGAAATTGACACGAGCCCCCGACCGCTGACGGCCGGAGGCTCGCGCCGCGAAGAGGGTGTGGTGCTTCGAATGCTAGGCGGTGCGCACCAGATGGGTTAGTAGGCGGCCCACAAAAAGGATGCCGGTTGGTTGTGCGGCGGCAAATGTAGGTGGCCCACTTACAATCCGGCGGGTGGACGGCCGCGAGCTCGTTCTGGTGATCACAATCGTCTTTCTGGTCGCCTACGTCCTCGGCATCGGCGGGGCGACCGCGGCCGCCATCCGGGTCGGCGAGTCCTGGCGCAGGCGCCCGGGGCGGACGACCCCCATCGGCCCCAGGGACGAAGGTGACGTGGTGCTGGCAGCACCGTCGCTGCCTCCCTTCGCACGCGCACTTCGCATCGTGGGATGGGCGGCGTTCCCGTTCGCGCTCGCGCTGGGCATCTTCGCCAACCGCGGTTTTCCCTGGTTGGCGCCGCTGGCGGTGCTGGTCATGGTCGGGCTCAACGCTTTCTATTTCACGGCCATGCAGGGCATGGGTGAGCCCCTGACCCTGATGAAGGACGGTTTCAAGCTGGGAGGGCGAGGCAAGGAGCGTTCGGTGCGCTGGGTCCACGTCACCGAGCTGGTCGGGGCGCGCCTCGGGGCTTTCAGCGGCACGAGGATGTCCGAGGCGGGCGAGTGGCAGGACCCGAAGATGCGGCCGAATGTCATCTTCTTCCGCGTCAACCGCGCACTCGTGAGCACGCGGAAATCACTGCTCCAGCGCCTGCGTGGGTTCTCGTACTACGACGGCGCAATCCGCAACGCGTTCGGCGTGCCGACCGAGCAGCTGCTGCAGGCGATGCGTGAGTGGCAGCGCCTGGCGCTCGATGCCGAGGCGCCGCCCTTACGGCGGCCGCGCCCGGGAGAGTCGAAGCCCGTTTAGTGTCCCGCTTCCGAAGTTCCTCGGATCTTCGCGCCCTAGGCGGGCGGGCGCCGACTCACCCCACGGAATCTGGCGATTCCGCGGGGACCCCGAGATGGGCGCTGAAGCCAGCGTCAAGGGGCCCGTCGCCGCGTCGTCACGCATCTAGCGATGCGCTCCTCCTTGCGCCACCCTCTCCTTGGCTCCGCCCGCTGATGCCGCGAATATCTCGCGGACCTCGGAAGCGAGACACTAGCCGCGCGATTGCTCGAGGACTCGCTCGAGCATCTTCGTGTCGAAGGGATGCGCCAGCCGCAGCACGAAATGTTGCAATCCGGCGTCCAGCCATTCGTTGACCTCGCGCGGAGACCTCACATTGACGTTGGCTGTGCGCTCGATCTCGCGAGGATCGCGACCGATGCGCCGGCACCATTCGTCGAGGATCTTCGACTTGCGCGCGTACTCGTCCGGGTCGCCGAGCGCATTCCACATCTGCGCGTGCTCGGCCACCAAGCGCAGCGTCACCTTCTCGCCACCGCCGCCGATGAGGATCGGCATCGCGCCGGCCGGGCCGGGCTTCAACTTCTTGATGCGTTCTTGGATCCGCGGCAGCGCTTCCTTCAACGTGCGCAGGCGGTCTCTGGCTTCGCCGAACTGGAATCCGAACTCGTTGTAATCACGCTCGAACCAGCCCGCGCCAAGTCCGAGCACGAACCGGCCTCCTGATAGCTGGTCGATGGTGCCGGCCATGTAGGCGATGAGGTCGGGATTGCGGTATCCGATCGAGGTGACCATCGGGCCGATCTGAGGAGCACGGGTGTCGACCGCCGCGGCGGCGAGCACAGTCCAGCACTCGAACTGGTTGCCATTCGGGTTGCCATAAAGTGGAAAGAAGTGATCCCAGAACCAGATGCTGTCGACGCCCAGCTCATCGGCTCGCCGCCAGGCATCCCTCAGCTCACCGATCGTGCACTGCTGCGGATGGATGGTGACTCCGACCTTGAAGCGCCTCGTGGCGGACATTGGCCAGGGATTATCCTCTCCATCCGTTGACCACTCGAACCAGCTGGAAGCCCATCGAGGTCGACGCCGCCACCGCGGGCGGCGACTTCTGGGCGCGCTATCACAAATTCCGCCGCTTGCGCCATGCCGAACAACGCCCCGATGACCCCATCACGCCAGACAAAATCGTCGAGGGTGAGATGAAGCGCGAGGATCCGCACGAGCTGCACTTTCGCTACGAGATCTCGAAAGGCGACCAGATGCTGAGCTGGTTCAGCGCGGGCGCCACCAGGCCCGGAGCTCCCGGTTACGACACCAACAAGCACCTGTTGTGGGCAGACGGGTCGGTGCACCGGGACCACAGGCGGCTCGGCATCGGCAGGACCTGGATCCCGCTGATTCTGGAGGTCATGGAGCGCAACGGATATACAACGGTCGGTATGGGCACCGAGGAAAAGTCAGGCCACGCGTTCCTGAAATGGCTCGGCGCAGAGCCCAAGCTCACCGGCGCCGAAAACCGTCTCAAGCTCGCCGACGTCGATTGGGCGATGCTGCGGGGATGGGTCGACGACGGTCGACGGCGTTTACCTCAGACGAGATTCGAGTCGTACGACGGCAGACTCCCCGAGTCGATGCTGGACGACTACTCTCCTCAGCTTTCCAGCCTGCTCAACACGATGCCGTTCGAAGAGCTCGACCACGGTGAGATCGTCGTCACTCCCGCGATCCTGCTTGAGTGGTTCGCGCGCATGGACCTGTCGGGCCAGGTCGGACACTGGATGATGACGCGCGAGCCTGACGGCACGATCTCCGGGATCACCGACATGTTTTACGCACCCTACAGCCCGACCATCGTTCACCAGGGCTTCACCGGCGTGCGCAAAGATGCGCGCGGGCGCGGGCTGGGCAAATGGCTGAAGGCGGCGATGGCGATTCATCTGCACGAGCTGTATCCGCAGGCCGAATGGTTCACCACCGACAACGCCAACTCGAACGCGGCGATGCTGGCCATCAATACGAAGATGGGCTTCAGGACCTATCGGGTCGGCACGGAGTACCAGATCACCCGCGATCAGCTCGCGGCGCGCTTCAAGGAGCTCGCGAAAACCCCTTAGGCGCTCCGGCTCCGCCGGATGCTGCGAACCAGCAGCACGATCCCGACTACGATCAGCAGCACCGGCAGCGCGGCCTTGCCGAACCATCCGTAATCGACCTCGCTGATCTTGAAGATGGTCCCGAAGATCACGAAGCCGATCATGAAGATGAGCGCGGCCACGAACATGAGCACGCGGCCCTGGCGGAGCAGGTGCGAGTCGTGCTTGCGCAGGCCCTGCAAATAGATCCCGAGCCCGACGCCGCCGGGGGCGACCAGCGGCCACGCAAACGCCCATGCGGGCCAGTCTTGGCTCGCGTTCATGTACGCGAGGATCAGACCGATCACAGTGAGGATCGCGCCTGGAATGAGCGCACCGGTGCCCAGGCTGATGAAGCCGATCACGAGCAGAGTGAGGCCGGGGATGACCACGAACAGCGGCCAGCTGCCGCCGGCGTCGAAGCCGGTGAACTGGACGATCAGCGCGAACGCGCCGAGCACAACCAGGACGACGCCGAGCGCAACGCTGGTTCCGGCTCGCCCGCCCGCGGTGGCGGGCGTCGCGAAGGCGGGCGGCCGCGGCTGGTACGCCGGAGGCGGCGTGGTCGTGGCGATCGGCGCGGCAGGCTCAGCCGCCGGCGCTTCGGATGTTGTCGCGGTGGGCGCCTCTTCGATGACGGACGCGGATTCTTCAACCGGCGCCGGCGATTCCGCCGGCGCTTCGTCGGCGCTCATCGCCGCCGGCTCGGCTTCCTCGGCCGGCCTGCCTTTGCCCCGCGCGAAGATGTCCGGGCTGCCCGCGAGCATGTCGGGCCTGACGTGAACGCTCGGTTCGCCTTCGCTGCCTTCGGCCGGCGTCGACGATTCGCCTTCCTTGGGGGTGGGGCGCTTCCTTTTGCTCATCGGGCATCCAGCTTATACAGCAAGGCGGCTCCTGATTGGACTATCACACCGCCCGCCAGGGGGCGGGGAGGAGATAGGCGAGGATGCGATAGACCTCGGGATTGAGAGCGAGCCCGACGTGGCTGCCTTTGACCTCGATCGCGTTGACGTCGCTGCGGAGGCAGGCGCGCCAGTTCACGACGCCGTCGGATCGCGAGTAGATCGACGTCGTTGGCACCTTCGGGGCCGCGGCCAGGTCGCGAAGGAATCGCATCTCCACCGAAGCGGGGTGCCCGTATCGAAAGACGTTGTACAGGTGCGCCGCCCGCACGCCGGCCATCGTCAGCGGATGGATGTCGAACGGGTCGTTGATCGGCGAGCCGAGCGTGATCACCTGCTCGACCAGGTCGGGTTTGCGGTGCGACAGCACTTTCGCGAGCACGCCGCCCCTGCTGTGGCCGACGAGCGAGACGCGCGCCCCGGTGCGGTGCTGCAGGTGCTGGAGGGCGTCGAGAAGGGGCCGCAGCATTACCTCCGAATACATGACGTTGAAGGCCATGCCGGCCAGCTGCGGGCGGTAGCCGACGCGGCGCAGCCACCCAAATGGAGTCCGCAGGGTCCAGTCGCCGGCCAGGAAGCCGGGGATGAGAATGACCGGCCGTCCCAACCCAGGCGGCACGTCGACCCCCCGATAGACGGGGTCGCGGATGAGGCTGAGATATTCGAGATAGATGCGGCCCTCGAGCCACATAGGAGGGATCTGGTCCCAGCTGCCCATGTTGCGGAGGTCGGGCAGGACTGAGGCGGCAACCTCCTCCCAACGCCCCCGCCGCCGGGTGTGATGTTGTGAGACCGTGGCCAAGTTAAGTTCTGAGTGCGTCTCCGTTATGAAACCGCGGCGGGCTCGGGTGTGATTCTAGTGGCAAGCCATTCAAAAAAAGCACTCAGAAAAAGGTCGGGAGCCTCGATCATCGGAACGTGTCCGACTCCCTCGAGAACGCGAAGCGCCCAGTCGGGCCGGCGGCGGACCAGGTCGCGTGCCGCGGACAAGGGGATGACGATGTCGCGGGAGCCGTGGATCACAAGAGTCGGGGCGGTCACCTGCCTCACTCGCGCCCAGAAACGAGGCTGCGCCATCCTCAGACCGATCGAGCGCGAAGCCTGGATGAACGCGCGGCTGTTCTGCGGACCGAGGTGACCGCGTTCGCGCGTCAGCTGGACGTGCGCCTCGATGATCTTTGGGTCGATGCGTGACGGATCGGCGGACACCAGCGCGATGATCTGCCGTACCAGCGTCTCCGGGTCAAGGTCCCGCAGGCGGCGCTCGAACACCACCTCGGCCAGCCCCGGGATCGAGATGGCCGCGGCGATGCCGACCATCACGCGATGAGGCTTGCGCACGGGGACGGCCGGGTCAACCAGGACGCATTCGGTTACCCAGGTGGGATGCACCGCAGCCTCGAGGATCGCGATATGACCGCCCATCGAGTTGCCCATCACAGAAGCCGGCTCGCCGATTACAGCCTCGACGAACTGGTGGACCAGCTTCGCGTTGGCTCCCACCGTCGCCGATCGGTGGAAGAGTGGGGTTTGTCCGAAACCGGCGAGGTCGATGGCAAGAACGCGATAGTGCTTGGCGATCTCTGGCGCGACGGCCATCCAGTTCAGCGCATTGCCGCCAAGGCCGTGGACCATGAGCATCGGTTTACCGCTGCCGCCGAAGTCGATGTAGTGAACCGGGCCGTCAAGGTCGACGATCCTATGGCGCACTGCGTCAATGCTACGACGCGGGACTCAGGATGGCGCCGGCCAAACGCATCAAGATCTCGGCGACGGCGGACGGCGAGCGGCGGCCGTCCTGGTGCAGGCGGTCGAAAACCGGGAAAGACGTGAGCGCGCCGATGACGTCCTCCGCCTCCTTGAGTGAGCAACCGGGCCGGAGTTGGTCGGTCGCTGCCAGCCTCTCGGCCAGGGCCCGGTCCTTCAGGGCGGCGGATTCCCCCGTGTTGGCCGCGGCGGGCAGGGCCCGGAAGAGGGCCGGATCGGCCGCCCAGACGGCGCAGGCAGCGGTGAGCCGGTCGTGGAGCTCGGCTCGCGGGTCGCCCGCGCCGTCCGGCTGGCTGGGAGGTGTGCGCCGCTGGGCCTCGCCCGCAACCGCACGCAGCAGGCCGGATCGGGACCCGAAGCGGTTGTAGATGGTGAGCCTGGAGACGCCCGCCCGGCGGGCCACGGCGCCGACGCTGAGTGGGGAGGCGCCGGTCGCCGCCACCAGCTCGCGCGCCGCCGCCAAGACCGCGGCCCGGGTGCGATCGACCCCTGCCTGCCGCTTTCCGAGATCGTGGCGGGCGTTCATGGTGGTAGCTTAACAGACTGTATGTTAACTGCGACGGTGGCCACCGGCGACATAAAGCCCAACCGTGAGTCCTACCATCCCTGCCGATGAAGCTCCCAGATCCGCTCGCTCTGCGTGAGCTGGCGGCCTTGCTCCGGGACCCGGTGTTTCGCGGGCGAGGCGTCCGTCATGGGGATCGCCGATCGGTGCTCCTGGTACCCGGCTTTCTCTCCGGCGACTGGTCGTTGACTGTGATGCAGGGATGGCTGGAGCGCATCGGCTACAAGCCGTACATGTCGGGCATCAACCTCAACGTGCGCGCCTCGGAGCATGTGCTGGCCGGCCTGCGGCGCCGCCTTGCCGAGATCCAGGCGACCGATCCCTCTCGCGTCACGATCATCGGCCACAGTCGTGGGGGCCTCCTCGGCAAGGTGCTCGCTCAACGCCGTCCCGATGCCGTGGACCAGGTCATCACCCTCGGTTCGCCACTCGCCGATCAGTCGGACATCACCCGACTCACGCAGGCTGCGGTTGGCGTCGTCCGCGCTGCCAACGAGATCGGCTTCGGCCTCCGGCTGCGGTCGGAGGGAAGGTTCGCGTACGACCTGCGGCAGGCCCCGGCCGTGCCGACGACCTCGATCTACACGCGGTCAGACGACGTCGTCAACTTCCGGAGCTGCATCCGCCCCGACATTCCGTCAATGGCGGTCTGGGGCAGCCACAACGGGCTGGTCATCAACCCAGAGGTCTACCGGCTTCTGGGCCGACTTCTCACGCGCCCGCGAAGGTCCGCGGCGGTCGCGCCGAGCCGCTGACGCTCGAACCTTGATCCCTGTCGCGATCGCGCTTGCACTTGCGGCGGCGGCGCTGCATGGAACCTGGAACGTCCTCGTCAAAGTCAGCGGTGATCCGACCGCCACGCTCACACGGGCGACGGTCGCCGCCGCGTTGTTGACGACTCCGCCGGCTTTCATAGCCTGGCTCGTCGAAGGGCGCCCGATTTTCACGCCGCGGGCCGCGGGCTTTGCGGCCCTATCCGCAGCGCTCGAGCTCGCCTACATCTATCTGCTGTCGGCCGCGTATCGCCGTGGCGAGGTGTCCGTGGTGTATCCGATTGCCCGCGGTTCAGCGCCACTGCTGGCCGTGCTCGCAGGCCTGGGCCTGCTCGGCGAGCGGCTGGCGACACCGCAGCTGATCGGAGTCGGTCTGCTGCTCGCCGGCATACTCGCGGTCACGCTGCCCCAGACCAGCGGCCGAGCAACGCTGCCGGCGCTGCTCACGGGCGTCGCGATCGCGGCTTACACATCGGTGGATCGGGTCGGGGTCAGGCTCACGCAGCCGTGGCTCTATGGCTGGCTGTTGGTCGTTCTTCTCGCCGGCGGTCTCATCGTCGCGCGCTGGGTGAGCGCGAGGGTCGGCCGGACTCCTTCGGCGACACGCCAGATTACGTGGCGCCAGGCGGCTTTGATAGGCGTCTTCATCTGGTCCGCCTACCTGCTCGTGCTCCTCGCGTTGAGCATCGCGCCCCTATCTGTGGTGGCCCCGGTGCGCGAAACAGCCGTGGTCGCGGTGGCGGTCTGGGGAGTGTGGAAACTGCATGAGCGGCAGGCGGCCGCGCTCAAGCTTTCGGGGGCTCTGGCCACACTGGTCGGGGTCGTTTTGCTGGCCCTTTGAGACCGCCTGTCGACCCGCCTCAAAGCCTCGGTTTGGGCCCGCTGGACCCGTGGTAAGGTAAGTTCGTCGCCCGAAGTCGAGCGATGATCGCCGCGGTCGACCGATTCTTCTCGAAAGGACCCGTGCGCTCGCGAGATTTACTTTCGAGAAGAGGAGTAGCCGATGCCGACAGGCACCATCAAGAAGCTGGTATCCGACCGCGGGTTCGGGTTCATTGCCGCAGAGGACGGGCGGGAGTATTTCTTCCACCGCACCGGTCTCGACGCGAGCGTGAACTTCGACTCCCTGGCCGGTGGTGAGCGCGTCAGCTTTGAGATCGAGCCGAGCCAGAAGGGCCCGCGCGCGAATCGCATCAAGCTTGCGTAACTGAAAGGGGTTGCGGGGGTCGGTCGCGTAAGGGACCGGCCTTTTTGTTAAACGGCTGGGGAGGCTTCATCCCCACCCGATAGTGTCGCGACGGCGGTGGCCCAGGGCATCAGCCTGGCGCGTCTGAACACCCTTGTCGGCGAGCTTCGCGCGCTCCTTCCTACGCCCACCGGAAGCCTTAGCCTCGCGTCCGTAGAGCTCGACCAGGCCCGCGCCGCGCCTCGCCAGCTCAGCACGCACCTCGCGCGGCCGGATAACTTCCACCATCGCTCCGAACGAGCTCAGGAACGCTGCCGCGGGCTCGAGGGCTGGGAAGGCAAGACGAACGATGCGATTGCGCGGTTTGCCGACCACCCGCTCACCCGAAACTCGAATCACCAGGGGCAGGTCCTCCTGCCGCTGAACGCGCAGCATCACCTCGAACCCCGCCCGTCCTGACTCCCAACTCTTCGACACCTCTCGCCAAGCTTTGGCGAGGTCGAAGTGTTTGGGTCGCCGCGCCGCCTCATCGATCGCGCGCGCCGATTCGATGCGTGACAGCCGAAACAAGCGGCGCGCGCCGGCCACGTCGGCGAGCAGATACCACATGCCTGCTTTGATGATCAGGCCAAGCGGATCGACATCGCGTTCGACGACCTGAGCCTCAGCCCGCCGGTACTCGAGGTGAAGGCGCCGGTCACCGAAGACCGCGTCTTGAACGACCCGAAGATGAGGTGAGGGGGCCGCGCGCCGGCCCCACCCGGCGGAGTCGACCAGCAGGCGCTCCCGAATGCGGCCTGCTCGCCGTCCGCGCTCGCCGGGTAGCGAGGCGGCAAGCTTGCCCATGGCGCTTTCGAACACCGGACCAGGCGCCGATGTGAACAGGGCCTCCACCTCGGGTGCGGTGAGGCCTGTGAGGTCGGTCCGCCAGCCCTCCATCAATTGGATGCCGCCGCTGGGTCCGGGGCCTGTGTGGATGGGGACACCGGCGGCGCCGAGGGCGTCGATGTCGCGGTAGACGGTACGGCGCGAGACTTCCAGACGTTCCGCCAGCTCGCTCGCGGTCAGTCGCCCGCGTGCATGCAGAAGAAGGAGGAGGGCGATAACGCGGTCAGCACGCAATCTCGTCCCCCTAATGATGACAGTTGATGTCAACAATTGCGGCTCATGCTTGAAGCTATGAAGACGGAAGCAAAAACGCAGACATTCGAGATCTTGCCCCTCGGCCCCTACTCCCTGGAGGAGTCCGCAAGGTTCGTCGACGCTTGGCACCAGGCGCCGGCCGAGGGTGGAATGGCCCGCGGCCACCTGCATCTCGCCTTCCTGACCGACCGCGACTGGGAACCGGTCGGGGTCTGTCTCACGCAGGACGACGCAGGCGCGGTGCGCGGCGAGATTTACGGCTCGGCCACCACTTCGAACGTCAAGAACCAGGTCGCCCGCATCCTCAGCCTCGACGTCGACGGCCGCGGATGGCCGGGGGTCGGGGAGAGGGATCGGGTGGTGGCGGCATTGCAGCGCCGATTTCCTGGGTTCCGGCCCGTGAACTGGTCGGACGCATACGAAGCGGCCGCGTGGTGCTTGATATCAACGCGAATCAACATGCGGCAGGCGCAGGCGATCAAGGACCGCATGTGCCGAGAGCTCGGCCATGAGACGGACATCCATGGCCATCGCGTCTGGGCATTTCCGCAGCCTTCGCGGCTTGGGCGCCTGGAGTCTTACCGAGGGCTATTCGGCCGCAAGGTCGAGTACCTCAATCGCCTTGCGTACGCTGCGGTGGAAGGTGACCTCGACACCGAGATGCTGCGGGCTCTGCCGCGCGAGGAGTGTCTCGAGCGATTGCAGTGCCTGGCGGGGATCGGAGAGTTTGGGTCGCAGCTGGTGCGGCTGCGCGCGTTGAGCGCGGTGGACGAGCTGCCGACGCGCGAGCCGAGGCTCATGGGCGCGATACGCAGCGAATACGGCCTGGACTCAGAACCAGATTTGGTCGAGCTGGAAGCGCTGGCGGAGAGCTGGCGGCCGTACCGGATGTGGGTGGCGGTGTCGCTGCGCCGAACGCTTGCCGGCGGGGCGGGAATGATGCATTCGCGAGCCTCGGGCTAGGACACAGCTGCAGGTGCAGTTACACGATGCGTTGTTCATGACGCGATGTGGCGCCTCGTCCGCCGGGTGGCCCCCACGCCGCAGGCGTGGAAGTTAGGCCGCCTCGAGAAGGGAGGGCCCGCAGAGATCTGTCTGTTAGCGCGACGCGCGCCCGACCAGCCCCATGGCCACCGCCCACGCGGCAGTGCCAACGACCACCAGCGCCCACATGGTCGGGACGATGACCGGAAACTCGACCAGCGCGCCGAAGATGCACATCGACGCCGCACCCGCGAGCAGGAAAGCGCCCGGCAGCAGCAGCCACGCCGCATACCAGGGCGGCTGCACCCCATCGCCGCGGTCGAAACGCCGTGCCGCGAAGAATAGGATCGCTGCGGCGGCGATGGCGGGAGCGGCCAGCTGTGCCGCCCACGCCGGACCCACCGACCCCGTGGCGGCGCCGAGAATCGGCTGCACACCCGCGAGCGTGAGTGCGGCCGGCACGGCAAAGCCGAGCAAGCGCAACAGCCGGCTGGCGTGGGGCAAGAGCTCAGGCACTCAAATCGAGAGACGTCACGGGCTCACGATGGACGGCACCAGCGCAGGCAGCGTGAAGACTGGGACCGTCTGCACCCAGCCCAGCTGAACGTCTCGGTAATAGTCAGGCTGTGAAAGCTGCGTGATGAACCAGTCATTGAACGTTCGCGCACGCTGCGCCAGCGCGGCTTCATTCTTGAGCCCGCCGCCATACGGCTGACGCGGCAGCCCCGCCGCGAGGTCGGGTGAGCGATAAAAATCATCCGTGCCGTAAACCGACGTCGAACCGTATGAATAGATCGCGACGCCCAGCAGACGGTGCCCCGAAGCGGACGGAGCCAGCACGCGTGTCATTTGCGCCAATGTTCCATCGGGGTAATTGAGGAAGGCGCCGACGCCGGTCACGATTCGATTCGAGAAGCCCGAGTCCTTCTCGAAATTCAACCAGCGATCGAACCATCGCTTCTCGAGACCGCTCCAGTCGCTGTCGTAGTTCATAGGGACGCCGAAATCGAGATAGCCCTTGGCGAGCCAGCTCGCCCAGTCCTGGAAGACCGACCGGTAAGCCGCCGTCCCGGTCCACTCCGCCGCCGTCTGCGGGCCGTTGCCGAAACAAATGAGCGCGCCGCTGAGCTTGACGGCCGGGTTCTCCTTCTTGAGGTCGTCGTGCAGGTCGCGGACGAAATCCGTGACCCGTGCCCTGCGCCATGCCTGCCAGGCTTCGTCTGACGGCGACGGCACGGACTGCGCGCCCGTTTCGAGCTTGAAGAGCGACAGCGACTCGGGGCTGTAGCCCCAGGCCGAGCCCGGATAGCGCACGAAGTCCATGTGCAAACCGTCGACGTCGTAGTTCCGGGCGACATTCATGAAGACGCGATGCGTATAGACCTGGACCTCCGGCACGCCCGGGTCGAGATAACCTCCGGCGCTGCCGTCGTCGGCACGATTGCCCCAGCTGTCGCCGTGCTCGAGGTATACCTTGCTGGACTGGCCGGCGAAGAACGTGTTGAGCCAGGCATGCACCTCGATGCGCGGATTGGCGCCGTGCGCGAGCCTGATCACATACGCGAGGGGATCGAAGTCCGCGGGACCTTTGATGTCCGCGGCGCGCGGCTCGTCGGATTGGTTGAAATAGGCATCGCCGGCTTTGCGCACCTGGACCATCAGCGCGTTCAGGTTGGCGCGATGCGCGTCGGCGACGAGCTTCTCAACCTGCGCCGGCGACTTGATGCCGTCGTGGAAAGCATCCACCCACAGCGCGCGGTATTGCGGCGTCCCAAACACGACCGGGCTTGGCGATGGGCTCGGGCTCGGCGTCGATGTCGCCGTCGTCGCCTGGCCTGTGCACGAACAAGACAGGATGACGAGCGCCATCGCGGCCGTTCGAAGCCGGCTCATTTGCGAGCGTCGAGCACATGATTTCGGCCGATGGTTGAGATCATCCCGGGGTGTTCGAGCTTCAGCGTTCCGATTGCGTCTTGCTTCATCGCCTTGCGTTTGTCCGAATCCACTGCTTCCAGGCGCGACGCGCAGTCCCACCAGCTCATGAACTTCGATACAAGCTGCTCCGCGGATTCCCATTGGACCTCTTCCTCGATGACTTCAACGTTGGCGGAGGAGAATCCGGCATCAAGCGCCGCCTGGCGGAGTGAAACCGGGTTCGCGAGCGCCTCACGTGTCGGGGCCTGGTCGACCACCTCCGTGCGCGGCGGGACCCAGCGGTCGAGCACTGAATAGAGGAGAATCCAGGCGGACTCCTGCACGGTCGGGACGGGTACGCTCGCTGCGAGCCCGCCGCCGGGCTTGAGCACGCGCTGTGCTTCACTCAGCGCGCGCCCGAGGTTGGGGACGAACTGGAGGCCATGGCCGCAAACAGCACCGTCGAACGTGACGTCGCCGAACATGAGTGTCTCGATGTCCATGACCTCGAAATCGGCATTTGCAATGCCGGCCGCGCTCGCGAGCTCGATCATCCCGGGCGCAAGGTCGACGCCGATCACGTGGCCGCCCGGAGCCACCTTCTCCGCCAGCAGGCGGCTGAGGGTGCCCGGCCCGCAAGCGAGATCGAGAATCCGCATCCCGGGTCGCGGCGCGGCCAGCTCGAGCACGCGCATCCGTCCTCGGGCCTCGCCGCGAGCCATGATGGCCTCGAGGCGTTCCTGATACGCCTCGGCGTGGCGGCTGAAGACGCCCGGGAAGAACTCCTTCGATTTCACCGGGTCCGGTCGCGCCACTCCCTTTCGAGCGTGGCCGCGGCGCCGATCGCGTCACCGTTCGTCTTGCCCACGACCTGGATACCGACCGGAAGTCCACCAACCGGTGCCGGCAGCGCCACCACGGGTTGTCCGGTCGTGTTGAAAGGACGCGTGAATCGCGCCAGTGGCTCGCGAACCTCGCCCCCCGCATTCACGAATGGCGCCGTGATCGCGGTGGCGGGAAGGATGAGGGCATCGATGTCTCGCATCGCGGCCTGAGCCTCGTCGCGAAGTCGCGGCCGCGCAGCGATTGCTCGTTCGTAATCCTCAGCCGGAACGTCGAGCCCTCGCTTGATGAGGGCCAACACGTCGGCGCCATATTTCTCGGGAGATTCGGTTGCCCATCGCTTGTGGAAAGCCGCGGCCTCGACCAGCAGAATCGTGAGGCCAACGTCGAATAGCTCCTGGCGGTCGAGGAACGGCACCTCCGGCAGGCCCGCTGACACGAGCGCCCAGGCCCGCGCCGTTTCCGCGTCGAGGCCCGACACCCAGCCTGCCGGGACCGCAAGGCGAGGCGCGTGCAGCGGTTGGGCCGGAAGCGATTCGCCTCCCATCATCGAATACGCCGCGACTGCAGTCGCCACGTCGGGCGCCATCGGCCCGAGCGTGTCGAGCGAACGGCTCAGGGGAATCACGCCTATCGTGTCGATGCTGCCGAGCGCCGGCTTGAAGCCGACCACGCCACACAGCGAGGCGGGCACGCGGATCGAGCCGCCGGTGTCACTGCCGATCGCCCAATCGCACATTCGCATCGCCACCGCCACCGCCGAGCCACCCGACGAGCCGCCCGCCACGCGGCTCGGATCGTGGGGGTTGCGCACCGGACCGTAGTGCGGGTTGACGCTCGTCACGCCGTAGGCGAACTCGTGCAGGTTGGCCTTGCCGACGACCACGCAGCCGTGGGCGCGGATGCTCTTGACGACGGGGGCGTCCTCCGTGGCAGGCGTAGGGGGAAGGATGATGCCGCCCGCCGTGGTCACCATTCCGGCGACGTCGACAAGGTCCTTCACCGCCACCACGGTCCCGCCGCCGATCTCGGCCGAGAGGGCGATGAACGCGTTCATGTCCGAGTGCTCGTGAATTCGCGCGCGTGCCTCCCCCAGCTCCACGCGGCCAATTCTGGCAGCCGGCGAGTTATCCTCCGGCGGATGGCTCAGCCCATGGGCGCCCTGAACCCGAACATCACGTGGACCAAGGTCGACGTCCTGACCGCGTATCAGCGCCTTACCGCAGAGGTACAGATCCGCGGGCGGTTGCGGGAGACGATGAACGACCCCGAGCTGCTGTTCCACCTTCGCAACATCAGCGCCGAGCCGCTGCTGCCAGGCGCGGTTCCCCTCAATGGCGTGCCCGAAGGCCTCTTCAACAAGGCCTCGGTCCTCGGCATTCGAACGATCGACGTCGAACCTCCGCTGCCCGACCAGCCAGAGCAGATGCGCCGCTTCGTGATGTTCCAGGGCACCAGCTTCATGGTCACGGGCGCCGCCGAGTTCCCCAAGGCGTCGGATCCGAAGATGCATGGCGAGCTGCTGATGAAGGGACGGTTCTTCGCCATGGTCGACGTCACCGTGGTGGTCATTGGGGCCGCCGGCAAGAGCTGGACGCAACCGACCATCTGGGTCAATCGCGACCAGATGGTGGCCCTGTACCTCGGCTAGTCAGGACGAGCCGCCGAAGTCCACCTCCTTGGTCTCGACCGTCCCGGCGGTCCGCCCCGGCGCCGTCTGGTGTTTCCAGTACAGGTTGGTGTGAGCGATGACCTTGTCTGGCGGGGGCGCCC
>Ga0209802_1001738_pt1 | contig 15721 bp, 13 predicted proteins | sample GraSoiAngelo_129_FD_185886 | JGI IMG/M metagenome (GOLD analysis project Ga0209802, IMG submission 185886) | Grasslands soil microbial communities from the Angelo Coastal Reserve, California, USA - 14_0927_12_40cm (SPAdes) (version 2) | ecosystem: Environmental > Terrestrial > Soil > Grasslands ... | reverse complement strand
TGCCGTTCAGAGGTTCGTCTTTGCCAGGCGGTCGCGGAAGTACGCTTTCCAACTTTCGGGGAGTGCGGCGACTTGCAAGGCGCGGCGGACGGAGGCGAGGTCGTCGGCGGCATAGCGCTTTGCGACTTACAGGCGCGTGATTTCCGAAACGGGGACAGCGTGCGGGTCGCGAGCAAGCGGCTTGATCTCATCGCCGGAACCGACTTCTCCCTCGCGGGTGACGGCGAGGTAGAAACCGATGCGGGCGCTCGCGAGGAAGCGCTTGACCATGTCGTCGGCCTGGAAGCGGACGCCGAGCTTGTAGCAAGGGAGGCGCGGCTGCGTGACGATCGCTTCGGCAGAGCCGACGGAGAAGCGGTCGCCGAGATGCACGGAGTCTTCCAGCAAGCCTTCAGTGGTGAAGTTTTCTCCGAAGATGGCCATTGGCAAATCGCGCCCGGGCAACTCCTTTTTCCAGTAGGCGTAGTGTTCGACCGGATAGCAGTAAACGGCTTTATGCTCGCCGCCGTGGACGGTGAGGTCCGCCTGACGGTCGCCGTTCAAATTGAGTTTGCGCAAGCGCACGCGGCCTTCGGCCGGCTGCTTGAAGATGGCCGTGGTCACGATTTTCCCGTGCCAGGTGACTTCGCGAGGGAGTCCGACATTGACTGAGACGAGCTTCATCTGGCGCTGGTCCTTTCGATCCGCGTTGCGGAAGGAGCGAGTTTACCGCCGAGTAGAATTGGATGCGGGGTCTGGCCGGAAGATGCGGGCAGCCGGGAAAAGCGTACAGCCAGGAATGGGAAAGGCGGGGCGGAAACAAAAGCGTTTAACGCGCTTTGTGGCGGCGGGGGCGGAAAAGTTCGCCGGTGAGGGCCTTGAGGAAATCGCGCCCCCAGATGCCAATGACCAGGGCGGCGGCGAAGAGGAGCACGGCGTCCAGGCTGGCGCGGCCTTCGCGGGTCCAGTAGACACCCTCCTCGAGATTGAGCCAGAGAGAGAATTCGTCGAGAGTGAGAGCGGCGCCGACACCATAGAGCAGGGACATCAAGCGACTGGCAAAAATAGACGAGGACTTGGTTCCCGTGCCCACTTCGATGAGCCAGCAGAATCCCACGATAAGGAGTAAGAGAATCCCCCAAACCAGATGGTGGATGTGGGTGCCGCGAATATAAATGTAGTGAAACGGGCCAATGTCGCGAGAGGCGGCGTAGGCCACGGAGCGTGCCACCCCTAGAGTGACGAAGAATCCCACAGCGGCCAGGAAAAGACGGCGCCGAGGACGATCGCGGACGTGCTGATGAAACAGCTCGCCGACGCGAGGAAGGTAAAGGAATAAGAGGACCAAGGCGGTGGTCACGAAGACGATCAAGCCGAATAGCCAGGTTAATGCCAGCATGAGGATGCCTCGCCCAGGTGCGAGAGTAGAGTACTGGAAACTCGGGCCGGCTGTCTTTATGGTTTGAGCACAAAAGGACTTTCGGGCTATTTTTCGGCGCGGTTGGCCCCCTTACTTTGAGAAGGGAGGGGAGACTCGATGAATATCAGGGTTGGTGCGCTCGTGGGCTGCCTGCTTTTGGCGGGGGTTTGCGAAGCCAAAGAACGCGATGACTATCAAAAGGGAACCTTGCTGCGGATGGACTCGGCGCCCTGCGGAATGCAGGAAAAGGGATCGAAGACCGTAGCGGGTGAATTGCTGGGCACGGACGGACAACACAAAAAGACTCAGGAATTGCTTTGCCAGGAGTATGTGCTGCAAGCGGAACGGGTGGTCTACCGGATACGGCCGAAGGATGACAAGCATCCGGCGCTGCTGCCGATCGGAGAGACGGCGCAATTCCGCATTCACAAAGACAAATTGATTCTGAGAGTGGCGGAAGGCAGCGACAATAAAGAGCGGGAGTATATCGTGGTGTCGATGACGCCGCGGGAGCAGGCTCCGGCAGCGGTGGCGAACAAGAACTAAGTTTCGACGAATTCATAGGATTGCAGAAAACGGCGCTTCGCAAAAAGGCGAAACGCCGTTTTCGTTTTGGGGTGAGCAGGAGATGGAGCCGAGCGTCAGGAAGGGGGCTTGTTGATGCGGGAGGCGGCGTAGAAACAGATGCCACCGAGGATGAAGAGGCCTAGAGCGATGAGGCCAAAGATGGGACCGAGCAGCCTTTCGGCGCCGATTCCGCCCGGGTGTTGGAACATGCCGAAGACGAGCAAGGTCAAGAACAGGCCCAAAAGCGTGGAGACGATGCCGGCGAGAATTAGGATGCTTTTTCCGATCACGGATGCTCCTAAAACGGCAATGGCCTAGACGGAAGAGCGAGGAGGGTAGGCGTCGAGGCGTTTCTTGTAGAGAAAGAGAACGCTGGGGCCGAAGGAGAGAAGCATGATGGCGATGCCGGTGGCGATGCCGAAGCTGGTAACTGCAGGCGCCGAACAGTCGTGGCGGCGACGGACGATGACATGACAGGGGACGGCGATCAGCAGCTCCAAGACGCTGCCCTTAAGCAACCAGGAGATGAGCTTGGTTACCACCGCCGAAGAGTTCCGGTAATAGAAGTAAAACAGGATGGCCCAGAGCACCCAGAGTGTGCCCCAAAAAATCAGCAGCAAAAAGATCAGGGAATGTTCATCATCACCCAAAAAGCGAGTGTCGAACTTGTCTAAGAAATCGAGGAATTTATCGCCGCGTATTGCGACGCCCAAGGACCAAGCTATACCGGAAGTGAGGAGGGCGGAAAGCAGCGTGACGACGGCACAGGAAACAAGAATGTGCGCTCGCGGCTTGAGCCGTTTGTAAGACGTATCAACAGATACGAAAAGGAGGAGCACTTCACTGACCATGAGGGTCCCGGCTAGAATCCAAAACGTCCAATCAGTGTAGGAGTTCTTCACGCCACGGAGCAGGCCTGACCACTTCGAGAAATCACCTCCGGCAAGAAACATGCTTCCGGGCACGATCAGGCCCAAGAGGACCAGGGCGTAAAAGACCGAAATGACGATGCCCCATTTGCGCATGGATCCTCCTGGCGGACGGATGAAGGAGTGTTTATCACAAAAATGGCACAGCGAATAGGAGGGTCAAACAGCCGTCGATGAGCAAGCGCGAAGGCTGCGGCAGGGCGCGGCTGGCACAGGTTAAAAAGCTCGCGCAACTGGTGGCGATCACGGGGCGTGGGAAGCGATCACGCCGAGGTCGGCGATGTTATCGGCTTTTTTCAGCGAGGGGACGGCGTTGACATGAAGAACGACCCCGGAGACGGGAGCGCGGGGCTCGGTGATGACTTTGCCGAAGAAGTCGGTGATGGTGCCGAGCTTCATTCCGGCGGAGACGTAGGTGCCGCGCTTCACGAGCGGATACCAGATGCCGGGGCCGTCGGCCAGGACGTCCGAGAGTTTTTCAATCCACACGGGATTTTCGATGGGATGAGGATCGCCAGGAAGCATTTTGAGGGCGCGCATGGTGCTCAGCGTGCCGTTGACGAGAAGGTTGACGTCATCGGTCTCGACAGTACCGGCGTGGCCGGCTTCGACGACGATGGAGGGCTTCCCGCGGACGGAGGCGGTGTTGTCGAGGTAGCGGGTGGCGGCGGGATCGGTGGGGCGCTCGCTCCAGATGATGATGTGGTCGAGGCCGAAGGCCAGAACCATTTCCTTGGAGATGCGGTCCTGAGCTTCACGGCCGGTGGGGCCCCAATACGCGTAAGGGCGGAGGCTCTCGTCGAGGTCACCGCCATGGTAGTCGATGAGGTAATCACAGCGGTCGACGATTTCTTTGGTGATGAGAAAGGAAGCACGCTCGGTCTGCGTGCCGTCAGCTTTGCCCGGATAGAAGCGGTTCATACTTTTGTTGTCGACGGGATTGACGTGGGGGACTTTTTGCTCGAAGGATTGGATGTTGATGAGCGGAACGAGGATGACGGTGCCGGTGACTTGGGCGGGGTCGAGAGCGGGGATGAGTTTTTCGATGGCGATGATGGAGACGTATTCGGTGCCGTGCGCGCCGGAGACCAGCGCGAGGACTTTGCCGGGCTTCGCGCCGTTCACGACGACGACGGGGATGCTAGTGGCGGCGTCCACACCAGCAGGAACTTCAAGATAGCCGGTGGCTTTTTGGCCGGGAGCGGCGGTGGCGGTGCCGACGGTGAAGGATTGTTGGGCGGAGAGAGAGCTTGCCACAGTAAGAGCCAGAATTGTGAGCGCGAGCGTAGAAATTCGAGACATGATGCCTCCTGAGAGCTTGTGAGCATACCTCCAGGCCCTGCAGAAGCAAAGAGTGGTAGGTTGGCGTTCGTTGCCAAGATGGGGCGCAACATGCTGCGCCCCTACAAGAGAATATGGTTTGGCTCAGCTGGTGGGCTTGGCGGCAGGCGCGGCGGGTTGTTCGGGTGGACGTGCAGGAGCGGAGTCGCCTTTCACGTAGTGAGCGTACCAGGCGAGGAAGCGCTCGAGGCGGTCCTTGATGTGCGACGGCGTGGTGAAGCCGTGGTATTCGCCGGGGTAGACGACGAGTTCCGTGGTGCGGCCAAGGCTCTTCATCGCTTGATACATCTGCTCGCTACCAAGAATAGGAACGTTCCAGTCGATGTCGCCACCCATGAAGAGCGTGGGTGTAGTGATGTTCTTGACTTTGTAGAAAGGCGAAATTTTGTCCCATACTGCTTGGTGATCCCAAGGATAACCAAGCTCGATTTCGTAGTCACGCTGGTAGTGGTCATGCCCGTAAAAGCTTGTAAGAAGCGCGACGCCGGCGCCGGAGATGGCGGCTTTGAAGCGGCTGGTCTGGGCAATGATGAAGTCGGTGGAGATGCCGCCGTAGGACCAGCCACCGACTCCAAGTTTGTCGGGATCAGCAATGCCTTGCGCGACCGTGTAGTCCACCATAGCCATATCGTCCTGATAGTCCTTGTTCCCCCAGTCGGCATAGATCGCTGCACAGAATTTCTGCCCGTAACCGGAAGATCCCCGCGGATTGGGAAGCAAGACGGCGTAGCCGTTGGCGGCATAGAGCTGGGCCAGATGATAGAAAGATGGAGTGTACTGACCCACGGGGCCGCCATGGGGGTTCAGCAAGGTCGGGATTTTCTTGCCGGGAGCGTAGTCGAGCGGTTTGTAGAGATAACCCGCGACCGACGTGCCGTCCTTGCTCTTGAAATGCACATACTCGGCTTGCGCGAGGCGGAGCTGGGAGAAGAGGGCGTCGTTGGTTTTGGTCAGACGCTTGGGTTCTTTGGCACCGGCCGGGAGAAAGAAAATTTCGTCAGCGCGGTCGACGGTGCTGACTTGCGCGGCGAAGGAGCCATCTTTGCCGAGGGAATAATTTGCGACCGTGAGGCGACCGCCGATGGAGCGAGTGATTTCTCCACCTGTGGCAGCAATGCGACAGAGATTCAATGTGCCGTCGTCTTCCGCCGTGAAGTAAATGTATTGACCATCGCTAGAGAAGCGCGGGCGGTGAACGCTGCGGTCAAAGGCGGCGGTGAGGACTTTCGCTTCGCCGCCGGTCGCCGGAGCGACGGCGAGATGTTGCGTGGAGTAGTAGAAAAGGTGTGGGTCAAGCTCGGTGACGTAGGTGATCCATTTGCCGTCAGGGGACCAGGCAGGCTGGTTGTCCGGGCTAGGATTGGTGGTGATTTGGGTAAGGCGGGCGCCTTTGTCGGTGTTGTCCGCGGCGACGACCCAGATATTCGAGTCGCGAGTGCCATCGGGATCGGGCGTGCTGCGATTGCTGGTGAAAGCGAGAGATTTGCCGTCGGGCGACCAGGCGGGCTCGTTGTCATCGAAATCGCCGGAAGTGATTTGAGTGGTCGTCTTGGCGGCGATATTAAAGACGTACAAATGAGTGCGGCGGCGGTCGAGGTAGCCGACGGTGTCGCGCTTGAATTGGAGACGGTCGATGACAAAAGGGGGGAGTCTTGGGTTTCGCTGGCGCACCAGCGGCGGGCTTTTCCTTGCTTTTGGCGGCCTCGAGATCCTCGGGTTTGGGGTCGCGGAGAATCAGCACGAGACGGGTGCTGTCGGGAGACCACTCGAAGTCGTCGACACCTTGAGCGGTGTCGGTCAGACGAACCGCTTCGCCGCCGCGGCGGTCGAGCAGCCAGATCTGGGCCTTGCCGCCGTCGCGGGCGGAGAGAAACGAAAGGTATTTGCCGTCGGGACTCCAGCGCACATGGGAAGAGGAAACGCCTTCGGCGGTAAGGGGAATCGCGTCGCCACCTTGCGTGGAAATCATCCAGAGGCGCTGCTCGTTCTTGTCCTCCTTGAGCATTCTGGTGCGCACGGCGTAAGCGACCCATTGCCCATCCGGACTGAGCTCGGGTTGGGAGACATCGCGAATCTGGAAGAAGTCGTCGATGGTGATAGGTCGCGGAGACTTTTGCGATGTCTCTTGTGCAAGAGTGGGAATTGCAACGAGAAAAAGAACGAGAGAAAGACGGACATGGAATTTCATTGGCATGCTCCTGCGGCTGAGATGCGCCTTAATCCGGAGGCGTAGTGTAGCAGAGGAGAGGCTGGGAAGAGGGGCGCCCCTCGCGAACTCAGGATAACGGGACGCTCATGCTGCCTGGTGGTCCCGCTTGAGCAGGAGCAGACGATTTCAAGACCGCAGAGAGCACGTAAACGATGAGTTCGTAGAAGCCGAACAGCAGCCCCACAACGAAGAAAGTGGCGAAAGCTATCACGACAAGCGGCTGCGGTCGCGCAATAAACCGATCGAATCTCTCCAACTCGTGTGCGACAAACGCATCACGCCCTAATCGCCGCCATTTTTGTTGGTCATGGTTGGTGTAGGAAGCGAACAACATCCCGAGCAACAGAATGGCGATCGCCCTGGCAAAGAGATTGCGATTCATGGCCGATGAACCTCCACGAGTTTCGCTGAGTGGTATATCACAGCCAAGTGACGGTCAGGAACAAATCGGCTGAAGTGTAAGTCACCTTTCAGTCCGCGGGCTTAGCCGCGGGGGCAAGTGGCTGCTCGGGCGGACGCGCGGGAGCGGAGTCACCTTTGACGTAGTGGTTGTACCAGGCGAGGTAGCGCTCGAGGCGATCCTTGAGGTGGGAGGGCGTTTTGAATTCGTGGTACTCGCCCGGGTAGACGACAAGTTCGGTGGCGCGACCGAGGCGCTTCAAGGCCTGGTACATCTGCTCGCTGCCCAGGATGGGAACATTCCAATCGATGTCGCCACCCATGAATAGAGTTGGGGTGGTGACGTTGTTGACGCGGTAGAAGGGTGAGACCTTTTCCCAAATGGCTTTGTTCTCCCACGGGTGGCCGAGTTCCGCTTCGTAATCGCGCTGGTAATGGTCGTGGCCGTAAAAGCTAACGAAGAGGGCGCTGCCTGCGCCGGAGATGGCCGCTTTGAAACGGTTGGTCTGGGCGATGATGAAGTCCGTAGAGATGCCGCCATAGGACCAGCCGCCGACGGCGAGCTTCGCCGGGTCGGCAATGCCCTGCTCGATGGCGTAGTCCACCATGGCCATATCGTCCTGAAAATCCTTGTTGCCCCAATCGGCCCAGATGGCCTGTGCGTGTTTCTGGCCGTAGCCGGTGGAGCCGCGGGGATTGGGAAATAGGACGACATAGCCGTTGGCGGCGTAGAGCTGAGGCAGATGATCGAATTCGGCGTAATACGCCCACACCGGGCCGCCGTGGGGCCGAAGGATAGTGGGGTACTTCTTTCCCGGGACGTAGCCAAGGGGCTTGTAGAGATAGCCGGAGACGGTTGTGCCGTCCTTGCTTTTGAAGCGGACGTATGCGGGCCGCGAAAGCTTAAGCTGCCTGAGGAGGGCATCATTAGTATGAGTAATTTGAGTGAGCTTGCCTCCGATGAGGGAGAAGATTTCGTCGGGATGCTCCGGCGTGGAGATTTGCGCAGCGACGACGTTGCCGACGGCGACGTTCCCGGCGGCACCGCCGCCCATGGAATAGCCGTTGACGGCGAGGCGGCCGCCGATGGGTGGCCGCGCTCCGTGCTCGCCATCGCCGAAGGTGATGGTGCCAGTGGCGACATCAATTGTGTAAAGCCGCAGCGCACCGTCGTCGTCTGCAATGAAAAAGATCTTTCCGTCGGACGAAAAGCGCGGCTGGTCCGCATTGCGGTCGAGGGCGAGAGTGAGGACTTTGGCGGGGCCGCATACAGCGGGTGAAACAGCAACATGCCTAGTGGCGTAATCGAAGAGGCGCGGCTCGAGCTGGGTGACGTAAGTGATCCACTTGCCGTCTGGAGACCATGCGGGCGTGGTGTCTGCGCCGGGGTTGGTGGTGACCTGGGTGAGATGAGCGCCTTTATCGGTGTTATCCGCCGCGACAACCCAGATATTGATGTCGTAGCTGGCGTCCGGGTCCGGCTTGGAGCGATTGCTGCTGAAGGCAAGGAGCTTGCTGTCCGGAGACCAGGCCGGCTCGGAATCGTCGAAGTCACCGGAAGTGATTTGCGTAAGGCTTCTGGCCGCTAAGTCGAATGCATAGAGGTGGGTACGGCGACGGTCGAGATACCCGATTTCGTCCATCTTGAATTGCAGGCGGTCAATGACCCACGGTTTCTGGGTTTTGGGTTTTTCCTTTTCCTTGCCCGCGGCGGGTTTGTCCTTTTTCTCCTTGGCGGCTTCGAGTTCTTCAGGGCTCGGATCGCGAAGGACGAGCACAAGGCGGCGGCTGTCGGGTGACCATGCGAAGTCTTCGACGTCTTGGGGAGTGTCGGTTAGGCGCTCGGCTTCACCACCGTGGCGCGGCAGCAGCCAGACCTGAGTCTTGCCCTCCTCGCGAGCGGAGAGGAAGGCGATGGACTTGCCGTCGGGACTCCAGCGGGCGTGGGAGGAGGAAACACCCACGGACGTGAAGGGAACGGCCTCGCCGCCAGCGGTAGGAACCATCCAGATGCGATCCTCGTTCTTGTCTTCCTTCAGGAAGCGAGTTTGTACGGTGTAAGTCACAAACTGAGCGTCGGGGCTGAGCTGAGGGTCGCTGACGGAGCGAATCTGAAAATAGTCGTCGATGGTGATGGGGCGAGGAGTTGAAGCGGATTGCTGCGCATGGATTGCGGAAGTAGGTACGAGAATCACGGAAACGAGCAGCAGACGGCGCAAGACAAGCCTCATTCGAATCCCCTCGGAGTGATGTGACGGCCTGGAGCAAGCGTGCCAGTCTAGCATGGGCACACTGATGAACAGTTGGGCGAGGGACTGGGGAAATGGACTGCACCGGAACGAGGGGGAGCGAATCGCACGAGAGGAAGAGGGGCGAAACTCAAAAAAAGTTTCGTTCGAACGCATTTTTCTCTTGCATGCAGAAAGGACTCTTGTATTCTGCGACTGCGAACTCGCTTCACCGCAGCGCGAGAGCGAGGATCGTTGAGGAGGACGAGAGTACAAATTGAGTTCTTTATCTCTTCCCACCCAGTATCCATCGCGCGCATTTCCAACAGCTAAAAAATCCATCGCCAAGTTAACGCTCTGGCCGCTTGTGGCTGCCACGTTCTTCATGGTGTCCGGCGGCACGTATGGGACGGAAGAAATCATTCACGGGGCGGGCTATGGTCGCGGAATCCTGATTCTGCTATTCCTTCCCGTGCTGTGGTGCCTGCCGACGGCGTTCATGATCGGCGAGCTCTCGAGCGCGCTACCGGCAGAGGGCGGCTACTATGCGTGGGTGCGGCACGGGCTGGGGAATTTCTGGGGATTTCAGGAAGCGTGGCTGTCGCTGGCGGCCAGCATTTTTGACATGGCGATCTACCCGACGCTGTTTGTGTTTTATTTGAAGCAGATGTCCCCGTGGTTTGGCGCTGGGAATCATGGAATTTATGCGGGCTTGTTTGTCGTGGGCACTTGCGCGGCATTGAATATCGCCGGGGTCCGCGCGGTGGGAATAACTTCGCTGTGGCTGTTCTTCCTGTTGTCGGCGCCGTTCGCACTGGTCGTGGTGCTGGCACCATTCAAGACGGGAGCTCTAGGCGACGCGCATGCCGCGCCGGCGGCGAGCAGTCTCGGCTTGATTGGCGGCGTGCTGGTGGCGATGTGGAACTACATGGGATGGGACAACGCGTCGACGATCGCTCAGGAAGTGGAGCGGCCGCAGCGGACTTACCCAAGGGCTATGATTGCCGCGGTAATTCTGGTGGCGATGACGTACGTGCTGCCGTTCGCGGCGGTGTATTTGACCGGGACTCCCTCTTCGCTCTTCGGTGAGGATGGGTCGTGGGCGACGGTCGCAGGAGCGGTGGGTGGAAGGTTCGCGGGATTCGAATGGCTGCGATTTCTGATCGTGCTCGGCGGGATGATGAGCGCGTTTGGGATGTTCAATGCACTGGTGATGAGCTATTCGCGGTTGCCGCTCGTGATGGCGTGGGATGGAATGCTGCCGAAAGTGTTCGGCAAAACGAGCAAGAGGACGAACGCGCCGTGGGTGGCGATACTCGTTTGCGCCTTCTGCTGGGCACTGTGCCTGGGGCTGGGTTTCAAGCGGCTGGTGACGCTGGACATTATGTTGTACGGCGCCAGCCTGATGCTCGAGTTCGTGACGCTCGTTGTTCTGCGAATCAAGGAGCCCGGACTGAAGCGCGAGTTTCGTGTTCCCGGCGGTTTGGCGGGGGCGGTTTTGGCTGGCGTGTTTCCGCTACTGCTGTTGTTGCTCGCCGTGGTGGAGAGCAACCACGAAACCGTACTGGGGATGAATGGACTTCTGTTCGGTGCAGTCATTATTTTCGCGGGGTTCCTGATCTATTTTGTGACTGGCAAGCTAAAGATCCTGCAAGCAAAGCCGGTGGTTGCGGAGAGGTTAGAAGAGTTCGAGACCGTGTAGGGCATTTCCGGGATCGACAGTTTGGCCGCCTGGTTCGAAAGAGCCGGGCGGTTTTGTTTTGGGGATCGTGAGCTATACTCGACGCTTCGTTTGCACCGGTCAGATTCTCCCAGGAGATCACGACTTTGAAACTGCGTCACATTGCGCTAGCTGCTTTATCCGTGTTGCTCATCGGTGGTGCGTCTGTCCGGCTCATGGCCGGGCCGGATACGCCAAAACAGATCGACCAGAAACTGTTCCAGGAGCTGAAATGGCGGTCGATCGGGCCGTTCCGAGGAGGGCGCGTGCTGGCGGTGACGGGAGTGCGCGGGCAGCCGGAAACTTATTATTTCGGAAGCGTGGGCGGCGGAGTATGGAAAACAAATGATGCAGGACGAACGTGGAAGCCGATTTTTGATTCGCAGCCCATTGCTTCGATTGGAGCGATTGCGGTGGCGCCCTCGGACGCGAACGTGATTTACGTGGGCTCCGGCGAAGCGGATATGCGGTCGTCGATTTCGTATGGGAACGGGATGTACAAGTCCACCGACGCAGGAAAGACATGGACGCAAATCGGATTGAGCGATTCACGGCAGATTGGAAGAATTCTGGTGGATCCGCGCGACGCGAACCGGGTTTTTGTGGCGGCGCTGGGACACGCGTACGGACCGAACCAGGAGCGCGGCGTTTTTCGTTCGAAAGACGGAGGAAAGAAGTGGCAAAAGATTCTGTTCCACGACGAGAACACGGGAGCGATTGATCTGGCGTTCGAGCCGGGAAATCCGAGAACGATTTACGCTGCGCTGTGGCAGACACGAAGGCCGCCGTGGAGCATCTACCCGCCGTCGAGTGGGCCCGGCAGCGGGCTGTATCGTTCGAATGACGGCGGAGACCACTGGCAAGCGGTGACGGGACAGGGCTTGCCGTCGGAAGGCCTCGGGAGAATCGGAATCGCGTTTGCGCCGAGCAATCCGAAACGGATTTACCTGATCGTGGATGCCAAGGAGGGCGGGCTGTACCGGTCGGATGACGGCGGACAGAAGTGGCAGCGCGTTTCGAATGACAAGCGTATCTGGGGGCGAGGGTGGTACTTCGGAGAAGTCAGCGTTGATCCGAAAAACCCGGACATTGTGTATGTGCCGAACACTTCGATCTACCAGTCGCAGGACGGAGGAAAGACCTTCACCGTGTTCAAAGGCGATCCGACTGGCCCAGATTACCACGAGTTGTGGATTGATCCAGACGATCCGCAGCGGATGATTCTGAGCTGCGATCAAGGCACGATCGTAACGCGCAATGGTGGAGAAACGTGGAGCTCTTGGTACAACCAGGCAACCGGACAGTTTTATCACGTCGCTACGGACAATCAGTTTCCGTACTGGGTTTACGGGGCGCAGCAAGACAGTGGGCCAGCGGCGACACCCAGCAGCAGCAAGTACCGCTCGTTGAACTTTCACGATTGGCGGCCGATGGAGGCGGGCGACGAGAACGGATACATGGCGCCGGACCCTCTCAATCCGGGAGTGGTGTTCGGAGGATTTGTGTCGCGGCAGGATTTCAGCACCGAGCAGAATCAGGAGATGCCGCCGACGATTGCGCATGCTGGCAACTACCGGCGCACGTGGACGCTGCCGCTGGTGTATTCGCCGATTGATCCGCACGTGCTGTATTTCGGCTCGCAAGTTCTGTTTCGAACAGCGGATGGCGGGAATTCGTGGCAAGCGATCAGTCCGGACTTGACGCGGGAAGATCCCGGTGTGCCGGCGAATTTGGACGCAGCGACTGCGGCGGATGCTCCTAAGGAGAAACGCCGGGGTGTGATTTATACGATTGGGCCTTCTTACGTGAAGACGGGAAAAATCTGGGCGGGAACGGATGATGGACAGATTCAGTTGACACAGGATGAAGGGAAAACTTGGGAGAACGTTATGCCGCGGGAATTAACGCCGTGGAGTAAGGTGACACACATCGAAGCGTCTCATTCCGAAGCAGGGACGGCGTATGCGGCGGTGGATAGGCACCGGCTCGAGGACTATCAGCCATACCTCTATCGCACGCGAGATTTCGGGAAGAGCTGGCAGCGGGTTTCGAACGGGATACCGGATGGAAGTTTTCTGAATTGCATTCGGGAAGATCCGCATCGAAAAGGATTGCTGTACGCGTGCACGGAAAAGGGCGTGTACGTTTCGTTTGATGATGGAGACGATTGGCAACCCCTGCAACTGAATCTGCCCGTGACCTCTGTACGCGACCTCGTGGTACACGAGGACGATCTGGTGATTGCGACGTTTGGGCGCTCGTTCTGGGTGTTGGACGACGTGACGCCGTTGCGGCAAATGGATGCGCACGTGAGTATGGCAGACGGATGGCTTTTCCGGCCGGGAACGGCATATCGCGTGCGGCCGGGAAACGACCAGGGCACGCCGGTTCCGGATGATGAGCCACTAGCGGAGAACCCGCCGAATGGCGCGCTTCTGGATTATTACTTGAAAGAAAAAGCGGTGGGCCCGATTCAATTGGAAATCTTCGACAGCGAAGGGCGGCTGGTGCGGCGATTTGCGAGCGACGATGAAGTCCGCAAGGTGAACCCAAACGAACTGCCCTTCCCCGCTTCTTGGGTGCACGCGCCGCAAACACTTTCCGCCGAAGCGGGCATGCACCGATTTGCGTGGGACCTGCGGTATCCGCTGGCGAAAGGCGTGCGCGCGTCGTCTTGGAGGCCGTCCGGACCTTTATCGGTGCCCGGAAATTACACGGTGAAGCTGACGGCCCACGGCAAAAGCAGTACACAGCCGCTGACTATCAAAATCGATCCACGCGTGAAGACGCCTCAGGAAGGGCTGGTGCGGCAGTTTGAGCTGGCGTCGAAGCTTTCGGCGCGGCAGGGGGAAGTTTCGGTGGCATTGCAGCAGGCTGCAGAGCTGCGAAAACAGATTGACGCGCGCAAGAAGGAAGCGGGAGAAAAAGCCGATGTGGCGAAGGCTCTCGAAGAGCTGAATCAGAAATTGGAAGGAATGGTCCAGGCGGATAGCAATGCCGGGTTCGGGCTGTTCGGGTTGGCGGTTCCGGGCAAAGAGCAGGAGGCGCTGCCGAAGGTTGCGGCGGCGTTGGCCGACCTGATCATTATCGTGGAGAGCGCTGATGCGGCGCCCACGACCGATGCCAGCACCGCAAGTGAAAAATGGGACAAGGCCGCAGAAGAAACGCTGGCGCGGTGGACGGCGTTTCAAAAGCAGGATTTGGTAAACGCCAATGAGTTGCTGCAGAAGGCGAATTTGAGGCCACTGCTCCTGGGGGAGATGCCAGCATTGCATTAATTCTGCTGAAAGCAGGATTCGAATGAGGGATTGTTTCGGAAGCGTCCTTCTTTCGTGGCGCTGGTGCGCTTGGAGCGGCGTGAATTCAAGCTCGGATTTGGTATGCTGCTCGATGTGGGAAACATCGCGCGCTTAAGACTTCTTTCACTCTCTAGGATCGCCTTCGTCACTTTCGTCGGCGCGGTGATGGTGTTCGTATTTCAGGCTTCATCACAAACCCAACAACCGGCTCCTGTTGCTCCATCGCAGACTTCACCTTCCGCACCGGCGGGCCAGAGCGGAGCGACGGGGCCGCTTGGTTCCCCGTCCAGCCCGCAGACCCAGCAGAGCGGACTCAATATTGTCGTGTTGGACCCGGCACATGGCGGAACCGACCTCGGCGCGCGTGGAACGCGCGGAATACGAGAGAGCGAGATCGTGCTGGATTTCGCAGCGGAGGTGCGACGCGCGCTGGAACAGCAAGGCTTGCAAGTGATGCTGACGCGGCAGGGGAACGATAACCCATCGTTCGATGACCGTTCGGCAATCGCGAACGCGCAGCGTGGTGCGGTATTCGTCACGCTGCATATTTCTTCGACGGGATTGCCGGGCACGGCGCGCGTTTACGTGAATTCGGATTTGCCGCCGGTGACGGCTGCGAACGGGTTGATTCCGTGGGACCGCGCCCAAGCGCCGTTTCTCGGTCTGAGCAGGAAATTCGGCGATCTCGTGCAAGGGGTGCTGACACAGCGGTTCAAAGGTTCGCCGGACACGGCCCAGACCGCTTCGGTGCGGCAGCTCCGAACGATAGCAGCGCCGGCAATCGCAGTGGAGATTTCGAGCGTGACGGTGAATGACCGGGCGGAACTAGACCGCATGGCACCCGGCGTGGCCGAGGCCATTTCGCGCGGCGTGACAGCCTTTAGACCCTCGTACGTAGTTCCAGGCACCCCGGGAGCACTGCCGTGACGCCCCAATGGAAATTCCGGCTCATTGCGGCGCTAGTGATCACAGTGATTGCCGCGCTGATCTATCTTCCGATTCTTCGGAAACGCATGAAACGCGCGGCGCGGCTGCAGGAGCAGAGCGAAGAACAGGCGCGGCGCGAACTGACGCAGCCGGTTCCGATTAATCCCGGCGACCCACGGGTGAAGGCCAAGCTCTTCTGGATTTCGGATGAAGACAATTCGACGCTAACGCCCGCAGTGGTTGAACTTCCGCTTTCGAGTGACCCGGTGCTGCGCTCGAAACAGGTGCTGAACACGCTGCTCGCGGGCCCTGTGGATGCGGAACTGCGCACGCTGCCGCCGGATGCGGTGTTGCTGGCCTTTTACATTTTGCCGGATGGCACGGCGATCGCCGATTTCTCTGAGGCGCTGGCGACCTCGACTCCGTCGGGAATCGCAAGTGAGGAAATGGCTGTCGATTCCATGGCCCGCACTTTGGAAGCAAACGTGCCGCAGGTGAAGAGGCTGAAAATTCTGATTCATGGGCAGGAAGTGGAAACGCTCGCGGGACACGTGGACTTGACAGGCGCGTTCGTAGTCAACACGAGACTGGCGCAGCAGCCAACGAATCCTACAGCGCCGTTGGCGGCAAGAATGACACCGCGTCCGGCTGCCGCACCGTTGACAGCGGAGGGAGGTACCGTCAAACTGGCGCGGTCCGAACA
>Ga0209802_1001735_pt1 | contig 15769 bp, 9 predicted proteins | sample GraSoiAngelo_129_FD_185886 | JGI IMG/M metagenome (GOLD analysis project Ga0209802, IMG submission 185886) | Grasslands soil microbial communities from the Angelo Coastal Reserve, California, USA - 14_0927_12_40cm (SPAdes) (version 2) | ecosystem: Environmental > Terrestrial > Soil > Grasslands ... | reverse complement strand
CGCTCGCTACCCGCTCGTAGGCGGGCTCGTAGCCCCCACGCTTCAGCTCCCGTACGAGCAGCAGCGCGTCGTCCTCGGAGTCTTCGGCGATCAGCACGCGCAGCGGGACGGTCACGCAATGCTCCATTCACTCGGGCGTTGGGGTGTTCCAGGTTGCACGAGGTCCCCACAAGTTGTCGATCTGGCTTCAGTGCGAAGGTGACCACTGTCACGTCCGGGCGCGGGGACTCAGGGTTAACCCCTAGCAATTACGCCGCAAGAACACGCCCGGCCGATCGGGGGGATAACTAGCGCGTGTGGGATCCGGACGGGCGGAAGGGCAGCACAAGGGGGGGGGAAGCTCCCGAGGCAGGACTCGAACCTGCGACCCGCCGGTTAACAGCCGGCTGCTCTACCAACTGAGCTACTCGGGAATACGTGCGGCCGAAATATCGCGCGTCGGGAGGCGTACTTCAACCAGCACCATCCCTGCGAGGATCAACCCGCCCCCGGCCCACTGCATGAGGGAGAGGGTCTCGCCCAGCACGAGCCAGGACGTCACCGCGGCGAACAACGGCTCGCAGCAGAAGATCAAGGCCGCGCGCGCCGTGGACATGTGGCGCTGAGCCTCGGCCTGGAGCACGAAGGACACGGTGCTCGCGAACACGATGGTCCACGCGAGCGCGGCGACGAAGGCGGGCGTCCAAACAATTCGCGGACGCTCGAACAACAGCGCGGCGACCGCCGCGAGCACGGCGCTGCTCGCGATCTGCATCCACACGAGACGCCGGGCATCGCCGTGACGGGAGAGCTCGGTGACGGCCACGATCTGCCCGCCAAAGCAGAGCGCGCAGATCAGGGTGAGGAGGTCGCCGCGGTTCAGCCCTCCGGCGTCCGGGGCGGTGAGGAAGTACATCCCCAGCCCAGCCACCGCGAGCGCCGCGGCGGTGAACCACCCCGGCCGCTGGCCCAGCACGACGAAGCCGATCACCGGGGCGAGCACGGACGAGATGGCCACGATGAACGCCGAGCGGGACGGAGTGGTGATCACGAGCCCCAGGGTCACGCTGATGAAGCCGACCGCCACGAGCGCGCCGAGCAGCAGGCCGCCGGCGAGCTCGCGGCCGCGGGGCGGCGGGGTGAAGCGGGTCCCCGGTGCGAGCAGCAGCGCCGCGAGCCCGAAGCGAATGGCGAGGAACGCGAATGGTGTCGCGGAGGCGAGCGCGCTCTTCACCGCCACGAAGCTCGTGCCCCACATCGCCGTTGCCACGAGCAGCGCCAGGTCCGCCTGCCGCCGCGTCACGCGAGGTCCTGCAGGTACCGGCCCGTGGGCGATTCCGCCACCTGGGCCACCGCCTCCGGTGTCCCCTCGGCGACGATGCGCCCTCCCGCCTCGCCGGCGCCCGGCCCCAGCTCGATGATCCAGTCGGCGCGCTTGATGACGTCCAGGTGATGCTCGATCACGAGCACGCTGTGCCCGGCGTCCACCAGTCGGTCGAGCACGCGGCACAGGGTGCGCACGTCGTCCAGGTGGAGGCCGGTCGTGGGCTCGTCGAGGATGTAGAGCTTGCGGCCCCTCCGTGCCTTCGTGAGCGCCAGCTCACGCGCGATCTTGAGGCGCTGGGCCTCGCCGCCCGACAGCGTGGTGGCGGGCTGGCCCAGCCGCAAGTACCCGAGCCCCACCTGCTGCAGGTGCCACAGCGCGCGGGCGAGGCGCGGCTGGCGGTGGAACCGCTCGAGCGCCTGGTCCACTGTCCACTCGAGCACGTCGTGGATCGAGCTGCCGTGCAGCTTCACCTCCAGCACGTCCTTCTTGAAGCGCTTTCCCTCGCACACCTCGCAGGGCACGAACACGTTGGCGAGGAACACCATCTCGATCAACACGTGTCCCGCGCCCTCGCACGCCTCGCACCGGCCCCCCCCGGCGACGTTGAACGAGAAGGTGCTCGGTGTGTAGCCGCGCGCTCGCGCCAGCGGTTCGGCGGCGAACAGGGCGCGCAGCTCGTCGAACGCCTTGATGTACGTGACCGGGTTGGACCGGGGCGTGCGGCCGATCGGCGCCTGGTCCACGAGCACCACGTCGCTGATCCCCTCCCACCCGTCGAGCGCGCGCACCTCGCCCACCGGCTCGCCCAGATGCTGTTTGGCGCTGTGGCCGCCGCTGAGCCGGGCCTCCAGCTGATGGAACAACACGTCGTGCACCAGCGTCGACTTCCCCGAGCCCGACACCCCGGTGACCGCGGTCAGCGTCCCGAGAGGAATGCGCGCGTCCACGCCGTGCAAGTTGTGCAGCCGGGCGCCCCGCACGGTGAGCCAGCGCTTGGCGGCGCGCCGCGCCGACGGCACGCCGATCCGCTTCTCGCCGGAGAGGTACTGTCCCGTGAGCGTGCCCGCGTCGCGCACGGCCGCCGCCGGGCCCTGGTAAACGAGCTGGCCGCCGGCTGCGCCGCTCCCCGGCCCCAGCTCGACCATCCAGTCGGCGGCGCGCATCGCGGCGGGATCGTGCTCCACCACTACCACAGTGTTCCCGGCGTCCGCGAGCCGCCGCAGCAGCTCGAGCAGCCGGTGGGTATCGGCGGGATGCAGCCCGATGGTCGGCTCGTCCAGCACGTACAACGTGTCCACGAGGTGCGACCCCAGGGCGTTCGACAGCGCGATGCGCTGGGCCTCGCCGCCCGACAGGGTGCGCGTGAGCCGGTCGAGTGTGAGGTATCCCAGTCCCACGTCGTTCACGAACGAGACCCGCGCGCCGAGCTCGCCCAGGATGTGCACGGCCACGGCGCGCTGGAACTCGGTGAGGGTGAGGCCGCTGATCCAGTCGCGGATGGCACCGGCCGTCAGCCCGGCGACGGCGGCGATCGTCTGGTCGCCCACCTTGACCGCCAACGCCTCCGGCTTGAGCCGCGCGCCACCGCAGGCCGGGCAGGTCTTGGCGAGCTGGTACTGCCGCAGGAAGACGCGGATGTACTGCTTGTAGCGCTTCGCCTCGAGCCGCTCGAGGAACGGAAACATGCCGAGGAAGCGCCCGCGCGCGCCGTGCAGCAGGAAGTGCCGGTCGCGCTCGGGCAGGTCGCGCCACGGAGCGTCGAACGGGATAGCGCCGGCGCGCGCCGCCTCGCGCAGGATGCGGCGCCGGCCCTCGTAGCGGGGTTTGGTCCAGGGGTCGAGCGCGCCGCGGGCCAGGCTGCGCGACGGGTCGGGCACGATGAGCGACTCGTCGTACTCGAGCACGGCCCCGAAGCCGTTGCAGGCCGGGCAGGCGCCGCGCGGATTGTTGAAGGAGAACAGCGTGGGCACAGGCGCGGGCGCGGCGGTGCCGCAGCGCGAGCAGGTCGGGTGCGCCGTGTAGCGGCGCCGGTCGCCGTTGTCGAGCGCCACGGCTATCCCCTCGCCCTCGCTGAACGCGGTGGCGACGGCGTCGGTGAGGCGTCCGCGGTTCGCTTCGGAGGTCGGCAGGCGATCGACGACGACCAGTACTTCCCCCGCCTGCCGCACCCGGCCCTCGGCGTCGGGGCCGTCGAGGCGCACTAGCACGCCGTCGAGCTGGGCGCGCACGAACCCGGCGGCGCGCAGCTGGGCCGCGACCTCCACGTCGGGGCGGTGGGCGCTCTGCGGGAGGGGGAATGTGATCAGGACTGGTAGAGGCGCTGCATGCTGCGCCCCTACGTCGACCAACGCATCCACCACCTCCTGCACCGTGTCGACCTTCACTTCCTGCCCGCACTTCACGCAATACTGCGTCCCGACCCGGGCCCAGAGCAGCCGCAGGAAGTCGTAGATCTCCGTGGCCGTGCCGACCGTCGAGCGGCTGCTCGTGGTGGGGTTCTTCTGCTCGATCGCCACCGCCGGCGCGATGCCCTCGATCGCGTCCACGAGTGGCTTCGGCATCCGCTCGAGGAACTGTTTCGCGTAGGTCGAGAGCGACTCGATGTAGCGCCGTTGCCCCTCGGCGTAGAGGGTATCGAAGGCGAGTGTGCTCTTGCCCGACCCCGACGGGCCGGTGACCACCGTGAGCGCGCGCCGCGGCAGCTCGACAGTGATCCCCTTGAGATTGTGCTGCCGCGCGTTGCGGATGATCACGCGGTCGGGAGGCGACGACATAACCCCGTAAAATAGCAGGTACTGGGTGTCAGGTGTCGGGTGTCAGGGGCGCAGCCCCGACACCTGGCACCCGGCACCTGGCACCTGTAGTTTCGCCCCCACATGGCCCTAGCGCTGACCCCGCGACTGCTCCGCCGCGGGCTGGAGCTGTTCGCCCTCATTTCCCTCGCCGGCGTCGGCGGTCTGCTCTTCTATGGCAACAACTTCGAGGCGTTCGCCCATGCCCTGTTCAGCCTCCACTGGGGGTGGCTCGTGGTGGGGCTCGGGCTCGCCTCGATGGATTGGATCGGCGGCGGGACGCGACTGTGGGTGGTGGCGCGCCATGTGCATCCCGGCGTTCGCCTGCGCGACATGATCGTCGCGGGGGGCATGAGTGCCTGGGCCGCCTACTTGACGCCGTTCCAGACTGGCGCGGGCCCCACGATGATGTGGGCGATGCGGCGCAGCGGCGTGCGGCTGCCCGAAGCAATGACCTCCACGTTCATGACCTTCGTCGCCACGGTCGCCTTCTTCGCGCTGGCCGGCCCGCTGGCGATCTACCTGGGGGCGGGCAAGTCGCTGGCGCAGCACAACGTCGTGTTGGGGATCACGTACTACGGGCTGTTCCGGACCAGTCTCACCATCTTCGGAATCCTGGGCGTGGCGATGCTCGCCGCGATGGTGTTCCCCGCATGGCTGCGGGACGCCGTGCACTGGCTGGCCGGCCGGTTGGAGCGGCGCAGCCGTCGCATCGCGGCGCGCATCGAGCAGCTGCGCGAAGGGATCGACCGGGCGCACGAGTGCATGGTGGCGTTCGGCAACCCCAAGGGATGGCTGGCGCTGTTCTGGGCGGTGCTGCTGTCGGGCCCGTCGCACGCCAACAAGCTGCTAGCGGGCTACGTCGCGCTGCGCGCCCTCGGTATCCCGGCCAACTTCGTGGATATCCTCTTGTTGCAGACGTTCATCACCTTCCTGCTCTACTTCGCGCCGACCCCGGGGGCCTCGGGGCTCGCCGAGCTGTTGTCGGCGGCCGTGATGCAGATCTACGTGCGCCGCGAGATCACGGCGACCTACATCCTCGTCTGGCGCTTCATCAACAGCTACGCGACGGTGATCGTGGGTTCGCTCTTGTTCTGGTCCTGGCTACGGCGGGGCTTGATCGGGAAGGAGGAGGTCGTCGCGGTGCCCGAAGCGCGGATGTGAACCGTGTGGGTCGACGTAAGCTAAGTTTCCTTGCGCGGTTACGGCACCAGGCGTAACTTCCCGGCGCTGGCTTTCCGGCTCAGGAGCCCCCCTAGATGTCACTGCTCGAACTCGGTGGGAAGAAGTTCACCATCCCGGTGGGCGAGGTGGCGCTCGGGAGCGACGCGAGCTGCGTCATCTGTCTCACCGGCGCGGGCATCGAACCCCGGCATGCCGTGCTCCAGGGACAGGCCGACGGTCAGGTGATCATCCGCAAAGCGTCACCCGCCGCCGACGTGGTGATCAACGGCGTCCGGCTCGGGGCCGAACCCACGCCGCTGCTGCACGGTGACAAGGTGGAAGTGGGCGGCCATGAGCTCACCTTCGTGGACGAGCGTCGCTCGGGCAGCACCCAGTACGTCCAGGCGCTCAACCGCCCGCCAGGGCTGGAGGGACCGGGGAAGGGGGGCGCAGCCGCCAAGCCCGCCGCCGTCGGTACGACAGGTGGGCGGGTGGTGAGCCTCACCGACGGTCGCGAGTACGTGATCACTGGACCGTCGCTCGTCTTCGGGCGGGAGGCCGGCTCCGACGTGGTCGTCGCCGGGAAGGACGTATCGCGCCGTCACGCCGAGATCGTGCAGACGCCGAAGGGCTATCTGCTGGTGGACTCGAGCATCAACGGGTCATTCGTGAACGAGGAGCGCGTGCAGGGGCAGCGCATCCTGGCGCGCACGGACGTGATCCGTATCGGGGAGGAGCAGTTCCGCTTCTACGCGGACGCGGCGCCGGCGGCTGGTCCGCCGCCGCCCCCCCCTCCTCAGGGGCCGGCCGCTAGCGCGCCGCAGGCCGTGCCCCCCGCCTCGCCAACCGCGCCCGCGCCGCTCGCCAGCTTCCTGGCGCGGAGTGGCGCCCTCGTGGGCCAGCGGCTCCAGGTAAGAACGCCGGTCGCCAACATCGGACGGGCCGACTACAACGACCTGGTGATCCCCGACCCGTCGGTGTCCACGAGCCATGCGAAACTGCAGCGCCGCGAGGGCGTCTGGGTCCTGGTGGATCTGGAGTCAACGAACGGCAGCTGGGTGGACGGCGAGCGCGTGAAGGGGGACGCGCCGCTCGCGCCGGGGGCGATGGTGCGGTTGGGAGACGTCCAGCTGGTGTTCGAGCCCACGGACGACGCGCTCGGGGTGGTGAAAGGTGGGGGAACGCAGATCCTGAAGACTCCCCACTCGATCGCGCCCAGCCCCGCCGCCCCCGCTTCCCCAGCACCTGCCGCCCCTGCCGCCCCTGCCGCCCCTCCCGCCCGTCCCGCGCCTCCCGCTGCCTCCAAGGCCGCGCCGCCCCGGCCGCGGCCAGCCGCCGCGAAGCCGGCCGCGCCGAAGTCCGCCGCCCCGTCCAAGCGGCCGGCCGCGCAGCAGCCGCCCGCGAAGCAGGGCAAGGGATGCGGCGGCAGCGCCGCCGTGATACTCCTCGCCGGTGCGGGAGTGGTCGCGCTCCTCCATCGGCTGCTCGCCTAGCGGAGTCCCGTGCACATCACCTGCGCCGGCCGCACTGATGTCGGCATCATCCGCTCGGGGAACGAGGACAACTACCTCATGGTGCCTGACCACGGGATCTTCGTGGTGGCGGACGGGATGGGGGGGCACGCGGCGGGGGAAGTGGCGAGTGAGATGGCGGTGCGCTTCGTGGCGCGCGAGCTCGGGTCCTTGAAGGGGCTGATGGACGAGCAGGTGGCGGACCGGATGCGCACCGCCATCCGGGCCGCGAACGGCGCGATTTTCCAGCGCACGCTCACCGAGCACGACAAGCGCGGCATGGGCACCACCGTTACGGCGCTGGTGCTTTTCGGCACGCGGTTCCTCATCGGGCAAGTGGGCGACAGCCGGGCGTATCTCTACCGTGACGGCAAGCTGATCCAGCTCACCAAGGACCATTCCTACGTACAGGAGCAGGTGGACGCAGGGTACCTGACCCCCGAGCAGGCGCGCTCACACCCGTACAGCAACGTGATCACGCGCTGCGTCGGTGCGAACAGCGACGTGATGCCGGACATCTACCTTGGCACGGTGAAGCCGACCGATCTCTTTCTGCTGGCCTCGGACGGGCTCACCGGGATGCTCGAGGACCCGCAGCTGGCTGAGCTGCTCGGGGGGAAGCGCGTGCCCCAGGAGCAGGTGGACGATCTGATCACCGAGGCGAACCGCCACGGCGGGCTCGACAACATCACCGCGATCATCGTCCGGATCGACTCGGTGGACGCCCCGGTGGGCGACACGACGCAGATCACGCAGCCGGGGGGGCGAGCGCGGCCGCGGTAGGCAGGCCGCGATGATGCGTAGTAGGGGCACGGCATGCCGTGCCCCCACACGTCAACGCACCAACCCCCGGTCCGCTGCCACGCGCGTCGCCACCTCCTCCCGCGGCGCCATCACCAGGTCCACGATCGCGTGGGCGGGCACGGCCACGCTGCGCAGCACGAACACGCGCAGCCGGCGCGCCGAGCGGTACAGCTCGGCGGCGACGCGCGGCAGCCCCAGGTGGGCGGCGGCTTCGGCCCCCGCGAGGTGCGTCACCGTCCCGTCGCGCTTCACGAGGGGCAGCTCGAGCGCCAGCATGTCGGCCTTGGCGGGAAAATCGAGGAACAGCTCGCCCGGCTCTAGGCGCAGCTCGCGGGCCAGCCGGTCCTCCACCTGCTCGAGCAGATCGGGGTCGTCGCCGGGCCATTGGGGCGTGGCGACGGGCAGCTCCGTCGCCGGCAGGTCGAGCGCCCGCTTCGCGAGCCGCCGCTCCCGCAGCCGCCGCGCCAGGCCGGTGGCGTCCCATTGCATCAGGTCGTGGATCAGCCCGTCGTCGGTCGCGACGGCCACGGTCGCGGGCTCGAGCTGCCCCGCCGCGATGGCGCCCCGCACCAGGCGCTTGAACATCGCGGTGGCGCTGCGGACCGCGTGGTGCCAGTACACGTTGCGGTACATCTGGTACTTGGCGAAGAGCAACGACTCGAGCGCCGCCAGTCCCTTCTCGTGCAGCGCCAGGGTGGGGCGGCCGTCGGGGCCCGGAGCGACGGTGAGGGAGGTGAGCAGCCGATCCACGTCGATCACGCCGTAGGGCACGCCGCACATCCAGGCGTCACGCGACAGATAGTCCAGCTTGTCCACGTCGAGCGAGCCCGACACGAGCCCGGCGAGCGGCTCCCGGGCGGTTCCCTGGATCAGCGGCAGCAGCCGCTCGGGGGGGGCGTCGAGCTCCGCCAGGCGCTGCGCCAGTCCCTCGCTCGCGAGCTGGCGGCCAGCCAGTACCTCATGGTGCGGCAGCCCCGCTTCCTCGAGCGCGTGCGAGAACGGATAGTGCCCGATGTCGTGCAGCAGCGCGGCGAGCTTGAGTCGCACGCGGTCCCCCGGCTCGACGCGCGCGTCCCCCGCGTCTTCGACCTGGGCGAGCAGGCGCCGCGCGAGGTGATAGGCGCCGAGCGCGTGCTCGAAGCGACTATGGGTGGCGCCGGGGTAAACGAGAAAGGCGTGCCCCAGCTGGCGCACGTAGCGCAGCCGCTGCACCGCAGGCGTGTCGACGACGGCGAGCGCTTCCGGGTCGAGGCGAATGTTGTTCCACAGCGGGTCGCGGACGACTTCGAACCGGGTCAACGCGCGGGGCCCGCGTCCCGGACGGCGGCGTGGACCTGTCCCTGGAACTGCTCGAAGTTCTGGTGGAACATCTGCGCGAGGCGCGCCGCCTGGGCGTCGTACGCGGCGGGATCGCGCCACGTCCCCCGGGGGAGGAGCACGTCGTCCGGGACGCCCGACACCTGGAGCGGTACCTCGAGCCCGAACACCGGCTCGGGCGCCGTCGGAATGCGGTCGAGCTTCCCGCCGAGCGCGGCGCGCACCATGGCGCGCGTCAGCCCCAGGCGGATCCGCTGTCCCACCCCGTACGGGCCTCCACTCCATCCCGTATTGACGAGCCAGCACTGCACGCCGTGCTGCCCGATCTTCGCGCCGAGCAGCGAGGCGTACACGGTGGCGGCGAGCGGCAGGAACGGCGCGCCGAAGCAGGCCGAGAACGTCGCCTTGGGCTCGGTCACGCCGCGCTCGGTGCCCGCGACCTTGGCGGTGTAGCCGGACAGGAAGTGATACATCGCCTGCGCCGGGCTGAGGCGCGCGATCGGGGGCATGACGCCATACGCGTCGCAGGTGAGAAACACGATGTGCGAGGGATGCCCCGCCACGCCCCCGGCCACGTGGTTCGGGATGTAGTGAATCGGGTAGGACGCGCGGGTGTTCTCGGTGATCGCGGCCGACTCGAGGTCCACCTCGCGGGTCTCGGGGTCCACCACCACGTTCTCGAGCACGGTGCCGAACATGCGGGTCGCACGATAGATTTCGGGCTCCCCGTCGGGCGAGAGCCGGATCACCTTGGCGTAGCACCCGCCCTCGAAGTTGAACACGCCGTTGTCCGACCAGCCGTGCTCGTCGTCACCGATCAGCGCCCGCTCGGGGTCCGCGGAGAGCGTCGTCTTGCCGGTGCCAGAGAGCCCGAAGAACAACGCCACGTCGCCCGTCTCCCCCAGGTTGGCGGAACAATGCATCGACAGCACGCCGCGCTTCGGCAGCAGGTAGTTGAGAATCGAGAACACCGCCTTCTTGAGCTCGCCCGCGTAGCGGGTGCCGCCGATCAGGATCGTCCGGCTGCCGAAGTGAATGACGATGAACGTCCCCGAGCGCGTGCCGTGCAGCGCCGGGTCGGCATGGAGCTCGGGGGCGTGGAGCACGAGCCAGGAGGGCGAGAAGGCGGCGAGGTCGGACGGGCCGGGGCGGAGGAACATGTTGTAGACGAACAGCGCGTGCCAGGCGTTCGGCGTGATGAACCGCAGGCCGAGGCGGTGGTTCGCGTCGGCGCCCACGAACAGGTCGCGCACGAACAGCTCCTCGCCGTTCAAGTGCTCGAGCACGGCCGCGCGCAAGCGATCGAACCGGGCCGGCTCGAGCGGCTGGTTGACCCGGCCCCAGTGGACGTCGCCGGCCGCCGACGGCTCCTGGACGATGAACTTGTCGTTCGGACTGCGGCCGGTGTGCGGCGCCGTCAGGGCGCAGAACGCGCCGCCCTCCACCACGACGCCCTCGGCGCGGCGCACCGCGTGCTCGTAGAGCGCCGGTGGCCCGGGGTTCCAGTGGATCGGGCGGCGCGGCACCAGGCCGGCGGCTTCGAGCGCCGCAGCCCGTTTACCCTCGGCGGGGCGCGTCGCGTGCGCGGTCATGCGCGGCGCTCCCCCCCCGGGCGCCGGCCGTGCTCCTGCGCGTCCACGGCAGCGATCACGGCCATGTTGACGATGTCGTTCACCTCGGCGCCCCGCTGCAGCACGTGGACGGGCTGCGCCATCCCCACGAGAATCGGGCCGATCGCCTCCGCGCCGCCCACGCGGTCGAGCAGCTTGTAGCTGATGTTGGCCGCGTCGAGGTTGGGGAAGATGAGCACGTTCGCCGGGCCCCTGAGCTTCGAGAACGGATAGGTCTTCGTCAGGATGCGCTCGACCACGGCGGTGTCGGCCTGCATCTCGCCGTCCACCTGCAGGGCGGGCTCGTGGTCGTGCAGCAGAACCACGGCCCGGCGCACCTTCTCCGCCGCGGCGTGACGCACCGAGCCGAAGTTCGAGAACGAAAGCAGCGCGACCCGCGGCTCGATCCCCAGGCGCCCCACGAACCCCGCCGTCGCCGACGCGATCTCGGCGAGCGTCTCCGCGTCGGGATCGATGTTCACCGTGCAGTCCGCGAAGAACAACGTCTGCTGCGGTAGCACCAGCATGTAGATACCGCTCACGTGCCGCCGGCCCGGCTCGGCGCCGATCACCTCGAGCGCGGGGCGCATCGCGTCGGGATAGTACATCTCCACCCCCGCCACGACGGCGTCTGCCTGCCCGGACCGGAGCATCATCAGGGCGTGGTACAGGGGATCGAGCACACGACTGCGCGCCTCGCGCAGCGTGATCCCCTTGCGGCGCCGCAGCTCCCACAGCTCACGCGCGAACGTTTCGAGCTGGGCGCTCGCTCTGGGGTTCGCGAGCGTGATTTCCTCGAGCGTGACGCCGGCGTCGTCCGCCTGGCGGCGCATCGCGTCGGGATCGCCCAGGAGCACCGGCTCGGCGATACCCTCGTCGGCCAGGATACGCGCCGCCTTGAGGATGCGCGCGTCCTCCCCCTCGGGAAACACCACGCGCTGCGCCGCCTGCTGCGCCCGGCCCGAGAGCCCGCGCATCACTTCGCGCGCCCGCCCCAGCCGGGCGTCGAGCTGCGCCCGGTACTCGTCTACGTCGATCACGCGGCCCGCCACGCCCGACCCCACCGCGGCCCATGCCACCGCCGGCGCTACCCACAACAGCACCCGCGGGTCGAACGGCTTGGGGATCAGGTACTCCGGGCCGAACCGCAGCCGATCGAGCCCGTAGGCGCGCATCACCGCATCGGGCACCTCTTCCTTCGCGAGGGCCGCGAGCGCGCGCGTCGCCGCCATTTCCATCGCTTCGTTGATCTTGCGGGCGCGCACGTCGAGCGCGCCGCGGAAAATGAAGGGGAAGCCGAGCACGTTGTTGACCTGGTTCGGATAGTCGGAGCGGCCCGTGGCGATGACGGCGTCGCTCCGCGCCTGGCGCGCCTCCTCCGGCATGATCTCCGGCGTGGGGTTCGCGAGCGCGAACACGATCGGCCGCGGCGCCATTCCCTTGAGCATGTCCCCCGTCACGATCCCGCCCACCGAGAGCCCCACCAGCACGTCCGCGTCCCGGAGCGCTTCGGCCAGCGTGCGGGCTTGGGTGCGCTGCGCGAACCGGCTCTTGTAGCGGTCGAGGTCGGTCCGCTCGGCATGGATCAGTCCCTTCTGATCGCATATGAAGATCCGCTCGCGCTGCACGCCCAGCCGCACGTAGTGCTCCGCCGTGGCGATCGCCGCCGCGCCCGCACCCGCGAACACGACCTTGATGGACCCCGCGTCCTTCTTCACGATCTCGAGCGCGTTGAGCAGTGCCGCGCCAGAAATGATCGCCGTGCCGTGCTGGTCGTCGTGGAACACCGGGATCGAGAGCGTCTCGCGCAGCTTCTCTTCGATATAGAAACAGTCGGGAGAGCGGATGTCTTCGAGATTGATGCCGCCGACGGTGGGCTCGAGCAGCTGGCAGAACCGGATCACGTCATCGGGATTCTCCGACCCGACCTCCAGGTCGAACACGTCGAGGTCGGCGAACGCCTTGAACAGGATTCCCTTTCCCTCCATCACCGGCTTGCCCGCGAGCGGGCCGATGTTGCCCAACCCCAGCACCGCCGTCCCGTTCGTCACGACGGCCACGAGGTTCCCCTTCGCCGTGTAGGTGTATGCCTCCTCCGGGTGCGCCGCGATCTCGCGGCACGGCTCCGCCACCCCCGGCGTGTAGGCGAGGGACAGGTCGCGCTGGTTCTTGAAGGGCTTGGTGGGCGAGACCTGGATCTTCCCCGGGCGGCCCTGCGCGTGATAATCGAGGGCCTCCTGGCGGCGGCTGGACATCGAGGACACAAGTCCTTCTTTGTGAAGGAGTTATGCTACCGGCCCACGGCGGGGGTGTCAAGGTGGTGGAAGTATCGTGGCGGGCGTGTGATACAGCCGCTCGACGGTGCGGCGGTCCTGCTCACTCGGCGCGTCTACCAGCGGCGGGGAATGCATGATGTCGCCGGGGGCCGGGCTGTGCAAGAACAGACCGATGGAGTGGCCGACCTCGTGAATGATGGTGCGACGCATGCACGCCTGCACCTGGCCTGGCGTGTACATCGCGGTCGTCAGCACCGTCAGTTGGATGTGGAACGGTCCCGTGAGGCGGCTGGTGCTGTCGACCGTGGGCACGTCCGTTACCCCGTTGCAAGCGCCCAACGCTCCCGCCGTGTCCGGGGGAGCGTCGGGTGGGACGCTGTCGCTCCATATCACGATGACGTCTGCAGTCAGGGAGTCGCTCGCGAGCGTGCCCGTAAGCTCGTCGTACAGAAACAGGCCGGCCCAGGCGGCGAAGGCCCGCTGCACGAGGAAGGGGAGATTGCCCTGCGGCGCCGCGTAGAAGCGCACCGGCACGCGGCTGCTCGGCCAGTGGAACACGATGATGGTGTCCGGCGGGATCGTGTCGGCGAAATTGTACGTGCCGCCCCGCGACGGCGGAGTCGGCTCGTTGCACGCGAGCACGGCGAGGCCGAGGGTCGCGAGGATGCGCTTCACGGCTGGCCGCTGGCGTGCGGCCAGGCGGCCCGCAGCGCGAGCGCCACACGGTGCACGGCGCGCGATGAGGTGAAGCCCCGATTGCGGAGCGCCGGAGTGATGAACGCATGCAGGTCGTAGCGTGCCTCGATCCCCAAGCCCCAGCGCTGCGCGATGCCGGCCGGCGGCACGTAGCTCAGCGCGACGCCGCCGAGGGGAAGGATCCCCCCAGAGCCGTCGCGAAAGATCCCGGTCTCGTTGCCGGGAAAATACTTGAGCCCGCCTACGGCGAGCCGCCCCGACAGGCCTGTGACGAGCGGATGCCGCACCCCGACCTCCACGGCGAGCGTCGTCAGTCCGCCCAGGTCCACGGTGGGACCGCCCTGATCGTGGCGCTCGAGCGTGCTCCAGGAGAGGTCGGCGATCCCTGCGACCGCCCAGCCATGCTGTATGGGCGTCGTGGCGGTGACCGAGAACGCCGGAGCGAGCCTCGGGCGCACATCCACCCCCGTCACGATCGAGTCGTGCACCAACGTGGAGGTGTAGCGGACGCCGGCGGCGGCCTGGAGACTAACTTGGGCGGACAGGCGGACCGTCGGACTGATGGACAGAAGAATGAGTGCAAACACCGCCCGTGCCGTCCGACCGTCCGACCGTCCGACGGTGGCGTCCGACCGTCCGACCGTCTCGTGCATGGCGGCGCATACTACAGTCGGCCTAGTCACGCGGCAACCAGCGCTCAGTGAATCCGAATCACGTCGAGCTGCGCCCCGAGCCCGACGGGGAACAGTGCTGTGGCGCTGCTTCGCAGTTGGACCGTGTAAGCGGGCGCGCTCGGAGCTTGCAATGCTCGCTGGTAGACCCCCGAGCCGGAGAAGAGCGTGCCGCGCAGATTGACGGCACTGCCGGGGCTCCTGGCAGGTACCAGCGGGTAGGGGAGCGGGAAGTCCGTCGAGTCCTGGGTGTGGAGCGACGCGTACGTCTTCCGAAAGTGCCAGGAAGTGTACGTGAGCTCTGGCGGTGCGATGAACCCTGGGAGATCGGACACCCAATTCGCGAGCGCCCAGCGCGTGAGCGTGGTGTCGAACGCGTGCCCCGTTTGCGCCACCACGTTCGCGGCCCCGCTGAGGGTCGTCTGGTCGAGCTTGCCCGGTAGGGTGGCGCCGTACTGGTCTACGAGGTACCGCACGAACAGCCAGCTCGCACCCACCTCGGCCAGGGTGCCTTGATCGAGCTCGATCAGCAGAGGGGACGTGCCCGTCGCGCTGAGATACTGATACGCGTCGAAGACGTCGTCGATCGCGTAGTTCGAGAACGTGACCGTGTCGCCCGGGAGGTAGCTGCGGCCCGCCAGCTCTTCGGCGTACTTCGACAGCCCTTCGTCGAGCCACCCCTCCTCGGGTTGTCCGGGGCGCGCCAGCACATGCTGGACGTAATTGATCATGTGCTGGAACTCGTGCGTGAAAGTGCCGGGCAGGACGAACTTGACCTCGGCCCGGGTATGTTGGCAGCTCAGGGTGCCGGTCGAGTCGGCCACGATCGAGTAGAACACCTCACCGTGATTGGAGAAGGACGTGGGGGCCGTGATGTCCAGGTCCGTTGGGAAGAAGAATCCGGCCACGAAGCCGCTGGACTTGCACGTCGCCTTGGACACGAGCTTGTTCACGACGCCCGTCATGAGGACGATGACGACGGAATTCGCGTCGATGTCTGAGACGCCGCCGAAGGTCGTTGTGTCGAGCGGGTAGAGGCGCGAGTCGAACACCTGCTTGAGCGTGTCGAGATCGGCCGAATCGAGGCCGGCCTTGGGAGCGAGGGTGTCGACATAGATGGCGATATGCGCGCCCACGGTCTTGGCCCGCGCCACTACGGCCTGGAACGGGACCGAGCAGTTGAGATTGGGGCACACCCGGAACGTCCTCAGACTCCCCACTGTCGGCGGCGTGGCCGTGACGATGCCCGGGGCGGTGACCGCGCGGCCAGCCGGGGCCGCCGCAAAGGCACGACTGCGCGCGAGGTGGCGCAGGAAGCCGTCGAACTGGAGCGCCGTCAGCCGTGGCGAGGAGGTTGCGACCATCCCTTGCGCCACCGGAGCGGGGGCGGTCACGGTGGTGGTCCGGAGCAGAAAAGGCGAAGACTGTCCAAAGGTGGTGGCGGCGGATTGCGGCACGAGGAGATACTCGACCGAGTCCACCGCGGACAGATTGGCCGCGAACGTCACGCACCCCGAGTCGGCCGCGGGGTCGATCGTCGTGTCTGCGCCTACGGCCAGCGCGACCTGGTGGGAAGCCAGCGCGGCGCTGCAGGGGAGCAGCGCGGGCCCGGCGGGGCTGCT
>Ga0209802_1001734_pt1 | contig 15783 bp, 14 predicted proteins | sample GraSoiAngelo_129_FD_185886 | JGI IMG/M metagenome (GOLD analysis project Ga0209802, IMG submission 185886) | Grasslands soil microbial communities from the Angelo Coastal Reserve, California, USA - 14_0927_12_40cm (SPAdes) (version 2) | ecosystem: Environmental > Terrestrial > Soil > Grasslands ... | reverse complement strand
AATCCGACATGGCTCCTATCAAAGCGGACGGTTTGCGATATCATGCGGCTGCGCCTTTCATCAGCTATCTCAAGCATCTTGGACACATCGAGTCGACCGCTTATCCACCCGATGAACAAGCGGTCTTCGAGGCTGCCAGGACCTTCGTCCAGGTCGAAGGCTTCCTCCCTGCGCCTGAGTCTGCGTATGCTATCCGAGCGGCGATAGACGAGGCTTTAGAGTGCAAGCGGAAGAATCAGTCCGAAGTAATAGCCTTCAATATTTCAGGCCACGGGTTTCTCGACCTCGCCGCTTACCAGGAGAAACTGAAATTCTAACATTTCCAGATCTCACGTGGCCTCAATTGTTGTGGTGGTGCCGGGGGGATTTCAGCATCAGTTTACTAGTACCATTACGTGAATTTCTGGGGAGCATGGATAAGGCTAATTGAAACTCTAAGTCATAAGATAAGGGGTATCATTCCTACGCCGCAGCTCAGTAGCAAGCCGAAGCAGAGGCTTGTAATATCTCTACTAGGGTTGTCTGTTCTGACTGTTGGATTCTACGGCGCATTGTTCCTTCTTCTCTGGCTGTACGAGGGCGGAGAGGTCCTGTCGCTGCCGCTATGGGCTCCATTGTATATCCTGATTCCTATTTTCTGGGTGAGCCCGCTGGCAATCCCGTCTCTAATGGTAATAATTGTGTCATGTTACACGGCTCGAAAGTTGTGGTTGAAAGCTAATCCTCCTGTCGAGTCGGGATTGTCAACAATCGTTTCCTCGTCAAAAGATGTCTCGCAAGGACGGAAGAGGATTCGTCACCTAGCATTGCCGATGCTGATGATTGGGCTTTCCTTAGCCTTCTATTACTTCACTTTCACTGAAGACTATGATGCAGTTCAGTCGATCGCAATTGGGATGAATGTCGTGAGTAGTCAGTCTTCGATTGATTCGATGCAGGTTAATTTCACCGTATTCATCTACATGAATACTCTCCATCCTTCAACCGAAGAGACAAAGATAACTGGAGCGACGTTCACCCTAGTCGTTGATTCTCAACCCGCAGGGACGGTAATAATGCCATTCGACTCACAGGTTGGAGGATGGACGACGCGCGACATTGCATATGACGCACACTTCAACATGACGGGGCATAGTGCTCAGATTGCTCTGCAGCATAATCCGAACGACATTGTTCTAACCGTTCAATTCCTCGCGGCGGGACTGCTGTACCGGCAAGAAACAACTAAGACCCTGCCGAGCTTATACTACTTGAGAGCGTAACTGGACCCGCCTTTCAAGCAGAATGAGACGGCCAGCCCTACAGAGAAACTAGTCACGACGTTTTCAATGGTGCGGGGGGTGGGATTCGAACCCACGAAGGCCTACGCCACAGGATTTCTCCTGCGAGACGGATCTTAAGTCAAGCCCCGTTCGATCCTGCGAACGGTCCTGCCCCTTTGACCTGAATCCCGCCACGACATGACCGGGATCCATGCATGGTCTCGGGTACCCCCGCATCGAACAACCCCTTACTTTTCTAGGTTCTTAAAACTAAGAATCTTCCCCCGGTCGAGGGTTTGCCCGATGGTCAGGTATGTGCAGGAGTACCTATGCGCTAACGGCGTATCGTTGCTAGTTCAAGCTGCTATGGGACGCGGAGTTTCGGGATCTTGACGCTGGCAAGCATGAGCGCGAACCCCATCAGGATGAAGAGAATTCCTCCGGTCAAGTAGATGTTCGCGACTACTCCGCTGTAGGCGACCCTGGCGGTAGTAATGTACAGAGCCTCGGCGATAACACCTGAGAACAGGAGTATCACGCCGATTAGAAGTGTCAACTTTCTCATATCGTTTCTATGTGTTGTATTGGGTTCAGAACACTTAAGCCCTGTTTAACCCGAGACCGACGAGAGTCGGAAATTGATCAAGAAAACCGGTAACAAATTCAGGATTCAAAAAAGAGGACCGGCTCTGGCTTGGAACCAGAGCGTTGTCTTGTCAGCGATTCTCTAGTCTTGTTCTGCTTCTGTTGGGGTTATCGTCAGCTGCGTAAGCTTCTCGCCGCGCAGTACAGAGATGTTGACGTGTCTTCCGATGGCTTTGTCGTCTAAGAGTCCTCGTAGGTCTGCGAGAGTCTCGACTGGTTTGCCGTCGAGCTTCACGATTACGTCGCCTAGTGCGAGGCCTGATTTCTTAGCTGCGCTTTCTTGGTCGACGCCGTAGATGATTAGTCCTGCTGACTGGGCAATGTCAGATTGCTTTGACAGGCTCTCGGGTAGAGGAATTGTTTCAGCGGTTATGCCCATGTACGCGCGCTTGATCTTTCCGTCGTGCAGTAGTTTGTCGACGACTGTCTTGACAGTGTTGACTGGGACTGATATGCCCCGGTTGTTGGCGTAGGCGGCGTTGATTCCCAGCATTCTACCGCGAGCGTCCACGAGTGGTCCGCCGGAGTAGCCTGGGTTGAGCCGTGCGTCAGTGACTAGTACCTTGTCGAGTCCTCCGCCGCCCCACCATCTTCTGGTGCTGAAGGCGGGGTTTGTGACGATGCCTGAGGTTGCGCTTGGTTGTCTGCCGAAGGGGTTTGCGACTGCTAGGACGAATTGTCCGACCTTGAGGCCGTCGGAGTTGCCTGTCTCGATGGCTGTGAGATTGTCAGAGTCTACTTTCAATAGTGCAAGGTCCGAGTAGGGGTCCTTCCCAACTACTTTGGCTGTGTGTTTGGTTCCGTCGCTGAAGCCTACTTCGACTTCGCGCATTTCACCAATAACATGGTTGCTGGTTACGATGTGTCCGTCTTTGCTCCAGACGGTGCCTGTGCCTCCTCTCCATCTTCCAGCTCCTACCTGGACGACGGATCGGGATACGCGTTCAGTAACTTCGACGATTGCGTCTGAGACTGATTCGAGAATTGCTGACGAACTTGTTTGTTTACTCATTTTTTCACCTACCCCTGTAGGGGTAGGGTGGCCTATTTGTTGACCAGTCAGCCCCGAATACCGGTCACAGTCTAGGCGAAATCCATGCTGGGGTAGTAGGCTATCTGGGAGGCCAGATGCTGGCGCCGGCGGGTTGGCGTGCCGTATAGTCCCGAAACATGTCCTAGTAGCTGGTGGGCAGCCTTCACAGCCTGACTAACTTCTCTCCCTTCAGCAACCTTCGCATCGATGCTCAGGTAGCTGTCGGCGAATCTCGCCTCAATCTGGATACCGTCTTCTTCTGCGATCCATTTCAGAATCGTTGCGTCGTTGTCTTGGCTGTATCCGAGCCATCGGAGTCCGCCGAACCATCGACCCTTCAAACCGGAGATTATCTGTTGAAGATCAACATCCCGGGGGAGCAGTGACTGGACGATGGGGATCGGTTGTAGGGCGGTGCTTAGAGGACGGGGAACGGTCTCGTTTCCTCTAACGGTAATTCTGTACCCTTCGTCCACCTTTTCCAGCAGCCCCTCTTCTTCTAAACGATCGATAATCCTAGACAGTTTCTCTTGGTGTAATCCTGTCAGACGCTTCAGGCCGTCGAATGTGAAGACCGTCAAGCCTTCCTCCATTATCGTCTGGAGGACTCCAGTATCTCTCGGCGTCAGATTGCTCTCTTCGGACTCGTCTAAGATTGAGTGTGATAGAGAAGCGTCTATCTCTCTGGAAGTTGTCATTACTCACCCTGTCACCGCTCCACGATATATACTTAGTAGTCAGTGCGAACTGAGTAGGTTAGGCCGACCTTAGCGGCGGCCAGAGCCCGTCCCGCGAAGATCAAGGCGGATTCCGGGACGTTTCGTTCTCTGGGACCCCTTAGCAAGGGTACAATCTTCTCAAATCCTCTGGCTGAGCCGTGACTCACTATCGTGGGCGTAGAGGCCAGTCGCAGATTGAGTCCGGCGAGGAGTCCAGTAAAGCCTGTCACTCCAAGCTCTGTCAAGATTCTGATGCTGGTAGAAGCCGCGGTCGTCGCATTCCTTGCTTACTGGATCTTCAGTGAATACGTGTTCAACGCCTACTTCCGCGACTATGTCGACCAATTGCTTGGGACCCGTGGAACAACGTTTACAGCAGCTATAGGTCTGGGAATTGGTCTGGCGGGCTCGGCGATTGCGGCAACCCTCTACCGAAACTTGCAGCATGCAAGGTCTCGTCTTGAGACGATGGCCGCTCCGAAGATCAGAGGGGCCGTTGAGAAGATACTCTCAAGTCTGCCAGTTGTTGAAGAGTCTCAGCGAGCCAGCGTCGCGAGAGTTACCGCGCCTTCCGCGATGACTCTATCATCTCCATCTCAGGGAACAGCACCCGTTTCGGCCTTACCCGAGAATGAGCAGAAGAAACTCAGCGATTCGAAATCTTAGAGGTTCTCTCCGCGTAGTCGAGCAAGCTCCTGCAACAACTCTCGTTCCCGCTTGTTCAACTCTCGAGGAATATCGACGTCGACTCTGACCAGTTCGTCGCCCCGGCCCCAGCCCTCCACGTGTGGGAAACCCTTCCCCTCAAGCCGGAAGACCGTCCCCGCCCTGGTTCCTGGGGGAATTTTCAGTTGAGCCTTTCCATCGATCGCAGGCACTTCTAGCTCACCGCCGAGAGCGGCTTTGGGGATACTGATCTTCGTCTCGTAGAGCACGTTGTCTCCTTCGCGTTTGAAGGAGGGGTGAGGCTTCAAGTGGACACGAACGTACAAGTCGCCGGCCCGTCCTCCCAGAGCAGCGTTCCCTTCACCGCGCAGTCTCAGACTCTGACCCTCATCGGCTCCCGCCGGCACTTTTACCTGCAGCTTCGTTCTCTCCCGCGTGAGTCCGTTACCGCCGCAGTTCTTGCACGGCTTATCGATCACCGTTCCCGCTCCATTGCATCTTGGACATGTTGTTATCTGGATCATCTGTGCAAAACCTGATCGCCGGACCTGCTGCACCTGTCCTCGTCCGTAGCACGTCTTGCACGTCTTCCGCTGGCTTCCCGGTTGAGCGCCGGACCCGCCGCAGACACTGCACTGGGCAAGTCTCGGGACTTCTATCTCTCTGCTGGCTCCGTGGGCTGCGTCGTCGAAATTAATCTCTAGATCGTAGACTAGATCCTCGCCTCTGGAGGGTCGCTGTGGAGTTCCGAATCCTTGGAAGGTGCTAAAGCCTCCGAATCCTCGGAGGATCTGCTCGAAGATACCTCCAATTCCGCCGATGTCGCGGAAGATCGAGTCGAAGTCTGCACCGCGGAAGATGTCCTCAGCGTTGTACCGTTCGTAGATTCCGGCTCGTCCGAACTGATCGTACTGGTTCCGCTTCTCGTCGTCGGAGAGAATGGCGTATGCTTCGGAGATTTCTTTGAAGCGTTCCGTCGCTTCAGGCGACTTGTTCCGATCTGGGTGGTATTGTAGTGCGAGCTTTCGATAGGCGGATTTTATCTCGTCCTTGCCGGCGCCCTTCTGGACTCCAAGGACGTCGTAGTAGTCTCGCTTGTCCATATCCCGTTCATTCTACTCGTTCTCTACCGGGAACCCTCGTCTTTTACTTCCCGATACTCGGCATCGACCACTTTGTCACCCTCCCCTGATGCTTGTGCTCCGGGTGGTGGGGGTGCCTGCTGCGCTTTTTCTTCGCCGGGCTTTGAGGCCACCTTCTCATAGATCTCCGCGCCAATCTTCTGCAATGTTCTGCTCAGCTCGTCGCTAGCACTCTTGATCTTGTCCGGTTCCTTTCCAGATAGTGCAGCTCGCAATACGCCCGCTGCTTTGTCAATTGTCTGAACTTGGTCAGGAGTGATCTTGTCCTTCAACTCCTCCTTGGTCTTGTCGGCCGTGTAGAGCATGCTCTCTGCAGTATTCTGAAGCTCAACCTCCTCCTTCCGCTTCCGATCCTGCTCCGCAAACTCCTCCGCTTCCCGGACCATCTTCTCCTTGGATTCCTTCGAGAGTTTTGTGGACGCGGTGATAGTGATCTTGTTCTGTTTCCCTGTGCCCAGGTCCTTGGCGTTCACGTTAAGCATCCCGTTAGCGTCAATGTCGAAGGTGACCTCGATCTGGGGCACACCTCTCGGCGCGGGCGGTATTCCGGTCAGGTTGAACATTCCTAGCGATATGTTGTCCCCGGCCATCGCTCTCTCTCCCTGGAGAACATGTATCGTGACTGTAGTCTGAGAGTCTGCTGCGGTCGAGAAGACTTGACTGCGCTTCGTAGGAATTGTTGTGTTACGTTCTAGAATCTTTGTTGCGACTCCGCCTAGCGTCTCGACTCCTAGTGATAATGGTGTCACGTCTAGTAGGAGTATGTCTTTGACCTCGCCTGCCAAGACAGCTCCTTGGATTGCAGCTCCTACTGCGACGCATTCCATGGGGTCGACTCCTCTTTCGGCAGGTTTTCCGATCATATCTTCGACGAACTTGCGGACCAACGGCATCCTGGTCTGTCCTCCAATCAGAATTATCCGGTCCACGTCTTTCGTCTGGAGTTTCGCATCCTCAAGCGTCCGCCGTAGGGGTGTCTCGACCTTGCGGACTATTGGGTAGGCCAGCTCTTCAAGCTTGGATCGTGTGAGGGTGATGTGTAGGTGTTTTGGTCCGGAGTTGTCTGAGGATATGAAGGGCAGGTCGATATCAGTGGTTAGAAGCGTTGAGAGCTCGATCTTCGCCTTTTCCGCTGCCTCCTTCAGCCTGGTCATTGCTGACTGGTCGTTTCGGAGGTTGATGCCGGTCTGGCGCTGGAACTCGGTAAGGAGATGCTCGACGATCGCGTTGTCAATGTCGGTGCCGCCTGTCTGTGTGTCGCCGCTGGTCGATAGGACTTGGAAGACTCCGCCGCCAAAGTCCATCAATGTGACATCGTGGGTTCCTCCTCCGAAGCTGAAGACCATTATTTTCATGTCCTTGTCCGTCTTGTCCAGGCCGTAGGCTAGGCAGGCGGCGGTTGGCTCGTTGATTATCCGGTCGACTTCAAAGCCTGCTATCTCCCCTGCATCCTTTGTTGCCTGGCGTTGGTTGTCGTTGAAGTGTGCTGGAACAGTGATGACGACCTTCTTTATCGGTCGTCCGAGAAAGGTTTCCGTGTCCCGCTTGATCTTCTGGAGTATGAAGGCGGATATTTGCTGGGGAGTGTATTCTTTTCCGTAGACGCGGACCTTGTAGTCGCTGCCCATTTTTCGTTTGATTTCTTGAATCGTTCCTTCGGCGTTAGTAGCGGCCTGCCTCTTCGCAGGCTCCCCAACTATCATCTGACCATCCTTTGTGAAGGCGACTACTGAGGGGAACATCTTGCCTGCGGCAGTCTGTCCCTCACCGCTTGGAATCACCAGAGGGCGTCCAGCCTCCATTATCGCAGCAGCGCTGTTTGTCGTGCCTAGGTCTATGCCCAGGATCTTCTCGGTCTCAGGCTTGCTCATTCTCTATCAGCCTCACTCGTTTCAGCTTGCTCATTTTCCTCCACTAGGTTCTTCCCTGCCACTTTAACTATGCTCGGGCGGAGAACCCTTCCCTTCAACATGTAGCCCGCCCGGACTTCTTCAACCACTGTTCCTTCGTCCTCGTCAGAGACGACTCGGAGGGCGGCTTCATGGTAATCTGGATTGAACATGGACCCTTCACCGGGCACTCTCTCCACGCCCTCTTTTGACAGGATGTTTTGAAGCCGTTTCTGGACCATGCCTACTCCCTCCAACAAGACCGGGTTCTGCTTCGTCTCACGCGCTTTTGCAAATGCCAAGTCAAGTTCGTCCTTGACTGTCAACAGATCTGTGAGTAGACGTTCGTTACTCAATCTCTTCACATCCCCAACCTCCTTCTCTACCCTCTTTCTATAGTTCTCAAAATCAGCTTGAAGATATTGGAGATGTCGGAGCAGATCCTCGGATTTCTCCCTCTCATGGTCTAGAGCGTCCTCTAGCTGGGAAATTTGGTTGAGAGTATCAGGGGTCGACTCTTGTTGCTCCGGCTTCTCTTGGGCGACAGAGGTCTTCGACGGTTGATGGGCTACTGTTTCGGAAACAGGTCCATTTTCTTTCTCATCCAAGATGTAGCTCACCAGGGATCAACTCTTCCCAGCCCCGTTTTAGTCCAACGTTATCTGGGTCAGGAGTCTAGCCTCTCGGGGAAAAATTAAACCTTCTGACACAGTCGCGACCTTAGCCTCTTCTCCAATACCAATTCCCTCGATTTCATTGTCCGAGTTACGCTTTCTTGATAGGTTGCGTACTTGGCATCTAAGAAACAGTTGGGTGGAACGCGTAAAGTGGGCTTATTTGATCATTTGAGAGCGCCAAAGGGCAAGGTCTGGATTAGCTTTGACAAGCCGACATTCGTTGAGGGAGAAGGCGTCGTCGGCAAAGTCAACGTGCAAGCTCAAGAATACATCCAGTCCTTAGGGGTTAGAGTGGAAGCTCGGGTGTTTGAGAATTACGAAGAGATGGTCTGGGTAACGCTTCCCAACAATCAGAGGATTCAAGAGAGACAGCGCCGACAAAACGTTCTGTTCTCACGAGACGTCCAGGTGACTGGGCCGAACGACTTTGGCAGCGGTCCAACTCAGACTTTTCCTTTCAGTGTAGGTATTCCTCCCTGCCGGGCGACTAGGGGCGGGGCTACGGTGGAGAACAGCATCAAGGCTGTTGTCCAAGTCAAAGGCCGCCCAGATCTCACCGGCCAGACACAAGTTGCATTTGTCCCACCAAGTAGCATGCCACAGCCAATGCAAGGCTACATGCCCCCAGGATATCCGGTGCCGCAAGGTTACGGCCCACCCGGGTATAATCCGGGATACAATCCCAACCCAGCTTACGGGGTCCCGATGGGTCCAGGATACGGTCAGCCCATGCCGGGATACGGAATGCCTCCACAGGGTCAGGTGCCTCAGCAACAGGTCGCACAGGTCCGTTGCAAGTATTGCCAGAGCCTCATGAATCAGAATTCGGCCAATTGTCCAAACTGCGGGGCTCACCAGTAAACAGTATCACAGCATTCTGCGCTAGTTAGGTAGCAATGCTGACTAAGATAATGCCTGCTATTATGAGGAACGCGCCCGTCCCTGAGTAGAGATTGAAGGGATCACCGAAAATAATCACGGACAACGTGACGGCAACTACAACTTCAATTGGCAGAATTATTGAGGAAATTGTTGGAGAGACAGATTCTAATCCCTTCATGAAGAAATAGTACGCTCCTACGGTTGCAAAGACTGCTAGGAAAACGACGTAGAACACAGCTATTGGAGCAAGATTGGTCGAAGCGCCCAGATCGAAGGCGACGGTTGGAAGCAGAAGCATAGCCGTCACAAGGATTATTCCTCCGGTCACTGGCCTTCCTCCCTTCTTTTCGACGAGGTCCTTTGAGAGAACGAAGACCAGCGCTATGGTTACGGCTGTTCCTAGAATCAGGAAATCACCGAGCAATTCGGAGCTCCCGAGATTTACGGCCTGTCCTCTAGTAATGAGGAGCGTGATTCCGATGAACCCCAACAAGACCCCCGTTATTTTTCGCATCCCCATTTTCTCGTGCACGTAGGCCAAAGATAGTACTGGGATCATGAGAGCAGCAGTGCTGATTATGAGAGCGGCATTCGATGATGAAGTGATGAGCTGTCCTTGAAACTGGAGGACGTAGCCGAAAGCGTTGATGAATCCGATAATCCAGATCTTTCTTGACCTGAAAAGGTCTCTCTGTACCCAACCTCGTCCTTGTAATAGGAAAACGATGAGGGCAGAAGCAAACAAGAAGCGTAAAGTTACAAATGTATTAGGAGGGACGAAACTTAGTCCCAGTTTTATCACCGGGACACTGGTTCCGAACAATAGTCCCGCAAGCATTGTTGCCGCGAGCCCTCTTCGGTCAACCATTCATGCGTGCCTGCTAAACGGTCAATAATGGATCTGGGAAGAGCTCAAGTTCATAATCCCTACTTGACTCTGCTCTTGATGCAATAATCATGATTCAAACAATCACTCACACGCTCATCATCGATAGTCTTGAGACGCAGGGTCGAAGAAATATTGTGTACGCTAGGCTTATCTTTCGCCACTCCGACCGTTCTAAACAGTATGAGTGAGCTTACTCTTCTCCCGGGCAACACGGTTGAGTGTGCCTGGTGCAAGGATCCTAAGCCGATAGCTGAGACTACTTGGTTCATGCCCGAACCCGGAGAAAGGTCCGTACGGCTCTGCAACTTCTGCTACGAAGAGGCCCGCAAACAGGTCCGACTATTGAGATTCGTAAGGATCCGCGGCGAATTCCCTGTAGAAGCGGCTTCCTAACAAACGGTTCTTCCAAGACTCCCACTTGCAGCCTTAGGAGACCATCCGGTCCCGAACGTGGACACTGCTCAGGTGGCAGTAGGTCTCTGAGAACTTCTCATCTGCGGAGTCGAATTGCAAAACATTATGCTGTCGAAAATAGCAGGACCCTCGAGTCTGGGAAGCCCTTGCCTTCAGAACCAAACGTAGTCGTTCTCGGTTGTGGAATGGGCGGTTTCACTCTATCCAATCTTGTCTCTAAACGAGTTGGCAACTCAGCCGTAGTCACCATTGTAGAACCTCGGTCCCGGCTCCCTTTCGCTCCAGCATTTCAATGGTTAGTCTTTGGCTGGCGCCAGCCTGAGAAAATACAACGGGCTCCAACAAGACTTGTTAAGAGAAAGAATGTTAGGATGGTCAGTGACAGGGTGGAGAAGATCGATGTCAACGAACGCACGGTGAAGACCCAGTCTCAGACGATAAGATACGACAAGCTAGTAATCTCCCTAGGAACCGAATTCGCCTTCGACCAAGTTCCTGGTCTTGAAGCGTTTAGTCATAACGCCTACTCGATTGAGGGAGCTCTGAAACTCCGCGGGGCGATTGACAACTTTGATGGTGGCTCGATCGCGATCGGAATCTCACGACTCCCAATAAAATGCCCACCTGCGCCCTACGAGCTGGCTCTCCTACTGGAGGAACACTTTCGAAGAATAAAGAAGAGAGCTGAGATTCACTTCTTCACACCTGAGCCCCATCCAGTTCCTGCGGCGGGCACCGTTATTGGCAAACAGGTCGAGCGACTCTTGAATAGTCATGGGATCAAATACTTGTCGAAGACAAAACTGGCTAGGGTTGACAAGGATAAAGTCCTCTTCGATAACGGTTCGGAGTTGAAGTATGATATTCTCATCACAACTCCACCACATCGCTCATCTCAAGTCGTAAGAGATGCAGGTCTGACAGACGATTCCGGTTGGATTCCCGTGAATCCCCACAACCTCGCGACCCGACACGAGGATGTGTTCGCCATAGGCGACATCACATCGATTGAGACTCCTCATGGACATGCGCCCTACCTGCCCAAAGCAGGAGTCTTCGCGCAAGGCCAGGCCGAGGTCGTCGCCAATAACCTGGCAGTATCACTAACCAAGAAGGGAGAGATGAAGCAGTGGGGCGGTGAAGGTTCCTGCTACCTCCAGGTCGCAAAATCCGAAAGCGCCTTTCTCAAGGGGGCCTTTCTTTCTAATCCTCCTCGACTGGAGTTTCATCCCCCTCGCAGGAAATGGTTCCTGGAGAAGTTGAGGCTCGAAAAAGAGTGGTTGAAGCTATAGTGAGAGTCTCAGCGATTAGCTTCTCTGATTAGCCCTTTTGAACTTGCTCAGTCTGGAAGCTGCCATTTCGATAGTGTGAGGCATCTTGGAAAAGGAGAAGCGCAGCTTGAGTCTACCTTTGGATGATAGATGATAGAAGCTCGAACCTGGTACCGCGCCGACTCCTATCTTTTTTATCAGATGTTCCGCGAGCTTCCGATCATCTTTGAAACCGGTTCGTGTGATGTCTGTCCAGACGTAGTATGCGCCTTCGGGGGTTGTGCAGATGAAAGAAGCGTTCTCCAGTGTCTGCAATAGCAATTTCCTGCTCTTATCATAGAGGGTTCGTAGGTCCCGATAATAGGAGAGTGGAAGTTTCAGAGCAGCTATGCAGGCTTCCTGCAGAGGTGTGGGGGCGCAGACCGTTAGAAAGTCGTGGACCTTCCTCACTGCGAGCGTCAGTTTCTTCGGCGCGATCACGTATCCTACTCGCCAGCCAGTCGCGCTGTAGGTTTTTGAGAATCCGGAAATCGTTATTGTGCGATTGTCCATGCCGTCTAGGCTTGCGATGCTGATGTGTTTCCTGTCGTCGTAGAGGATGTGTTCATAGATCTCATCGGTGATCGCGAAGGCATCATAGTCCGTGCAAAGGTCTCGAATGAGTTCTAGCTCATGAGAAGTGAAGACCCTGCCTGTCGGGTTGTGAGGAGTATTGATTATGACTGCTTTGGTCTTTCTGGAGAAAGCTTCTATCAGCTTCTCTTCCTCGATTTTGAAGCCGGGCTCTTCGAGTGGAACGTACTTGCACTTTGCTCCTGAGAGAATAGAGTCTGGACCATAATTTTCGTAGAAGGGTTCGAAGATTACGACCTCTTCAGCTGGGTCCAGGAGGGCTAGAAGAGATGCTATCATGCCCTCGGTGGTTCCGCATGTTACGGTGACATTGTCATCCGCATTGCACGGGACATGATTGTAAGTTGACATTTTGTGAGCGATGGCCTGTCTGAGACGAGGGACACCGTGAGTGGTCGAGTATTGATTGTAGCCGTGTCGGATAGCGCGCGAAGCGGCGCTCTTCACTCTGTCGGGAGGGTCAAAGTCTGGAAACCCTTGTGCCAGGTTTATCGCGTTGTAAGCTTGGCATAGCCTGGTCATTTCCCGTATGACGGATTCGGTGAATCCTTCAGCCCGTTGGGACGGTCCCTTTTCCATGGCTAAGAGGAGAATTCGACGCCTAGTAAGGATTCTTCTATTCGTCCGATACAAAGTAGGTGGGGTCTAAATAAAGCCCGTCAGGTCAGGGAATGGGTCAGCGCTATGGCGTACTGTTCTGTCTTCTTGTATCGAGTTCCGAGAAGAAAGGCAGAGGCCTTTGTACAAGCGCTCAGACCAATCATGAAGCTGTTCGAGGATGCCGGGTGCTTGTCCGATGAGCTTCTCCGTCCGAAAGATATGACAGCCAAGTTTGGTGGGGCTAGCCTCCCGTCTGCCGTTGAGCTTGCCAACGATGAAGAACTCTGGATCGAGATCGCCAAGTTCAAGGATGCTTCCCACATGAAGGACGTTCATTCTCATGTGGCTAAGAATCCCGACCTTGAGAAGTTGCACTCGAGATTCGATCTCCTCATCTCTGGGAAGGAAGTCTATCACGCCGAGTTCGAATCACTACGCCCGCAGCCTTAGTCTCATGATTGGACGAAAATGCACCTAGAATGGTTACTACTTTTCTGTTGTACTGGCAGTGTGGGTAACACTACTCTGAAAGTTCAGACTCTAAGAATGTTTGAATGACGTTCATGGCAATGACTGGAAAAAAGGGTCACGCCGCAAAGCGACAGACGAGATCAAAGAGTTCTACAGGGAAAGTGAAAACGACGCGGGGATTCAATCATACGAAAGCCTCGTCGAAGGGCACAAGCAGGAGGACGACTTCGAGAACGCCTCGTCAACAAAATAGTGACGCTACTTACATTTTCGAGTGCACTCGGCCAGGATGCGGATATAGAATTCCACGTGAGGAAAGAGCCGAGCAAGGATCGATCCGCTTCGATCTCAAATGTCCCAAATGTCACAGCAAGGAGTTCAAGTGCCTAGGAAAAGGCGATCTTCCAGAAGCCTTCGAACTGCCCGTGCCGACAACGAACATCGACTTCGATACTATCAAACCAGTAGACCTTGGGTCAAACTAGAAATCCCGGTCCGACAACCAGTCATTTCTCGCTGAGTAGAAACGAGTTTCTTCCTCTCACTCTGGAACCTGAAAATCTTCAAACGAAGACTTAACAGAACCATTCCCTCTTCGGCCGCTCAATGACTGTCAACGAACTTTCTCCTGAAAAACTGAGGTTGGAGTGTCCGCCCGACCAGGTTGGGTGTGAGACTAGCGCAGAACTCGGTCCTGTAGACGGCATTATTGGACAAGACCGTGCTCTGAAAGCGCTGAAGTTCGGAGTCGAAATGAAGGGAAAAGGCTTCAATGTTTACGTTGCGGGTCCACCGATTACAGGGAAGAGGCCTGCCGCTCGAAGCTTCTTGGAGAATATCGCAAAGACTCGGCCTGTTCCTCCTGACTGGGTCTATGTGAACAACTTTCAGAACCCCTACGAGCCGAAGACCTTGAAGCTTCCTCCCGGTAGAGCCAAGGTCTTCCAGAAAGACCTGAAGAATCTTGTCGATCAGGCAAAGCGCGTGGTTCCCGCCGCACTCCAGAACGAAGAGTTCGTCTCGAGAGGGAATAGCATTACGAAGAAGGCTGTTGCAGAGCGCAACAAGATCCTCAGCGATCTCAACAAACAAGCAGAGGTCCACGGCTACAGTGTACGAATGACTCAGCTGGGAATCACAATAATCCCGGTCGTTGATGGTAAGACAGTGAGTCAGGAAGAATTCGATTCTCTTCCAGCTCGCGTGAAGAAGAAGTACGATCAGAGCAGAGACACTGTCAGAGCTGCGCTTGACAAGGCAGGGAAAGAGGTCAACGATCTGGATGCTAGGACGCTCGATGAGCTGAAAAAGCTCAGAGACGACTCGGTGCGTTACGCGATCGGCGGACTCATGACCAATCTCGTTTCCCGCTACGAGGGTCTACCCAATGTTGTTCAGCATCTCAACGAACTCAGAGACGACATAATGGAGAATACGGAACTCTTCACTCCAGGAGGGACTGAAGAGAAGCCGGACTCGGAAGAAAAGAATCCTTTGGAGAAGAGCCTACCCGATTTCCTGTTTCGTAGATATGATGTGAACGTAATCGTCGATAATTCAGAGTTGAAAGGAGCCCCAGTGATCTCGGAAGATAATCCTACGGTGACCAATCTGCTCGGCAAGTTTGAGAACGAATCACGATTTGGAGCTCTCACAACAGATTTCACCCTCATCAAGGGAGGCTCGCTCCATCGAGCTAATGGAGGCTACCTCATCCTTGGAGCAATTGAGCTGCTCAAAAACCAGTTTTCCTACGATGGCTTGAAGAGAGTTCTGCAGAGCGGAAGTATCCTCATTGAGGAGACGGGACAGAGGCTTGGAGTTGCCAGCACTAAGACCCTCGTCCCTCAGTCAATACCGTTGAATGTGAAGGTGATACTTGTCGGAGACCATGAAATCTACCAAGCGCTATACACACAGGACCCTGACTTTGGGATCCTATTCAAAGTCAAAGCTCATTTTGATGATTCGATCGAAAGGAACGACCAGAATCAGAAAACGTACGGCAGCTTTGTTCACTCTCTTTGTGAGCGAGAAGGACTCAACCACCTCGAAGCGCCGGCCCTTGCGAAGGTTGTGGAATACGGGTCCCGCTTAGCTGAAGACCAGACAAAGTTGTCGACGAAATTTCCCGAGATCGCCGACCTAGTGAGAGAGGCAAATTTCTACGCAACACAAGACGGAGCAAAAATAGTCAAAGATGTTCACATCAAGAAAACTCTCGACGAGAAAGTCTACCGCTCCAATCTTCTAGACGAAAAAATAAAGGAAATGATTGAACGAGGAATCATCCTCATAGACACATCAGGAACTCAGGTAGGACAGGTAAACGGTCTCTCCGTCATAAGCCTGGGAGATTTCGACTTCGGCCAACCATCCCGAATTACCGCCAGCCTAGGGCTAGGGAGGAGGGGAATAATCGATATTGAACGTGAATCCAGGATGGGGGGACAGACACACACGAAAGGCGTCCTGATCATTTCCGGCTATCTAGAGAACAAGTACGCTCACGACAAGCCTCTGAGCCTTTCATGCAGGCTTGTCTTCGAACAGAGCTACGGAGGTGTAGACGGTGATAGCGCTTCCAGCA
>Ga0209802_1001732_pt1 | contig 15790 bp, 13 predicted proteins | sample GraSoiAngelo_129_FD_185886 | JGI IMG/M metagenome (GOLD analysis project Ga0209802, IMG submission 185886) | Grasslands soil microbial communities from the Angelo Coastal Reserve, California, USA - 14_0927_12_40cm (SPAdes) (version 2) | ecosystem: Environmental > Terrestrial > Soil > Grasslands ... | reverse complement strand
TCCTCCTCGGCGGTGACCGAGTTGACCAGCGCCTTCCCCTCATACGCGCTGAGCCCCGCCTCGAGCGCCTCGATGATCGAGGAATCGATGCAGATCGGCAGGTCGGTCACGTTCATCACCGCCCGGATCGCCGCCACGAGCAGGGCGGGTTCGTCCACGGCGGGGATGCCCGCGTTGACGTCGAGCATGTGAGCTCCCGCCGCCGCCTGCGCCTGAGCGTCGGAGCGCACCCGGTCCATCACGCCTTCCTTCATCTCCGCCGCGAGGACCTTGCGCCCGGTGGGGTTGATGCGCTCGCCGATGATCACGAAGGGACGGTCGCCGGAGATCACCACCTCGCGACCCCGCGAGGAAAGACGCGTCTCCAAGGCCTTAGCCCTTTCTCAGCGTCTCGTCGATCTTCATGACGGCCTGTTCGAGCGCCTGGGCACCCTGAGACTGACCGCTGCGGTCACCGACCAGCTGCTTGGCCATGCGCGTCGCCATCGAGGCATCCGGCGCATAGCTGTCGGCGCCCACGTGCTTCGCGTACTCCTGCGTCACCGGCGCACCCCCGACCGCGATGTGGACCTTGTCGCGCAACCCGGCCTTGGTGAGCGCGTCGATGTTGGCTTTGAACATCGGCATGGTCGTGGTCAGGAACGCGGAAAAGCCGACGATGTCAGGCTCGTGCTTCTGCACGGCCTCGACGAACTTTTCGGGCGGTGTGTTCACGCCCAGGTCGTAAACCTCGAAGCCCGCGCCCTCGAGCATGATCACGCACAGGTTCTTGCCGATGTCGTGGATGTCGCCCTTCACCGTGCCGATGACATAGCGGCCGACGGGCTTGGCCCCCGTCTCGGCGATGAGTGGTCGCAGGATCACCAGGGCGCCCTGCATCGCGCGAGCGGCGATCAGCATCTCGGGGACGAAGAAGTCGCCCTTCTCGAAGCGGCGCCCGACCTCCTCGAGGGACGGGATCAGGGCCTTGAACAGGATGTCCATCGGGTCCATGCCGAGGCTCAACGCCTCTTCCGTGAGCGCTTTGACCTCGGGCGCGTGGCCGTTGAGCGTGTGCTCGAACAGCTCGGCTCGAATCTCTTCTTCCCTGCTCATGTGTTGCGCATCGCTCAACTGATGCTCAGGACTCAACAGTCTACGTGGCAGCCGTGTTACCCGCAACGGTAATGTTGCGCAATGAGCAACGGCGAGGAGCGGGAGGTAGGGGTCCGTTCGGTCGAGCGCGCGATCTCCATCCTCGACCTGCTGGCCCAGGGTGGGTGGCGCACCGGGGCGGACGTGGCCCGCGAGCTCCACGTCCACCGGTCCACCGCGTTGCGGCTGCTCGGGACGCTCGAGCGGCACGCCCTTGTCGAGCGCGACCAGCGCACCGCGAGGTACCGGCTGGGGCGCCGCCTCCCTCAGCTGGCCAGCGTGGTGACGGGAGAGTTCGATCTCCGCTACGTCGCCCGGCCGGTATGCGAGCAGCTGGCCGCCGCGGCCGGGGAGACCGCCACGCTCGACGTCCTGGCCGGGGACGTCATCGTGCCCATCGAGCAGGCCACGGCATCAACATCTGTGGTCAGTGTCAACTGGCTCGGGCGCCGCACGCCGGTCCACTGCACCGCAAGCGGCAAGGTGATCCTCGCCTTCGGACCGGCCCCGGTACGCGAGCGGCTGCTGGACACACAGCGGGAGCAGGTCACCCCTCACACGATCACCGCCCGAGCCGAGCTCGAGTCGCAGCTCGATGCGGCCCGCGCGGCGGGCGTCGCCCACACCTACGAAGAGCTGGAGGTCGGCCTGGACGCGATCGCGGCTCCCGTCTTCGGAGCGGACGGCGACGTGGTGGCGGCGCTCGACGTCTCCGGTCCGTCGCACCGCCTGCGGGCGGCCGGTAGGCCCGACCTCGACCGCCTCACGAAGGAAGGTGCGGCCGACATCTCCCGCCGCCTGGGCTATCGGGGCAGGCGGTCTGAAACCTAGCCGACAGGGCGGATTAACCAGGGCCTTACTGAAATCAACCGCACGCCCGAGATGTGTCCTTGCAACATCGGCGGGCTGCAATCATGATTGGCCTGCCTATCTGGTTGGGGAGCAACCGGGCAATATTTGGAGGGGAAACCAAGGATGAAGTTCGCCAGACTCACGCGCCATCTCGGCCTTGCCGTGGTGGCCTTCGTCGTCGTCACAGCCTGTGGCAGCACATCGTCCGGGACTGCCACCTGCAGCACCGCCAAAACGGCGACGTCGGCCTCGGCCTGCGGAGGGATGGACGCTCTGGTCGCCGCCGCGAAGGCCGAAGGCAAGCTGAACGTCATCGCGCTGCCCCGCGACTGGGCGAACTACGGGGCGATCCTCGACGGGTTCACCGCCAAGTACGGCATCGCGATCACCTCCGACAACCCCGACGGAAGCAGCCAGGACGAGGTGAACGCCGTCCAGCAACTCGGCACGACGAGCCGCGCTCCGGACGTGCTCGACGTCGGCATGGCGGTCGCGCTTGCCAACCTCACCCTGTTCGCGCCTTACAAGGTCGCGACGTGGAGCGACATCCTCGACACGCAGAAAGAGTCGACGGGACTCTGGTTCCAGGACTACGGCGGGTTCATGTCGATCGGCTACGACTCGAGCAAGGTGCCCGCGATCACGACGATGGACGACCTCCTCAAGTCGAACTACAGAGGGAAGGTCGCCCTCAACGGAAACCCGAAGCAGGCCAACGCCGCGCTCAACGGAGTCATGATGGCCAACCTCGCGTCGGGTGGCACCCTCGACGACATCAGCAAGGGAGTCGATTTCTTCCACCGCTTGAAGCAGGCCGGCACCTTCGTTCCAGTGCAGGCGACGACGGCGACGGTGAAGAACGGGACGACCCCGGTCGTGTTCGACTGGGACTACCTGTCCGCGGCGCACGGCAAGGACGTGCCGGCGTGGAAGGTGTTCGTGCCGAACAACGCCATCCTCGGCGGTTACTACGCGCAGGCGATCAACAAGAACGCTCCTCACCCCGCGGCGGCGCGCCTGTGGGAGGAGTACCTCTACTCCGACGAAGGCCAGAACCTGTGGCTGAAAGGTCTCGCACGGCCCGTCCGCCAGGCGGCTATGGAAAAGTCGGGCAAGGTCGACAAGACGGCCGCCGCCGCGCTGCCGGCCGTCAACGGCACGCCCAAGTTCATGAGCCCCGACCAGGCCACGGCAGCCAAGAACTACGTCGTCGCCCACTGGGACGCGGCGATCGCTTGACAGCCGCCGGCAATCCGGCTGTAGCAACCAGCGCCGGCCGCCCACTTGCGGGCGGCCGGCTACTTTCCCTCGACTGGCTCGGCGCCGTTCCGTTTCTCGCTTACGTGGGTCTTTTCTTGCTGCTGCCGTCGGCGATCGTCGGCTTCGGTGCCTTTTTCAACGCTGACAGCACCTTTACGCTCGAAAACTTCGGCCACCTGTCCCGCTCCTACGTGGTCAGGGCCACGATCGACACCACGGTCATCTCCGCCGTCACCGCCCTGGCCGGCGCAGCGCTTGGCGCGCTTCTTGCCTATGCCATCGTCACCGGCAGTCCCAACGGTTTGCTGCGGAGACTCGTGGTCTCGGCCTCGGGAGTGCTCGCCCAGTTCGGCGGCGTGACCCTGGCCTTCGCGTTCATCGCGAGCATCGGCCCCGCGGGTTTCGTCTACCTGTTTGCCCAGGCCCATGGTCTCGATTACTACGCACACGGCATCTGGTTGTTCGAGCGCTCCGGCCTCGGCCTCGTCTACCTCTACTTCCAGATTCCTTTGATGGTCCTGGTTTTCCTGCCCGCCCTCGATGGCATCAAGCCTCAATGGCGCGAAGCGACGGAAAGCCTGGGCGGAAACACGTGGCATTACTGGCGGCACATCGCGGGCCCGATCCTTTTCCCATCGTTTCTCGGCGCCGCGCTTCTGCTCTTCGCAAACGCCTTCTCCGCCTACGCGACTGCCCAGGCGCTGATCAACCAGGGGCAGCCGATGCTCTCGCAGCAGATAGCCGGCGCGCTCAGCAGCGAGGTCGGAGCGGTGGAGCCAGGCTTCGCCAAAGCCATCGCGATCGAGATGATCGTGATCGTCACCCTCGTCACAGTGCTCTATTCATTGCTGCAGCGGAGGACCTCACGATGGCTGTAGCCGCGCGCAGCACCCAGCGCACGCGGTGGATCAGGCTCCAGGTCTTTCGCTACGTGACCTTCGCGGCGGCGGCCGTGTTCTTCCTGGTTCCGATCGGTGCGATGGTGGAGTTCTCGACGCGTGCCAACAACGGCTCGCGAACGCTCGAGTACTGGAGGTCCATTTTCGACTATCCCGAAATGATCGCCGCCATCGTGGCTTCGCTCCAGCTCGCCGCCATCACTTCGGTGGTGATGCTGGTCCTGCTCGTGCCGACCATGGTCTGGGTCCGCCTCAAGCTGCCCGGACTCAGCCGGATCGTCGAGTTCATCTGCCTGCTGCCATTGACGATTCCCGCCATCGTGCTGGTCGTCGGCCTGTTTCCTGTCTACATCTGGATGGGAAGCAACTTCAGCGACTCGATCCTCACGCTTTCGCTCGCGTACGTAGTCCTCGTGCTTCCTTACTGCTACCGCGCGCTCGACGCGGGCCTTGGTGCCATCGACGTGAAGACGCTCTCCGAGGCCGCGCGCAGCCTGGGCGCAAGCTGGTTCGCGGTCATGTGGCGCATCATCGTGCCGAACATCTCGAACGCCATCCTCAACGCGACGCTTCTCTCCGTCGCGCTTGTGCTCGGTGAATTCACGATCGCCAACAACCTGCTGTACGCCAACCTCCAGGTGGAGCTCGTCCACCTGGGCCGCGCGAATGCCGGCGTATCGATCGCGGTCGCTGTCGCGTCTTTGTTGTTCGCTTTCGTCCTCCTGGTGATTCTCGCGTTCATCGGCAACCGCCCGCGACGCGTTCGCCCTGAGCTCGCCACCGCGCTCGCGGGCCCGTTGGCCGCGTCGCAAACATGACCGAGCGATCCGGGGTTGAGGTAAGGCTCGAGAAGCTCGTCCGCCGCTACGGCACGGTCACCGCACTCGACGGTCTGTCGCTGACGATCGCCCCGGGCGAGCTCGTCGCCCTGCTTGGCCCTTCGGGCTGCGGCAAGACGACGGCGCTGCGGCTCCTGGCCGGGCTCGAGGAAGCAGACGGTGGCCGCGTCGTGATCGCCGGCAAGGACGTGACGGGGCTGCCGACGAGCCGGCGCAACGTCGGCATGGTCTTCCAGGCCTACTCGCTGTTTCCGCACATGGTCGCGTGGGAGAACGTCGCCTTCGGGCTGCAGATGCGCAAGGTCGGCGCCGCGGAGAGAAAGAAGCGCGCGCTCGAGGCGCTCGAGCTGGTCGGGCTCGGCCGCGTTGCCAACCGCTACGCCAACCAGATGTCGGGCGGACAGCAGCAGCGCGTTGCACTCGCACGCGCGCTCGCCATCCGGCCGCAGGTGCTGCTTCTGGACGAGCCGCTGTCAGCCCTCGATGCGAAGGTGCGCGCGCGCCTGCGGGATGAGATCCGCCGCATCCAGCTCGAGGTCGGCATCACGACGCTATTCGTCACCCACGACCAGGAGGAGGCGCTCGCGATCGCCGATCGCGTGGGCGTCATGCAGTCGGGACGCCTGGAACAGCTCGGCCCTCCGACCCTCGTCTACACGCGTCCCGCCACTCCGTTCGTGGCCGAGTTCGTTGGACTCACCAACCGCCTCGCCGGCACGGTCAAGGGCGGCGCGGTCGAAGTTCGCGGGGTGCGGCTGCCGCTCGTCCAGCCCGACATCGCGGACGGTCCGGCCACCGCGCTCGTCAGGCCTGAAGCAGTGAGTTTGGCGAGTAGAGCCGATGCGGAGGAAGGACCGCTCGTCGGGGCCGTTTTGACGGTCGCCTTCCTCGGCGCCGTCAGTCGCGTCACCGTCGACCTCGGCGACACGACAGTGCTCGCGCAGATGCCGACGTCGGCCGCGTCCCAGTACCCAGCGGGGACCAAGGTCCGGCTCGAGCTGCGCTCGGACCCCGTACTCATCCAGAGGGAAGAGCCCGTCGCCACCGCTTCGTGAAGTCGCGGCGACAGCTCGGCGCCGGCCCGGTCGTGCGATCTGGGTCGCGGGCTGTGTACCGCTCCGTGGTCGAGCTGGACTCAGAGCCTCACATCGTCCGGACCGACCTCGCGTCCGGCGCGGCTGCGCCGCAGCGCGAGGCGATCGCCCGCATCGTGCACCTGACGGATCTTCACGTGACCGACGCCCAGTCCCCGGCTCGCTTCGAGTGGGTCAATCGTTACGCGCGAGATCCACGGTTTCGCGAGCTCATCACCATGCACCGTCCGCAGGAGACGTTGAACATGCACGCGATCGCGGCCATGGTGCGCATGATCAACAACCTCGACGCGGTGCAGCTCGTCGCGATGACCGGCGACGCGATCGACAACACGCAGCGCAACGAGCTAACGAACTTCCTCGCGCTGCTGGACGGAGGCATGGTGCGTCCGGATTCCGGCGCCCCCGGTTACGACGGGGTGCAGCGGGCCGATTGGCCGGGCCAGATCTTCTGGAAGCCCGACGGCCCGCCGCAGGGCGACCTGTACCAGGATGGGCTTGGGTTTCCGCAACATCCTGGATTACTCGACGAAGCGATGCAGCCCTTTCGGACGGATGGCATACGCGTCCCGTGGCTCGGCTGCTACGGCAACCACGAAGAGGTCTGCCAGGGGGTCGGTGTCGTGTCCGAGGTGCTCGCTCGCGCGATGACCGGGTCGCGCAAGGCGATCGAGCCTCCGACCGGCCTGGAACCGGACGGTGTGGTGGAACGTTTCGTGCAGCACCCCGAGCAGTTTCTCGCCGGTGCCTCGGTGGAGGTCGCCGCCGACCCCGAGCGCAGGCCCATCTCGCGGGCCGAGTTCGTCGACGCGCACGTCCGTAACGGCGGGCACGGCTTCACCACCGACGCGTACTACGCGCATGACGAGGGCGCTGTGCGCTACATCACGCTCGACACCGTGTGCGATGCGGGTGGCGCGGACGGAAGCATTGACGCGGCGCAGCTGCACTGGCTGGAGCGCAAGCTCGAGGAGGTCCATTCGTCGTTCCAGACACGCGACGGTTCAAATGCCCGGACCAGGAACGCGGACCGCTACGTCGTCATCCTCTCCCACCACGGATACGACACCCTGTCGAACCCCCGAGCCGAGCGTCGCGCGGACGCGCTGCTGAACCTGCTGCTGCGATTTCGCAACGTCGTGCTCTGGCTGAACGGCCATATCCACGCAAACCGGATCACGCCACGAGGCACCTCGGGCGGCGGCAGCCATGGCTTCTGGGAGGTGACGACCAGCTCGCTCGTCGACTGGCCGTGTCAGGCCCGCCTGATCGAGCTGTTCCAGGCCGGCGGCGGCAAGCTCGGGATCGCCTGCACCATGCTCGATCACGACGGGGAAGGCCTGGCCGGCCTGCACCGCGAGCTGGCCGGCAACGTGCCGGTCAGGGGCTTCGACTCGGGGTACTCGGGAACCCCGCTCGACCGCAACGCGCTCCTGCTTCTTCCTCAGCCGTTTTGAGTCAGGGTTCGTTGCGTACAGCGCGACTGTAGCGTAGAGTGCGGAGTTGGTCGCATGGTGAGGCCGCTCGGTGGATTGAGTGTGGGGCAGGCGCTGGCCGAGTTCCTCCGCACGCCGCGCTACGAGATCTTTCCGACCGACGACGTCCTCGACCTGGTTGCGGCCTACGTGCCGAAAGAGGTCACGCTCGCCGTTACCGCCTCGCCCCGTCGCGGACTGCCTGCGACCGTCCAGCTCGCCGCGCGCCTCAGCCAGCTCGGCTACCGCGCCGTCCCGCACCTCTCGGCGCGCCTGATCCGTGACCGAGCCGAGCTCGGCCAGATCCTCGAGGCGCTGAAGGCGGCGAGCATCCAGAACGTGTTTGTCATTGCGGGCGACGCGCGCGAGCCGGCCGGACAGTTCCCGGACTCGATGTCGTTGCTCGAGGCGCTGCCGCCGGACCACAGCCTGACCGAGATCGGCGTCACGGGATATCCCGAGAGCCACCCCTTCATTCACGACGACGTCACGATCCAGGCGATGTGGGACAAGCGCCGCATAGCGAGCTACATCGTCAGCAACCTGAGCTTTGATCCGGCGACCGTCAAGCGCTGGGTGGAGCGCGTGCGGCGCCGGGGCGTCCAGCTGCCGATCCACATCGGAATGGCCGGCGTCGCAGACCCCGCGCGGCTGTTGCGCCTTTCGGCCAAGATCGGCGTCGCGGAGTCTGCGCGCTTCCTGCGCGGCCACCCCAGCTGGTTGGCTCGCATGTTCCGCCCTGGCGGCTATGACCCTGGGCGCTTCCTCGGGGCGCTGATGCCCGAGATCGCGCAGCCCGGTCGCCGGATCGCGGGTCTTCACGTGTTCACGTTCAACGAGATCGAGCCGACGGAGAGGTGGCGCCGCGAGATGCTCGCGCGCTTGACGCCGGTCGCGCGCAGGGCGACTGCTGAATGAGAGGAGTTATGTGGTGAAGGTTGAGTTTCCGACCGATCTCCAGATCGCGCGCCATGCGCGCTTGCTGCCGATGCCCGAGGTCGCGGCCAGGATGGGCATCGGGCCGCACCTCCTGGAGCCATATGGAAACGACGTTGCGAAGATCAAGCTCGAGGCGATCGACGAGTTGAGAGGCCGGCCCAAGGCCAAGTACGTCGTCGTCTCGGCGATCACGCCGACCCCACTCGGCGAAGGCAAGACGACGACGACCGTCGGCCTCGGACAGGCGCTGTCTCACATCGGCAAACGGTCGACGATTGCGATTCGCCAGCCTTCGATGGGTCCGACATTCGGCATCAAGGGCGGAGCTGCCGGCGGCGGCTACAGCCAGGTGGTCCCGATGGAGCGACTGAACCTCCACCTGACCGGCGACATGCACGCCATCACGGCGGCGCACAACCTGCTCGCGGCCATGATCGACAACCACATCTACCATCACGAGGCGCTGGTCGACCGCGACAGCGTGACGTGGCGGCGCGTGATCGACGTCAGCGACCGCGTGCTCCGCAACATCATCGTCGGCCTCGGTGCGCACGAAGACGGCGTCATCCGGCAGACAGGGTTTGACATCACGGCCGCGTCCGAGGTCATGACTGTCCTGGCGCTGACCACGTCGCTGCAGGACATGCGCAAGAGGCTCGGACGGATCGTGATCGGCAACACGACCGACGGCAAGCCGATCACCGCCGAGGAGCTGCACGCGGCGGGAGCGATGACCGTCGTCCTCCGAGACGCAATCAAACCAAATCTGCTCCAGACCCTCGAGAACACACCCGTCCTCGTCCACGCCGGGCCGTTCGGCAACATCGCGACGGGTAACTCGTCGGTGATCGCGGACCTGATGGGCATCCACTGCGGTGATTTCCTGGTCACCGAAGCCGGGTTCGCGGCCGACATGGGCGCCGAGCGCTTCTTCAACATCAAGTGCCGCGCGTCGGGCCTGTCGCCGGACGCCGCGGTCATCGTCGCCACCGTCCGCGCCTTGAAGGTTCACTCGGGCCGCTTCAAAGTCGTGGCGGGCAAACCCCTTCCGCCCGAGATGTTGAAAGAGAGCCCAGATGACGTGTGGGCCGGGGCACCGAACCTGCGCAAGCAGGTCGAGAACATCAAGCTGCACGGCGTCACGCCGGTGATCGCAATCAACGCCTTCCCCGGCGACCACGATTCGGAGCATGCGGCGGTGCGCGAGATCGCGGACGAGCTCGGCGTCCGCTCCGCGGTGTGCCAGAACTTCAGCGAAGGGGGCAAGGGCGCGGTCGAGCTGGCGGAGGCGGTGGTCGAGGCGGCGAACGAGCCGAGCTCGTTCCACTTCCTCTATCCGGACGACATGAGCCTGCGCGACAAGATCGAGACGATCGCGACGAAGGTGTACGGCGCGGGCAGCATCGAGTACCAGAAGGACGCCGCCGCGCAGCTCGACTCGTACGAGCGCAATGGGTTCGGCCGGCTCGGCGTCTGCGTGGCCAAAACCCACCTTTCGATCTCGTCGGACCCGGCGCTCAAGGGCGCGCCGACGGGCTGGCAGCTGCGCGTGCGCGAGGTGCGGGCCTCGGTCGGGGCGGGCTTCATCTACCCGATCTGCGGGGAGATGCGGACGATGCCAGGCCTGCCGTCGCACCCCAACGCGGCCAGGATCGACATCGACGAAAAGGGCGACATAGTCGGCCTGAGCTGAATAGGTCCAGCCGCGGTTGGGTACCAATGGTGTGATGAAGACGCAGTCGATCGCCGCCAAAACCGGGGTGGGCGCCGTCGAGCTCGGCGTCACCGACCGCGACCGTGCCCTCGGGTTCTACCGCGACTACATCGGGCTGACACCGCTTGCCTCGATGGGGTCGGAGATCCGGCTCGGGGCGGCGGGACGCGAGCTCGTGGTGCTGCATCCCGACGCGGAGCGGCCGGTCGTCCCCCGAAGGTCCGGGCTTTACCACCTCGCCATCGTCGTGCCCGACCGGCGGGAGCTGGCCCGCGTGATCGCGCGCCTGGCGCGTCTGCAGTGGGACCAGTACCCCACCGACCACGTCATGACCAAGGCGAACTACCTCTGGGACCCGGATGGCAATGGGATCGAGATCTATACCGAGTCGCCCGAAGACGGCACGATGGGGTTCGCCAACGGCACGTTCGTCGCTTACGACAAAAATGGCAATCCGCGAAGCGGCCGCGACCCGATCGACCTCGAGGAGCTCTTCAGCCACCTCCGCGAGGACGACCGGCTGGATGAGTCAATGCCGGCCGGCACGAAGATGGGTCACATACACCTCCATGTCGCGGACGTCGAAGATGCCCTTCGCTTCTACCACAACCTCGTCGGCTTCGATGTCATGGGTCATGTGCCTGGCGTCGGATTTGTGTCGGCCGGTGGATATCACCACCATGTGGGTCTGAACACGTGGGCGGGCCAGGGCGCGCAACCGGCCCCTCCCGGCTCGGCCGGCTTGCGCCGCTACGCGATCGAGCTGCCAACCCAGCGCGACCTCGATGACGTCATCGGTCGCCTGGAGCATGGAGACGTGTCACTCGCCGAAGAGGCTGACGGCCTGGCCGCGACGGACCCGTCCGCCAACCGAGTCCTTTTTCGAGTCGCCTAGTTTCTAGTCCGGTCCGCGTGCCCGACCGAACGTGATCGTCGGTGCGATCGGAACCACTCGACCGTCAGCTGTCATGACCAGCTGCCATGCACCTTCGTGGACTTTCCAGTGGTGCCGATGACACAGCAAGACCAGATTGTCGAGGTCGGTTTCGCCACCGCGGATCCAGTGGACGACATGATGACCGTCGCACCAGGAGGCAGGGCGCTCACATCCGGGCCACCGGCAATGGCCATCGCGTGACTTAAGTGCTCGCATCGCCGGCCCCGAGATCACACGCTTCGAGCGGCCGAGGTCGATCACGACCGACTCCTGGCTCAGCAACACTCGCGTCACGCTGCAGTCGCACGCCATGCGCTCGATGGTGGTCGAGGAAAGAGGAAGCGAGAACTCCATCTCTCCGGCCGCTGCGCCGGCCAGGCCCTTCAAGGTCTCGACCGTGGCCGTCACCTGCAGGTTGGCGGGTTTGCCGCCGTGAGCGAGCTCGACCAACGCGTCCGCGTAGCGCTGCTCGAGCCCGCGATCGTCGCCGACGCCAGACTTGCGCGCCAGCGGCTCCAGCGCGGTCCGCACTGCCGCGCCACCAACCGGGTCAAGGACTCCGCTGATGAGCAGACAGCCGTCCTCAGCCGTGCTCAATGACAGCCGCCGGTTCTCCACCAGCTCTGACTGTTCATCCGAGTACGCCTTGGCGTCGACCGCGTGCCGGTAGTGCAGACACTTGTAATAGAACTTTCCGGGCGAGTTTTCGCGCGCCAGCGGCAGCAGCTTTGATTCATCGAAGGCCTTCGCGCCGACCGCATCCGCCGTCCGCGCCATGACCCTCAGATGGGCATAGCCGATGTCACCGTCGTAGAGAGCCTGCTCCGACTCCGGCATCTGACCGAGGCGCTTGCCGACCGCGATTCGGTCCCAGGCCACGTTGTTCGTGAGATGACAGTGGAAGCGCATCCAGTCGCCGGGGTTGTTGAAGCCCGCCTCGTCCCAGAGCTTCGTTTCCGCCAGCGCGGCCGCGAGGCGCGCCGCCTTGAGCTGAAGGAGATCGACGAGGCGCTCGGTCTCCATCAGCTCATGAGCAACGTCGTCGGCGGTGCGCAGACGCTCCGCGAGGATCATGAGTATAGCATACAAACAAGTGTGCGAAATGTCAAGGTCTAAGATGCCGTATTTACTTCCCCGACCTGCCTTCTCGGCCGCCAAGGCCCCGCCCTCGCACGCCATCTTCCTAGTCCTTTCCCCGCCCGCCTGAACCACCCAAGCCCTGTTCCTTGTGCGATCAGGTCGCCAGCGCCCGCCTGCGCTCAACGGCCTCCGCCAGCAGGGTCGCCAGGTCGAAGACCTGAAGCTTCGCGCCTGTCTCGCGTACCCCGTCGTCGAGCATGACCGTGCAGAACGGGCATGCCACCGCGAGTGTCTCCGCTCCGGTCGCGACCGCCTCTCGCACTCGCTCCTGGTTGATCGGCCGTCCGCGTTTTTCCTCCATCCACATGCGCGCGCCGCCCGCGCCACAGCAGAAGGTCCGCTCGCGGTTGCGCGGCATTTCGACGGCCTGGCCGACCGCCGACACCAGCTCACGCGGCGCCTCGCGGACGTCGTTGTGCCGCGCCAGGTAGCACGAGTCGTGGTAAGTGATCGTTCGTTCGCTCGGCATCGGCGCGAGCTTGCCTTCGTTGACCAGGTCGGCCAGGAACTGGGTGTGATGGACGACCTCGTAAGTGCCTCCGAAGTCCCGGTATTCGTTGCCGATCGTGTTGAAGCAGTGCGGGCAGGTCGTGACGATCTTCTTCACCCCGCCATCGTTCAATGTCGCGACGTTTTCCCCCGCCAGCCTCTGAAACGTGTACTCGTCGCCCATTCGTCGGGCGGGGTCTCCGGTGCACGCCTCGCGGGGTCCGAGGACCGCGAAGTCGACCCCGGCCATCTGCATCAACTTGGCGGTCGAGACGGCCGCCTTGCGCGCGCGTTCGTCGAACGCCGGCGCGCAGCCGACCCAGAACAGGACGTCTGGGGCGCGCTCGCCGGGTTGGAGGACGCGAACGCCAAGTCCCTCCGCCCACTGCATGCGATCGGCCTGAGGCTTGCCCCAGGGATTCGAGGTGCGGTCGACGTCCCGCAGCATCGCGCCCGCTTCATCCGGGAATCGCGATTCGACCATCACCAGGTTGCGACGCAGGTCGATCACATGGTCGATGTGCTCGATGCCCACCGGGCACTCTTGGACGCAGGCGCCGCACGTCACGCAGTCCCACACGACGTCATCGATCACGGCGTTGGGCACGATCGGCGCCTCCGACTGGCTCAACAGGTGGTCGCGCAAGTTCATGATCAGCAGCTTCGGCGAGAGCGGTTTGCCGGTGTTGTAGGCGGGGCAGACGTCCTGACAGCGTCCGCACTCCGTGCAAGACATCGTGTCGAGCATCTGCTTCCACGTCATGTCGCTTACGCGCGCCGACCCGAAGCGGATCTCGGCCTCGGGCTTCTCGAAATCGATGGGCTCGATGCGGCCGCGCGAACGTGTTCTTCCGAAATAGACGTTGAAGGCCGCGACCAGGATGTGCAGGTGTTTCGAGTAGGGCAGATAGACGAGGAAGGAAAGGATGATGAGCACGTGAGCCCATACCGCCACGCGCTCGAGCACCGGCGCGACAGGGGAGATGGCATTCGAAAGTGCATTGGATATCGGCGCCCACTGCGCCGGGTAATCGTTCAGGTGCAGCGCGATCTGCGACGCGTGCCAGAGGAGCAGCGTGGTGACGATGCCCGCGATCAACGCGAGGATCAGGTCCGCCTCGCCCAGGTGACTGCCTTTGAAGCGAGCTGGTTTCTGGACCTTGCGGATGGCGAAGGCCGCGATCACGCCGACCAGGACGAGCACCGCGAAGCTGTCGACCAAGAATGCGTACCAGCCCTGCGCGCCGAGCCACGGCAGGGTCGAATGCGGGTCGACCGCGCCGATCATGGCGATGACGATCGTGGGGAAGAGGACCAGGAAGCCCCAGAAGATCGCAGCGTGCATCAAACCCGGGAGCAACCGCTGCAGCAGCTTGCTCTGGCCGACCACAACCGTCGCCTCGGCGCGGGCTCGCGCCGGCACGTCATCGAAGCGCGCCGCCGGCCTGCCGGAGCGCAGCAGCCGGTAGAGCGACCATGCGCGGCGGCCGAAGAGCGCGATCGCAACCGCGAGCGCCAGGGCCAGCACGATTGCCTGCATGACGATCACTTGCGTTTGCGGATCTCGGCGGTGATGGCCGGCACGATCTCCTTCAGGTCACCCGTCACGGTGTAGTCGGCGTTGAGCATCAACGGCGCCTGCGGGTCGGAGTTGATCGCCACGATCCGCTTGGCGCCCTTCAGGCCGGCCATGTGCTGCGTCGCGCCGGAGATGCCGCACGCGATGTAGACCTCGGGCGCGACCTTGGTCCCCGTCTGGCCGACCTGGTCCGTGTGCGGACGCCAGCCGGCGCTCGTCACCGCGCGCGAGCAGCCGACGGCCGCGCCCAGCAGGCCCGCCAGCTCCTCGATGATCGCGAAGCCTTCTTTTGATCCGACACCGCGGCCGCCGCTGACGATCACCTTCGCGGTCGTCAGCGATACACCGCCGTTTGCCGGCGCAACATGGTCGGAAACCCGGACCACGAGGTCGCTTCCCGCCGAGGGCTTCAGGTCGAGCTCGGCCGGTGCAGGTCCTGTGTCGGCCGGAACGGTGTGCGGCGCGACTGTGATTAGCGCGCGCGGACTGTGCAGGCGTCCTTCCTCGAGCAGGCTGCCGCCCCACCTCAGGCGCGTCACCTCGACCGGGTCGCCCGGCGTCACGGCGATGCAATTGGCCGCAAACGGCAGGCCCGTACGCGCGGCCAGGCGGGCCATGACCTGGTTGCCGCGATCCGTACCCGCTGCGAACACAGCCGACACGTTGAGTTGGTCGGCCGCCAGCGCCAACGCGGCGGCGAGCGCATCGGGTGCGAAAGGCTGGATAGCATCCATCCGCACGGAGCGTGGGTCTCCAAACTTGCGCGCGAGCGTGAGCGCCTGCCGCGAGGGATCTCCCGATTCCATCAGGACGAGGACGTTCACAACACACCCGCCTGACGGAGAACTTCAACCACCGCCGGTGCCGCCGTGGCGCCGATGCCAAGCGACTCGGCGCGGCGGCCCTGGCCAGCTGGGACCGCGAGTCGCACAAGCTCGAGGCGCGGCGCCGGGCGCGTCGGAGTGGTGACCGCAACCGGTTTGGAGCGGGCGCGCATCTTGCCTGGAACCGAGGGGTAGCGTGGGAGGTTGAGGCCTTCTTTCACCGTGAGCACCGCCGGGAGCGGCACGACGTACACGTCTCGCCCGCCCTCGACCTCCTGCTCGCAGCGCACAGACGAGCCCTCGAGCGTGACCTTCTTCAAACCAGTGACGCACGGGCGCCCGAGCGAGTAGGCGACGCGGATCCCGACCTGGAAACCACCCGAGTCCGCGGACTCATTGCCGAAGAAGACGATGTCGAAAGGACCGTTGGCCGCCTCATCCGCAGTGATCGCTTCTAGCAGCGCTGACGCCGTCGCCTCAGCGTCCCATTCCTGGCCGTCGGTCTGGAGGTGAATCGCGCGGTCGACGCCCAGCGCCATCGCGTCCCGGAGCTGCTCCACGGCCTCAGGCGGGCCCAGCGTCAGGACGACCGAGTCGCCCTTGTTCGCCTCGATC
>Ga0209802_1001727_pt1 | contig 15834 bp, 22 predicted proteins | sample GraSoiAngelo_129_FD_185886 | JGI IMG/M metagenome (GOLD analysis project Ga0209802, IMG submission 185886) | Grasslands soil microbial communities from the Angelo Coastal Reserve, California, USA - 14_0927_12_40cm (SPAdes) (version 2) | ecosystem: Environmental > Terrestrial > Soil > Grasslands ... | reverse complement strand
TTAACAAAAAAATCATATTCCTTTTTCAAATAATCCCAGTCTCCCAAAGTAGCAAATCATCCTGGGGTAGATCTTACTGGAGTTCCTGTTGATGAAGTCTTACCAAGTTTCGTATCATAATCAAATCTTAATCATCGGAAAAAATTAGCATTTTGTATTTCCAATGGCAAAGACTGTTCACTTATCACTTTTAATCATTCCTTAGCGCTTTTAGTTTTATCCGCATCATCATAAACAAACCCAGAATCTGTTCAATCTTTAATAAGATCCTGAGTAAAAGACTCTTCTAAAAGAGTTCACTTTCTATTAGGATTGTCGTCCGTTGTAATTCTTGTAATAATTGTTTCTACCATATTAATAATGTTTTAATAGTTTATTTATTATAACTTGATTTAGAGGATTTAATTCATTCGTTCACTTTTGAACTTCTGAACTTAGGCCCGGTATCAATAACCGTTTCTTGTTTTGGAGCCTCAGGCTTAGTCTCTATATTTGTTTCTACCTTAGGAGTTGTTGTTTCCACTTTTTTCTCCTCAGGAGTCTTATCATAAAGAACCTTATCTATAGGCGCCTTTCCAGCATGAAGGTCTTTTACACCTTTTCAATCTGGATTTTCCCCACTAGTTTCTTTTTCTATCTGTTCCCCAGACTTAACAACATTATCTAAGTGTTCAGCTTTAGTTTCTATCTGAGACTTAGCCTGTTGTTGTTCCGGTGAGGAAGCAGGAGAAGTTTGAGAACTAGTTTGAGATTCTTCTTTTTTTACTTCTTTATTTTCTTCGTTCGTAACCATATATATTATATTTTAGCAAAGGAAACTCGGTCTTTGAGGAATTGAGGGCATTCTTTCATGTCTTCTTCTCTAATTTCTAGAGTGAAATATTTAGAAGTTGGTTCGTTGATATGCTCAGGGTCCGTGAGCTTTGCCAACAATTCCATAAACCTTTCATTCTTAAAAATATTTTTGTTTAAACTTACTATTAACTTCATACCTTAATTTTATTTAGTTTTCTTTTTTCTTTCTTTTGATTTGTAATAGACAGACATAAGAGAGAGAGAGAGAGAGAGAGAGAGCAAAATCACTACTCCTAACAAGGAATAGATAGAAATTGTCATTCTTTTCTTGCTTTCCTCTTGTTGTTTAACTATTCATTTATGTTCACTTAACCTTTTTTCTAAAACTTGGTTAACTTGTTCTTGTAGTTTACCATAATTTATCCAAGCATTAGTTAAAGAATGACAAGCCTTATCCAACTCAACTTTGCTTCCAGAAACTAATTCAACAATCTTTTTAGATTTGTCCTCAACAGAAAGATTAGAGTTATTTAATTCCTCTATCTTACAATTTAACTGTAAAGAACAATTATCTTTTTTAGTTTGAAGGTCTTGTAATTTATCCTTTAAATCACTTATTTCTTGTTCCTTACCTTTTAAATCATCAACAGAAACAAAATTATCCCTTGAAGACTTAATCCTATCAATTTCTTTTTTTTGTAAATCCAATAAATCGGATAACTTATTTATTTGTTGTATTAGTTTCTTAATTTGTTCCGAAAAGCTATCCATTTAAGGAATTTTTTGTATTACTTAATATCTTTCAAATCCTTAGTTAATTGTAATATCTTTGCTTCTAAACTATTTACAGCGGTTTTAGCATTATCAATTTCAGTCTGTTCCTTGCTATCCTCTGCTTTCAAATCATCCCGTTCTTTTTTTAAGTCTGTTATAAGCTTAGCAATCCGGGTTAATTCACTATTTACCTCAGCAAACTTCCTTTCTTGCTCAGTTATCTTTTCAGTTAATTCCTTTATTTGTTCCTCTTTGGATTTCGTAGTTGTCATATATTTATTTTGTGATTTCTATCTGGGATTTAATTTGGTTTAATTTCTCTTGGGTAGTTAAAGAAGTTTGTGTTAATCTATCTACTGAACTAGATAACTCTCCTAAATCTAAGTCTTTGTTTTTTTCCAACTCCTTAATCCTTTGGTCTTTTTGAAAGTTTAAGAACTTTAGCTTTTTAATTCTCTTTAAGAGTTTAATGGTTTTTCTTATGGGGGCGGTGCTTTTCTTTTCAGTAAGCAATACCCTTTCTAACTCTTTAATTTCTTGTTCTACCTTGGCATCAATTCCTTCAGATGAATTACTACCACTACTCAAAATGCTTTCTAATTCCTCATGTTCCTTTACCTGTTCTTTTAGTTTAGTGTTTTCTTCCTTTAAGGTTTTGTTTTCATCATCTAACACCTCATTTTGTTTTTTATGAGCCTCTACCATTAGAGTTAATATTTTATTCCTTTCAGCATCATTCTTAGCATTGGTTAATTGTTTATCCAATCCTGTCATGTAAGCAGTAAAATTGACAATCTTGCCTTTAAGATATTTGAGCATATTACTTATTTTTAGTCATTTCAACCATTACCTCAGTCTGAGTTGCTTTATCTTCCTTTTGTCTGTCATATCACCTAACTCCTGCCTTTAGGCTGTCCTCAAAGATGGCTCTTTCCTCTATAAGCTTCTTAATCAAACCTAGATTCTGGAGTTTAAGTTTTAGTCTTTTAATTTTTTTAACCTTATCAATTCCTGTTCCTTGGAGTTTAATTTGGGTTTTTTCTATTTTGACAACAATAGCATTTAATCATTTATCCCTGGTTTCAGATTGTTCAAACAACTCAGGTCTAGCCTCATACATCTTATGGGGATGGGCTAATTGTCAAGCCTCTAGGTCATAGTCATAAGGTCTTAATTGGTCTTGGATGGATTTACAACCTACTTCTAAACCGTGAGGGGAGCATTGGATAAAATCGTAGTTGTTAAAATATACCTCCTTGTTTTTATTTTCTGGTTTGAAACCAAACCAGTAGGCAAATATTCCAAGCCTTCATTTACATCAGTAGCCTCGATACAAACATTTTCTAGTTTAGTAAGATTTTGATAGGACTTAAGGGATCCATAGAAGTGATTTCTTTTTTCATCTAATGACATTGAGGTCCCTATCATCAAAGTTTTTAAATTATTAAATCTACTAAATATTTCTATATTAGTTAGTTCAATATTATTTCCGTGGATTATTAATTCTTCTAACTTCTCAGGATTAGGTAAAGTATTTAAGAAACCTATAGAAGTTAGTTTATAATCTTCAAGTATTATTTCCTCTACATTAGGATAATCAGTTAAGTTTAGATCTTTACAATCTAAATCTAAGTCCTTAGGTATAACCATAATAGTTTCAACCTTTCTAAACTCTTCTTGTAATATTCCGCCCTCTGACACTCAGCGCTTCATAAACTTTAATCCTAATCTTCTTCTATTCAATTCATCATTAGAAATAACTGTAATTAACTCTATTAAATCCTTATCCTCCTTAGTAGGATATTTTTGGTTTAAGTATTCTTGTAAAGTTGTCATAGCTCTATTTTATGTTATACTTAGTCTTTAATGCCTTTTCTCACTTCTCCCTTATCTCAGGCTTGATAAAATCTAAGTCTTTGATATTGTTATAAGCAATCATAGCCTCCCGGTCATTGACATCAGGATTTACTAGTTTATCAATTCTTCTTTTTAAAATCTTATCTAGGATTTCAAAATATAATCCTTTGTAAGGTTCTGTCCGTCTTTCTACCTCAATCTCGGCTATCCTTGTTTCTCACCCCCATCTATACTTAGAATTAGGTTCAGATTCCAAATTATGTTTATAATGGTGTAGACAACAAAACCTTCTTAGTTTTCTGCCAATCTTTAACCTAGAGGTGGCAGAATAATCACAAAAAGAACATTTGCCCATCGCTTTAGCCCATTTTCTTTCTTGTTCTAATTGAATTCTACAAGTGTGGCACATGATTATTTTGCTGGGACTTCAACTTGGGCTAATAAATGCTTAACCTCTTTAATTTCTCTTTCTAATTCTAACTTCTCCTTTAATAAATCCTGTTCCTCCCAAGAATAGTCTTGGGTAAATTGTAATTCGTTTTCTGTGTCTTTTAACTCATCCTTTAATCCCTCTAATCTTATTTCTAATCCATCCTTACTCTCCCAAAAACTAACCTTAACTGGTTGGGTCTGGAACTGTTTATTTCTTAAAGATAATAATAATTTGATAATTCAGCAAAGTGTCATATTTATAATTTTAGGAGGGGGGTTATTATTTAGGTGGTTGTTCTTGTTGGGTTTGTAATTCAGTATTTGCCAACATCCTTTCTAATTTGGCTTCCAGCTCTAAAATATCAGATTTAAGTTGGGATATTCCAGGTTTAAGATTGAGAGTTTCCCCTTTATATTTTTCTATCTCGGTTTCTAACCCTAAAACTTTTTCTTTAAGTTCTCTGTTTTCATTACTTAACCTCCTTGCTTTTTTACTTGTTTCCTCAACTCCTAATAACTGGTTTTCTAATTCCTCTACTTGGGATTTAAGTTTTTTGTTCTCGTTGCTTAATCTCTTACTTTTATCTTTTAAAGGGATAATTTCCTCCTTGTGTTTTCTTTCATATCAGTTTTTAGAAGCCTCCAAAGTTCCTTCTATTGCCTCCACATGAGAAGTCTCTAACTGCTTATGTTCTAGGGAAAGTTCGTGGAGTTGATTTTCTAATTTAGAAAAAACATTGTCAGTTTCCTCCTCAGCAAACCACTCATCACCATACTTCTTTTTAATCGTATTACAAAAGAAACAACTTTTAAATTGAATATCTGTTCTCCTTAATAAAGCACCACACTCCTCACAACTAGATATTTGATTATTGTCATATTTATCAACTTTACAACCCTCACATATAAAAGTTGAAAACATGAATGAGTTAGTTTCTTTATCGCGGATTTTAATTTCATAATCTGATTTGCCTTCACCAACATTAGGGCAAAAATCACAAGACAGTTTTTGATTTGTTTTAATAGGTGTATATATTGCTTTCATATAATTGTATTTTTGGTTTAACCTGTTACGCTTACAGAAAATGAGTTTGATGATGTGGAATTCATTGATAAGTTTAATTTAAAATAATTGCCTTCAAAACCTTGTCTACGATATCTAGTTAATTGGCTCATTTTAAATAATTCCTCAGGTTGGTCTTCATAAACATTTCTATATTTTTCTGGCATCTTTCTTCCTATAAAATTGATTTTTATATTTATAGGATCAATTTTATGAAAAAGATAAGGTTCTCTTACATAAATACTTTGATACATTGATTTTTCTACATTTAAATCAACATTACAACTCATAGGCCAAGCATTGCCAAATCTGCCATCAAAAACTAAATAACTGGGATATGTTGAACCTTTAATTATTTGCTCGACAAAACTCACATACAAATCTTTAATAGCTGGTTTAGCACAAGCCTGAGTAAAATAACCAAAACAAAAAGAAACAACTGGAGCATTTCGATACATATCCATTAAAGTTAATCATTGAACCGCTTCAAAATTATTCCCTACTTGGTTTTCTCCAAACAAAAGGACACCCCTATATTTAATCACATCAGTGACAAGCCTTTTTATATCATGCTTATAAATATCAATATCTTTACCTAATTGTTTATACAATCCCTCAAAGTGTTCTTTTTCCTCCTTTTCAAATTTCAAGTTTTTTCGGATTTCCTTTTCAGTCGCTTCAAATCTATCAATAAACATTTTTAATTGCTGTTTTTCTTCCTCAGTCTTGACAAATTCATCTTGTCTTTTTTCTAACTCAATTCTTAACTCCTTTCATTTTTCCTCTCCTATTTGTAATTGTTTTTGATATTCACTTTCTTTTTTCTTAATCTGTTGCTCTAATTCATAAACTTTTTTATTTAACTCATTTTCGGTCATTTTTCCCGAACTAACTTCTTTCGCTAATGTCTCCAGCTGTTCTTTCAGATTTTGTCCTCGGGTTTCGCTGTGTTCTTTGTTCTCCTCCAAAGATGACACTCCCCTTTCTATAATATCCAATCTAAATAAAATATCATCTCCTCCTCTACTTCCCGGGGTAACAATTTTATAATCCACTAATGACTGGGACAAAGATTTAACAGTATTTTCCATTTCAGCTAACTCAACCATAGTAAGTTCGGTTTGGGTTCCTGTGGTCACCATCTTGGGTTTAATTAGTTTCTTTTCCAATTCTTTCATCTTAGCAATTAATTCCTTCTCAGTTAAATCCTTTTTAGCTGCCTCAGTTTTAAACTCAGAAATTGATTTCTTATAATTCGCCCCTTCGCTCTCCAATCAGGTTTTAACTGCTTTTGTGATTCTTAAATCTTGAACCAAAGCTTTCGCTCTTAATTTTGCTTCTTTTTTGTAAGTGGTTAAGGTTTCTAACTGATTAATAACTATTTCTAGGTCCTGGCTATCACTCTCCATCCTTTCTATATCTGCCATAGTTAATTCTGTCTCTGTAATAGCATCAGCTAACTTAACAAAAACTCAATTATCAGTATGAATTATATACAATCAATTCCTACCACCTTTATTAATTATCTTTCATTTATCAAAAGTAAAGGTTATGTCTTTTCCGTTATACTGTTCCAGAACTTTAATATCATCATAACTTCCATAACAAATAATACCCTCACAGTTTACTGGGTCTTTGTTAATTAAACCTTCCCCATCTTTTTCTTGTCTAGTAAATACTGTGAAATCATCAGTTTCTATCCTAATTGAGGAATTTAATTTTTGAGAATTATGGATATCTAAATCTAAAACATTAATCCTAATCTTAGTATTCATTATCTTATAACCTTCCATCATAGTGTCAGTGGTATCATCAGTAGAAGTTGAAGTTCCGGTGTCAGTTCTTTTCCTACCTAAAAATGTTTTTAACTTTTTAATAATCTCATTATCCTCTGGTTTAACTTCTAAATCTGTTTCAGTAAAAGTTATCTTGCTATCTATCACTCCTTCAAATAATAAATTAGCTTGGTTTAATATACCATCTTTACTAGTTATTTGTTTGTTTAAATTATCAATGTTATTATCCCTAATCTGAATACTATCACTTAACTTTACCAAATCAGTTTTCCCTCATTTATTTAAGATAGTGGCAATGTCTTTATCTCTACTGGCTAAATCATTAGTTTTTTTCTCAATATTAGTGTCTAACTCAGTCAAATCCTTAACCTTTCACTTAGTATTGATAGTGACAATGTCTTTATCTCTACTGGCTAAATCATTAGTTTTTTTCTCAATGCTAGCATTCAATTCAACTAAATCTTTCTTGCCTCACTTATCAACAATAACTTTAATATCATCTTCTAAAAATAAAGCTGTTTTCAATCTTTTAATAACTGGGCTATCAGTGGGTTGTATTTTTTTTTCATCCGGAGCAAGTTTTGAATAACTCGGCTCCAGAGCATATTTTTTTATTTCTTCTAATTTAGTTATTGCTTCTTTTAAAGTTGTCATAGCTATTTAATATTTCTTTTCATGGGTAATTTCTATATTTTGATTATAAGATTGAGAAATTTCTTCTGTTTTTCAATCCTTGATTATTTTTTTTAAGTTAGGGCAATTCGAAATATCTAAGGATATTATATCATTTTCAGAACAGTTCAAAAAAGCTAATTGAGGTTTATTTCCTAAAATTAAATCAATAATTGGAGTTTTTAATTTAGTTCCGGGTATAAAAACTTCCTTTAAATTGGAATATTTGCTTAAATCCAAACTTCCGCCCTCCAATTTCCCAACATTAGTAACTTTCATTTTCAAACTCTTTGCTCTTTTAATATTAATCTTATTTATACCAATCTTTTTCACTTTTTCCTTATCTTCCTTAGTAGGATATTTTCAATCTAAATAATCTTGGATAGTCTTTGCCTCAGTTAAATCCTTTATCTTTGGTTGTTCCTTGGTTGGAGAATAAGAATATAATCCTTCATCCCAATTATCGCTATAAGATTTTTGTAAGTTAATTCCACTAGAACCACCTTTTCCTGTTTCTACCTCCTTTTCCTGGTATTTACCAGTCCTTTTATTTTTCTTGACTACCGTTTTATATGCCATATATTTATTTTACTAACTATCAATATGAGGACCTACTCTATAATAAAGTTCTCTTCTTTCATCCAGGGTCATTCTAATAAATTCCTTTCTTGTAAATCTAATGTTCAAACATCTATCAGCTAAGTTTAAAAAGGTTCTTTCTAATGGAGTAACATATTCATCATCCTGAGTAAGCAAGGAGCCAGTGCTTCCTTCTATTTGGAAAACCTTGAAACTCTCAACCAACCAATAAACCCGGTTAGTCTCTTTTTTAGCCCTTTCTGTCCCAGCATCTTTTAAAGGAATATGCTTATAGGCTAAGATTGGTTCGTGGTCTCCATGGGTAGTATCGTGTAGAATTACCTCGTTTTCCAAAGTTCCGATAAACTTAATTCTTTGACCTATCATGGAATTAACCTTTGCTAGTAAATCATCTGGTTCAAATAAGCGGGCAGTAAACTCATTAAAAGTATCAGCATTAAGAACTAACCCATCTATCAAAATACCCTTACCATACCCAGAACTCAAACCCACATAAGGATTAGCAAAGGCAAGGATTACATCATTTTCATAACCTTTTCTAATTTGGTTTTTATCCCCAATCCAAAAGGTAAGATAAGAACACACTTCTCCTTGGAAAGTTCCTCGCTTAATCTTATTTCATTTTAGGTTATACCAATCCTTACTAATAGGTGGCTTAGTAGTATCAGGTTTTGGTTTAGGTTTTATAGGAGAAGGCTTGGGAAACCTAGGATTAAGAAAAGTTCCTGGAGGAGCTACCGCATAATCAACCTTTGAGTTATATCTCTTAGGTCTAGGCCAAGGGGAGGATATAAATCGGACAGGGCGGATTTTATCAGATCCATAAGTTGGCTGATTATACTTTCCCCAATCTAAAGAAGTATTCATCAGGTTATCGTAATAGTCCTGGTTTACCTTGGCGCTTCAATCACTAATAGGCTGGTGTTCTTCCTTATCATTATACTGACTATCCACTTTTAAAGGTTTAGAAAAGGTTCCAGAAGTTAGTTTAGCCTGCCCATAGATTTGTTTTATCCAAGGTTCTAGTTTTTCCATCTGAACTGGATAAGTTAGTTCCTCAATAGGAGAAAGTTGCCTCTTGGTAGATCTAAGAACCTTTTGGATGTTTTTTGAAGGAGAGGACTCTTTTGAAACTTTGACAGTCATATCTGATTTTACAATGATTTAATGTGTATCATCCTTGAAACTTTAACCATAATAGGAGTATTTTAAAACAAAGGAAGAAGATTAAGTTGATTTTGTTTTCTTAATCAATTCTTCTATTTTTCCAGCAAGAGTCTTCATACAATCTTCTCTTTCGACTTTTGAAGCTCCCCCATCAGGGATAATAGGATGAAGGGCAAATCAATCTCTTAATAGTTTGTGAACCTCCAATACTTCTCTTAATTCTTGTGTGTTGTCTTTACTATATGGCATATACTTTATTTTTTAGTTTCTTTGTGGTGGACTCTTCACATATTCAAATCATAACCAAAAGGTTCTAAAGCTTCATAAACACCTGAACCTTCAAAATATACATTCTCTGCTGAAATGGTCTCAGGCAAATATTCTAATCCCTCATTTACATTCTTATTATCACTTAGATTTAAATATTCTAGTTCCTTACAATCACTTAAATCTTTTAAAGAACCAGAAAAATTACTGCCTTCAATATTCAGTTTCTTCAATTTTGTTAAATGAGAAAAGATATTTAAATTAGCAGGTTTTTTTCACCTGTCAAGAAAAATATCAACTAGCTTAGTGTTTTTACTTAAATCAAGTTTATCAAAAATACCTTCTTGTAGTCTTAAATATTCTAGTTCCTTACAATCACTTAAATCTAATGTCTCAATCTCATCACATAAAAGTTCTAAGTGCTTTAACCCAGTAAACCCTTTCATGTCAATTTGCCCCTTAGCTCTTATAAGAGTTAATTTTTCTATTTCCTCCCTTTTTTTACCAAAGTTTGCCGTATCTTGCCGTAAGATACAAGTTCCTTCTTCAGGATAATAAGTTTTAAATCACAAATCTTTTACCATATTTATATTTTTGTTGTTTGGTTGGGTAGGCAGAGCATTAACTAGACTTTAAGGAATAGTTAAACATCCAACCAATAAGATATTTAACGGACTTCCATAATATCACCTAGGTTTCTGCCTACCCCTGACTGGTAGATATTTACGAGGTTTTAAGCTCAATGGCACCGGGGGCTAAATCTACCAAACCTTACCGGCTTATTGGGTTTCCATTTTTTTATAGTGGTTCAATTATGCCATAGGCAGCATGGAACTCAATCCATACCTTCCACTCTACTCTTTGGCGACACCCCCAACAATGTAAAGTTCCAAAGAGGTTTAATCTATTTACTTTTTTTGTCATCAAAATAGCCGTGGTTTAATTTGTATAAGAATAATCCATATTCTTCCCTTGCTCACTCCATTCTTTTTTCATCATCCCTAATATTACTTAGGAAATATAAGTTTCTTATCCTACTAGCAATTATTTTCTTTTCGTTTTCTGTCATATTTAGTTCTTTATTCATTTTCTTTTACTTCTATTTTTTTAAGTAATTCACTAAATCTTGGGTGTTCTTTTAATTGTCTTTTTAAGTTTTCTCTGTCCTCCTCATCCAATTTCATATAACCATTAACCAATTGTTCATCCGTTTGGTCAAGTAATCAGTCAACAGCATTGATAGCATTGTCCTTGATAAGTTGAATTAAAGCCCCTACTATTTTTTCCATTATTCAAGTCTTTACCATATTAGCAAGCCCTGATAAGAAAGCATTCTGAACTCCGAAAGCACCTTTCTCTGGAAATTGGTCTTTGATAGGAAGAAACAAATGTTTAGCAAGATCCTGACCCTCCTCTGTGTTTTCAGCCAGAGTTTTCTTTTGTCTAACTTTTTTTAGAGTTTCCTCATTCACAGGAACTCCGTGATGTGCCATTAATTTAAAGGCTTTTTCCCAAGTTTGAGCCTCTGCTTGATATTTTGCTAGTTCTATTTCTAATTGTTGTAATTTACTTACCATATAGGTATTTTATATTTCCTGTTTTGTTGGTCAAAGTTTCCCAATGATTATCTGAGGAGAGACTAGCATTTGGTCTTCCCCTAGATAATTGCTATAAGCAGTTTCTTTGACATATAAAGAAAAATTAAACTCAAGTTTATCGCCAAAGGTTAATTTACAAACAGACATTCCGCTTGAGGAATTGTTTGGAATTATAAGGTTGGGTTTGTGTTTCAGACTCCCATCTTTGTTTCTTTCAAGCAAATCAGGATAATCCGTGTCTTTAAAAACCGCTATCACTTTACCATCAATCCTTATCGCTCAAATATTATGTTCGTTATTATTATGAATTGTTACCATACTGTTTTATTTTAATCTCTCTAATATCTTAGCACTAGGAAACTTAGTTTTAATATTCTTTTTAAAGTCTTCTTTATTTACCGGGGTTTCCTTTTCATAACTAGAAACTATGCCATCTTCTAAATCCTTTAATAAATCCTCAGCTAAATCACCACACCAAGGAAAGACCTGACCTTTTAAATCTGCCAGAATCTCACCAATATAAACAATAGGCTGTTCCTTGATAGCATTAAGTATCATATGTTTAAATAAACCTTTATCACCATGAGCTTCTTGGCGACCTTGATGATAACTAGGAATAATAACATCTGCTACATATTTCCTAGCATAAAGCTTATTTTGGCCATTAAAGTTAGAAGCAGTTCCTTCATCTATCAACTCCACAGAATTATTACTATCCCTTTTTGAAGTTAAAAGTTCTATCTTTTGTCCATTCTCTACTAACCAAGTATTAGTAAGAACAAATATCTCGGTTACCTGTTCTCTTCTAGAGCCAGGGATCTTAAAGAAATCTTTTTTGAAAAACTTCCTATTTAATATTCCTTGTTGGCCTTCTTTAATTACTTCTTTATTCATATATAATATATTTTAAGGAATTATCCGTGTTGGTAGCTTCTACACTCTTATAGCATTTTTTACAAATACCAAAATTGTTATCAGTCTTTTTCTAACACTTTTGACATCTAAATCTCTTTTTGGTTGGCATGTTTAATGGTGGAGATGATGGGATTGAACCCATGTCCTATCATAGTCCAATAATTACTTCTACAACTATAGCCTTTTTGATGTTCGTTAGGTTGGAAAGGTAAAAAGGCTAACATCCTCAAAATCCTAACTAGTTTGCTTCTTATGAAAAATTACCAAAACTGCTAACTCCACTACATAAACAAACCAAGCTTCATGTCATTAGCCCACTTTATTATTACGAAAAACCTAAGGTGGATAGGTTTTAAGAACTAGAACTATTTAAGCAGATGTAAAGTCTTTTAGAACTTAAACAGTTGCAAAGTTGGTGTTCCCTAGACCATTAAATAGTCCATAAGGAACTGTTGGAATTTCTTCCGAAATAACATTGTCTTGATTTTTTTTTGTTGGTTCCAAGAAACCTTAGTTGCTATAATTATCTTCTAAAACAGTCAAAACTCGCATCCCCATTATTTGTCTGGCGGGACAATAAAACTCTATTTTCTGAAAATCACCAACCAGTTTCCATGGACTGGAACTGGCATTAGTGCGGGTTGAAACGGTCCTAATGAAACTTCCCTTTGGTGATATGTGTTGGAGGATTATTGTCCCATATTTTATTTCTTAACTTCCCTAATCAATTCTGCTAAGCCTGAATTATCATGTTTAGTGGTTTCAGGCTTTGATTTAGCAGAATTATCACAATCACATTTCTTGTCAGTCATATAGGAATTTTACTCCTACAAAACTATTCATCTTTCTCTTCAACTTCCTTATCCTTATTTTTGAAAAGGAAGTATCAAACAGTTAACCCTATCCCAACCAACAAGACTGAACTAAGTCCTCAAATAGTAATGTGCTTTTTAGCACCTCATTTAATATCAATTAACTCAAAATTAGTTCCATCTTCACTACATTTACACTTGTGAGAAGCAAAGAAACCACCTTCTTCATAATCTTTAACCGTTATTTCTTTATCAGTATCTTTGCCATCCTTAGGTTTCACTTTCTGCTCACCTTTCTCAGCCTTAATTTCATATGCTTTTTTTTTATATTTGACTTCTAATTTATTTTCTGTGGTCATATATGACTATTATTTTAGCAAGTTTAGCGAGGAATTACTCCTCGCCATCCTTTTCATCGCTATCGCTACTACTTCCTAAATCCTCATCTTTGGGTCCAGCTCATCATTCTTGGAGATTTTTTCAGAATACAATCACACAAATTATAATAATTGCTAAAAATATTCCTCCATAAAATAATGAGGGTTTACCATAATTACCTTTACCAAACTTAAATCAACTGTCTAATTTTTCTTCATTAGGATTGCCAGTATCATCACTAGTTTCATCGGCTTTCTTTTGACTAGCTAGGGTTTTAGTTCCCACTGCTATTTCATAAAGAACATCATTAATTTCTTTGTCGCTCAATTCCTTATCCTCTAAATATTTTTTGTCATCTTTGGGGTCTTTTAATTCTAGGGTCCAGACTAGTTTCTTTCTTTTATCAGCATCAGTATTTTCATCATATTCCCATCTCCTAATTAAGGTAATAACTTCTTTTGCTTTCTTTTTAGTTAAAAGATTTGCTACATCAGTTATTTCACTATCTAATTTAGTCATTGCCTTTTTGAAATCAGCATCCAAAGCTCCATCTTTAAATATCTTTTTCAATTCCGTTTCCATGCTTTCAGCAGTTTTAAAGTTATTTTGGGTCTTTCAATCATCCACTATTGCTTGGGTAATAACTGTATCAGTTAAAACTGGGTCTAGTGCTTTTAATTTATCTTGATATGTTTTTAATGTATCCATAGGGTTTTCACTTTTACCTAATGCTATTTTAATATCTTTTAATTGTTGTTTTAATTTATCATCAAACTTAACTTTATTTTCCCAAGTCTCAAAGCTATCATGGGTGTTTTGTAAGTCATTAGCATTCTTATCTTTAATTTTTTTTGCCTTATCAGCATTAGTTGTTCCTTCCTCTAAATCAAATCAATGTGCCCTACTATCACTTCATTTATCAAGTAATTCCTTAACTGCGGTGTAAGCAGTATTTTCATCATCTACTGAACTAACTGCCTCATCATCGGCATTTTCTAGGAAACGAATATCTTCTAAAAGATTTTTAATAGTTTTTAAATCAGTAAGGGATTTTCTATTATCTTTATCTACTGTGCCATCAGACTTTTTAACTAATTCAAACCCATCAGTAATCTTATATTCAGCTATTTTAGTTCTTTTAGCACCAATTTCATCAGTAATCAACTCTTGGATTTTAGTATCTAACCCATCTTTTTTAGTTTGTTTAACAATTCTTTCGGCCTGTTTTTTACTTACCTCACGATTACTTAATGCTACATCTTGGACTTCTAAATCTTTTTGAACTGCTAATTCATCCAAGGCTTCCCCAGCACTATCCAAATTAACACTCTCTAAACCAACTCGATTAGTTCCATCATACTTTCAACTTTTAGTATCTTCATCTCAATCACCAATATCAGCAAATAGATTACTAAATAATGATTGGGGAGTATCAGCAGTAGTTGGAGCATTATCTGTAAAGTTGTTTAACAACTTATTTCGATTACCATGACTAGCATGATTAATTGCTTCTCCCAACTCAATTCAACCTCCAACTCCACCTTTTACAGCAAAGTTAGTAGAATTAGTGCTTGTCTTATAAAAAGTTTGACCAGCATTTAATTCAATTCCAAACCAATCTTTTAATTCATTATGTTTTCAAGCCTCACCTTTTAAATAAATGGGAACATTTTCAGAATGAGTATTATCTTTTTGTAAAGTTTCTGCCAAAGTTTTACCATTATTCTTTCCACTTACTTTACCTATTCAAGTGTAAAAATCACCAAATATACGAGGATATGCTCTGGAATTAGGATAGGCTATATTGTGCTTGGCAGTATCTTGGAGATTTTGTTGAGTATAAGTATAAGTAAAGTCATAGAAGGTTTGACCTTTCTTAACTTCTTTACCATCCTTAATCAAATTATCTAAACAAGTATTCATAGTCGTAGCATCAGTAGCATTAGTATTTCAACTAGCAAACTTTGCTTTGAAATCGGCTACATCCGACATATTACTTAATCCATGACAAATCCGAGCAATAACATTTATGATTTGCTCTTCGGTGATATCTTGGTTAGCACCATTAATAGTTAACAAATACATATTATCTTTACCTGTCCCAGCATCATCTTTCCTATAATGATTAGTTATTTTAGCATCGTAATTAAATCCACCTCCACTATGTAAATTATTACGAAGGTCTTCAAAATCATAAGGCTTGGCAGTAGAGAAATTTGAACCACCACCTCCTTGCTTGTGGTCTTCTATATATTTATTTCTTTTTTCTAAATATTTATAAGCCCTATAAACCTTTTTGGCTTTATCACTTGCTTTTTTACCAGTTGAGATTTCTTGGTCTAATATTGTAATTTGACCTTCTATCTCTACTCTTTTATCACCTAAAACCTCTATTTCAGTTTTATCTATCACATTACCTTTATCATCTTTTTCAGTCGTGTTCTTCTTAGGAACTGCTATTTTTACTATATCTAGTCATTCCTGACTGTATTTTGTATGCTTTCTAGTCATATTACTTATATTTCTTTATTGATTTTGTATATTTATAATTAAAAATGTTAAGTTGTCGCATTTAGCGACAATAAGAGTCCGTGTATTTCATTAAGCCTAGTCTTAATTCATTGGAGCCACCCAATAGAAATTAAGGCTTAATACCATTTACCTCGTTTTTTTTTTTTTTTTTTCTGTAATAGTCCAAAAGAAGGACG
>Ga0209802_1001724_pt1 | contig 15843 bp, 15 predicted proteins | sample GraSoiAngelo_129_FD_185886 | JGI IMG/M metagenome (GOLD analysis project Ga0209802, IMG submission 185886) | Grasslands soil microbial communities from the Angelo Coastal Reserve, California, USA - 14_0927_12_40cm (SPAdes) (version 2) | ecosystem: Environmental > Terrestrial > Soil > Grasslands ... | reverse complement strand
CCATCGGCTCCAGATATCCGTTCTCTGCGTAAGAGAAAGTCTCGACCGGTTCCCCTGGCTCATAAACACCATCCTTCAACAGCAGGTCTTTTAGATGGTGTTGCATCGACTTGTAGAATCCACCGCGCTAATCGGGCATGTGGACTATTTCGAGTGCGCCGTGATCTAGGCACAATCCTGAGAGGCACTGCTAATTGGCTACAAAGGAAGCTACTTCTGCGTGTAGCCAAGTTTACGGCCAAGGGGTTCCAGACCATCCCGATGGCCCCTTCCACCCACTTTCCTATTTGGGCGTTTGCCGGGCACGATCCTGATTGCTGGTGCAAAGAACTGTTGCTTGAATGGCATCGGATCGTCTGATTCACCGTGTGAAGAATCAAAAACGTGGTATGTTCTGAGCCAGTTTGTTGGTTCCCTTGCGGCCCCTAGACAACGAAACTTGAGATCGTCGCCCGTCCTGTTTAGCAACAAGAAGCGGCCTGTAAATGGAGAGGAACTGATGCGGATTTTGCTGTACAACCCCGATAATGGGGTCACGCGCAATTTCATGCCGCATCTTTGGATGTTTCTTCTCCAGTCGCTGACTCCCGAAGACCACGAAGTGGTGCTGATCGATGGCAACGCGCAGCCTATGGACGAAGCCCACATCGCGCGATTCGTGCGGGAACAAAACATAGGACTTGTCGGGATTGGTGCGATGACCCGCATGATCGCCAAGGCCTACCGCATGGCCGATGCGATCCGTGCTGTTGGCGTGCCGGTGGTGATGGGCGGACCCCACGTCACCGAAGAGGCCGGCGAAGCCCTCGGTCGAACCGGCGGGCCGCGCCATGCGGACGCCGTGGCACTAGGTGAAGCTGATGAAACCTGGCCAAAGATCGTCGAGGATGCCGCGCGCGGCAAGCTCAAGGATGTGTACGCCCCTGTCGATGAGTTTGGCCAGGAGCGCAAACCCAGTCTCAAGCAATACCCGGCGATTCCGTGGGACAAGATAAACCTCGACCAGTTCAATTTGGTTCCAAAGATGGCAAGGCGCACGCTCCAGCGTATCGGTGACGGCTGGGGCACATTTCGCATCATTCCGGTGGAGTCTGGGCGCGGCTGCCCTTATGGGTGCGAGTTCTGTACGGTAACCGGCTTTTTTGGCGACTCTATCCGCTTTCGCACCAACGAAAGCGTGGTGAATGAACTGCTCCTTTTGAAAGCACGGGCCAAGAGCGAGGGCGGTCAGATTGCCGTCTTCTTCATTGACGATAATTTCGCCATCAATATCAAACGTACGAAATCGCTACTGCGCGACATCATCGCTGCGGGGGCGCAGGTTCACTGGGTCGCGCAGATCAGCGCGAATCTTTTGCGTGACGAAGAACTCGTGGACCTCATTGCGGCTTCCGGCGGCAAGTGGGTCTTCATCGGCATGGAGTCCATCGATCCAACGAATCTCGCCGACGTAAACAAGGGGTTCAACAAGCCGGGCGAGTATGCCGCCGTGCTCGAGAGGCTTGCCCGGCGCAACGTTTATGCCATCACCTCTTTTATTTTTGGAATGGACAACGACACAGTCGGTGTCGCGGAGCGGACGCTTCAGCAGGTTCGTACCTGGCCGCCGGGGCTCCCTATTTTTGGCTTGCTCACACCTTTGCCGGCGACGCCGCTTTACAAAAGGCTCGAGGCCGCCGGGCGATTGACGCGACCGAAGCACTGGCAGGAATTCATACCGTTCGCGATGGCTCACACGCCCCTGAAGATGACCATTGAGGAAGCTCATGCCGAAGTGCGAGCCGGGTGGGCTCATGCCTACAGCCCCGAAGCCATCGCTCATGCTGTCGATTCGCTCCAGGACCAGCCTTTGGGCTATCGCATAAACATTTTCATTGCCCGGATGTGCTTCCGAGGAATCTATTTCCCCCAAATGGATCCTTTGTCCTGGCTGAAATTGATTTATCAGAATCGGCGTACCATTTCCAGCCTCGTCAAGGAGGGTTTTTCCACTTGGCGCGGCCAACCTGCACGAACTTCTGATGAACAAGCGCCTGATTCCGCTGCTTTGGCCGGCAAGTAGCGGTAAGTCGCCATCGATCTCTTTCTCAAATAGCCCCGAGCTTGTTCAACAGATCGCTCTCAGTCTTGTCTGATAGGCCAGCTTCCCGTCAAATGAGCGCCACTCACTCTGTCGTATAAGTGCTACACGTAGAAGTGCCGTTCGTGCCCGGCACTTTCCGGGTGTATCGTCGGCTAGTCGGAACTTATCGTCGGACCATGAGGCTAGTTCCTGATAAGTTTGAATGTATAGGTCGAAGGAGGAGCGCTTGGTGTACAAAAGCTGAACTCAGCGACCGAGCTGATTCAGAAACACAGGAGGCTCCCCCATGCAGAATATGTATTACATCGGACTGGATGTTCACAAGCGGACGATTAGCTACTGCGTGAAGGATGCCAGTGGCGCGATTCACGCTGAAGGTACGATTCCCGCCACGTGTTTTGACCTGGACCGTTGGATGAAAACACTGCCGCAGCCGTGGACGGCGGCGATGGAAGCCACGGTCTTTACCGGGTGGATCTACGATCACTCGCCGCCACATGCGGCGGCGCTGAAGGTGGCGCATCCGCTGCTGCTGCGGGCCATTGCGGCGGCGAAAAAGAAGAACGATCGCATTGACGCAAGCAAGATTTGCGACTGTCTGCGCTGCGATTTTCTGCCGGAGTGCTACATGGCCTCGACGGCCATTCGCGAGCGGCGGCGCACGCTGCGGTACCGCAACCTACTGGTCCGGCAGATGGTGCAGATGAAAAACAAGATCGGCATGCTGCTGATGGAAGCCGGCGTGAGCTACAACAAGCAGCGACTGCACAAGGCCGGCTATTTCCGCGGACTGCTGGCGACGAACCCCGATATCGATGAAGGGCTAGGTTCGCTGCTGCGGTTGTGCCGCGAGACAGTGGTACGCCTACAGAAAACAGAGAGTGCTCTGGTGCGATCGCTGGAGCGTGATTCGTTGCTGATGGATCGTGTGGAGCGGTTGATGACCATTCCGGCGGTTGGCCCGATCACCGCGCTGACCTGGGCGCTGGAAGTCGGGGAGGTGCAGCGTTTTTCCTCGATCAAGAAAGCCATCAGCTACTGCGGGCTGTGTGGCGAAGAGAAGAGTTCGGCGGACACCGTGCAGCGCACGCCGCTGTCAAAACAGCGCAACAAACATTTGCAGACGACGCTGATCGAAGCAGCCAAGATGGCGCCGCGAAACAGCCCGGAACTGGCCATGCTCTACAACAAGGAAAAGCAGAAGGGCAACGCCAACCGCGCAACGCTGGCGGTGGCACGAAAGCTGGTGGCCTACCTCATGGCGGTCGACCGTGGGCAGCGGAACTTTCAGGTGATGGAGACGAATAACTGCATCGCTGCATAGAGCGTGGCGGTGAACCAGGAGGATTTCTTCGGCGCGTTGCCTGCCAGGTCTTGCCGTTAATGCGACTGGGCGAAGGAGCGCAAGCTCCAGATGCCTCCGTTGATTAGTTTCGAGACTGGCAGGAGATCACCAACTCAATCTTCTGTGCAAGACCACTCGCTGGTCTGAGACAGCAAATGGAAGTCTGGTTCTATATGAAATAGGAACCACGACTGAGAGGTCAACACACGCGGCGAGAAATCAGAAAGAGCTCTGTACCCGCGTTTTTGTGACGACCAACTCCTCGCGGGCCGACTGTGCGCATTCAAAACCACCAGCTGGTTGATCCACATTGGCCATCACCGCGTCGATGCTCTCGCCGAATCTCCCGCCGATTATGCCGCTCGCGTGTACAAATATCGGATTGATTGACAGGAGATATTTGCCCTCGATGAGATTCAACGTCTGATCGGTAGAGGGCGCTACCGTCCATCCGGGTAGGATTTGAATCTTCAAATATTGGTTCTCAAACTGATTGGGACGAGTACTCGCTTGCGCTTCCAGAGGCGGCATTAACGGCGAGGTGCTCTTCTGCTGCGCACAAAGAGCGGTCGAGAGTCCCAAACAAAATGCAATCAGTGCTTTCATCATGCTCGTGCCTCCATTGAGACACCAATAGCGTGAGGGCATGCAACGGGCCATAGCTAAAGGTTAGATGACCAAAGGGCCTTTGACCAAGATTGACCCGTCCTTGTTGCCGGATAGAGGACGTCTTGTGTCCCAACGGACACGATTGACGTAATCAGCCGTATCAAGCTGCCTCCGGACCTGGGCGGTGGTGTACCGCCTGCCGCGATTTTCGAGGCGGACCTCAACGAGGTAGCGGTCCTCGAGGTCTCGCCACGCAAGTTGCCAGCCAATTGGTATAATCCTTCGCGGCGCCCGTAGCTCAGCTGGATAGAGCGTCTGGCTTCGAACCAGAGGGTCGGGAGTTCAAGTCTCTCCGGGCGCGCCACTTTTCCCTATACAAACGAGGTTTTCTGGAATCCTTGGGCCGAGTCGATCCGCTAGGGTTTACCCGGGGTTTACCTTTTTAGGGATTCAGGGCCAACTGCGGCGCGATCGCGCTCGCGTCCGACCAGCTTGGGTCTAGCTTGGGCTAAGGGGATACAGAAAAATTCTAATTGGAACTTTTCAGGTTCTCCAGGGCACGCTTGACCAGCTCGCTCCTCAAGTGAGTAAGCTCGTCAACTCCCAGGACTTTTCGCAACTTCCCTATTATGGTCCCCACAGCGTGCTCATCCGAAGTATCCTGTCCATCCCACTTCTCGATCCCCACCAACTCCGCAAACTCTAAGTACATTTCCCCAACAATCTTAGCGCGCTGATCAACCTTAGGTACTTCATCGAGCAACCAGGCTTTGGCGCCCATGCTCCGAATAGCCGCTTCAAACTTGCCCAACACAGTTTCGAGCTCGGGCATTAACCACACTGCCCATTTCCGCCGAATTTCTCCTAACTTATTTGCATGGCCCAGAACACTTCTGCTTGGCCCCTCCCTGGTAAAGGTGGTCAACGCCTTTTGCATCTCCTCGACATACTCTTCGCAAAATGAAACATGTTTGTCGAAAGCCACGCTGGCCATGTGCGATGTGGTTCCGATCGTGAACCGATTCCTGCCTTCCTCCAGTCGCACAGACCTGTCAAAGGCGATCCGGTCGCGGGCGATCTGAAAGAGTGCGCCAAAGAGCGACCCGATGGCACTCAAGCCTGCCAGGTCGCTCACAACAGGCCACACCGAAAAAAAATGAAACAGGACAATCAGCCCGAGCGATGCGAGAAAAACGACAACGAGAGCCCAGTAGTACTTCATCTCGATGTTCATGACGGGATCATCTTAACGTTGTAGCTTACCCGAAACGGAATCGTTCATTACGCGCGATGAATCGTCACCGCTTCGCGCTTCTTTGCTCTTTCGTAAGCCGCCCACGCCCGCGCGAACGCTGCAAGGACTTCGCCGGGCACCATGCGCAAATGCTCAAGCCACTCCGCGTGTATGTTTCCCACGGTGACAGCCGCTGGATCGGCTTGAGCATCGTGCGCGAAGTCTGAAACCGGCCCGCGAGCGCGCAACTTCGTTTCGAGCAGCCACTCTCTGAACGTCACGCGGGCAGCTCCTCGCGCTCGGCACAGTCGCGCAGTTCAAACGTGACTCCGGGCGGGAGGGGCGGCCCGTCCTCTTCCACGGCGAGGAGAAACCAGAACGTGTATTCCAGGCCGTTCTCGGCGATCAGGCGGATGACGTGCAGCCTCCCTTTTTACGCGTGACACGCGAGCACTTGACCGGCACCGGCGCGTTCACCGCCTTCGCCAGCTTGCGATGGTGCACTCCCAGCGGCCGCAAACTGGAAGGCGCCGGTGTAATTCCGGACAAACCATCGGCATTGATCTTGGTAAGACAGTCTTTCATCTGGTCGGGCTCGACCTGCGCGGCGAGGTCGCGGTGCGCAAGAAGTTCTCGCGCACCCAGTTGTTGCGTTTCACCGCGAACATACACGTCGAGTTGATTGGCATGGAAGCTTGTGGGGGTTCGCATTTTCCGGTTAGCCGACAATCCGCGAGTTGGCCTCTTTAATCACCAGCTCGCCACAGCAGCGACAAGGAAGTGTTCCGGCGTCCAGCGCCCCGGCTCTCCCAGGAACTCCGGAGGGGCGCTGAACGAAATCGAAGACAGAACTCCTTCGGCCTGGACGACCCCTTTACGAGGCCCCGCGCAAATAGCGTTTACCCGGTATTTATGTTGGGCTTCCATGTTTTCCTCCCTTCAACTTTGCAGCGAGAGCAGCATCCGACTCTAGTCCCGCGTTAGCGATTCAAACCCTAACAAGGGAGCCCATAGGACGATGTGACTTAAGTCACGCTCGAAAGTGACGGCGGTCACAGCCAGACGGCCTTCTGTCGCCGTATTCAAAGGACGCAGGGAGGTGGCCCATGCAAGCAGTTCAAGCAAAAATGAGAATTACGCTGAAGAACATTTTGTTCGCGACTGACTTTTCACAGGCTGCGCACGCAGCCGCACCGATTGCGATCCAGATCGCGCGACGTTATGGCACAAAGGTGTATGGAGTACATGTGAATCGATTGGACGACTACACGGCTGCTGCACCCAATGCTTGGGCAACGATGGCTGAGGCAGCGGAGAAGGAGACCAAGGAAGATGCAGGACGCTTGAATGAACAGCTCCAGGGCATCGAACACGAAGTCGTGATCGGCGAAGGCAACATTTGGGAAGTGGTGTCCAAGCTGATCAACGAGAAAGAAATTGACCTGGTCGTGCTGGGGACGCGCGGGCGCACGGGACTTGGAAAGACGATACTCGGTTCGGTTGCTGAACAAATTCTTCGGCAATCGCCGTGCCCAGTGCTCACGGTTGGCCCACATGTGAACCTTTGGTCTGACGAATACGCAAAGATGCGTGAAATCCTGTATGCCACAGATCTCGTGGCTGACTCACCAACGGCGGCTCCCTACGCCATATCTCTGGCGCAGGAGAACCAGGCGCATCTCGTGTTGTTACACGTGATCGAAGACGCGAAGGCAGGGGATCTGGTGGACAGCCCAGAGGTGGTGGATCTCAAGGAGCGAAAGCTGCAGCAATTGGTTACGGAGCAAGCCGGGTTGTGGTGCGAACCCACTTACATTGTCGAGCAGGGGCCAGCGGCAGAGAAAATCCTAGACGTTTCAAAACGACGGCACACTGATCTGATCGTGATGGGAGCGCGGCCGGCAAAAGGGCTTGCAACGCATCTGAACATCGGAACAGTCCACAAGGTTGTTTCGCAGGCGACGTGCCCGGTCCTCACGGTTCGTGGATGAAGTGCATCGCGCCATCACACCGGCATCAGAGGCGGTGAAACACAAGGGGGTTGAGGCTGCAGCGAGTTCTCCTGAAGCTCGCTGGCCTCAACCCCGGCAGGCGAGAGAATGCAGATTCTGAAAGCTGGCGTGCTCTATTTCGCGGTCGTTTCCGGAGCGGGATTCATCCTTGGCCCCATCCGCATTCTGTGGGTCGCCCCGCGACTCGGCACAAGAATGGCCGAACTCTTGGAAATGCCCATCATGCTCTTGATCGCAATTGTGGCAGCACGATTGATTGTTCTTAAATTTGCAGTACCGTTCGCACTGTCGAGCCGACTGGGTATGGGCGGCATCGGACTGGGTCTGACGCTAATCGCGGAGTTTACGCTTGTACTCTCGCTTCGAGGGCTTTCGATCAGAGATTACCTAGCAGCCCGGGACCCTGTAGCTGCAACTGTTTATTATGCGATGCTGGGGGTGTTTGCCGTCCTACCGTTTCTAGTCGCGCGAAGATGTGGTCGCTCCCAGGAGTGTGGCTAGACGGCAATTTGATTAGTTCGCGGTTACAAGGCCCCGGCTTCTTGCGGATGCCAATCTCCAGCAGTCTCTTGCAATTGCCCAATCTTCTTGGGCGCGCACGATTAAGATGCGAACGGCTGAATCGGAAAGTGAAATATCCCGTTCTGCAGATGACTGCGCGTTCTTTGCCGCGTCGAGTTTCAAGCCAAGAAATCCGAAGTTGGCACAAGCTGCGGCGCGCACTTCCGGTGAATTCTCTCCAATCCCTGCCGTAAAGACCAACGCATCAATACCGCTCAACACCGCAATCATTGCTCCGATGCCCGCTTGCAGGCGATGTACGAAGACCTCAAAAGCCAGCTTAGCCCGCATATGGCCGTCTTTCATGGCGGCAACGATTTGGCGCATGTCCCCCGAGATCCCGGAGATTCCCAGCAGGCCTGATCTCGTGTTGAGTACCTCGTCGAGTTGCTGTCCCGTGAAGCCACCGTGTCGCATCAAGTAGGTCATTATCCCGGGGTCCACAGAACCTGAACGCGTTCCCATCATTAGCCCTTCTAGTGGCGTGAATCCCATAGTCGTATCGATGCTTCGCCCTTCGCGGATGGCCGCCAGAGAACAACCATTCCCCAAATGGCAGGTCACGAGTTTCAGCGATCGCAAGTCCTTTCCGAGTAGTTGCGCGGTGCGCTCCGCGCAGTACTGATGATTGATTCCGTGAAATCCATACCGACGAATCCCCTGGGCGAGCCATTCATAAGGGCCAGGGTATACAGCGGCAGGCTCCGGCAATCGGGTGTGAAAGCCAGTGTCGAACACGGCCACCTGGAGAACCTCGCCAATGCGTTTCTCGATGATCTCGATCCCTTCCAACTCGGCGCGGTTATGGAGTGGTGCAAAGGCGGACATGCGCGCGATAGCAGATTTTACTTCCGGCGTAATGGCGGTCGCTTTATCGAGATCCTTACCGCCGTGGACGATTCGATGGCCCACTACATCGATTTCTGAAAGCGCCGAAACGACGCGCAGCTTTCCACTCCATAAAGTATCCAATAGGCGCTCGATAGCATCCGAGCGCGACGCAACCTGGACGCGATCTTTTAGCTGCGCTCCCTGTGAATTCCGCACCTGGACGTCGGCTTGACTGCCGTTCCATTCGATCTTGCCTTCCCAGGCCGGTGCAGGCGGATGTTCCGGAAGGGTGTCCCCGATGTCGTACAGGCAGCTCTTCTGGCTACTGGAGCCTGAATTGAGTACAAGGATTTTCATAGCCTAATGAGGCCATTTCCAATCCCGGATTTCCGGCAAGTCGTCTCCATGTTCGCAGATGTATTGTTTGTGTTCGACGAGCTTGTTGCGCAGGAACTGCTTGAAATGCCCGCCGACGCGTTGCAAGCGAGAGACGCGATCGACCACATCGCCTGCAAGATGAAACCGATCCAAATCGTTCAGGACCGTCATATCAAACGGAGTGGTCGTAGTTCCTTCCTCTTTGTATCCGCGGACGTGGAAGTTGTCATGGTTCGTACGCCGATAAGTTAGCCGGTGAATCAGCCAGGGATAGCCGTGATAGGCAAAGATGACTGGCTTGTCGATCGTGAAGATCGAGTCGAACTCACGGTCGGAGAGGCCGTGGGGATGTTCGGTTGAGGGCTGGATGGTCATCAAGTCAACCACATTGACGACGCGGACCTTGATGTCTGGAAAATGCTGGCGCAGAAGGTCTACGGCGGCAAGTGTCTCCAGTGTTGGGATGTCTCCGGCACAGGCCATGACCACATCCGGCTCGCTCCCGTTGTCGGTAGAAGCCCACTGCCAGATTCCGATTCCATTCGTGCAATGCTCGATCGCAGATTCCATATCGAGCCACTGCAGCGCGGGCTGCTTTCCAGCAACGATGACGTTGACGTAGTTTCGGCTGCGGAGGCAATGATCAGCTACCGAAAGGAGGGTGTTGGCATCCGGAGGAAGATACACGCGCACAATATCAGCCTTTTTATTCACAACGTGATCGATGAAGCCAGGATCTTGGTGGGTGAAGCCGTTGTGGTCTTGACGCCAAACGTGTGAAGTTAAGAGGTAGTTCAAGGAAGCGATCGGCCTCCGCCACGGAATATTTCGCGTAACCTTAAGCCACTTTGCGTGCTGGTTGAACATGGAGTCCACAATGTGGATGAAAGCTTCGTAACAGGAAAAGAAGCCATGGCGGCCAGTGAGCAAATAGCCCTCGAGCCAGCCCTGGCACATATGCTCACTCAGAACCTCCATCACACGGCCATCTTTTGAAAGGTGCTCGTCCGTAGGAAGAACCGGCCCCATGAAAACCTTGTCCGTGACTTCGTACAGCGCATCGAGCCGGTTCGAGGCCGTCTCATCAGGGCCGAATACGCGGAAGTTCTTCGAGTCCGCGTTCCGTTTCATAACATCGCGCAAAAGGTTTCCTAAGACCCGAGTGGCTTCCGCAATCTCAGTGCCCGGCTTCGTGACTTTCACCGCATATTCACGGAAGTCCGGCATCACAAGGTCCTTGAGCAACAGCCCACCATTCGCGTGCGGGTTGGCTCCCATCCTGCGTGTGCCGCTCGGCGCGAGTTCCGCTAGTTCTGGAATCAATCTGCCGTTTTCATCAAACAGTTCTTGTGGGCTGTAGCTCTTCAACCATTCTTCCAAAATCTTTACATGGTCAGGGTGTGACACAAAATTCGTAACTGGGACCTGGTGCGCGCGCCAACTGTCTTCGACCGGTGTTCCGTCCACCATCTTCGGCCCGGTCCAGCCCTTCGGGGTTCGCAGGACAATCATTGGCCACACTGGAAGTCCGCCTGCCCCCCCGGTGCGCGCGTCATTCTGGATGGCGTGAATTTCCTCGATGATCGTGTCGAGCGTGTGCGCCATAAGTTGGTGCATGTTCACCGGGTCATGGCCTTCCACAAAATACGGCTTGTAGCCATAGCCGGTGAAGAGCTGAGTCAACTCCGCATCACTGAGACGGCTGAGTACGGTCGGATTCGCGATCTTGTATCCGTTCAAATGCAGAATGGGAAGTACAGCGCCGTCGCGAACGGGATTCAGAAACTTGTTCGAATGCCAACTGGCTGCGAGTGGACCCGTCTCGGCTTCACCGTCTCCGACGACGCAGCAAACCAGCAGGTCTGTGTAGTCAAAGGCTGCTCCGTATGCATGAGCAATCGAGTATCCCAGTTCGCCGCCCTCATGAATCGAGCCCGGCGTCTCTGGCGCGACGTGGCTGGGAATTCCTCCCGGAAATGAAAATTGCTTGAACAGCCTCCGCAGGCCATCGATGGTCTGCGAAACGTGCGCATAAATCTCGCTGTATGTCCCCTCCAGATAGGTGTTGGCAACCAAGCCGGGCCCCCCGTGACCGGGGCCCGTGACGTAAATGACGTTGAGATCGTGCTTCTTGATCAACCGATTGAAATGAACATAGATGAAATTCAGCCCGGGTGTCGTGCCCCAGTGGCCCAGCAATCGTGGCTTGATGTGCTCGAACTTCAGCGGTTCGCGCAGCAATGGATTGGCATAGAGGTAGATCTGCCCTACGGAGAGATAATTCGCCGCGCGCCAGTAGGCATGCATCTTGCGAAATTCTTCTTCAGATAGAGGCTGTTTGGACTCATGAGGCTTTGCTGAGCCTGTAGGTACCGCTGAAGCCATATCCGTGCACTCCCTGTATTCGTTCGAAGTCCCTTATTACCGGCCGGGCAAAATAGCCCCCTCATCGCAGAGGCCGCGATCCAATCTTATCCCCACGAATTTGCACAGGCCACTACAACTAATTGGCGGCCCGGGTTCTAAACTCTGAGCGGGCAGAATGCGTGGGATTATGGCAAGGAGTGGAGTGCCGCATTCATTCGTACAACGGCCGCAAAGCACTAGACCCGCTAGGCTGCTGACAACTCCTTGTGAGTTTCTCCGGCTGGGAGTTCAGGCCAGATCAGCTTGAGCGTGACACCGTGTTCTTCGTCATACACCAGTGTGAAAACATGCGAACAACGCTCGCACAGCCAATAATGCTTCATGCCGTGGATTCCGTCCGGCGAATCAGCTGTTGAATTACTTCCGTTTGCCGAAACCAGATCGGGCCGGAATCGGAAGAATTTGCCGCCCCCGGTCCAATGAAAGGCAGTCGGACAGGCCGGGTTTGCACACTTGGGATGCTGCTTTTGGTACAGAGGTGTTCCTCTCATCGTTCCGCCGCTGGCGGGCGGCTGTTTGCTGCGAGCCTGTCGAGCCGCTGCCCGTTCTTCTTCCAGACGCTGAATAGTGGCCCTCAGCCACGCTCCAACCGTTTCTTCAGTCTCTTGTTGGTTGCTGTACCGGTAGAGGGAATCCAAGGTCTCCCCCGATGTGTTGAACGGAATATGGCGGCAGGGAATCTTTTCGGAGCGACGTTCGGGTGGCACCAGCTGCATCAGTACACAGTCACTGCACAGACCAGGATTCTCTTTGGAATCGTAGTTCATGCAGGTGAGTGAGTCTTCGAAAATATATTGAGGCCTCCACGGCGTCCTCGGCGAACGCCCATAGCCCCCATCTTCGAGGAATTGAAGTTCAAATTTGAGAACTTCCAAGAGGTCGCGCTCATCTTTTTGCATTTTGCACCTCCTACGCGATTCAAAATATGCACTCAACGGAAAGGGACTGCTGTAACCCCCGTCACAAGGCAGCGTGACCGCCATCACAGCCAGAGAGCGTTGGATTCTAGTAGAAACGTAGGCTAGGGAATCGGACCTCATCTGCTGGACGGTTGCGTATGCCGAGCGGGTTTCGTTTTGTGTCGCGTAGGGAGGGAGGTATACTCCGGGGCGGTGAACTCATGCGCGCTCCATACGGATTAGAAATTATTGAGAGTTGCCTGTCCTGCCCCCACCGCGAGGACCGGCTTTTCTGCAACCTCTCTCCCCCGGCGGTGCAGAAGTTGGCAGCCATCACCTCGGCTTCTTCCTACCCCAAAGGAGCGACGCTTTTCGTTGAGGGGCAGGTGCCGCGCGGCGTGTTCATCCTATGCAACGGTCGAGTCAAACTGTCGACCACTTCGGCGGATGGGAAAACGCTGATCGTGAGAATCGCGGACCCGGGGGAAGTCCTCGGATTACCCGCCACTGTTACTGAAAAACCTTACGATCTTACCGCGGAAGTAATCGAACCAACCCAAGCGAACTTTATCCCGCGTCAGGAATTCCTGAACTTTCTCCGCGAGCACGGCGAAGTGGGGTTGCGGGTGGCTCAGCAGTTGGGCGAAACCTATCACTCCGCAATCGCAGAAATGCGGACCATTGGACTCTCCCATTCGGTAGGCGAGAAGTTGGCCCGCTTCCTGCTAGATCTTTCCGCAGGCCATGACAGCGGAAAGGGTGAGGTAAGAGTCACGCTCACGCTCACGCATGAAGAGATTGCCCAGATGATCGGGGCATCGCGAGAGACGGTGACTAGACTCTTTGGTGAATTCAAGAAAAAACAACTCTTGCAGGTGAAAGGTTCAACGCTCATCATCAAGAACAAAGCAGGGCTCGAAAGCGTCTTGAACTCTTAGTCCTGCTTCCCCTTCCTGGAAATTCTTCCCCTTTCAACATTAGACTGTGATGTCCGTCACAGCAATCGGTGACGTACGTCACGGAAGACCCGACTGAACCACAGGCACGATGCGGAACATTGAAGCTTGGCCGGTCAGTTCGGAAAACTTGTCCCGCGGTTCCGTGGGCAAGATTTGGAGGGCAACGAGATGAAAAGGCACGTAGTTAACGGCAGCATCATGGCGAGTCTGACTGCGGTTGTGGTCGTTTTGTGGGCAATGCTTGCGTCGGTTCCTAAGACTTCCGCGATCCCTGCTTTTTCGCGGAAGTACCAGACGTCCTGTACCACCTGCCATAACAACTATCCGGAGTTGAACGACTTCGGAGAAGCGTTCAAGAAGAACGGGTTCAAGTTTCCGAAAGACGACGAGACCTTCGTGAAAGAGCCGCCAGTGCTGCTCGGCTCGAAGGCGCAAAAGGAAGCCTTTCCCGGTGCTGTATACCCGGGCGAGATTCCTGGCTTCTTGCCCGTTGCTTTCCGGTACGAGGGAAATTTCACCTGGAACCGTAAGCAGCCTGCAGGAGTTATCGCGCAAAACGGTTTTTTTACGCCACGAACGGACCTCTTTGCCCCCAACACTTTCACCATTATCAGCGCGGGAAGTTTCGGTCCGAACCTTTCGTTTTGGATCGATGACGATATCTCCACCGGCGGCGCCGGAGCCGATGGCGGACTTGGCGACGGCTATCTGAAATACAGCAACATCGGGCATTTCCTTGGGTTGCCCCTGAATTCACTCAACGTCCGATTCGGCCAGTTCGAGCTGGACCTGCCTTTTACCCAGGCGCGAACCATTTATCCGTCCGATTACGACATTTACGATCAGGCCAGTGTTGCCACCATTCCCGGCGGCCAAAATCTTGGTACCACCAACAACCCCTTTACACTGGGAGCCCCGCAGCGCGGAATTGAATTTGGTGGATACCCGAACAATGGCAACTTCACGTGGTCTGTGGCGCTGGTCAACGGCAATAATGACTCACCTGCGGCACGGAACACCAAGGATGTTTACGTTCGTGTTTCCCAGAGGTTCAATCTTGAGCGCGATCCAGAGAGCCGCAACGCTATTCAGGCTGCCGGGCCCACGGGTCCCCACGACCACACGTCCATTCGCGTAGGTGCTTTCTATTACTATGGAAAGAACCAGCTGAATCTCGACGACATCGCGTTTCCGGGATTAGGAGTTCTCAGCGAGCCCTTCTACCGCATCGGCGGCGATCTGCGCTTCAAGTACCGCCATCTCGAACTATATGGCGTGGGTCTCTACGGTCATGACCAGAATCACGTCGTGAACGCTGCGGACACGGGTTTTCAACACACCACGCCAGTCACGTTTTCTGGCGGATTCGCCGGCGCCAATTATTGGGTTCATCCCTGGCTCATCACGTACATGCGGTATGACTTTGTGAACTCGCCGACAGATTTCCTCAACGGCATCTCTCAAAACAACACGCGCAACCGCTTCAGTCCCGGATTCCAGGTGCTGGCGCGCGCCAACATCAAGATCGTTGGCGAATACCAATACACCTTTGGCCAGCCCTATGCCGACCCGGCTAACCCGGCGAACACGCTCTTCTTCCGTCCCAACACGTTCCAGACGGGTATCGACTACGTTTTCTAGACGGGCATTGAATTTAAAAGGATCGAAACCGCAGGAAAATTCAAATACGAAAGGTACGTCATGAATCTAAGCAGAATCGCAGCAAAAGTAGCACTCGCAGCAGGTCTTGCCCTGGTGGTGGCCACTGTTGTTAAGGCCAATGAAATTAAGGGCAAGGTCAGCGTGCAGGGCATTAAGTCCGCGGAGCACATCGCCGTCTACGTCGATGCGATCCCCGACAAAAAATTCGACGCCCCGAAAGATCATGTCACCATCGACCAACGCAAGATGGCCTTTATTCCCCATGTCGTCGCAGTTCAACAGGGCACTACGGTGGAATTTCTAAACAGCGACCCTGTCGGTCACAACGTTTATTGGCCATCGATCAGCGGCAACAAGAAGCTCTCCCACAACCTCGGCACCTGGCCCAAAGGCGAGAGGAAGCCTTTCCAATTGAACGACCTGGGCACGGCTTCGCTCCTCTGCAACGTGCACCCTGAGATGTCCGGCTATGTCGTCGTGGTGCCAACCCCGTACTTCGCGGTCACCGACAAGGATGGCAATTTCGAAATCAAGAATATTCCTGCCGGTAAATACACCCTGAAGACTTGGAGCGAAGACGGCAAACCAACCACGCAAGCGGTTGACGTCAGTGCCGCAACCGCGACGGTTGAATTGACCGTTAAAAAGTAAATAAGATAGGGACCCGGATCGCCCTCGTGACCAGTCGAACCAAACTCGTTGACCTCGAGTGGCTCGAGTCGAACTTTCCCTGCATGCAGGCCTGTCCCGTTCATACGCAGGCTGGCCGCTATGTCTCGCTCATTGCGCAAGGAAGGTACGAAGAAGCTTATCGGTACGCCCGGGTCCCAAACCCTTTTGCTT